>ERZ826613.258-NODE-258-length-80538-cov-5.783321_pt1 | contig 80538 bp, 54 predicted proteins | sample MGYA00519925_ERZ826613 | MGnify/ENA primary metagenome ERZ826613 (study PRJEB31778, sample SAMEA3449236) | human gut metagenome | biome: human gut; feature: human-associated habitat; material: faeces | place: United Kingdom | collected 2010/2012 ... | reverse complement strand
AAAATATTTATCAAAACTTTTACAGGATAATGATTTTTAATGCGTCTGCCCTGTAGCAGGAAGAGATGGCAATGAGTAAGGGAAAAGCCACAGCCATCATGCATGAGAAATAAGCAAAACAGATAAAAGGAGTATGAGAATAAGAGGAGAAATGAGTTGAAACCGATGAGAAATGCAGCTTTTTTAAGGATAAATGATGGAAATACTATGAGAAATACCATTTTATCTTTTATTTCTCATAATATTATGTAGTTGATTTACAAACAAATACCATATCAATCATGAGAATATGAGAAATGAAAATGAAAAATCATTTGCAGGAGAACTTGAATTCAACGAAAGGTTATTTTTTAGGAAAGAGCAAAAAAGAAAGAGATAAATCAGGAATCCGGCCGAATCCATATACCGTATACCGACCGACCGAGCAAAATTCCTTTTCAGTTGTTATTCATATATATCATAGTATACACAATAAAAGTCAATATCATGGAGAAGAATATTTTTCAGTTAGATAATGAGCAACTCAAAGAAATTGCCCGTTCATTCAAAGCAAAAGTAGAAGAGGGATTGAACACTGAAAATGCAGAGATACAATGCATTCCAACTTTTATCACTCCGAAAGCAAGTAGTATTAATGGTAAATCGTTAGTGCTTGATTTGGGAGGAACCAATTATCGGGTGGCAATCGTTGACTTCAGTAAAGTTCCTCCAACCATTCACCCCAACAATGGTTGGAAGAAAGACATGTCGGTTATGAAATCTCCCGGCTATACCCGCGAGGAGTTATTCAAAGAATTGGCAGACATGATTACCGGAATAAAACGGGAGAAAGAAATGCCAATCGGATATTGCTTTTCTTATCCGACAGAGTCTGTGCCAAGCGGAGATGCCAAACTCTTACGCTGGACAAAAGGAGTTGACATAAAAGAGATGATCGGAGAAGTGGTAGGGAAGCCTTTACTGGACTATCTAAACGAAAGAAATAAAATCAAGTTTACGAATATAAAAGTGCTTAATGACACCGTAGCCAGTTTATTTGCAGGACTTACCGACAACAGTTACGATGCATATATAGGTCTAATTGTGGGAACAGGCACCAATATGGCTACTTTTATTCCGGCTGACAAAATTAAGAAGTTAAGTCCGTCACATAAGGTCGATGGCTTGATTCCCGTTAATCTGGAGTCAGGAAACTTCCATCCGCCATTCCTCACCGCAGTAGATAATACGGTAGATGTAATCTCCGACAATCCGGGAAGACAACGTTTCGAGAAAGCTGTATCCGGCATGTACTTGGGAGACATTCTAAAAGCGACTTTCCCTCTGGAAGAATTTGAAGAAAAATTCGATGCACAAAAGCTTACCTCTATCATGAACTATCCCGATATTTATAAAGAAGTGTATGTGCAGGTAGCACAGTGGATATATGGCAGATCAGCGCAATTGGTTGCAGCTTCACTTACAGGGCTTATCATGTTGCTAAAGTCATACAATAAGGAGATAAGGAGAATTTGCCTGGTTGCCGAAGGAAGTCTTTTCTGGAGCAAGAACAGAAAAGATAAAAACTATAATATGATTGTCATGGAGAAATTACGGGAACTCTTCAGTTTATTTGGTTTGGAAGACGTAGAGATCGACATAAAAAGTATGAATAATGCCAATCTGATAGGAACAGGTATTGCGGCATTATCCTGACACGTTCCAATTTGTCATTGCACGGCAGGTCTTCAATCGACCTGTTCATAAAAATTCGATGCTGTATCAAATTTACTGATACAGCATCGAATTTATACAAAAAACTTACTAACAAGTTATCTAAGTCCCCTTGATGAACTAATATTTCAATTCCTCCTAAACAACAAGATTCAATATCTTTATTCTATATTCACTTGAAAATTATACTTACCAGATTGTAACTTGAAAATTATATCTTTATTCTCGACCTTTATGACTTCAATTCCTATACTTTTATGCACATCCCGACCACTCTCTTTTATCTTACTCAACGACTTAGCAGGCAAAACTAACAATGCAGAAGTATTTGCCGGAATAGCAAAATGATAATTAACATGATTACCTTCCACTTTCCACTCACTTTCTATACGACCATACATAGAATCATAATATCCCTTTGCATAAGTCATCTTGCCAGTTGGGTCTATTTGGGGAGATAAAATAATTTTTTTGAATCCTGGATTATCTTCATCTCTCTGAATACCTAAAGAGTAACTATACATCCATGCCCCCACTGCACCAAAGGAATAATGATTGAACGAGTTCATACGATTATTATCCCCAAAACCATCAATATGAGTATAAGAATTCAGCCGTTCCCAAATAGTAGTTGCTCCTTGTTCCACCGAATATAACCATGAAGGATAAGACGTTTGTTGCAGCAAAGTATAGGCTATATCATTATATCCATTATCAGATAGTGCGATATTTATCCATGCTGTTCCAATAAATCCCGTCATTAATGAATATGGAGGATATGTCTTACCATCGTCTGCTATATTTAAACGATCTATCGAATGAGCTAAGTTAGCAGAAAAGTCTAATTTTAAACTATCCGGAATTAAATGGAATACCAAGGGAAGTACATAAGAGGTTTGTATATCTACCTCTTCGCCTTTAAATGGCCCATCTGCACCAGATGAAATTGTTTTAGCATTTTCAGACGAAATATAAGTGTTTCTAAAAAACGACAAACGCTCTTCATAAAGTTTCTTATATCTCGCTGCATCAGATGGCTTATCCAGCAAGGTTGCTATTTTAAACATTATATCCAAATCGTAAAGAAAATACGCCTCCCACATCAATGTCTTATCATTCTTCTTATCTTCCGGTCCCAACCAATCCCCTAAATTACCAAAGACCTTTTCCTGAACTATGACATTTGTTTGAGAATCGATATTTTTACTCAAAATATAGTCGATATATTCACACATCGCATCATAATGTTCTTCCAATAAAGCTTTGTCATTATATTGCTGATAGCACTCCCAAGCCACCGTAATACCAGCACTACCCCATAGAATACCACCAAATCCTCCACCTAGAGGAGCTACATCAGGAAAGCGTCCGTCTTCACGTTGAACATCCCGCATAGCACGCAAATGCCTTCTAAGGAATTGCGACACATTTGATAAATAAGTAGCCGTCCGAGAAAACACAGATATATCACCACTCCAGCCTAATCGCTCATTACGTTGCGGACAGTCTGTAGGAATAGAAAGAAAATTGGAATATGTAGACCAAACAATATTATTCCACAATTTATTTACTTTCTCATTAGAGGTTTCATAATGAGAGGACAACTCGTCAATAGAACTTAAGACAACTCCTTTAACTGCTTCCAATGGTAAAGCTTCATCAATCCCTGTAATCTCCACATATCTATAACCGTGATATGTGAAACGGGGAGAAATTGTTTCTTTCCCACCTTTTGTTATATATATATCCTGAGCCATTGCCGCACGAATATTCTCAAGCATTACCATCCCTTCATTTCCGGCATAGCGTGGTAAATCTGGATATTTTACCTCTGCAAAGCGAAGATTTATTTTTTTACCAGCTTTCATTCCATTTAAAAATATTTCAGGAACACCAACCATATTCTGCCCCATATCATAAACAAATACTCCAGGACGAACTTCCTCCATCGAAACAGCAGTGAGCTTCTTTACAGCTTTTACTGTCTGCCCATACTGAGACAACAGCTGATATTCCGAATAATCATCCACACGAGGGTTATTCCGTTCCATTAAAGAACTGACATTACCTTCTAAAGAAATCAACTGTGCTTTTCCCCAAGCAGAATCATCATACCCGGAATTAGCCCATCCTTCAATAGCCGCCTCTTTGGTGGCATCATATACTTCACCCTGAAAGAAACTACCATAAACAATCGGACCCGATTTATAATATTTCCAAGTTTCAGGATTGGTGGTAACTACTTGTTTTGTTCCATCCTTGTATGTTATAACCAACTGAGCCAACAACGATTGCCTATCACCAAAATAATTCCAATGATCCCCGGTATAAGTTGCCCCACCACTCCACCAACCTTCAGCAAGTATGGCACCCAAAGCGTTCTGCCCTTCAACAACAAGATCAGTTACATCATATATCTGATACAGGTGTGTTTTATTATATTGAGTTATTCCGGGATTAAAATAGTCATTTCCCACCCGTTTCCCATTAAAATACATTTCATATATTCCACGGGAGGTCGCATACAGCCTAGCCTTTTTTATTGAAGAAGTTGGTACACTGAATTCTGTACGCAACATAGGCATAGAATTACAGCTCGGATTTTCTATATAATAACCATTAGTAGAATGACGCATTCTATCAATATCCAAACTATCTCCCAAAATCTTATTTTGAGGGCTTCTAAAATTACAAATATCGATCTTGGCACAAACAATATCATCCACCGAAGGAACAGAATAGCCGATATCGCCTACAACCGGAAAGGCTATAAAATCCCCACCAAGTCCCAATGGATTAAGATTAACCTCACCAATATTTACATTGGCTTTATACAAACGAGTAAATCCAAGATTTGAATAAAGAGTAAAAATATGCTCTGAATATAAATTATTTCTATTGACCAATTTCATTGGAATATTGAATTCTGCATATGGCAGAGTATCACAATCATTTATATGATAACCAATGCGATATATTTTGGCCAAAGCCGACTTACCTAAATCTAACGGCGATAAATCAAACTCCACCTTTATGTACGACCGATCTTTAGCATTAGATAAATGATAGAGATTTTTATACCTGTTCATTAAGCGTTCGTCATTTGCACCATATATAAAAGCTATTTTTTTGGATTTAGCATTCTCACTCAAAATAAAAGAAAAATTAAGTTTAAATACAGGCAAATAATGCGAATAAAGTACCATATCATCATCTCCACCACCAATCCATTGAGCATCATTCCACCCCACTATGTCATCCTTACATAGAAGACTTGTTTCAAACCAGGACTCACCTTTTATCAGCCTGTCCTTATTATCCCATACATTCACTTTCCAAATATACCGTGTAGCAGGAATTAAAGTTTCTCCAGAATATTTTATATTCAGAGAAACATCACTTTCCACTTTCTCCGAATCCCAAACAATTTTACCATGATCGTCAGTAACCACAATCTGATAAGCTGTTTGATTTATTCCCCGTTCCAAAGAAGTACACTCCATCCTCCAAGAAAACCGTGGATTTGCAACATCTACTCCAAGAGGGGTTTCTGCATATTCAACTTTCATGTCTTCTACCGCAAGTTGGTCTCCCACACATGACATGCACACAATCAATAAAAGTGTACAAAACAAACATACTCTAATAATTGATTTATTAATCATATGACACTGTATTATTCATTATACTTTTATTTAACCAATGTTATTCCCATTATCCCAATAATTACTTCATAAGCTTCCGTCTTCAATATCAATTTGTCCAGATCTTTTTTATTGTCCAATGGTAAATCAAGTAAGACAGCAGCTCCTCCATCAATCATTCGTTTAGCCTTCATTTTCAAACCTAAATCTTTGGTCAAATCGCGCGAACACACACCATTCTTAAACATTACACGATAAGGGCGAGGAACCGTTATTTTATAAGCATACTCATCAATATAAAAATCCTGTTCTATAGGCACCCATGTGTCGGGATTTATTAAATCAAGCCAATCATAAGTCCCATCTTTATAATACACCTTTACAGTGCCATTCCGAAAACGACTCTGCATGTGATTTGTCGAACCTGCCATAAGAAAATAAACATGTGAGGCCTTTCCGTCCAAAGGTATTGATATACTGTCTGGAAAATTATCCCACAATGAAGTAAAAAGAATATTATTTTTCTCAATACCTTCATTCGTATTGAAAGGTATTCCCAATGAAGTATTAAAAATCCCTTCTTCTATCATCCCTGCAAAAGAAACATCTTCAATCCTCGGATCCCTTAAAGGAACACACCAGTCTCCAAAACCATGCACAGGTTGCTGTAATGTGGTAAATTGCCATCGCGGAGATAAATATTTATTCTTAAATATCCGCGATACCCTATCATTGTACCTCATGCTTATATCAACAGGAGCATATACTAAACTCTTGTCATTTTTTAACTCCCAATTCATCACCTTTCCTTCAAAACGGGCTCCATCTTCAAAATCTGCAGTCACTTTGTTACTTCCCATTATGGCAACAGGTTTACTTATGCAAATATTCTCAGATGTACTCTTTGCATCCATTGACAGTTTTCCACAATACGTTCCATTGACCGAGTAGTTAAACTTGCGATTGACCACAGCATTATTTTTGAATTTAAATATTATATTATCCGGATTTTCTGCTAAAGCAACCACTTCAAAAGTATTTCTCACTTCGATATGTATCGGCATCATCCATATTGCATCCCCCTGCCGCACCTTAGCGAAAAAGGTACGATGTCCGATCTCACCTATCACCGTTCCTTCCAAACTGTTTTTACCTATCTTCATATCCCGAAGAACCGTTTGAGGGTCTACCACTGAAAGCAACTCTTGTCCAACTCCTACCTTAACGGATATTTTATCACCATGTGCAACCCACGATTCATGCTCTGGACACGTAATTGGCCGTCCTTCCCAAAGTATCTCTATTTCATTTATTGTCTCGTCTTTACAGCTAATTTCATAAATAGGTTTACCAACATAAGACACAAATTTCCCTTTACTTTTTCGTCCATTGATCCGGACACTATGTACTTTATCATACAAAGCAGAAAGTCTTAGAACGGGCTGTAATTTTTTCTCCCCTTTTTGTTTGAGGGTATATCTGTCAGTTTTACCTTCCCGTTTAAAAGAAAATGCAATATCCGATGTTTCCAATGAAGCATTCTTCCATTCTGCAGGAAATCCCGGAACGATAAATAATCGGTCATCAAGCGCATTAGGAGTAATTCCAAACAAGCCTTGAACCAACAAACGTCCAAATATTCCGATCGCATCACTAAAGTCACGATAAACTTCACCAACTATATCATAGGAGGTTGTCATACCAAAATTACCAGGACTTTTGCCTTTATACATTACATCTATCACAGCGCCTTTCATCAAACGATAAGCCTCTTCATTCATCCCAGCTTGAAACAAAGCTAATGCAGTATGTGCAGACTCCGCCAAAGCTACATTATTAACAGACCACTCATAAGGCATCCAATTGGTTGTGGAAACCACACTATATTCATATTTTCCCGTTGAAGGGTTAATAACCGGTATATGAGGCAAATTTTTCACTGCATATCTCGCTGCCTGATAACCTTGTAGATTATCCTTCGATAACTCTGAATCTATTGCATGATAAATGGTCCATGCCGCTGCACTCTCATGCAGTTCTGTATTTTTAACAGTCCCTTTATATTCCGCCCACCAACCCTTATCTTTAATCCATAAATGATTATCTATCGCTGTTTTTATCAAAGCAGCTTCCTTCCTGTACTCGCTACCATCTTCTCCTATTTTCTCGGCAATAATAGCTGCTAATTTATTAGCTCTGTAATTGTATGCAGTAGAATGTGTTACAGCACCACCACTATATTGAAGCGCATCACTGGCCCATATACAACACAAAGCATCATATAATCCGTCATTATCCGCATCAAACGTACGTTTTTCCCAGTCAAGATGCCTCTTTATTACAGGCCACATTTTACGAGCATAGTCTAAATCGCCAGTCCAGTTAATATGCCACAATAAAGCGTCTATATAAACCAAATTCATATCATAATAATATAAAGCATTATCTTGGCAATTAGCTATATATCCACTACTGTACATAGGGGTTCCAAGAATATACGCCGGACGTGCCAACCTCTGTGCTTCATCCATTGTAACCGGCTTGTCCGGCATTTGTGTCAACTGCAACTTTGCGTAATAATCAAAATGAGATCTCGCTCTTTCTTTCCAACCTAAGAAGTCTCCTATATAACAATGTCTCCAACCCAACAGTGGGATTCTCCATCCTATCGCTCCATGCAAAAAAGTCGGAGATTGCCATACTGCATCAGCTGCTATCGCAAGATTCCTCCCCATCGGGTTGAGATACTCGTCAGGAATATCAAGCACAATTTTATCAGCAACCGAATCACGATACTTGACAGCCATCTCATAGTGGGCCACCAAATTACGTGCAGCTTCAAAAGGTGTAGTCAACGGATTAACCACTCCCAGATAATTAACCTGCTTCAGTTCTGATTCTGCCATCAGCAAAGGATATTCATCTGCTTCCGACTTCTCCAACAACGAAATATTGTCAAGTAAGCCTGCATCAACCAGTTTGAATTGTGTCGTTTCAGGAAATATTCCATATAATTGTTTTGTTCTTTTTTTCCCATAAGACAGAAAGAAAGTATTCTTAACCATCTTAAAAGAATTATTATTACAATCTTCCGCTTTTATATAAAAACAATCGGGTTTGTCAGCCCCCATATCTCCCTCCCTCCTAAAATGTTCATCCGTAGCTCCACCTATACATGTCAACAGCCGAAAATCAGATGGTAAATTTACAGGTTCAATTTTCACTATAACTCCGTCAGCATCAGCCCATGCCAACATCTCAAAGCGTAATTCTCCCTCTCCTAACACCTCTTTATCTTTAACTGTATAACTGCGACAACCAGCCGCATAAATAGATTCAATATTGTCAGCTCTATCTATCCACTTTATTCTTTCACCTTTTTTGAGAGCAAAATATATACTTCCACCCATATTAGGCATATAAAGACCGACTTCGGGAAAATCACTCGTTTCAAACCTGAAAGGTGTATTTGTACCATATATGGCACGTGTAAAACGATTCTTCCCGTTTATGCACACAATCTTATTTCCTTTCGGATAATATTCGGCCATACAATCCGCGCACACAAAAAAAAGTAGAAATATTATAATAGTAAACCTATATTTCATCATATTATTCATTGAAATTCAACACTAACGATTTGCCATCCTTCTCAACAGTTACAATGCCACTGCCAAATACAGATTTTACAAATGGGCTATTCATTCCCCATGTAGGAGTTACATCTATTTCACAACCGTTTACAGTCGGTAGTCCCTTGTAATCCAATGGAATAGTTAACACATCATCGGTCAAGCTATTATATATAACCTTATTTCCCTCAATTGTACATTTCCGACTCTCTATCTGCCTCTGAAAATCCGCATAACTGATAAATTTATCTTTTAGTGAAACTTCAACAACAAATGGAGAGTAACTATTATTTCCTACAACCCAATAGCCACCTTTTTCTTCTTGAATAGTATATCCATCACCAACACAACGAAGAGCTACATAAGCCCCACCACTTTCCACAAAGATCCATCCTTTCCGTTCAACCCAATTGCCAAGTCCCGCCTTACTAATCCACATTCTCATATCCTTTGTCCCACGACTCTGAAACACAGAATCCAACTTATGAAAAATCATCGCACCTTTTTCCTGTACAGCCCAAAATTGATTATAAGCACGATTATCTTTTCCTGTCTTACAATGAGCATAAATACGAGTATCAGCATCTCCTGCAAATACTATTCCCGCCCATCTATTCTGACTGCTAATCAAAACCCAGTCTTCATAAGGGCGTGCCTCACACATAAAGCTTCCAGCCATAAATTGCGGAGTACAATACGTATAACGCAACAATCCATCATTCTCAAGAACATGGTAATCGGGAGGAGTAAAAAATCCTTTTTCCGCACGGCCCAATCTCCGCTGCTTTATCTCATACACTCCTCTTTCTTTTGTGTTAAGTGCAATATCCATCACTAATAAAGGCATACGATAATCACTAGTGATAAGGGTAAATAAATTATTATATGGATAATTTATTTCATTAGCCCCTAAATAATACCATGCCATCTTTCTGAAAGGAGTTCTTCCCTTTGCCGCTTCATAGGGGTATACTCTACTTTTAGCACCAGCTCGCACACTATTCATCTGTTCCTGCGACCATGCCGCCCAATATAAATCAAGAAGTTGTTTCGACAACGACTTTAATTCGTTATCACCAAAATCATAAAAGTTATAAACTCCTTTCAATGTTTCCAAACCATAACTATCATTTGCCATTTCTATGAATAGTCCTTTTCTCCCTCTTTCCCGCGTCCAAACTTTTATGTATTTATTCCATGCATCAAAATGTTCTCTGGCAGTATGACCATCGTTATATTTTTTCGACGCATAATCTGGATGACTCATTAAAAATTTGGCAAAATGCCACGCTGCATAGAATCTCTGTACATGATGATTCTCTGATTCATCTATATGCCAAGTATTGTTCTCCGAATACTCCGCCTTGCTGACTTTTGATTGCATTGTTGAATACTGCCACATCATTAAGAAAATGCGTTCTTCCACATCTTTCTGTATCAACCCTTTTTTCTTTACTCCATTGCTTCCAAAAAATTCCACGATCTTACATAACTCATCAGCTGCCCAATAAAAACTATCTTTATCCTTATAAGCTCTTGGATATCCGATGTAATAATTAGCATTTTCCAATAAAGCTGCATTTGCACCTTTTATATCTTCATTAAGCCAAAAACATTTAAAGGCATAGTCAATGAGCGAATAACTATAATGACGGGAAAAATCAGAACCATCGGGAAAAATAGGTGGGATAACTTTCTCACGTATAAGTTTCTTCCCCTTAAGTAACGAAAATGCCTCTTCACGACGACTCTCATATCCATTTCTTATTTGTTGCAACTGCTCCCATGAATAATTATCCGCTAACAACAAAAAAGGGAAGAACAAACAAACACATCCGAATACATATCTAATAGATTTCATTTTATTATATTATTAAATTAAGTCAAAAGATTACTGACTTGCCGGCTATAATAGCCGGCAAGAATAATTACATGAAGCCTAATGAATTACTATTTAATCATTAAAATTGAGTTCCAGTTTTCTAGAACCTTTTTGAATGGTATATATCCCCGAATTAAAATCAGACTGTACAAATGGACTCTCCATTACCGTAGATGGAGCAAGATTTATTGTCTCTCCATTTACTTCCGCTAATTTACTAAAGTCTGTATAAAATTTGATCCTATCACCGTAAAGCGTAGTATGCTCCATCATATTTTCGGATTTATTTAATGTCAGAGACAAAACTTTCTGCTGAAATTCCTCAAAGCTCCCATAATTTTTTCTGTTACCAACCTCAATAATAACCGGAGAATACTCCTCTTTAGCAGTCAACCAATAACCAGACCAGATACCTTCATTCAAATACTCTGATTTATATCCACCCGACACAAAACGGATAGCTGCATAAGCTCCCTTGTAAGAAGCAAAAAAACAGCCATTTTTCTCTATCATATCATTACGTCCGTTATCACTCACCCAAATACGCAAATCACCTGCATATTTGCTATATTCTGCTTTCATTTTCTGAACAATCATACATCCCTTTTTCTGTACTCCCCAATGCTGATTGTAAAGTCCCTTTGCATTATCAACAGGAGAACATTGTGCATAGATACGGCTACTATGGTTACCTCCAAAAATAACTCCCATCCAGCGGTTTTGGCTGCTAAGCATTGTCCATTCTTTATTTCCGGTTGAACCATCTTGCAATATAGGTGCAGGCAAAGCTTCACAATGGATAGTTCCCATGATATAATCCGGAGTACAATAGGAATAACGTACTAATCCTTCTTCCGTATCAAACCCATAATATGGAATATTGAAACATTTACCATCCTTTGCCAGTCCCATACGTCGTTGTATAACTTCATAATCACCTTTTCCATCAGTATCTAATGCTATATCCATTACTACATTAGGCATACGATAACTACTAGTTATAAATGAAAATATATTCTCTTTAATCACACTAGGTCCTACTAATCCCAGATTATACCAAGCTAATTTCCTAAAATGAGTGTCCCCACGCATGCTGTTCAAGCCCTGATAAACACGCGCCTTACCGCCTCCACGCACCGCATCTATCTGTTCTTGCGCCCAAGTAGCCCAATATAAGTCCAAATATTTTCCAAGTAAATCATGCATCTCTTCATCTCCAAAATCATAAAATGTATACATACATTTTAATGATTCCATGCCATATAAATCATTAGCAAACTCAACAAACAGTCCTTTTCTTGCTCTTTCCCTAATATATTGTTTCACATACTTCGTCCATGCTTCATAATGTTCTGAAGGAATATGTCCATCATCAGATTTCTGATCTTTATATTCAGGTATATCTTTTAGAAGTTTTGAAAAATGCCATTTTGTATAAAAGCGCATAATATGATGATTTTCAGAACCTTCAATATGCCATGTGTTATTTGTTGAAAAATCTGCAGGTACAATGCTAAGATATCCCAATTTCCCGTTGATTGGCAGCTCCTTATATTGGTTGAGATAAGACTGATCTTTAACAAATGTCCACATCGTCTCAAGGATTTTCTTTTCAACTTCCGGTTTCAATAACCCGGCTTTCCTTGTTCCGTTTGCTCCCCAATATTCCACAATGCGACATAATTCATCAGATGCCCAATAAAAACTATCCCCATCTCGCATATTAGGCCAATTATTGGCTTCTTCTGTCTCATTCACAAATATATTACAATGTTCCAACAAAGCATCATTAGCTTTATCATTCATTTCTTCCAACCAAAAACATTTACCGGCAAAATCGATCAAACTATAACACAACGCCCGATAGTATAGCACTCCAGAGCCAGAGATAGGTGGCTGTATGGCCCCACGAACTAAATCTTTACCACGCAAAGTCTCAAAAGCAGCTTCTCTACGTATATCGAATGCATCGCGAACACGGTTCAAATTTTCATCAGTATTATCAAATTTCGATAATGAATCATCATCAGAACATGACATACAACAACACAAGGATAATACCACGATTATACTATTTACTATATTTCTCATAACTTTTTTATATTATTAAAATGCAAGAACACATCTTACACGACAATCTTTTAATACAGTCTTACTATCTGCCTTAATATGCATTTCCGTCTCCGAAAAAAGTACGTTACGCACATAGTCATAACTAAATTCAGAAGATGACCAGAAAGCATCATAACCTCTATCACTAAAGATATGCACATAGTCTCCTCCTATCTTCTTTAATTGCATATTCATTTTTTGTGCTAAATCTTTTTTAGCATCTGGCAATGGTTTCCATGAAAAATTTCCTTTATCAGTTTTACTTCTTTCATTATCTAAAAAAACACATTCGCCTAACTCCCTAAATATGTCCCACCATTGACCAATACTCGGTAAAAACCATCCTGTTGTTTTTTGCAGATCAACAGCTACTTGTGATGAATATGTTTTTGCCATTCTTAGAGCAGGATAGTCATTTAGGTTAATCTCTTGTTTATTCCATATTGAATTACAATTGGCAAGACCACTAATATCATCATAACAATCTTTCTTTGTTTGAGATTCTGCTAATATTTCTTTATTGTTATCTAAAGGAATTTTGCCCCAATTAAATCTCTTTGTAGATGCATTATGGCTTTCTTTTTCATTCTTTAATGCTACAACAAGCCCATGTGGCTTAACGCCCTTAGCTTCTAAATCATCCTTTTCAGCTTGCCCAATACGATCGATATCTGTTTGAAATACAATACCAATACATTCTGATTTCTGCTTTTCATTAAGAGTTACATTTTTACTTAAAATAGATCCATCTTTCATATAAAAATCTCCAGATTGCAATTTGTGTTCCAATAATATATCATATTTCTGATAGGTTCCTCCGGATATTCCTGTAACTATAACTTTGCCTGAAAATCCACCTCCGATTTCAATAGTGTTAGCCATATCCGGCACCATATAGAGACCATATACTTGCTCTGACACTTTGTAAAAAGGAACTAATGACTCCGTACTTATTCCGGAGATCTCCCATTTATATTCAGGATCTGATTCAAGAGACATAGTCACCCCCTGTGTCGGATCAACAGTAACCATTGCTAAAGCCATTTGATGAGTCATATCAAATAAAATGACTTGCTTAGTAACATCTAGTACGCCAGCACTAACCATCAAATTTGATTTTTTAAAATTTTCAGGTTTTGATTGGTCAGTTTGTGGAACAAAGTCTGCAATATATTGACTGAAAAAGTCATTCGCATCCACAGCGTCAACGTTAACTTTAGATAAATCAAACTTCTCATCATATGGATAATAAGCAAAAAACTTGGTTCCAGCTTCTTTAGCAGATAAATCACCGGACCATTTATCTAGCAGTTGCTTATACATAAAACGAATGTGTTCTACCTTTGTACCATTCACCGCAATCACACCAAGAGCATCATCATTCTCAAATCCTAAAGAAAAGTTCTCTTGTTCCAAAGATTGTGGTGTTGCATCAGCCAACACAAGCCCCCGATCAGTTACCACCAGCTCATAAGCACTCTCTGAAATCTTCTTTCCACTACCAAAAAGGTCATCTTCTTCTGAACAACTCATAATGGTCATCACAGAAAATGAAAATAAAAGAACTGATAATCGAATATATAAATGTTTCATAAGTTCTATTTTCTATACAAAAATTATTTATTATTCACTACTCTAAAATGGCAGATGCACACCATAATACAGGTGCTTGCCCATGTAAATCACCTACAACTTTCTCTCTGTCCAAATAATACTGATAATCATTCTTCTTATTTGTTCCGACACAAATATCAGTCACATCACCATTAGTATTTATAAATGAACATAAAGTAATCCAAGCTCTACGGGCAGGTTCACCATATATCTTAGCATCTAGCCATCCTTTTTTAACACCTTTGATAAATGCAAAGGCAAACATCCCGGTCCCGGATGTCTCTGCCCAAGCATCTTGGTCGTCTAATATCTGATGCCACATACCTTTTTTATCCTGATATTTTAAAAGAGTCTGCATCATTTTTAAGTAACCTTCCATGATTCTGGCACGATTGGGATTGTCTTCAGGAAGGTAGGTTAGTAGCTCTGCCATACCGGCAGCCATCCATCCATTCCCTCTTCCCCAATATACCGGTACATCATCCGCATGATGAAACAACCCATTATCTTTCTGCAACATATCCAAATATACAACCATCTCACGCCCGGCACGTTCAATATATTTTTCATCTCCCGTCGCTTTATAAGCTTGAGCCTGAAGTACAGTTATCATATACATATCATCAATCCACATACGAGTATTCCAACTCAACCCTTGATCCACCCATTGCTGATGAGTTTCATCCAGCTTGGCATACTCTTCAGATGATAATCTTTTAAATTGTTCATCCGCCATATACAAACCTAAATCCAAAAAACGCTTATCCTTATTATGCAAATAAATTTCCAAAGGGATGACGCCGAATACATTATTATCAACATGATTTGCCACAGGTATAAGATTCATTTCATCACCATACACCACTTTTGCCGCTCTTTCTGTCAATTGTCTCAACAAATCTCTATTCTCTGTTTCCGAAGCATACAACAATGCACCATACCACGCACAGACATCAGGGTAAACAATATAACCAACCGGGTTATTGAACAAAGTAGTGTCTTTCTGCTGCTCCTCATTATACCATGAGCCTGTATTGGAATGGGGACGCATAAGAAACCTATTGGCAATAACCTCACCAACAACTTTCGGATCTGCTCCTTGCGGAAAATTAGTAAAGATATCCAGACCTTTTTTATTATCTGAACATGATGTCATTACAACTATTGCTGAAAATATCAACATGGTAAAATGAATAATTCTCGTATATTCTTCCAATTTAAAACGTTTTACTTAAGATAGTCCCGGATAAAACCGGGTACTATCTATTTCCTAAAAAATAATCTTATACAACTCACCTTATTATACTAATTACCATATCGTGAATCATTCTGAAAATCCTCCGGATTAGAAATACTCATCAAAAAATCTCTAGGATAAGGGCGCTTTTCCATATATTCTTCATACTGATAAGCAGGTTCGTAATACCATATCTTATTATGAAGTTTTGTCATCCTTTCTGTCAATTTTCCAAAGCGCTTCAAATCATACCAACGATGCATCTCACCGATCAACTCGCGACCACGTTCATCCAAAAGAAATTCAAGATCAAGTTGTTCTTTCGTTATTATCATCGCCGGTTTATTTTCAGAATTAGTCGCTGCTCTTTCCCGCACTACATTTACATAATTAACAGCCTTCTCTTTATTCGTATCTCCACCAAGTAAAAGTGCTGCCTCAGCTGCGAGCAAATATGTATCTGCTAAACGAGATACAAACACATCGCGAGTTCCCTCTGCATAATTCACTTCTGGCCGAGTAGGATCCAAATGCTTACGTAAATAAGGGTAGAAGAATATATCATTAAATTTTGTATTTGAAGGCCATTTTGCATCAGGCTGTGAAGAATCATAAGGATTACTTGGTGACTCTATACCACCCGTAGCCTCCACAGTTGCCATCATATTCTCGGGTAAATACACCCAAATTGGCCATAAGCCCCTAATTTCCTTTTTTATAGCTGTTATTTCTTCTGATGAATAAGAATCAAGGCAATACCACGGAAAACAAATCATAGAACGATTTTCTCCCCCTGCAAAAGGTTTACCTGCAGGTCTCGGCATTACTTGTTGTTCCACTTTATTTGTTAGATGGTTATATACAAACTCCGTATATGTCGTATTGGTATTTTTGTTAAATTCCCATTGAAAAAAATTCTTAGCTCTTCCATCTGCCGACCCAGTCTTTCCATCACTCCTCTTTGCATTATATAGTCCATAAGCATATAGTGTAGGCTTACAACGTATCCATGGTCGTCCATATGCCAGACTACGTATCATCCCACCGTGATAACGTGTATAATCAGCCACAAAGTACATATGAGCTTGGTTACCATCTCCATTTAACAAATTATCCTTTGAATAACAAACTGGAAAAATAACTTCCCGATTATTACGAACATAGTCCATACTCCAAAGATTATATGTATTAGTATTCATATCAAACTGTCCAGATTTGATAATCCTTTCGGCATAATCTAAAGCTATTTTCAAGGCAATAGGATCTTCCCGCCTGCAAGTAAGAAGCGATTTACATAATTCGTGCATAGCAGCATAACATGTAACGCGCCCATATTCTGTAACCTTAGCATAACTTTTAGGAAGATTATCTTTCGCATACTCAAAATCTTCAATTATAACTTTCCAAACATCTGCTTCAGAAGTACGATTGGCATGTGTATCCGCATTGACAGTTGGAGTCAACTTTAAAGGAATATCTCCCCATTGTTTCACTAAGTGACTATATAGCAAAGCTCTTATAAAACGTGCCTCACCTAAATAACGTTTCCGCATATCACTGCTCAAATCTGTTATTTCATAATTATTCAATGCATAAATTACCTCGTTGCACTGATTAATATTAATATAGCAAGCATTCCATAAATCACGTACATACCCAGTCGATGCATTTACCGGTTGCCGACCTTGAGATTGAGGCCAAATAGTAATATCAGTCTCACTCTCGCAAACATTCATAAAGGCTTCTGTAATATATAGTTTTCTCAATCGAGCATATAATCCGTTCACCCCACCTGTTATGCCATCGTACGTTTTGTAAAAATCACTACCTGGCACTATTTTGTTATATGGAGTTTCTTCCAAGAAGTCCGAACAGGACGAGAATACAACTACCCCCAATAATAAAACTGATAATATATTTTTTATTTTCATAATTTCTATCAGATTTTGCGATGTTAAAATTTCAAGTTTAAACCAAACATAAACGTTGTTAACGGACGTGCAGAAGCCTCACTATTACAATTCTCGGGATCCAAGCCTATACCCTTATAATCTGAATTTGTAAATAAAAACGGATTATCAACAGCCACATACATTCTTAGACTTTTACAATAAAATTTTCGGCTTATTTTAAGAGGCAGAGTATATCCCAAATTTATATTTTTAATTCTCATGAAAGAAAGATCTCTCCATGCCCAAGAACTACTGGCCAAATAAGAATTTTTCTCTAAACTCGGACGTGGGTGTTCGTTTATAGGATTCAAATATGTCCAAAAGTCATAAATACCTATTTGATTAAATCGACAAGAACTGGTATCATACGTTAAAGTCTCCATCCTGGTCCCATACCCAAAACGTCCATATGCATAAATACTAAAGTCAAACTGTTTATACTGTACATTTATTGTCATACCAGCAAGCCATTTGGGAATCTTATTATATATATCCATATCTTTCTGATCGTATATATAGTTGCCATCCGTATCTTTCAATTTTGCCGTACCTATCTCCTGTTTATTTTTCTTAGCTTCTTGGTAGTCTTCTAACTGCCAAACTCCAAGATATTCATAAAAACGATCCACGCTTACAGGCTGACCAATAAACCAATTATTAGCCGGATAATCTTCTTTACCATTAAAAAGTTTGACTATTTCATTCTTATTGTAACTAACATTACCACTAATTGATAATCTAAAGTCTTTTGTCTCAACAGGAACGAATTGTAATGAAAGCTCAAAGCCACGATTTCTGATTTGGCCTATATTTTGCCATACTTGATTATATCCGGTTATGGTGGGTAAAGTACGTTGCATTAATAAATCATATGTATTTCGCTCATATACATCCAAAGCTCCGGTTATCCGATTATTGAATATACCAAAATCAAGACCTACATTTAATTCAGCAGTACGCTCCCATCCTAATTCAGAATTAGCAATCAATGAAGCTACATATCCCCATGCAGGAACCTCATCCGTTCCAAAAGTATAAGGATAACGCCCATACTGCCCCTGAGTCGCATAAGTGTCAACAGCTGTATTACCAGACACACCATAACTCAAACGTAGTTTCAAATTGCTTAAATTACCCAATTCTTTCATAAACGGCTCCTCATTAATCCTCCAAGCCACAGCAGCAGAAGGAAAAAAATCCCATTTATGACCTTTTGCAAGGCGTGAAGAACCATCATAACGTCCAGTTAAAGTTAGCAAGTAACGATCTAATAAAGTATAATTAACCCGCCCCATAAATGACAGTAATGTCCATTCATTCTTGTTCGAACCATAAGTTACTTGCTGTTGGGCTTCGTTCACATTATACCACATTCCATAGTACGGAATATCAAAGCCAGCCAATCCTACAGCATCTGTTTCATACGTTTGCATATCATGTACAATTGTCGCATCTAACTTATGTTTTGTAACAAATGTCTTACTGTAATTCAATGAATTGGTAAAATTCAACTGTTGATTAGTACTCTTATTATAGTTTGCCCCATTGAATGTTAATTTTCGATTATTACTTTTAGGGCCAAAATATGCTCCTGACTCTGTTGCTGCAAAGCTATAAGTAAATGTTGTCTTAAACTTTAAACCTTTGATAATTTCCCAGTTAAGATTCAAATTTCCAGAAACATTGTTACGCTTGTTTTGTACATTCACATTTTCCTTTTGCGTATCTAATATTGGATTTACCAGTGACTTATCCAACATCCATTTATTCGTATACGCATTCAAATTTCCATCTGCATCATACACCTCGGATATTGGATCCATACGTGTCCCCATTCTCCAGACATTTGCATCACCAATATCACGATGAGCATGAGAGACACTGATTGAATATCCTAATACCACATTTTTATGCAAATCCATATCACCTGTAAAACGTCCCGTGAAACGTTGATATGCCATATTGTCTATAATGCCTTGATCTTTGTTATACCCTAAAACTACCATATTACGATTTCTTCCATTTGAAGTATTTACAGATACACTATGATTAGTCTTATAACTCCAATCATCAAACAGCAACTTTTGCCAATCAACATATTGACCATTTTGCATCACTCTTTTTTGCACATCATCAAATGCATTATCCGCTCCAGCACCATCATTAATATGTGCTTGCTCCCGATAAGCGGCATAAGTAGGCCCATCCATAACATCAAAGTCACGAAATGATTTCCCCATACCAAAATAACCATCATACTCAATAGCAATCTTTCCATCTTTCTGACCTCTTTTAGTTGTTATTATTATCACCCCATTCGCTCCACGTGCACCATATATTGCAGTAGAGGATGCATCCTTCAACACATCTATTTTTTCAATTTCTGCAGGATTAATCTGATCTATCGAACCTAAAAAAGGAGCATCATCAACAACAATGAGAGGAGCATCCCCTCCCGAACGCATCAACGTATTATACCCACGAATTATAATTGAAGAGGTGGAGCCCGGACTGTTTCCACTCGTTATATCCGCTCCTGCTATCTGCCCTTGCAAAGCTTGAATAGGATCATTCATTTTAGCCTGATTCATTATTTTTTCTGATGCAATATTGGTAACAGCGCCTGTAAGGTCACTTTTTTTTACACTTCCATAGCCTATCGCCACAACTTCATCGAGCATCTGAATATCTTCCTTCATTACTATTGGGTGCGAGCTTATCTTACTGCCGACAACTTCCATTGAAATAAAACCTAACATTGAAAGTACCAACTTGTCTGTAGAAGCGGCACTAATAATAAAGTTCCCATCAAGATCTGTTATTGTAGCATTATTCGTCCCCTTCACAACTATTGTTGCCCCAATAATAGGCTCTCCCAAATTATCAACTACACGTCCAGAAAGTAACCTTACTTTTTCTTGTTTTACATCAGGAGATATACGCTTAATGATAATATTTTTTCCCGAAATTTCATATGTCACTCCTTGATTGGTCAAAATCTGTTCCACAGCTTTATGAATATCTTGTCTATTAACAGAAACAGAAATTTTCTTCTTCGTATTCACATCCTCGGAGAAAAACACAAAAGAATACCCACTTTTCTTTTTTAATTCATCCATTGCCTTCTTTACTGTTACATCATTCATTATCAATGTTATATTCTGAGAATAAACAGTAATATTAAGACAAAGTGCTACCATGACCATAAGAATAGCCCTTTTCCTTTTAATCATAAATCATGTGATTTTAAATTTAAATAATAAAAAAAATAATTAGAAGGATAAAGTTTCATTACCTTTGTAACCCATTATCCTTGTTTTTCTTTTCGCAGGAGAAAAACATCTCATAAACCGGAAGTTATATTCATGCTTCCGGTTTTCATTTTAAATAAATCTTGCACAACGCCATGTTTTCATACGCATTTTTTTAGGATTAAACAATATATTTGTAAGAGAATTATAAGCTAATATAACTTATACCTATTTTTTTCAAACTTAAATTTCATATGTCCTGTTGAGGTTAACATTCCTAATATATCATCAATAGATTGACCGGCACGAAGAAAATCTCCATAAAACCTACGTTTCTTTAACGAATCCGCCACTTCAATTTCAATGCCATAACTCCTTTCTAATGCATGAGCAATATCTATTAGATATTCCTCATTAAAGAACAATTCGCCATTAGTCCATGCCCTTGCATCCTCAGATCTTACAGTAGCCTTTTTCATATGTCCAGTCTCTTTGTTCATTACTATCTTTTCCGAAGGGGATAAAATGATTTCTTCACAATCAATATATTTATTCTTTAAGGAAACTTTTCCTTCCAACAAACAAACAATTGCTTCGTCATCCTCCACATAGTTCTTAAAGTTAAATTTCGTACCTAGAACTCTCAAATCCATATCATTTGTTTGAATTAGGAAAGGTAGTTTCTCATTCCGCTGGACTTCAAAATATCCCTCGCCTTCTAATTCTACTTTACGGTTATCTACTCCGAAGCCTTGTGAGTAGGTCATTCGTGAACCGGCATTCAACCAAACCAATGTACCATCAGGCAAATAAAGTTTCGTTCTTGATCCTAAAGGAGCCTCTACGGATATATCTGCAAAAGTGTCTTTTACATTCACTCCTCCCTGCCAATATGAAAAGCATCCTACTGCAAGTATGACTGCGATAATCGCGGCATAACGCCACAACGCCGACAAACGGAATTCCTGGCGAGGAGCTTTCTCCACTTGCTTCCGGCTCCCGATACGATTCTTAAAGGTATCGAATGCCTTGTCTTTATTGTATTTCGACGCGGCTTCACGACTCACGGCAGAGAACCAGACTTCCCGTTGCTGAATAAAATAATCCTCATTTTCAGGTGATGCAGCTATCCATGCTTTCAGTTCGGCTAAAGCATTTTTGTCCAAACCTTTGGTCAGATAGGTTGCAATCAATTCATTAATATGTTTCTTTTCTTCTTCCATTTTTCTGCGTTCTATAAAGGAGACAGTAGATTTTTAATTGAGGGTAGTCTAAAAATGACTTTTTTCGTTTTTACCCGAAAAAAAATAAAAGTAGAGTAATCAGATATTTACTTAGATTCGTTTGTAAAGATGCTAATGCATTCTTTATATGATACTTAACCGTATTGACAGAGATGCCTAACTCTTGAGAAATTTCTTCGTATGATTTTCCTTCAAAACGGCTTTTATCGAATACGCGACGACATTCGTTCGGCAATTTATCAATGGCTTTATATATTTCCTCTTCCAGTTCACGCTCCAGCAATGTCCCCAACGGATGCGAATCGGATATCGTCATTTTATCGTCTGTTATCTCATCGGGCATTAGAGATGAAAATGAAATCTCACGCCTCTCCCATTCTGAATTAAGATAGTTGATACAACGATTGCGGACCGCTCTTGATAAATAACTACGGAGAGAAACAGAAATCTCCAACGTTTCACGAATCTCCCATAAATGAAAAATAGTATCTCCGACAATGGTTTCCGCCAGGAACTGATCTTTTACATAGCCATTGGCAATATGACACAGCAAGGCATAATGACGGTCATAGATATATTGATAGGCATCTTCGTTGCCTGTCTTCAACTGCTCCACGATTAAAGTTTCAGTATGCTCCATGAATGTATTAGTCAAGTTAACGGCACAAATTTAGAGAAATTGCAGCAGACTACCTAATATCCATATTAATATCTTCAAGGACATCACAACCCAAAAAAATTATAAAAAAACTTCTCCCACTGATTTACGAAATATAGAATAAAAAGTTATTTTTGCACCGTTTTTTTAATTTTATCTTAAACTAGTATTATGTACAAGATTTTTCACGGCTTTCATCTAGTGGAAGCTTATCAGGATTTAAAGAAAGCCAAACGGTTGGCAAAAAATCAGACAGTGGCCAGATGTATAAAGTTAACCGTAGCTATTACCCTTTCACTTATTTTATGGCTCCTCCCAATTGACACATTTGGTATAGAAGGGTTAACCGTTATAGAACAAAGACTTATTTCTATCTTTATTTTTGCCACACTTATGTGGGTATTCGAGGCTGTCCCTGCATGGACCACTTCCGTATTGATTGTCGTTTTATTGTTACTCACCGTTTCCGACAGCAGTTTATGGTTCCTTACTCAAGGGATCTCAACAGAAGAATTAGGACAGACAGTTAAATATAAGTCCATTATGCACTGCTTTGCCGATCCTATCATTATGTTATTTATTGGTGGATTCATACTTGCCATCGCAGCAACCAAAAGCGGATTGGACGTATTGTTGGCACGCGTCATGCTAAGACCCTTCGGAACACAATCACGCTATGTACTATTAGGATTCATTCTTGTTACGGCTGTATTCTCAATGTTCCTCAGCAATACGGCTACAGCTGCCATGATGCTCACTTTCCTAACTCCTGTATTAAAAGTACTTCCTGCAGACGGTAAAGGAAAAATTGGTCTGGCTATGGCTATTCCTGTAGCTGCTAATGTAGGTGGCATGGGAACTCCTATCGGCACACCGCCCAACGCAATTGCCTTAAAATACCTGAATGATCCGGAGGGACTGAACCTGAATATCGGTTTCGGAGAATGGATGAGTTTTATGTTACCCTATACTATTATTGTATTGTTTATCGCTTGGTTCATACTTTTACGATTGTTTCCCTTTAAACAAAAAAATATTGAATTACAAATTGAAGGTGAAGCCCAAAAAGACTGGCGTTCCATTGTGGTTTATATCACTTTTGCTATCACAGTCATACTTTGGATGTTTGACAAGGTGACGGGAGTAAATTCTAATGTAGTAGCTATGATTCCGGTAGCCGTTTTCTGTATAACGGGAGTCATCACCAAACGCGATCTGGAAGAAATCAGTTGGAGCGTACTTTGGATGGTAGCCGGCGGCTTCGCTCTGGGCGTTGCTTTACAGGAAACCGGACTGGCGAAACATATGATTGAAGCTATCCCATTCAACACATGGCCTCCTGTATTAATGATTGTCGGCTCCGGACTTATTTGTTATGCTATGGCCAATTTCATCTCACATACAGCTACTGCCGCATTGCTCGTCCCCATCCTAGCTATTGCAGGAAGCAGTATGCGTGAGAACCTATCTTCCTTAGGTGGAGTAGAGACTTTATTGATCGGAGTAGCAATCGGTTCATCATTAGCAATGATATTGCCTATCAGTACTCCTCCCAACGCATTGGCACATGCCACAGGCATGATTCAGCAAAAGGATATGGAAAAAGTCGGAATAATCATGGGATTAATCGGACTGATACTGGGATATACTATGTTGATCATACTTGGCTCCAACAAATTATTATAAAAAATACTCTTTCCATACAAATAAGCCCTGTGAGAACCAATCATTCTTACAGGGCTTTTTACTAATCAGTCTTACTTGGAAGATTAACTACCGGAGAAGATCCTGTCTTTTCCGACTCTCCATACTTGCTCGGACTTACACCATAATATTTTTTAAATACCTCACGGAAATATTTCGCATCCGAGAACCCGACCATATCGGTAATTTCTGCTATTGTATATTCGCCCTGCTTTAGCAATTGTGCAGCATGTTGCAAACGTATCATCCGGATATAATCGGCTGGTGCATAACCTGTCAAGACCTTTAATTTATTAAAGAAACTCGTACGACTCATGTGATGACGACTACTAAGCATTTCTACATTAAAATCCGGATCCCCCATGTTCTTCTCTATACATTCCTTGACCGAAGCTATAAATTTCCAGTCCAGAGTATTAGTACAATTAACCGGAAAACTCAGTTCTTCCTCTTCGATACTATTATAAACCTGACGGAGCAAAGCACGATTCGCCAGTAAATTCTTAATCGTTGCCTTGAGTATTCCTACACTGAAAGGCTTGGTGATATAAGCATCCGCTCCGATCTCCAACCCTTCGAGCATATTCTTCTCATCTCCCAGTGCTGTCAGCAAAACAACCGGAATATGAGACATCTCAAGATCCCCTTTTATCGCTGAACAAAGTTCATCTCCGCTCATTTCAGGCATCATTATATCGGATATAACAAGATCCGGATTAAATTCCCTGATTATGATAAGTGCATCCTTCCCATTCGGACAAGCCTGAATATTATAACTCGTCTTCAACATATCCACCAGATAATTGCGCAAATCATCATTATCCTCCACTATCAGAATACGTTGTAAGGAACTGTTTATCTGGGATATTCCCATAGCCGGCAAATCAGAAATACAACCCGGTATGATAGTCTCCGGACGTTCATCCGGCAGCTTGGGAGAAATAAATTTAGCTTTATGAAGATGGCTATTTCCTTTCGGGAAAGTAACTCGTACACAAGTGCCTTGTTGTTCATTGCTCTGAATCTGAATCTTGCCTTTATGTAATTTGACTAGTTTGTATACCAACATCAGCCCTATTCCGCTACCTGTCACTTTTAGATTGACAACATTACTACCTCTAAAACAGTTCCTGAACAATTTCTTCTGTTCGCACGAAGGAATACCAATCCCCGTATCTTTCACCTCAATGCTCCAGGTGCTTCCTTCCTCGCAGGCGGAAATGCAGACACTACCTTCTTCAGGTGTATACTTCAATGCATTCGACAAGATATTTTTCAGAATAGATCCCATCTTGTCACTATCAAACCACACATTCAGATAGTCAAAATTGCTTTCATAAACAAACCTGACATGTTTCATTTCAGCATATTTGCGAAAAGCGGCACAAACATCATTCATAAAAGTATTCAGCTCATACTCGGAAACATAAAGAGTGGATGAATAGACATCTATCCGTTCGAAATTTATCAAGTTAGTCGTCAGTTGAAGTAATGTATTCACATTCTTAAGAGCCATATTCATATGGGGTAACGCCTGTTCAGCCACCATACGATTTTCTACGACTTCCTCCAGTGGAGCTTTTATCAATGTAAGTGGTGTACGTATGTCATGAGCTGTATTAATAAAGAACCGTGTCTTCTCATCCGACACCTTCTTTTGTTTTTGTAACATGATGATACGGAATATGATAACCATAACAAGTATCAACAGGATTGCATAGCCTACCATAGCCCAAACACTTGCCCATGCCGGAGGCGTTATAACAATCTGAATATCTCTTGTCTCATAGGTCTTATACCTCTCTTCATTGGATATGGCACGAATCTGCAATGTATAACTGCCGGGAGGCAGATTTCTGACAAGAATCCGGTTATCCTGACTCGGACGGCTCCATTCTTTATGATAACCGTCGATTTTCCATGAATAAAGAATGTTGGAAGGATAATCATAATTAATGGAAGCTACATCAAGGGAAAAAGTGTTTTGTCCGTAAGCTAGTTCCAGCCGGTCAGTTTCATTAATATCCTTCTTCAGTGGAGAACCGTTATCACCCGGATAAACAGGATGATAAGCGATCATAAAATCGCGCAATAACAGACGCGAATAATGCGGTTCCGGTATCTGTATATCTGTCGGAAATTTGACAGCACCGTCATTACCACCGAAAACAAGCGTACTTTTGTTGCAGGTTGTGGCAGAACCTGCATTAAAATTGACACTCATCAATCCTTGTTCCCGTGTCCAGTTACGAAAAGAATGTTCTTGAGGGGAATAGATGGTGATACCAGTCTCCGTACCCATCAGGAGGCTCTCATCCTGCCGGGGAAGAATTGTATAAATATTGTCGGAAATCAACGCACAGTTATCAGTACGATATTGATGCACAAACTTCTTCTTGTTAATGTCATAAACAAGAAGTCCCGCTCCACGGGTACCAATATACAAGATACCGTCTTCTCTCTGGTATAATGCACATATATAGGGAGATTCAACGGGCAGGTCAATATACCGGTACCTCCCGGATTCTTTATCAAGCAGATAAAGTCCCATTCGCGTACCAATCCACATCAGCCGGTCATCCTTCTCCTGAATGGTAGTAACTCACTCCCGGATACAAACGTACACTTTTAGTCTCAAGATTGACACGCTTCAGATGATAATATCCACCGGACCAGATATCACCTCCCGAATCTTTTTTAATATCATAAATATATTGGTCAGGACGTACTCCTGCTATAGCGGCAGGAGAAATATAACTTATCTTAAACCCTTTCTTCTTCTCTATCTTGTAAATACCTGATGTATAACCACCGGCCCACATTACACCGGGAGAGACTTCAGACAGTGCTAAAAAAATGTGATTCTCATCATTTGGTACCGGATCAAAGGAACTAAAGAAGGAACGCCATTCTTTTGTATCAGTCTGATAGAAACTAATACCGTTACTGGTTGCAAACCAAAGGTCACCGTCACTATCCTCCACCACATCGTGAACCTGATCGTTCACCAGTGACCGGGTATTACCAAGGGAATGTTTTATCAAATCATAACTCCCATAACGGTTGTTGCGGATGGTAATGCCGGTGGGATAATTGGCAAGCCAGATGCGGTCTTCTTCATCCACATAGACATCATTAATATTGTTTCCATTCATCCCGTTATAACTACTATAATCAGCTGTTATATAGGGCTCACTTATGTATGTATTCACATCCAACTTATATACGCCTTTCCCTCCTGTAGCTACTAGAAGTTCATGAGCGTTTAAAGCTACGATCTGGTTAACCTCTACATTATTAGGTGATTGACAAGAGACGATCTTACCTGTTCCCCTCATGTCATATATAAGTATTCCCTCTTTGTAGTTTCCCACAAACAGCTGTTTTGAAACAGCATGATAATAGAGTTCATGTACGGGCGCAGTGATACTCTCCACTGCTTCATCAGAAACCAACTTCAACTCTCCCCCTTCTACCCCGGCACGGAACAGCCCGCCTCCCGTACCAATAAAGAAATGATTTCCATCCGTTTGTTCAATAGTAGCTATTTCACCATCAACCGGCATCAACATATGTGACGTCGTTCCGGTATGGGTATTATACCAGGTAATGCTATCTTTATAACATAGCCAAATACGGTCATTCTTGTCCAAATAACCGTAATTCAGAAACGCTTGCGACTTATTCCTGATCAGCTCCGGATGCACATAAGCCAGTTCAAACTTGTCATGTTGCGAATCATACCTAAAAATACGCCCTTTCTGCCCGATTACCCATAATACATTCTCGTTGTCCATATAAAGCCAATTCAAGGCAATCCGTGAATCCAACGTCATGTTATCGTCCGAAAAGTTGTAATGCTTGATATGTTTGCCATCATAACGGTCTATCCCTTCTTGAGTCAGAAACCACATATACCCCCGTCGGTCTTTTTGGATATGGTATATTTTCTGATTATTCAACCCGTCTTCCAGTCCTATGTACTTATAAATCTGTCCCTTGCTTACAGTACAATTAATGAGAAGAAGTATAAACAAAAAGAATCCTCTCATTTTTACAAAATTACTCATGTCTTTCACTAATATTCAAAAGAATACTCTGCAAAAATATGAAAAAATTAATTAAAACGCAAGTCAAAAATGTATTCATATTTCAACCATCAATTAATATTAATACCCATACTTCCAGTTTTAGATTTGTTGAATATTATAAAGAAGAACTAGAATTTCAGCTACCCCTTAATATGTAAAATTCCATAAATGCATAAATAAAAAGCTATTCTAATATTATTAAAATAGCTTTTTATTCATATATCATCTATTAAACAATACGGTAGTTACACTCTCTTTTCCTAGATAAAAAGCCTTTGCTTTTATCAGTGGAGCATTGCATACTACCGGAGTTTGCCATTCTATGGAACTTTCCGTAGGCTCACTTCCATCGGTTGTGTACCGGATTACCGCATTGGGAATGGCAGTATTAGCCAGTAGTAATCCATTCTTTATCATAATACCGGGAGGAGACACCCGGAAATTTATTCCCCGCTTTGCCAAACGTGGCAACTCATAATCTACAATACCGGCATTGTATTTCCGTTTGGCATCCATATATACTTTGCCGTCCGGAGATAATGCCCACGATGGTTGAACATTCCAGGCGCGTTCTGCCAATCCGAAAACTTTTGGAAAAAGATAATATTCTATCTGTTCAAAACTACGGATAGTTTCCGACCATATTTGTCCGGACAGACCTTTAATATTTTGAGAGCCTTCCTTTGTCAAGAGCTGTTTTCCGTTTGAAGCAGCTTTCACATCAACAGGTTCACCTTTCAAATTCCGTCGTAAAGACTTATAAATATCAAAAGGCAACATATCAAACGTCACATACTCATCTACATAACCGCCCCAACGTAATCCCGGTTCTTCCACATGATAACAATATGCCATGTCTAGATAAAAGTTACCCACATTACAGAGTATAACCGGGTAGCCTGCATTAGCTAGCTTATACGGCACTTCATCCCCACCCTGCTCCGGAATAGTGTTCCAACAATAATTTAAGACCTTACTGTTTTTGAAATGTTCGTTAACGGTATTATCAGGATTCATAACAATGTCCTGCCATCCGACTGCCTGTATATTACGTTTGTCCAGCATTTCCAATATTTGTTCCAGAAAATAATCCTTCAGATCCCGTATCTTAGTCAGTCTGTTCTCTTGCATAAAAGTACGGCAGATAGAAGAACCTTCCCAAATACCTTCCGGCACTTCATCTCCACCCACATGGAAAGCAGTCAGTTCTACTCCTGCATCCTGATACATCTGCACGATTTCGTCAATCACTTTTTCAAGAAAATGATAAGTGGAAGGCATGGCAACATTAATCACATTGTCTGTGAAGTTCTGTGCCGACAGATATTGGGAAGTATCTGCAAAGTCAGTCAAAAGATATTCTTCCGCTTTCGATTGGTCTGTATCTATATATTTCTGATAACGGGCATTCATAGCCTTAATCGCTGCCCGGGAATGTCCGGGAATGTCTATTTCGGGAATAACTCTGATATGCCTTTCTTTCGCGTATTTCAGAATATCCATGAAGTCACTGCGAGAATAATATCCGTTGGCTAATGAAGTAGTATCTGTCTCATTCCATCCCCAGGCATACGCAGGATAAAGACATGTCTGTTCACCTATGGTATGTCCTCTGCGAGAAGCCATTTCTGTCAATTCCTCCAATCCGGGTATTTCTACACGCCAGGCCTCATCGTCACTCAAATGCAGATGCAGTACATTCATCTTATAGAATGACAATATATCGATCAATTTCAACAGATCCGCTTTCTTTGTAAAGTTGCGGGCTACATCCAACATAATTCCTCGATGCCCCATGTCCGGATAATCGGTTATATAAAGATTAGGTAGCGGAGAAGAAGTTAGTTCCATGTTATCTAATAAGGCAAGCAATGTTTGACAAGCATTAAATATGCCATGTGTATCACTAGCTTTCAAAGTCAACCGGTTATTCTTTATCACGATTTCGTAATATTCATCGGGATATTGACAGGTAATAGGAACCTCCATTTTCTTCAATTCAATGATTGTTTCTTCATCCTTATCGGAAACGCTGCATCTTAATAATGAAGTCAATTGACTTTTCAATAAAAGAGCTTCCTCTTTAAACGCATCATCAAACTTCAGACAGACTTTTTGAGAGAAAGAAGAAACACCGCCCGTCTTTTCCACTTTTTTAGGAGCAGGAAAAAGAGAAAGCATATCACAATCTACCGGTTTGCTGAAATCATCATTCTGCTTATAGAAATAATTTCCATCTGCATAGGGGAAGCTGTTCCTCGAGCTAACCCATTGGGCATCAGGCTTAAAAAGCTCGATCTCGATGGGGACATTTTGCGGTTGTAACGGTTTTCCTTTTTCATCAGTAGTTACCACATAAGCCCCTTCAGGAACCGAGGACACATTAATCACATTTCCTTCACTCAATATGGTAAAAGTGATTGTTTCACCCGGTGGCAATGCCTTGTAGTGTTCAGTGGGGTACATTTTATAGTAAGTCGAACCCAAACATTCAATTTCCAGCGGTGCATTAATAGGTTGCTGATAATAAATAGGTGTCTGATTAAAATAAATCACCCAATTATTAGTCAAGGATTTATTCCCATTATTCGTCAGGCAGAATGTATTCTTAAAATATCTGGCTTCCACACTATCTTTTTCCAGTTTCCATGTTAAGGATAGCTGTGAGGAAGGGGGTTGTTTACCAACCCCACAACCAAACAGGCATATTCCTACTATCATTACCCATATATTCCTCATAGCCATCATAAGGGAATTATTTAGTTAATGAACGAATACATTCCACTTCTTCTATTGAATAAGGTGTCCCATCGCTACGGAAAATATCATGGAACCACAAAGACGGTTCAGCTACGTCAGGCAACGGAGTATCCCATGCAAAGATTGTATTTGTCTTTCCGGCTACAAGTCCCCAGTTTATTGCACCGATATTTTCTTTCTTCAGCATCGGCATAATATCCTGAAAAGTACTATTTTGAGTACGTGCCATATATTCCGTACAAATCATCGGACGGCCATATTGCTTCAATGTGTCAATGAGCCGTTGATGCGAATCCAAAGCTTCATACGTATGATAGGTTATCACATCCGAATTTTCCAATTGGAACTTATTCAGATTAGTCAGGCTCATATCCCAAACTCCGGCCGACAGAGGTTGTGACGGATTCACCGTTCGTCCCCACGTAAATATTTTCTGCAATAACGGCAAACTTCTTTCACCGTATCTATATCCTCCCGAACCTCCGGGCTCATTATATAAATCCCATAATACAATTCTCTTATCATCCTTAAAGGTAGTCAGGATATCTTTCACATAGCTTTCCAATACCGGAAGTATCACTGCCGTATCGCCTTTATAATACAGATCACCCGGGTCACGTGCCCATCCCGAGTTGTGTACTCCCGGCTGTGGTTCCGGCTGTTTGCCAGCCTGATATACAGGATTCCAACAATCATCCAGGAAGACGAAGATGGTAGAGATATGATGCTTGTCGGCAATAGTAAGGTATTCATTGATACGTTTCTTAAAGCCTTCCTTATCTGTTTCCCAAACCAGGTGATGCAAATATACACGCATACAGTTCATTCCGATATCTTCTGCCCAGCCTAGTTCACGGTCAATAGTCACCGGATCAAAAGTATCAGCCTGCCACATCTCCAATTGGTTGATTGCCGTGCTCGGAATAAAATCACACCCACGGAGCCATCCCCATTGCTGATACCATTCATTAGCCTGCTCTTTCGTCCAGACTTCACGAACAGAGACTGTTTTCTGACTGCAGGCAATTAACATAATGCTAATAAAAAATGAGAGTAATATCTTTTTCATAATCGAATTTTACTTTATCTAATTAGAAACCTTTATTCATTTTCTCCATGTAAATATAACCATATCCCCCGGTTCAACCGCTATCGTAGAACCATCCGGACTTACAGTTGAGCCATCCTTCAGCACTCTGCTAACAGAACCATCCACATCAATTGCCAGATTCATCACATTACGAAAGTCTTTATTTACAACTACAAGATATTGGTTACTACCTTTCTCCAAGAAAGAGACAACAGCACCGGTATCACTCGTAGTCAATGATTTTATAGGAGTCGGCAGACTTCCCAAAGCTGTCGTTCCTTCAGGTATTTCACTTCCGGTGTGAGATACTGAAATAACCTGTGCTCCCAAGAATATACCCGCAAGTTGCTGTACTTCCTGATTAACTGTCTTGACCAAATCATACACTTCAGTCGGTTCGTCATGTTGAAGTCCGCGATAGGTAAAATACTGGATTGCCTGCGCACCATAAGCCAAATCACTGAAAACTTGTAATCTCAACTCGGGCAATGTCGGTATCTTATAAAAATGAGTTTCATCAAGCTTATGAGAAAGTGCAAGTGCAAATGCCCAGAACGGCTTATTACTCTCTTTAGCAGCAGCCGATATTTCTTCCAAATTTCGATACCAGTCCGGACGAATAATGCTTGGAGCACCATTTATAGAGACAATAGGATAATTGTCAAACGAAATAAACGGAACAGGAACTTGTTCTATAAACGAGTTTACATTTTCAGAATAAAGTTCTTTCCCCCATGCCCAATTGGGGTACAAGTTGATATAACAAGGATGATGGCTGTCGATGGTTTTAATTTTCTTCACCAATTCACCCAAACCCGGCAAATCATTCACTTCCGGTTCATCCTTCAAATGATAGGCATACAAAGCCGGATGATTCATCATCGCTTTTACAACCTCTTCGGCAGTAGCAACAGACAAGAGATCCTTACAAGAAGTTATCATTTTCACTCCGGTCTTCTGTGCGGCGTCAAGCACCTTCAATGTTGTTTCCAAATCATCATACCATCCCAGATAAATATTAATGCCGGATGCTTTCATCACGGGGAATTTCTCCAGCGACTTATCTGCTTCCACTCCGGTCCATGCTATAATCGGGAATTCTCCATCAGTTGTAGGGATATAAGAATTACCCTGAATGATCTCAATTTCCTGTGTCTTTACTCCATTAGGTACTACGCGGAATACAGCCGTACGTCCGGTTCCTGTATTTGCATTTGCAGTAATTGTCACCGTTCCGTTTCCACTCCCTTTGGCCGGTGAGATGGTAACCCAAGACTGATCCGTCTCGTTTACAAATTTCCATTCCGTATTAGACTTTATCGAATAAACCTCCGTAAAACCGTCATTACCGATCTGTAACTTCTCTAAATTTCCGGAAATAGAAAAAGAGGCTTTCTCCGGGTCCATCGAACAGGACATCAATACCATTGGCAACATTGAAAAAAAGAATGCGACCAGTAATTTCTTACTATATGTTTTCATTGATATATACATAATTCTATTAAATATTAAATTAAAGACTATTAATCTTGATCCCCTCTTAATTATAAGGAGTCAATCGTATCACTTCTTTGGCTTTGTCAATATGTATCGTATAAAGTCCGGCTTTAAAATCAGGACCGGGAATCAGATCGCCAGGGGCACTTCTCGTAATCAGGTTAGCAGGTTCAACCGTATACAGATTCTTCGTGTCCTCCTCTTGTGCCCAACCATATCCTCTAAAGAACTTAAATCCCATAGTCTGGTCGATATACACAACTGCTTCAAAAGCACTTACACCTACCTTCTTAAAGAAGAACCATTGGTGAGGATATGCGAAATCCCAAGCAAGTGTAGCCACATAAGGTTCACGCGGGAATCCAACTCCAGTACCAACAATATACATCACTTCCGGATAAAAGACATCCCGCGGCCGCTCCATATACATAAAACCGTTTGATGTATTATATTTCAAATTATAAAGTACCGACGGACCATCGAATTTTGCTTTGCTCCCTGAAACATCTTTAAAGAATTCCGGCCGGAGCATATTGGCGACATCACTACCAAAACCTATAAAATTAATCTTGGCACTTTCCACCAGCTGAACATCCAACTGGACATATCCTCCTCCCACATCAAAGAAGCGGGACTTATCAATATCAATGCTGTATGTCAAAGTCTTATCAGCCAGAAAACTCAACATATCAAAAGTGATATTCTCCAATGTATAACTCCCTACCTTAGGAGTCGGAATCGAAGTAGCTGCATCATCAGTCACAATCGCGATCTTATCGTCTGAATATCCCCATACCAAACCGGAATAATCAGGTTTATTGTTTATTATCTTTTCGGCAACTTTAAAATGGTCGCCAATCCCTGCCAAATCCGCCGCACTCGTCCGGAAACTATAATCCGTTTCATTCTGACTCTCCTTGTCCATTTCATACACATTTCCCAAATCATCAACAAGGTATAATTTGGAAGGTGTTTCCGGACGGGTTACCACCACACTTGCGGCCTCATCCAAAGTCAGAGTCGACTCATTGCCACCTAAATCGTTTACAGCTTTTATAGTCACCACAGGACGTCCATTCTGGAAACCGGCAACAAAAGGTAAAGTAGCTTCCTCTTCAATAACTGCAGAACGTCCGCTCAATCCTTTAGACAAATTCAAGATTTCGGCTCCATCCATTGTCACTAATAATTGGAATGAAACCAAATCATTATATTCATCACTGACCTGTGCGGTGAACTTCACTTTATCACCAGCCGCCACAACCGTTTCACCATTCACTCCCCGCAATACGGCATTTTCTATTTTAGGTTTTGAAGGTGTAGGCCACTCCGGCCATTCACTTGGCTTACTAACATCATCTTTTGCACACGAAAGGAGCAATAACGACGACATGAATAATACGTATATCTTTTTCATTTTTCTTAAGATCTCTAGTTTAACAATAATGAATGATGACATTAATTGCGAGCTGCCGCAAGATCCGCTTTCCATCCCTCACGTTCAAATGTCTGTACCAACACTTTTCCATAAGATTCCGAAGCTTGTTGAACCGCATAATTAGGAATAGGCACATATTGATGTGTAGGAGCCACTCCTTTGATCTTCGCTGTACGTTGCGCATACTGATTAAAACGGATGAGATCTATTTTACGCATCCCTTCATACAACATTTCATGTCCTCTTTCGGTAAGTAAAGCATCCAGGAAAGCTTCGGCACTAGCTGTTGCTGATGACGGAAGATCATCCAGTCCGGCGCGTTTACGCACCTCATTGACCGCAGCAACAGCGTCAGCAGACGGAGCAGCATTGTTTTTACGAACTTCGGCTTCCGCATACATCAACAAGACATCCGCCCAACGGGCTAACGGTATATCAGTCCCCTGAAAAGCCGTAGCTGTTTCCACCGGGAATTTATTAATTATAAATCCGTCCCATGTGGTTGTATTCCGGTCAATCCAAGTTCCGGCAGTCGTATAATATTTGGTAAGGATCACTTCACGACGTTTATCCAAAGGATCATACGTATCCCAAAATTTCGGAGACACGTTGAAGGTTTGTCCCCATCCCTGCCCTTGCAAGTAGAAAGGAGTCGGATTTCCCTGATCGTCCACTCTGGCTGCATTATCGGGAGTAGCGAGCATCATCAGCGGGTTAAAGTTACCGGACTTATTCGTACCGTCCGCCGTTTCATCACAGCTGACAGCCATAATCACTTCCGAATTGAAGTTATTGGCATTTTTAAATTGCTCAATATAAGGATTATCCCCTTTCTTGAAAAGACTATACCGCCCCTTCAACTCATTATACATATCAATTGCTTTCTGATAATAACCGGACATATAATAGCCTTCATTCAGGCAATGCCGCATGATGCATACACGTGCATAGTCTTTATTGTAACGTCCCTGTTCCGGCTGTGTATCTGCAATATACTGATAAGCATAATCAAAATCAGCCATAATCCACTCCGTCATTTGCTGCAATGTCGGACGTACCAGATTTTCCAGCTTTGAAGGATTAATCAGATCGTCCGGATCGACAATCAAAGGAACAGGACCATATACATGCAATAAATAATACATCATCAATCCACGGCAAAGACGGGCCTCGGCAATAAACTCCCTTTTACGCTCTTCGGAGACCACTTCGGTAGAAGCCTTCTCCAAAGTTCCAATCACATTGGTGAAGTAGGAAATCTCACTTACTTTCGGAAAATGATTCGGCCTTTCGTCACTTAACGTACCACTCGTATAATAGACACACTGACTGAAATCGGCTTTGGAAAGAAAGTAGTATCCGCCTCCCCAACCATTATTCCACACGGCCATTTCATCTGTTGGATAATCAAAGAACTTCAGTACACCTCCGGCAGGGATATACCAACCGTGCTGATTACCACTTGTTCCGGCACCGATCCAATAGGTCCATGTTGTCGTAAAAGGCATATAGCAGGTCATCATAAATGATTCGTATTCGGCTTCAGTCACCGGATAATTAGAAACATTCAACGTGCCATACATCTTCGGATCAAAATTATCCTCACAACTGCACATGATAAATGCAATCATGACAAACACCTTAAATAATTTATTCTTGCTCATATTTTCAATCTTTTCTTTCGTTACAGGTTTTCTTAGAAACATATTTTTGCTCCGAAGGAGTATGTTCTCGTCATCGGATACTCCGCTTTGGAGCCGTCACCACCCGTCTTTATTTCAGGATCGACACCTACAAACTTGGTAAAAGTAAACGGGTTCTGACAGTCGATAAAAACTCTGATAGAACTCACATAATCACCCACTCTTCCCAGCTTCTTTCCCGAAAGGTTATATCCTAAAGTGATATTCCTGACACGTACGAACGAAGCATTCTGATAATCTTCCTCAAAACCTACGTTACCGGGCAAAGCGACAGCCTTTGTTGAAGCAATACCACGCCGGTTTCCATTCTGATTGGTTTGAGAATTCCAGATAGTATATACATATTTGTTCGAATTCTTGGGACTTGTGTAATACACATCTCCGACAAGTGCCCAACGATATGCATAGTTATAACGTGTACGTCCGAATTGTCCATACATAAATACATCCAGATCAAAATCTTTGTATACAAATGTATTTCCAAAGCCTATATGAATTTTGGGAAGTGTATTCCGCATCTTTACATCATCAATCGTTATTTTATTATCCCCATTTGCATCCTTAATAATCGGATAACCGGGCTGTTGCGCGTCTGCCGGCAAAGACTTCTGCGATTCGGGCATATTGCTTTTATCTATGTTGATAACGCCTTCCGTTTCATAGTAATAATAAGCATTCACCGGTTCGTTCTTACGGATTCGATATTCTTCATAATAATAGTTGGGCATCCGTTCTTTCCAAACGGCATTATGATGTGATAAGGTCAATTGTGAGGTCCACTTAAACACACGGGGGATTTCAAAGTTAAGTGAGTTAATAGTCGCATCCCATCCGTAACGTACATAATGTCCATAATTCATCGGAACGGAAGATGTCATACTAAGCGGAGAGGCAGAGTCATATCCCAGCAAGTTGGTTACATCATTGCGGAACATATCAAAACTTCCCCAGATTCTATCTTTCAAGACTGAAAAGTCTACACCTATATTTTTCATGGTAGTCTTTTCCCAGGTAACATTCGGGTAATCAGGACCGCTAAGCAGATAAGGTACATAAGTCACTGAATTGTTAGAGAACTTGATATATTGGGCTGCCAGACTGAAAGTGCCATAAAGCGAACTACCCAGATTATCATTACCTGTCTGTCCATAACTACCACGAATCTTCAACTGGTCAATCCATGATATATGCTTCATAAACGGCTCGTTAGATAATTTCCAGGCCAATGATACTGAAGGGAAATAGGCATATTTCTTTCCCGGGAAAAACTTATCCGTTCCATCGCGGCGAATAGTAGCGGCAACTACATATCTGTCGAGCACATCCACACTTGCCCTGGCAAATTGAGAACGACGTTCATCGGCTGCTCTGAAAGAAGTCGGGTAGAAAGCGCCTTCCGCAGCTTCCACCTTATCAGCAGCAATGTGATCGTTAATCTGTTCGTAGTCAAGTTCAAGACCATTTGAATCGTTCGTATACCTTCCCATACCGACTACGGCATCGACACGTAACAAATCTCCAAACTGCTTTTTGAAAGTCAACGTGCCTTCCATAGTTTGGTTTCTACGTTCAACATATCCCAAATGCCCTCTTGATTTATACATGTCCATAAAATATATGTCAGAAGGAATATACAGATTACGATTAGCATTCTCCTTATTAATGCCATACATCAAACGGAAGGACAACATATCCTTGATTATATCCACATCGGCAGCAAAGTTTAGATAATAACCGCTTGTTTTAGTCCGGTCACTCACTTTTATCATTTCGGCCGGGTTAGGGTAATTTGAATATAAGGTAGGTTTTCCGTCCTCACCTCTGATCGGTAAATAAGAAGGATAGGTTAAAGCCGATTGTATGGCATCATACCCATTTCCACCCCCACCGCCACCAGAAGTTGAGTTTGTATATTCATTCTCATTTACATTGACAATTGCTGTCAACTTAAGAAATGGAAGCAATTGTGAAGATATGTTTGTCCGAAGAGCATAACGTTCCATAGCGGAGTTTTCTACCGTACCTTCCTGTTTGTAATAATTTCCGGACAGATAATATTTCAGCAGTTTAGAACCGCCCGTAATTGTGATATTATGATTATTGATGCTACCATCCTTTAATACACAATCCAGCCAGTCTGTTGTTTGAGCGGCAGCTATCTGTTGAGGTGAGAATTGAGGTACCCATTTATTATCAAAAGGTTTATCACCGTAAGGATACATACCGTTCGTAAATAAATAGTTTTCTTTATTGAAAATGTTGGCAACATTCATATATTCTTCCCCACTCAAAGGTTCCAGATACGGATAGTTTTTCACGATAGAATAATTTCCTTCATAAGTGATTTGGGGACGAGTTTCAGTACCTTTCTTTGTAGTGATCAATACGACCCCATTGGCTGCACCAATTCCATAAATGGAGGCAGATGCATCCTTTAACACTTCGATAGATTCAATATCGGCAGGATTAAGTCCGGCCAATCCCGAACGATTGATAGAGTTGGGCATAACCTGATTTCCATTTCCAACCTCTAAAGAAGTGGAAGGCATCATTACTCCATCCACTATAAAAATGGGAGTACCTGCCCCACGAATTGAAAGGTCAACTGCTCCACCCGGTTGCGGGCTTGTCAACGTAGCTTCCAGTCCGGCAGCCCGCCCAAGCAGCATCTGTGACATATTACTTGTTGCGGCTCGCGATATTTTTTCCGTTTTTACCGTTGCAATGGAAGTGGTCAGATTCTTACGGGTGGTCGTTCCATACCCTACCACAACAACTTCATCCAACTGTTTCGAATCCTCTTTCATCGTCACATTCAACGTCATCGGTCGGGTAATTTTCTGCGTATATGTAGTGTAACCTATTGAAGTAAATTTCAGTGTCGAGCCTTCCGGAACTTGCAACTGGTAATTGCCATCTATACCGGTTATAGTTCCTTGAGTAGCCCCTTCTATCATCACAGTCACTCCCGGAAGAGCCTCGCCGGATTCGTCCACTACCTTTCCGGTCACTTTGACCGGCTGTTTGTTATCCTGTGGTTGAGATGAAACTTTGTTTAATACAATCTGACGTTTTTCAATCGTATAAGATACTCCTTCGCCTTTAAAAAGTTTATCCAGTACCAGAGTCATCCGTTCATTTTTCACAGTAATGCTTACTATACGACTTACATCAACAATGTCTTTGTTGTATAAGAAACGATATTCTGTCTGATTTTCGATACTAGTCAAGACCTCCTCTACAGTCACATTCTTCAGTCGCAATGTAATTTTGGCGGATTGTGCCAAGATAGGTATACTGATAGCTTGCAAAGCTATACAAAACAACCATATAGCACAGATTCTCCCCATTTTTACATTTGCAGGTACATTAATTCTCTTTTTCATTTTTCTAATTGAAATAAGTTTCATACCTTTACATGTTTGGTTATTGGTTCTACAAATAAGTTGATTAACGAATAACTGAATCTTTGGAAAGGAAGGTGAGTCAGACCTTCCTTTTTTTATCAGTTGTCGGAAGCTGAATTCACTGATTATGTCTTTCTCATGGCTTGTATTATTTAAAGGTTAATAAATGTGTTTTTCTCTCGTTTCTATCAATAAGACGTTTCTAAAAATAAAAGCCACATTGGATATCGCATTATTTTTTCATCTGCATTATTTTTTCTTCAAACTATCGTTTATCCCAAATAATCTTTCTATTTTTACCCCCGACAATAGAACCTTTACTACAATACTATGCCGAATATCCAACAACAGACTTCCGACGACCGTTTTCTGGTAATAGCACTGAAACAGGATGATAAACAGGCTTTTACCCGATTATTCCATACTTATTATAAAGATTTGGTATTGTTTGGTGGTACCTACATCCCGGAAAAATCTACTTGTGAAGATATTGTGCAAAATATCTTTCTCAAACTATGGAATGACCGGAAGTCATTGGAAATAGAGAACTCACTAAAGTCATATTTACTGAAAGCTGTTCGAAACTACTGCCTGGATGAATTGCGCCATCGCAGGATTATAGATGAGCACGTTGCTTATGAACTTAAATCGGGCTCTATAGATATAGATACGACAGAAAACTACATACTGTATTCTGATTTATGCCGGCAACTTAAAAATGCATTGGAACAATTACCTCCTCAAGAAAGAGAAGTGTTCGAGATGAGCCGATTAGAAAATATTAAATATCAGGAAATTGCCAATCGCCTGAATATCTCTGTCAGAACGGTAGAAGTACGTATCAGCAAAGCGTTGAAGCAGCTTCGCATCTTATTAAAAGATTTTTATTTACTACTTTTTTTCTTTCTTTTCCACTAATGGATGTGGGATTTTCTTTCTGAAACGTCTATTATATATAAGGTAAAATGCATATGATAAATAAAGATTCAGACATAGAAATTATAATCTCCAGATATCTCTCGAAAGAGTCTACAGCAGAAGACATTAAGATACTGGATGATTGGATATCAGCTACTCCCGAAAATTATAAAAGCTTTCTGGCACAAAAGAATATATGGGAGATCAGTCACCCGGCCTTTAATCCGGAAGAGATAGATGTGGACAGTGCGCACAGAAAAGTAATGGAGCAGATTCTCCATCAAAACCGGCCGCCGGTTTCCGTTCGTCCTAAGTTGTCCTTCCTGCACTATTGGCAGCAAGTGGCAGCTATCTTACTTCTTCCTTTACTGATATTATCTGCTTATCTTTATTTTAAACCCGCTTCTCAAATTGCAGAGACTTATCAGGAGTTATTCACTCCTTATGGCACTTGGTCGGTAGTTAATCTGCCTGACGGTTCTAAAGTTTGGCTAAACGCCGGAAGTTCTTTAAAGTATCCGACTCAATTCAGTGATAAGCAAAGAGTTGTTTCGATGCAGGGTGAAGCCTATTTTGAAGTAGAATCCGATAAAGAGCACCCCTTCATCGTAAAAACCAAACAACTGACTGTAGAAGCTACCGGCACTGCATTCAATGTGAACGCATACGCTCCGGATCATGTAGCAGCAGTGACGTTAGTAAAAGGAAAGGTCGCAGTCACTCTTGACCAGAAAAAGACGATTTCCCTTTCACCGGGAGAGAAGATTGACTATAATCTAGGCACTGCTCTATATAACGTCAATAAGACCAATACTTATAAATGGTGCTCATGGAAAGATGGAATACTCATTTTTAGAGATGACCCGCTGGAATATGTATTCAAGCGTTTGGGACAGACTTATAACGTGGAATTTATTCTGAAAGACGCCGAACTAGGAAAGTATTCCTATAAAGCGACTTTTGAAGGTGAATCTTTAAATGAGATTTTGCGCTTGCTTGAAATGAGTGCACCTATTCGCTGTAAAGAGGTTAGTAATCGCAACACCAATAATGAGAAGTTTGAAAAACAGCGTATAGAGGTGAGTAGGACTATGCAATAAAGGTAGTTTCAGTCTGTGTAAAACGCCGTTTCCGTATGCTCTGACAAGGGATAATTCTCACCGCGATGAGTATTTTTTCTCATCGCAGTGAGAATGCTTGAGAATTTATTACTTCATCTTATACACCAGTGTACCACCTTTTACAATATCTTCATGCGAGATCGTTTTCTTTGTATATGGTTCGCCATTCAATGTAATACTATCTACATATTTATGTTCTTTCGACAAATTCTCCGCAATAATTGTGAAAGTCTTGCCATCAGCCAAATGTAAAGTCATCTTCGGCAACTGTGGAGCACCGAATACATATTCCGCACTTACCGGATCTACCGGATAGAATCCCATCGCACTAAGCATATACCAAGCAGACATCTGTCCGCAATCATCATTTCCGCAAAGTCCGTCGGGTTTGTTTTTATATTGAGTATCAAATATTTCACGAACCAATTCCTGTGTACGTTCCGGACGACCAGCCAGTGCATACAAATAAGTAACATGATGGCTTGGCTCATTTCCATGAGCATATTGCCCGATTAATCCAGTAACATCCGCCAAACTTTCACCTTCTAGCTTAACCGTAAACAATGAGTCTAATTTATTCAGGAAAGGCTCTTCACCACCAAACAACTGGATCAACCCCGGTACGTCATGTTGTACATGCCAGGTATATTGCCATGCATTTCCTTCCGTATAATCTCCACCGACACTTTCAGAATGTGCCAATGCACTTGGGTTAAACGGAGCTTTCCAAGTTCCGTCAGCTTTGCGCGGACGCATGAACTTCGTCTCCGGATCGAAAAGATTCTTATAATAGTCAGCACGTTTCGCGAAGTAAGCGGCATCTTCCTCTTTACCCATACGACGTGCCATATCGGCAGCAGCATAATCATCATATACAGATTCTAAAGTAGAAGATACAGATTCTGCTTTTATCAGATCTGTCGGGAAATAACCATATTTCGTATAAACCTCCCAATCAGACTTCAACGGATGAGATACAGTCTGCGTCTTCTTTATTATATTGAAAGCACGTTCAGCGTCAAAGCCACGGAATCCTTTGCGATAAGCCTCGGCAATGACTGATACGCCATGATTACCAATCATACAGAAATTCTCTTTTCCCCACAATCCCCAAATAGGCAGGAAGCCTTGCACTTCACCCTGTTCGATGAGAGAATTCACAAAACCGTCCACACGTTCGGGAATCACCAATGTATAAAATGGATGAGCGGCACGGTAAGTATCCCACAAAGAGAATGTAGAATAGAAAGCACCAGTTCCGGCTTTTACAATAGAGTCGGCGGCATTACGATACATACCATCTACGTCCGAAATTTGATTAGGCTGAATCAATGCGTGGTAGAAACAAGTATAGAAATTTGTCTTTTCATCATCGGTACCCTCTATTTCAATACGGCTCAAATAGTTATTCCATTCATTGTGGGCGGTAGCTCTTACTCCTTCAAAATCCCAGGCAGGAATTTCTGCTTCCAGATTCTTTTTAGCCCCGTCTATGCTGGTGGTGGAAAGAGCCACTTTCATCATCAGCTCGTCTCCCGGCTGCATGTCAAAAGAGGCAATGATGCGTTTTCCTTTTTCTGTTTCGCCCATCGGAAGATAAAGTGAATCGACTACCGGACGGTTGAATTTCATCACAAAGAAATAATCTTGATTGACCCATACCGTGTTATTGACATGTCCTGTCAGTGTTTGAGCATCTTCCCAGTTCACTTCACAACTGTTGACTTGTGAATGATATTGTTCTTCTCTCCATGCAGGGCCATGTTGCAAGTCAATCAATATAGAGGCAGAATCAGCCTTGTGATAAGTATAGCGATGAAGGGCAGCATGTATAGAGGCAGTCAGTTCCGCTTTTACCTGCGGATCGGAAAGTTCCGTAGTGTAATATCCCGGAGTAGCCGCTTCTTTGTCTTTAGGGAAATGACTACGATAAGCATCCCATGCACGGACACGTGTACCCGTGACCGGCATCACCAGAATATCGCCTAAATCCATACAGCCTGTTCCATTCAAATGTGTCTGTGTAAATCCCCAAACCAGAGAATCCTCATAAACATATTCAGAACAGTAACGCCAACCGACTGCACCCGTCACAGGGCTGGTCTGTATCATACCGAAAGGATAACATGCGCCGGGAAATGTATGCCCGTTGTCTGCGCCACCGATAAAGGTATTAACGTATTGAGTATAATCTTTTGTATCCGTCTTTTCAGCCGGAGTACAAGAAGAATAAAAAAACAAGCCTGCTGCCAGAGTTGCAGCCATAAAAGGGGTTTTTCTTCTCATGGTAAATATAATAATGTTAAGTTAATGTCGCATTATATATGCTGATATTTATCTAATTTTTCACGATAGTAGCTTTCTACATCTTTCCAGTGGTAATAAGGAGCTACGTCTGTTTTCACCGGTAGTTTAGCTTCCTTTTCATTAAGTAATACTTTTACCAATACATCGTTACTTCCTTTTTTATGGAAAAAGACGAATTGCACGTTACTAGCCATCGGGAAAATATCATACGCTCTCCATTGTTCGGATAACTTTTCTACGTCAGGGTAAGATTCTCCATAATGATTCAGTTCCAATAAAGCGACTAACGGTAACAGACAAGACTCATGACCAAATCTTAAAGTGGCCTGGTTCTTACCTTCTTTCAAAGCAGCATCTGCCCTATCTAAAATATTACGCAACAAGTCGGCTTCCCGATAGGGCATCAAACCATCCGTTACAGGAGAACAAGCGTGTGTCAGATACCAATATAAGTTGTTACAACTCCATAGATCATAACATTCTTCATCCGTGAAAAGAGAATATAGCTGCATATCTGTATCATGACTCTGCATATTACAAGCCAAATCAAAAAGACGTCTCATCAGGCGCGCTTCATCAACGTTTGCTTTTACATACGCTTCGTCTGTAAACAATGTTTTCATCAACCGTTCCGGACGTACATGGGTAGCCTCAAAATCTTTCTGAACCTTTTTCACTTTATCGGAACTAGCTATTTTACTCAAATCCTTAGCAGGAGGATTCATGTAATACATATCATGGTAACTTGCATCATTCTTGATACATAGATTAGGATTCATCGCCTGCAATTGGAGGCATTCGGATGTCATGGATAATATACACCGGATGACAACTGTGGAACGGGCATCCACTTCTGTTCCATCCGCAAATATCTGTGGGAAATTAGTATACATACGCTTTGCAATTCCTCTGTGTTGGCGTGCTCCCACCGAAGTCAGTTCACCAAGACGACCTTCCGCCATATCAGCCATGCGCAAAACAATATCCAGTGTGTTTTTACCTGTTGCAGTAAGTTTGTTTAAAGAGTCGGCTTTTAATAAAGTTTGCTTGGGGAAACGATAATCATTCGGATCAATCAAATACCGTGAACCATGACGCATATATGTGCTGATATAAAAAGGTTCGTACCCCTTAGGAGCAGCTGTCTGCTTGGCAGTAGGCGTGGGATATGCATAATAATTATTAGCGGATAAATACCGGTTTGTACGGATCTCTTCACGAGCAGTTTGCGCTTGTACCGTCCATACAAACAAGAGCAATAAAAGGATAGATGTGAGTTTTTTCATGATAGTATTATTCAATGTATTAATAGTTGTGCCACAAAATTAGAGATTTCTTCTCATTTAAAAGGATTTGATACAGACAAATATACTTAAATCTTAAATGGAGGAAGTTCCTATTTATGTGGATTCGCTGTGATAAAACAAAAATTCGTACGACTTATTGAATAAATATCAACTCAATTATTTATCTTTGTTAGCTTAATAACAAGCTGGCGCAAAAAACAATAAGTATAATGAAAGATTTCTTGAAATTTACACTTGCCACGGTGACAGGTATCATTTTGTCAAGTATTGTATTATTTATAATCAGCATGGTAACGTTGTTTGGCATCATGTCTGCTTCGGACACGGAAACAATCGTAAAAAAGAATTCTGTAATGATGCTCGACTTAAACGGAACGTTGGTTGAACGTACGCAAGAAGATCCGCTGGGTATTTTATCACAGTTGTTGGGTGACGGATCTAACACGTACGGACTGGACGATATTCTTTCTTCTATCCAGAAGGCTAAAGAAAACGAAAATATTAAAGGGATTTATCTACAGGCAAACTCATTAGGCACCTCCTATGCTTCTTTGCAGGAAATCCGCAACGCACTGCTCGACTTCAAAGAAAGTGGAAAATTCGTTATTGCTTATGCAGACTCCTATACGCAGGGACTTTATTATCTTTCCAGTGCAGCCGATAAGGTGTTGCTCAATCCCAAAGGAATGATTGAATGGCGGGGTATCGCCTCTGCTCCCCTGTTCTACAAAGATTTGCTGCAAAAAATAGGAGTTGAGATGCAGGTGTTCAAGGTAGGGACTTACAAATCTGCCGTAGAGCCGTTTATTGCTACGGAAATGAGTCCTGCCAACCGCGAACAGGTTACCACATTTATCACTTCTATCTGGGGGCAGGTTACGGAAGGGGTATCTACTTCACGTAATATTTCTGTAGACTCACTGAATGTTTATGCAGATCGTATGCTCATGTTCTATCCGGCAGAAGAGAGTGTAAAATGCGGATTGGCTGATACATTGATTTACCGCAATGATGTGCGCAATTATCTTAAGAAATTGGTTGAGATCAATGAAGATGATAATCTTCCTATATTAGGATTGGGCGACATGATGAACGTAAGGAAAAATGTGCCGAAAGATAAAAGCGGTAATATCGTAGCTGTTTATTATGCATCCGGTGAGATTACAGACTATCCGAGCTCTGCAACTTCCGAAGACGGGATTGTCGGTTCGAAAGTCATTCGTGACCTGCGCAAATTGAAAGATAATGATGATGTGAAAGCTGTTGTACTCCGTGTCAATTCTCCAGGTGGAAGTGCTTTCGCCTCGGAACAAATCTGGCATGCTGTGAAAGAGCTGAAAACAAAGAAACCGGTCATTGTCTCTATGGGTGATTATGCTGCGTCAGGAGGTTACTATATCTCTTGCGTTGCCGATACGATTGTTGCAGAGCCTACTACCCTGACCGGTTCTATCGGAATCTTCGGTATGATTCCTAATGTGAAAGGATTGACTGATAAAATCGGTTTAAGTTATGATGTCGTAAAAACGAATAAATACGCTGATTTCGGAAATATCATGCGTCCGTTTAACGAGGATGAGAAATCATTGCTTCAAATGATGATAACTGAAGGATATGATACCTTTGTAACTCGTTGTGCCGAAGGACGTCACATGACGAAGGAAGCTATCGAGAAGATTGCCGAAGGCCGTGTATGGACTGGGGAAACTGCTAAAGAACTGGGATTAGTAGACGAATTAGGTGGCATTGACAAGGCACTGGATATCGCTGTTGCAAAAGCCGGTATCGAAGGCTATACCGTTGTGTCTTATCCTGAGAAACAAGATTTCCTGTCTTCCCTGCTTGATACGAAACCGACGAATTATGTAGAATCACAATTACTGAAAAGTAAATTAGGCGAGTACTACCAGCAATTCGGTTTACTGAAAAATCTGCAAGAACAATCCATGATTCAGGCACGTATTCCGTTCGAACTGAATATTAAATAAACCGTAATACATGGACGAACACTTTATCAAGATACATAAGTGGCTCTACCCTGCCTCCTGGCTCTACGGAGCAGTGGTAATGATGAGAAATAAACTCTTTGACTGGGAAGTTCTTCAATCAAAGAGTTTTGATATACCTATCATCAGCGTGGGTAATCTCGCTGTAGGAGGGACAGGAAAAACTCCACACACTGAATATCTGATAAAGTTTCTTTGTAATCAATATAAGGTAGCTGTATTAAGCCGGGGATATAAACGGCACACGAAAGGTTATGTATTGGCAACTCCGGAAAGTACGGCAAGAAGCATTGGCGACGAACCTTACCAGATGCATCAAAAATTCCCGTCTGTCACAGTAGCTGTCGACGAAAAGCGTTGTCATGGCATAGAAAAGTTGCTTGCACTGCAAAAGCCTTCAATAGATGTTATCCTATTGGACGATGCTTTCCAGCACCGATACGTCAAACCGGGATTGAGTATTCTGTTAACGGATTATCACCGATTATTCTGTGATGACACTTTGCTCCCCGCAGGACGGCTTCGTGAACCAATTAGCGGCAAGAATCGGGCGCAAATCGTTATTGTCACCAAATGCCCGCAAGACATCAAGCCTATTGATTATAACATTATCACGAAACGGCTGAACCTTTATCCATATCAACAGTTATTCTTCTCATCGTTCCGGTATGGTAACCTGCAACCAGTGTTCCCTACCATGTCTCCGGACACAAATGCAATTTCGACAAACCATGAGGTTGCTTTGTCCTCACTGACAAACACTGATATATTATTGATGACGGGAATTGCCTCACCTGCCCCTATTCTCGAAAGACTGGAAGGTTGTACCAAACAAATAGATTTACTATCGTTTGACGATCACCACAATTTCACTCATCGGGATATACAGCTTATCAAAGAACGGTTTCATAAACTGAAAGGAGAACACCGGTTGATTATTACCACCGAGAAAGATGCAACACGCCTGATTAACCATCCGGCTTTGGACAAGGAATTGAAACCATTTATCTACGCCTTGCCTATTGAAATTGAAATATTACAAAATCAACAAGATAAATTTAACCAACATATTATTGACTATGTTAGAGAAAATACAAGAAACCGCAGCTTATCTGAAAGGTAAGATGCATACCAGTCCGGAAACTGCTATTATACTAGGCACCGGACTTGGCAGTTTGGCAAACGAAATCACCGAGAAGTATGAAATAAAGTATTCGGATATCCCCAACTTCCCGGTATCTACCGTCGAAGGTCATAGCGGTAAGCTGATTTTCGGCAAACTAGGAAATAAGGATATCATGGCTATGCAGGGACGCTTCCACTATTACGAGGGTTATTCTATGAAAGAAGTAACTTTCCCTGTACGTGTCATGCGTGAATTAGGTATCAAAACCTTGTTTGTATCCAATGCCAGTGGCGGTACAAATGCAGATTTCGAAATCGGTGACCTGATGATTATCACTGACCATATCAACTATTTCCCCGAACACCCGCTTCGCGGAAAAAATATCCCTTACGGACCTCGCTTCCCGGACATGAGCGAAGCATACAGCAAGGAACTGATTAGTAAGGCTGACGAGATTGCCAAAGAAAAAGGAATTAAAGTACAACACGGAGTGTATATTGGTACGCAAGGTCCTACTTTCGAAACTCCTGCCGAATATAAACTATTCCATATCCTTGGTGCTGATGCAGTTGGTATGTCTACCGTTCCGGAAGTTATCGTAGCCAACCATTGTGGTATCAAAGTTTTTGGTATTTCCGTCATTACCGACTTAGGAGTAGAAGGAAAAATCGTAGAAGTAACACACGAAGAAGTTCAGAAAGCCGCTGACGCTGCTCAACCGAAAATGACCACGATCATGCGTGAACTTATCAACCGTGCCTAAACAACCATCCCGATTTATGAGAACTGAAATAGCATCTCTCGGTGAGTTTGGTCTGATTGACCACCTCACCGAGGGAATCAAACTGGAAAACGAATCCAGCAAATATGGAGTGGGCGACGATGCCGCCGTTCTCTCCTACCCTTCAGAAAAGCAAGTACTGGTAACAACCGACCTGCTTATGGAAGGTGTGCATTTTGACCTGACTTATGTTCCCTTGAAGCACTTGGGATATAAATCAGCAGTAGTTAATTTCTCCGATATTTATGCCATGAACGGTACTCCCCGGCAGATTACGGTATCTCTTGGTCTTTCCAAGCGTTTCAGCGTGGAAGATATGGACGAACTTTATTCCGGTATCCGTCTGGCTTGCCAGCAATATAATGTCGACATTGTGGGAGGCGATACCACTTCTTCCTTGACAGGCCTTGCTATCAGCATCACCTGTATTGGCGATGCCGACAAGGATAAAGTAGTATACCGTAATGGAGCCAAAGACACTGACCTGATCTGCGTCAGCGGCGACTTGGGGGCAGCCTATATGGGTTTACAACTCTTGGAACGTGAAAAAGTCGTATTGCAAGGTGATAAAGATGTCCAACCGGATTTCTCCGGCAAAGAGTATTTATTAGAACGCCAATTGAAACCGGAAGCGCGCAAAGATATCATTGAGAAATTGGCAGCCGCCAATATAATCCCTACTTCTATGATGGACATTTCTGACGGCCTATCATCAGAACTGATGCATATCTGCAAACAAAGCAATACTGGTTGCCGCGTTTACGAGGAGCATATCCCAATCGATTATCAGACAGCTGTTATGGCCGAAGAGTTTAACATGAATCTTACGACTTGTGCCTTGAATGGTGGAGAAGATTATGAACTACTCTTTACTGTTTCCATCGCCGATCATGAGAAAATTTCACAAATGGAAGGAGTTCGTCTCATCGGACATATTACCAAACCTGAACTTGGCTGTGCATTGATTACCCGTGATGGACAAGAATTCGAACTAAAAGCACAGGGATGGAATCCATTAAAAGAAGATAAATAATAGATTTCATCACATACCTGAAATATTTTTCATCTTATACAACACTGATAATTAGCCGACTAACTTTTTATCAGTGTTTTTTATTTCCATAAGACTTGCAGAATCCAAAAGTTTCACTACCTTTGCAACCGCAAAAGAGATATTACCGGACCGAACAAGCACGAGGTGCCATAGCTCAGTTGGTAGAGCAAAGGACTGAAAATCCTTGTGTCCCCGGTTCGATTCCTGGTGGCACCACTAACGATTCGGTAATAAAAAATCCCTTGAACTTTTGAAGTTCAAGGGATTTTTTTATTCCTCGTATTGCAATTTGCAACCGCCTATACTTTAGAACTATGCAGTTTTTTATAAATCTCCACACGAGCATCTATTTCTGCTTGAGTCAAATGCGCAGGAAGTTCAATGGTAGTCCGCGGAGTTATTGCTACCAATACCATATCTCCCAAACCCTTTTTATACTCTTTAATAACATTTTCAGTAAACTGACTGGATGAAATAACATCACACATTATATTACCTTTTTTCATATCTCTAATTATTTTGTTTTTTATTTTACACACAAGCAGAATATACACTTCCCTATACAGGTTTAGACTGAGCTAAATCTTCCGATGTAGATTTGTTTTCCAAAGAGATATTGATCGCATTCATGCCTTTCACTCCACGCTCAAGGTCAAATGTTACGATATTATTTTCTGCAATATTGCCAATGACATTGTTTACATGAAAAAAGTATTTCTCAACACCTGAAAGGTCTTTAATAAAGCCAAATCCTCTTGACTCATTAAAAAACTCAACCCGTCCTCTCAAGATCGTCGGCTCCTCTTCTTCCTTTTTAGGAGTTGCTATAATTATTTCATCCGGATTAATTTCTTCCTTCTTTATATCCTCTGTCGGAGGAGTCGAAGTTATCATTCCGTTCTCATCTACATAGGCAATCATATCCTCAAAGCTATTTGAGCTGCCCGATAATTTCTTGCTTTCTTTCTTTTTCAGTTTTTCTTCTCGTTTAGCGAGTCTTTTCTTTTCATTTTCACGTTTACCAACTGTCATGGATTTTGCCATAGAATTTATATTTAGTTTTATATTAATTTTAAAGAGATTGTTATTTGTTGATTTCAAATAGTATAACTGGCTTTATTCAGCTTCTTACCCGTCAGTTTCTGAATATCATTAACGAGTTTACGCTCTTCCTGCGAGCAGAATGTCAGTGCTGTCCCTGTATTCCCGGCTCTTCCGGTACGTCCGATACGATGCACATACGTTTCCGGTACATCAGGAAGATCATAGTTGATAACTAAAGGAAGTTCGTTAATATCGATACCTCTGGCTGCAATATCAGTAGCCACCATCACACGTGTTTTGCCCGACTTGAAATTGCCCAAAGCCAACTGCCGCGCTGCCTGACTTTTATTTCCATGAATCGCCTGGCTACCAATTCCCGCCTTGCCCAGTATCTTTACGATCTTATCAGCATTATGCTTCGTACGTGAAAATACCAACACCGACTGATCTTCTGATTTTTGCAAAATCGAAACCAGTAAAAGACTCTTTTCCTTTTTCTCTACGAAATAAACCATCTGTTCAATAGCATCCACAGTCGATGATTTCGGAGTTATGCTGATTCGTACAGGATTCTTCAACAAAGAATTCGTTAAAGAAATAATTGTATCAGGCATTGTAGCGGAGAAGAATAAAGTCTGTTTTTCTTTCGGAAGTTTCGGTAATATCCGCTTGATATCATGAATAAATCCCATATCAAGCATGCGGTCTGCTTCATCAAGTACAAAATATTGTATCTTATCCAGATGGATATGTCCCTGATTCATCAAGTCAAGCAAACGTCCCGGTGTAGCAACCAGGATATCAATTCCTTTGTGTAACATGTCAACTTGAGGACGTTGATTTACTCCGCCAAAAATAACCCCATGCCGCACTTGGGTATATTTGGCATAATCATTAATGCATTCACTTATTTGCAAGGCAAGCTCACGGGTGGGCGTCAAAATCAACGCTTTAATCCCCCGGCACTTGGCTGCCTCTTTATTCATTTGCAAATGTTGTATAATGGGAATAGCAAACGAAGCAGTTTTACCTGTTCCCGTTTGCGCACAGCCTAATATATCTCTTTTTGCTAATGCAGCCGGAATTGCCTCTCCCTGAATGGGAGTGGGCACTGCATATCCTTTTTCTTCAATAGCTTTTAAAATCGGTTCAGTTATATTTAATTCTTTAAATGTCATAATTGTTATTTTTGCTGTATCAAAACAGCTATTAATTTATATTGTAAAGGGACTGACAAACTCCATCATGGGAATGAAAATCCCGTAGGTTAAGCCAGTTTATGGGTTGCCAAGAAAAACTCGCGCTCCAGTGTACTCATTACTTCTTTTACACTACTGATTTTTTCAGCGAGAAAAGCATTGCTACCGGCAAAAGCATAGCCTTTTTTCATATTTCCTTTGGCTGCATTATATAAAGCCTTAATAATGCAATAAGGGCTTTTTGTATAATCACATGTTTTGATACAATGGAATGAGCAACTCTTAGGCCTCTCCAGTCCACTATTCACATTGTGAATAAATTCCCCGTCAATAGCTCGTCCTGGCATTCCCACAGGACTTTCAATAATAAGAACATCTTCGGACTTGGAGTGAATATATACTTCCTTGAACGTCTCGGACGCGTCACATTCCTGGGTGGTAACAAATATACTTCCCATTTGTACCCCTGCAGCTCCCAGTTCCATAAAATGTGCAATATCTTCCCCCGTCGAAATGCCGCCAGCGGCAATCACCGGAATCTGTTTCTGTTCTTTATAGCTGGATGCAATCATTACCACTTCCGGAATCAAAGTTTCCAAAGCATAATGCTGATCCTGTAATTGTTCTTTTTTGAATCCTAAATGTCCACCGGCTTTAGGCCCCTCCACCACGATTGCATCGGGCAGATAATTATAGTTCTTCTGCCATTTATCGCAGATGATTTTGGCTGCTCGTGAAGAAGATACAATAGGCACTAGCTTGGTTGTACTCTCCGGAGTCAGATATGAAGGCAGGTCGAGTGGAAGCCCGGCACCGGAAAATACCACATCAATCTTTTCCTCGATTGCGGTGCGCACCATATCCGCATAATTCGATAAAGCAACCATGACGTTTACGCCAATAATACCTTTTGTTTTCGCACGTGCTTTCCGGATTTCCTCTTTCAGCCCGTTAATACATTTTTCAGGATAAGTACCTTTCCCTTTGGGATATAACAAACCTAGACCTGCGCATGATATAACGCCTACTCCTCCTTCGTTTGCTACTGCCGAAGCCAAACCCGAGAGCGAGATACCTACTCCCATTCCACCTTGTATTACAGGTGTTTTTATCTCAATATTTCCTATAAAGAATGATTTCATATGTTTTATTTTGCTTTAGAGCAATTGAACAAGATAAACAGTGTGAGCACACTTTATTCAAGCGCTCAAGATTGGCCCTGTCATTGACCATTTGCCTTGTTGGGTGTAATTTATTAAATCTTTACTCCTGACTTCTTCAAGAGTATTGTGTATTACAAAAAAGTCTAATAAATCTATTTTCAGAATGGAAAGTGCAGGAGTAGATATTCCTGATATTGCACAGAAAAAGAGCCAGAATTAGCAGAACTTAAATGTAATATGATTTTTTGTCTTCCCCTGTGTCAATCAGAAGATTCCTCCGTTGAATCATGAAACGGAAATAACTTATTAAATAAAAGCAGAAGATAATATCTTCTGCTTTTATTCGGATATTAATATCTTCTAGAGTTATTATAACCACCACGGCCACCACCGTTAGACGGTCTTTCAGTACGAGGACGTGCCACGCTTACTGAAATAACTTTCTGGTCGTATTCAACTCCATTCAGTTCGTCAATTGCTTTTTGTCCTTCTGTATCATTCGGCATTTCTACGAAAGCAAATCCTCTGGATCTACCAGTTTCTCTGTCAAAAATTACTTTAGCTGAAGAAACTTCTCCAAACTCTGCAAATAAATTTGTTAAGTCAGCATCATTAGTGCCATAGCTTAAACCTGAAATGTAAATGTTCATTTAAAATTTTATTAAAATAAATACTAATTTGGAGTGAGGAGGATAATTAAAGACAAGGACTGCTTGCTAATAAAATATTATAAAGAAGAACTATACGATAATGATTCGTAACTCAAACTCTTGGTACAAAGGTAACACAATAAATCAGAATAATACATTTATACCCGTTCTTTTTCGGAAGAAAGACGATAATTATCATTTATTAGCACACAATTCATCCTAAATCGGCGAGATACACAATTTTGCCTATCATTCTTGATATTCTCTTGTAATATATCTACTTTTGCCATTACATAAATTATCAAGTCCCACTTTATGGATGTCAGAATAGAACCAAGTTGGAAACAACAATTACAAGAAGAATTTGACAAACCATACTTCGAAAAGTTGGTTACATTCGTCAAAGATGAATACAAACGGGCACACGTCCTCCCTCTCGGACATCAGATTTTTCATATATTCAATTCCTGTCCCTTCGAAAAGGTAAAAGTAGTTATCCTTGGACAAGACCCCTATCCCAATCCCGGACAATATTATGGAGTCTGTTTTTCTGTGCCTGATGGAGTAGCTATCCCAGGTTCACTAAGCAACATCTTCAAAGAAATACACCAAGATTTGGGAAAGCCAATTCCAACTTCTGGTAATTTGGATCGTTGGGTAGCTCAAGGTGTATTCCCGCTAAACTCTGTTCTTACTGTACGTGCACACGAAACCGGTTCTCATCGAAATATGGGTTGGGAAATCTTCACAGACGCAGTTATCAGGAAACTAAGTGAAAAACGGGAGAATTTGATATTTATGCTTTGGGGAAGTTATGCGAAAGAGAAACGATCTTTGATAGATACCAACAAACATCTGGTACTAACCACTGTTCATCCCTCTCCCCGCTCTGCCGAATATGGTTTCTTCGGTTGCAAGCACTTCAGCAAAGCCAATGCTTTCTTGCATAGTAAGGGAATAGAAGAAATTGATTGGTAAATAAATGATTTCTCAAAACAAACTATCAGTACCCAGAAACATTCGCCATGAATAAATCAAACGATATCACCCGAGAAGAAATGTGGGCCAAGCAATGCTTGTCTGCTACCGATATTGATTACGCCGTGTGGGAACGGAATAAATCCATACTTCACCAACTTTCAAAAATCTGTCACAACTGCACATTTGTTGTCGATGTTTACAAATGCAATTACACGTATGCATCCTCGAATTTCGTTGATTTACTGGGGTATGACAGTCACAAGATAGAAACTTTGGAAAAGCAGGGAGATTATTTAGAATCACGTATTCATCCGGACGACCGTGCGCAACTGGCAGCATTACAGGTCACGTTAAGCCAGTTCATTTACAGTCTGCCTCTCGAACAGCGAAACGACTATTCCAACATTTACAGTTTCCGTATACTCAATGCCAAGCAGCAATATATACGCGTCACTAGCCGACATCTAGTTTTGGAACAAGACCGTAACGGCAAAGCATGGCTCGTAATAGGCAATATGGATATTTCACCCGACCAAAAACATTCCGAAACAGTAGACTGCACTGTCCTAAATCTGAAAAACGGGGAATTCTTCTCTCCTTCCTCTTTGCTAATGCCTTCTTCGCTCAACCTCACTAATCGGGAAATAGAGATATTACGGCTTATTCAAAAAGGGTTGTTAAGTAAAGAGATTGCAGACAAGCTATGTATCAGTATTCACACTGTCAATATTCACCGGCAGAACCTGTTACGCAAATTAGGTGTGCAAAATTCTATCGAAGCCATTCGTTTGGGACAGGAAACCGGACTACTAAGTTAATTAACCCATACGCCTTTTCCTGAAGCTACCAGTCTGTCTAAGGCACCCATTCCACCACACCCACCGCCGGATGCAATCTTCTCCATTCCTCAAATTCCGGATAACTATGTACACCATCCTGAATCACAGCTTGATAATACTCCACTCCCATAATTTTTTCCGTATCAGGCGTTTCGTATTTTAATTTCAGGATAGCCAGTCTCATTTCATCTGTCAATACCGCAGAAATGCGTTCGGCCGCCCTTTCAAAATAGCCATCATAACGAGAGCCTTCTTGGATATGAATCATATCCATTTGCCAGAGTTCTCCTTCCATATCCTGATACCATGCATGCCACTCTATACACGCTTCTGCTGTATGTAATAAATTCGTATATTCAATCTTCTTTATGGACGTATTTTCCGCCAATTCAGCCATCGCCCGAAAGCTGGCAGACAAATCCAAAGGAGAAGTATAAATATGAAAATCAATATCCCGATGTTTCATCAATAATCCTGTACGCAACGAACCTACCAGATTCACTTTGGCACCAATCCCCTCCCATATCCGAACAATACGGGTATCCTCTATAATCTCCCAAGCTTTCTGCTGGTTACGTTTTGCCAATTCAAAAATATTCATCTTTTTCCTTATTAAGTAAGTATGCAAAAATAGGAAAAAGGATACATATATAGCTATAAATAACTATTTAATCCCTTGATGGGTTGAGCTAACTTTGTCCGCAAATTCAATTCTTCACCATACAACTAAAAAGAGATTATGATATTCAATCAAACAGAGAAACAGGAAAAAGAGTATTTACAGCAAGTCATAACCACTATCCATGATACGATTAACACTACCAGTACTTCCGTCAAAGAGCATATAGACACCCTGCAGGAGTACAAGGATTATCTATGGTCGAACAAAGATATCGATCCCCACGAAATCCGTTCCATGCGCGAAAGCATATTAAATCATTTTGCATTAGGTGAAAATGTAATTGACAAACGCAGGCGACTAAGCAAAATACTGGATATCCCCTATTTCGGACGAATCGACTTTCAGGAAAAGAAAGACAAAAGCCAAGTTAGTCCGATCTATATAGGAATACATACTTTCTATGACCTCAATCAAAAAAAGAATCTGATTTACGATTGGCGAGCTCCTATTTCAAGCATGTTCTACGATCATGAATTAGGCGAGGCGTTCTACTCCTCCCCGGCAGGCAAAATTAACGGGACGATCTCACTCAAACGCCAATATCGCATTCGCAAAGGAAAAATGGAGTATATGATTGAAAGTTCCGTAACTGTTCATGACGATATTCTGCAAAAAGAACTATGTTCCAATGCCGACAATAAAATGAAAAATATCATCACGACAATTCAGAGGGAACAGAATCAGATCATCCGTAATGAAAACGCTTCTGTACTTATTATACAAGGTGTTGCCGGTTCAGGAAAAACCTCTATCGCCCTCCATCGTATTGCCTACCTGCTTTATGCACAGAAAGGACAGATTTCTTCCAAAGACATATTAATCATCTCCCCCAATAAAGTATTTGCCGATTACATTTCTAATGTACTTCCGGAACTTGGCGAAGAGACCGTTCCCGAAACCAGCATGGGGCAAATTCTGTCGGACGTAATTGACAACAAATATAAACACCAGAATTTCTTCGACCAAGTGACGGAACTATTAGAAAACCCGACACCCGACTTTATCGAACGAATACAATACAAAGCCTCCTTCGAGTTTATATCACTACTTGACAAATTCATCCTTTACATGGAAAACAACTATTTCAAAGCAACAGACGTAAAACTCACCAAATACATCACCATTCCTGCCGAATTTATTAACGAACAGTTCAAACGATTCCACCGCTATCCCATACGTCAACGATTTGAGACTATAACAGGTTACATTCTGGAAATGATGCAACTACAATATAATCTCACAGTTAGTACTCCGGAGAAAAACCAACTAAAGAAAGAGATAAAAAAGATGTTCGCGGGCAATAACGATCTCCAAATCTATAAAAACTTTTTTGAATGGATCGGAAGACCGGAGATGTTCAAGACACGAAAAAACCGCATACTGGAATATGCGGATTTAGCTCCTTTGGCTTATCTGCATATCGCTTTAAATGGGAACAATGCCCAATCTTACGTCAAACACCTTCTGATAGACGAAATGCAAGACTATTCTCCCATACAATACAAAGTGATTCAAAAACTTTATCCGTGTCGAAAAACAATTCTTGGAGACACTTCCCAATCCGTCAATCCTTATGGTTCTTCCACTGCCAATATGATTCAGAAAGCATTTGCAACAGGAGAAATAATGAAACTTTGCAAAAGCTATCGTTCTACTTTTGAGATCACCAGTTTTGCACAAAAAATTCAACCGAACAATGAATTAGAACCGATTATAAGACATGGGGAACACCCCAAGATTCTTCCATTCAAAAATACAGAAGAGGAAATCCAAGGTATTGCGGATTTAGTAAACTCCTTCAGGAACTCCCATTATACCTCATTAGGGATCATCTGCAAAACAGAATCCCAAGCAAAAGAACTTGTTCAAAAGTTCCAGATATATGCAAACGACATCTCACTTTTATCAAATCAAAGTTCTGCTTATGTGAAAGGGATTATCATCACTTCCGCCCATATGGCGAAAGGACTGGAATTTGACGAAGTAATCATTCCGCAAACAGATGATAAGAACTATCATTCCAATATTGATAAAAGTATGCTTTATGTGGCAGCCACAAGGGCTATGCACAAGCTAACTTTGACTTATTCTGTTTCTTCACCCGGTTGTCGATTCCTGTAATATAATATAACATCGAAAATTAATTGAGAGAAAAAGAACAACCAATCTCCTATTATTACCTATTTTTGTACAATGAAAAATAAAGGAATGAAATACGAGTTTACCGCAAAAGTATGGAACTACTCATCGACTGTTGGAACGGGCGGTTGGCACATAGCCTGCCTGCCGAAAGAGATGTCCAAAGAAATAAGAGAGAATCTCGGATTCTTAGAGGAAGGCTGGGGACGGTTGAAGATGACGGCCAAAATCGGCAATACCCAATGGGAAACCGCAATCTGGTTTGACACCAAACTTGATACTTATTTACTTCCTCTCAAAGCGGAAATCAGAAAAAAGGAAAAGATCACAACTGATAAAGAAATAGAGATTATGATTTGGATTTGAAACAAACGATAAGAAGAACTACCCGCAAAACAAGAGCCGCTTGAACAATCTCAAACGGCTCCGTAACTCCTTTAACAACATGGTTATCGAGCTAATACAACCACCGGTCTATATTCCTTTTTTCTGCACTGAACTCCACTCCAACTTTAACCAACTCACGCCCGTCTACCTGATAAGGTATCAGATAGCCTTTTTCATCAATCTGCTGCAAAGCCTGTTCGGCAGTACCATTCAGTTTAAATTCAAATACATAAATATACTTCGGAGTTTTCACCACTGCATCCGCCCGTCCGCGGGCACTACGAACCTCTGCTCCGGTAAATTGCCCCATCAGTTTGAAAACTAAATAAAATACAACCTGATAATGTCGTTCGGTCTTTTCATTCAGTTCATAAGGGAAATCTGCGAAGAAAGCCTGCAAGCGGGTAAGAAAAGCATCAACATCACCACTCTCCAATTCACGTACAAATTTACCAAGATAAAAACCCCGTTCATCATCTACCACTGATGTGTAATAAGGAACCAAAAAATCCATAAATCCATATCGTACTTCATCATTGGGAAATTTCAGCAGGTAGTTTCCAAAACGCTTGTCATACCCCTTTATAGTCAAATAGCCACTCTGATAAATCAACGGAATCGGATTATTAGCATCTACCCTGTATTCCATAAACGAAGAAGCACTGGCTTCTACCCCGTCGATCAACGTACGCAAATCATACTCACTCTTTTTAAGCAGTTCGACTAAAAAAGTAGGAGTACCGGTTTGGAACCAATAGTTACTAAACTTATACCCGTCAAAAACGTTAAGCACACTGAATGGATTGAATACTCCTTCCGCAAACTCACAAAAATGATAACCGTCATATAAAGCCGTCATCTTATTCAATGTTTCTTCATAAGTCAGTTCATTTGTTTCTGCCAATCGGTTCAGTTCAGGAATAAAAGTATCCTCCAATTCTTGTCGTGTAATACCACAAATTGTGGCATATTGAGGTTTCATACTGATATCATTCAACTGGTTCAAATCACTGAACACACTGACTTGCGCAAACTTAGTCACACCGGTAAGGAAAACAAAACGAAGATAACGGTCAGAACTTTTCAGTACACCATAGAAGGCCTTCAATGTCTTACGATAGTCATCAAGCAAAGCGTCATCACCCAATGCCTGCAACAAAGGTTTATCATATTCATCCACCAAGACTACGACTCCACGACCAGACTGTTCACAGGCTCGGCGAATTACACCCGCAAAACGTCCGGAGAGAGTTTCCTCATCCTCCCCTTTGCCATATTTCAGTTCCCATTGCGTCAACTGCCTGCTAAGAATTTCGACTAAAGCCTGGGGAGAATCATATTTTTCCGCGTTTAAATCCAAATGAAATACCGGATATGTCTTCCATTCCTTTTCCATATTAGCTATGACCAACCCTTCAAATAATTCTTTCTTACCTTCGAAATAAGCTTCAAAAGTAGAAAGAAGAAGACTCTTGCCAAAACGACGAGGACGACTTAAAAAATAAGGAGTCTCCGTTGAAGCAATTCTCCATACAAGAGCAGTCTTATCCACATAAAGATAATCTCCTTCACGAAGTTTCTCAAAAGTCTGTATTCCAATAGGAAGTTTACGTAATATCCCGTCCATGATTTTTCCTCTATTTTGATTATTCAAAGATACGCATTTCCATGGGAATACACATACAAACTCCACAAAAAAGTACACAGTTTCACAGACAGCACTACCATGACTCCATTTTTCATCAAAACTAACTTTGTACCAGACAAACAACATCTCACTTCCTCTTCACTTTGCAAATCCAACACAGGATAACTAAAACCAGCAAAATAATTCCGTACCAATACCCACCTCCGATTATCCTATTAGTAGTTTTCTCAACTCCCGTTTTATGAATCTCTGTCTTAGAACTCATATCCGACAAACTCACAGACTGTGAATTCACTTCTTGAAGAAGTTGTTTCTCATAAACGTTTTTCCTATCCACCACAGTCTTTACCGCCATCCCAACCTTCAATCCAAGCGTATCCACAGGAAACACAAACACCACCTGTTCGATATGCTCTTCCACCACCTCCGAATCCTTTTCTGAAGCAACCTTATTTTTAACAAGACTTTTCCCGGAGCTACTATTTAAACTTGAATCAACCCTAACTTCACTCTCCCTGTTTATCACCTCTTTCTTACTCCTACATCCCGACAGCAATACAGGCACAACCAAAGCCACCAACAACACAAACAGTAACTCCCTCCCACTCCTCAAAAACTCCTTCACATCAAAACAGGGACAACCCTTCACATATTCATAAGGTTCAATCACTCCGTCACCATTCAAATCCAGTGAAGTATCCCGATGTCCCAACACTTGGAGAATATTATATTCCCGCTGCAAATCGATAATAATCTGATAAAGCACCCGTTTTTGAGCATTCGTCCGGGTATCTGCCGGACGCCCGTTCTCATCCAATCCACCGATATAACATATCGCGATACTCTGCTCATTCCAACCTTTACAATGAGCACCGGACAAAGCCACATCCCGCCCCTTTTCCAATTTCCCATCCAAACGGATCACATAGTGATACCCGATACCGTTGAACCCACGTTCCCGGTGCCAACGGTCAATATCTGTGGCAGTAAAATCCTGTCCGGCTTTCGTAGCCGAACAATGTACTATGATAGAATCTATATTTCTCATGATTATTCATTATTAGTTCAAACGCACCAGTTAATAATCCGAAGGTGGCATACGTTTCACACACCCTCTAATCTCACACTTCTTCACTTCCGACTCCTTCTGTATCAACTCCACTTCATGACATTTATGTATCCAGTCAATCTTCTCTTCCTGCTCCTTGCGAAGTTCAATATAAAGCCCGTCTATCTTCTCGTCACGTTGAGTCAGCCGTTCTTCCAGCCAGTCCACCTTTTTACGGCGATTTTCTTCTTCCATACTGTTCACGGACGCTTCCTCTTTCCGTGCATCCGTCTTACGACAAGTGAGATACCTCACTAACCATTTCACTGCTTCCAAACCACCCATAGCGGTAATAAAAGCAAGGATTGTAGTTATTTGCATATTCAATCATTTTTACGTAGTTATAAAGAAAGAATGAGGCCGAAGCCCCATTCCATACAAACCAGACAGTTCTCAACGGCTCATGAATCAAGCAGCCGGATCCGGTGCTTCACCATTACCACCCGAACCACCATCCGGATCCGGAGTTTCACCCCCATCATCCGAACCGTCACCAACACTACCCAAATCATTAATATGATCCAAATCCTTGAACTTCAATCCATCCGAACGGGTAGTCGTCCCGGTAAACAGACGAATGTCCGAGTTAGCACGAAAACAGATACGAAGCCCTGAAATATTAGCGATCGTAAAATCTTCCGCCTTCTCCGTCCCTTTGCTTTGGGCAGAAAGGTAAAAATATCCCAGACCGGCGATATTCACCGAACGACCACCCAGTAACGTTTTTCTCAATAACGTACGGAAATCCTTCAATACACTAATCGTTTCACCCTCGCTGACACCGGAAGCAGACGCAATCTCCTTTGCAAACTCATCCAACGTTGCACTCGTATCATACTGATAAGAAATCACCGGATACACTTTCTTTCCTGCTTCTTTATTTGTAGGGTCACACAGGCGAGACACCCTTCTAAATCTAATAGCCATACTACTTTTCTTTTTTTAATGAATACTGTTTTAATTATCACTTCGCTAACGTTAACGATGCAAAGATGCAGCATCTTCCACGGAGATGAAACGACACCTAATAACCTCATCAGAAAAGTACTAAAAAGCATTTCAGACATATACAACTGACATAGAGGAACTAAATAAACGACAAGAAAACAACGAAAAGCAAAGAAAAAGCGACAAAACCGATAACCGGGGAGAATAATAAATAAACAAATATATTCAAACTAATAAATATCATACAAAAAGAGTGCACCTTCTTCCCCACCGGGAAAAAGATGCACCACACAAACAAAACAAACAATAGTCTACCTTCACAGGCAGAGGAGAACCCATGATTCCATTTTTCCTATGCTACTATTATAAAAAGAAAAAATAGCAGGGGCACGGATTCTCTTGGGGAAATGAGGCGCTTCACAGCGACATAAAGGATATAGGCCATTAAACTCATTTATTATACTATATGGGGAAAACCTACATCTTTTTCTATTCTCACAAAAACATGAAATGAAACAATTAATTTCCTTTTATTGTTTTCCAGACAGGCACTGCTACCACCGCACCGACAATCGGAGCCACAATAAACAACCAAAGCTGGCTAATAGCCTCCACTCCGGCAAACAATGCCGGACCAATGCTACGGGCAGGATTAACCGATGTCCCCGTAACGGGAATACATACAATATGCACCAGTACCAAAGTCAATCCGATAGCCAGTCCGGCAAAATGAGGACTGCCATTATCGCGGTCGGTAGTGCCCAGCACAGTCAGCACGAATATGAATGTAAACACCGCCTCGGCAACCAATGCAGCCAGCAGATACGGTTCTTCAAAACCGTTGGCTCCCGTACCTTCTATCCCCATTGTACCGGTAATCACCCACAACAATGCAGAGCCAAGTATTCCGCCCGTCACTTGCGCTACGATATACACGCCGGCTTCTATTACCGACAGTCCGCCATTCAGCCAAACGCCGATGGTGATGGCCGGATTGATATGACAGCCCGAAACAGGACCGATTGTGTACGCCATTGCCACCACCGACAAACCGAACGCGAAAGCAATCGTCAACACCGCGACTACCGACGTCGCGCCGCCATTCAATACTGCAGCGCCGCATCCCATTAAGACAAGCACCATAGTGCCCACCATTTCAGCTATAAATTTCGTTTTCATAATCTACTTTTTCTATTCAATTACAAGATATTCAATTATAAGGTTTCCAACTATAAGCTTTTCAATTCTCTCTAATCATCCTCCCATTCCGAAGGCGGCAACGACTTCTTCCCATACCATTTCATCCAGGCACGAGATTTCCGCTTTCTCAAATAAAGCGCATCGCTACAATGCTCCAACGCTTCCCAGTCAAATGAAGAATGGTGTCCGAACCACCTCTCCAGCCAGTAAAGCAGATGATAACTCATGAACGCAAGCAACATCCACCACCACGAAAGCCAGACGGATAGCACCAATGCAGGCAATAATGCCAAGAAGAAACATTCCGTATACTGCCGCGCATGAATCTGAAGTTCCATCTCCTCCCACCCTTCCAAATATTTAAACCGGGTGAAACAACAACCGAAAATCATAAAATAATGCCTTTTCTTCCTGTTCAGAAAAGTTTTCGCCAACAGACTATTATATATTATCATATCCTCCTCTTCATTCAAAAAAGCAACATTGCAAAAGACCATTCAACTACCGGCCGACAAGCCCACCTTGTAACGACAAAGCACTTTCAGTCCCGACATAGAAGAAAACGAGACAGTCCCGCAATGTTGCCTGAAATACCTTGAAATGAAATAAAACTATTATTCGACGATTACGGCACGGTTCAATTCAGGTTCACTGAAACGGTTGTTCGTATCGCCCTCCGCTTTCTTCACGAGACGTTCAGGGGAAATTTTATACTTTTCGACTAATAAATTGTACACATATTCCATACGTTGTTCACTCAAACGTTGGTTCAGTTCCTTGCTGCCCGTAGCGCTGTCCGCCGAACCAATCAACGTGAAAGTTTTGTTCTTATCCGCCTTGATAGCGTTGTTCACATAAAACTCAAGATTGGTAAGTTCCTTCTTATCCAGGGTAGCTTTGCCAATATTGAAGAACAGGGCTACCGGCGAAGCAGTCACTTTCGATTCATTCACCACTTCCGGTTTCCGATTTCTGGCAGCTTCCAGTTCGGCGGCAAGGCGCTGTGCTTCGGTGCTCAAATCATGATTCTTGGCACGAAGCGCGTTGATACGTTCATTATAAGATGAATAATCTACCGGAGCCACTTTCTCGACACGATTGAAACGGGTCTTGCCCAACTTCACGCTTAGCCCCAGTGTCACAGAACTCATTCCTTCACCTTTGCTGCCGCCTACCGTTCCGTCAAAACACTCTTTCACTAGCATCTGCCGTCCTTCCAAAGTCAAGTCCAGACGCTTGCCCAGGCGGAAAGTATTCAAAATACCGATGTTGGCAGCAATTTCATTATCATGCGTACTATTTCCCCACGAACGTGCCCAGCCAAAACCGACAAACGGAATCACATTCCACACACGTTTCTCATTGAATCCGAGAAAACCGTTCGACCAGTTCCACATAAAGTCCGCATAGAGATTGGAAACATTAAACTCTTCCTTGTAATAACCGCGATGCGCCCCTTTGGCATACATCCCGCTTGCATCCGTCAGCCCCTTGGCTTTCAGACCCGAATATTGCAGACGGACTCCGTAAGAAGGAGTTATCCACTTGCCCAACGACACATCCAATGCGGGAGCAATACGGTTGCCCACCGATGTCATGTTATCAAATTCACCTTCATAGATATTGATTCCACCGCCTACACCGATATACCAGTTACTCCAGAAACTATTCGTTTCATACGGACCACGGAGAATATTTCCGTCCGTGTCACGATTTTCCTTTTGCTGTGCCATGGCACAAACTGATGATAATACCAATGCAACTGTAATAATTTTCTTTTTCATGTTTCAATTTTTATGTTCAACATTTAGTCCAACCTGTTTCTTTACTCTAATTTCATTTTACTGCCGGGACGGAATTTCACCTGTCGCTTAGCCGGAATTATCATTGAGCCGCCTGTAGCTGGATTATGCCCGTTGCGCACTTTCCGTTCTTGAATGACAAAACTGCCGAAGCCGACCAAGGTGACACTCTCTCCTTTATGCATTGTTTCCGCAATGGTTTCCATGATTGCATCCACTGCATTCGTAGCTTCGTTAAAGCTCAACTGACCTTTAAGGGCTACTTCTTTGATTAGTTCTGATTTGTTCATAGGTTTGTTTTTAAAAATGAATTATATATGTTTATTCGTCACGGACACAACGGACTTGTGCAGCGGAAGCACGCAGTTCCGATAAACCAGACAGTCCTCCGAAGGAACAATAAAAAATATCGTGCGTTCCAATAGTAAAGGACATTACTGTATTCATGCCATCGTCAAAAATCGAAGTCATTGTTCCACTAAGATGAGCTGTATAACCAGGCTGAACCTCGTTAACATCCGCCAAACGAATACCCGCAGAAATAAAATAGACCTTTCGCGCACTATTTTCTCCTCCACAATAAAAATAGGCTCCATATTCAGTAAATGACGGAGTATAAAAACTCTTTGCCTTCATCTCTCCTACATGTCCAATAATATTTGGTGTAAAATCATCATCCGTCAGACTAGAGATTATTATAGGCTCTTTTAGAAATGCTCCATATACATCTGGCGGCGATACCTTATAACCTGCAGGACATGGGTCATAAATAGTCTTCATTGTCTCTATATCAACCATTTTATATCTCGAATATGGATTATTTCCCCATAGATATTGATTACCAAATATCTCCTTATAATATAGCCAATCGCTGCTAGCTCTAATAAACACATTAGGGTGTTTTATGGCATATTCAATTGTCCCTGTACTTTCATTTGATATTTCCTCTTTCAATTCCTGCTCCGTTCCACGGACGTTATACATTGGAGCATTTTTTGGTTCGAGATTGTCTAGAGATGTATATGTATAAAATGAAGCCATACCAATAAAAGGGTCTTTACGTCCCCACTGATATCCTAAGCCACAAGTTGTCAGTTTATCGGGAATATTAGTTGTCGCTCCCAAATCCCTGTCCATAATTTTATAATTCTTCCCGCTATACTTTTCTCCATTGGTCGGTAACCCTAATTCAATAATATCAGGTTTCTCCGTACACCAGACATGCCAACTCCAAAGCACATTGGCATCTTCCACGTTCGGGTCTGATTTATCATACACTGCAATAACCCCATTTCCTGCACCACTACTCAAAAATTCAACCCGATTAGTAGTGGTATTAAATGACACTTGCGAAATAAGATTTTCTTGATCTTGCCAAATTAGTTTTGCTGACTTAGGAGATATCACTACATTTCTAGAAACAGAAATATCTTCTCCCATTCCATTTTTAAAATGATATCTTTCTATCTCCTCTGTAAAGACACCAGTCCACCTGTCAAAATATCCTTTTGTTTCCGCCACTATACCATCCACCCCATTTCCTATCACCGTAGCGTCAAACGAATAAACGCCATAAGTCACCGGAGTAATAAAGCTGTTTGCGGGACCGTCTTCATCCACAGCAATCGCTTCTGTGTGAGGTATGATACTGAAAGGAATATACTTCACTATGTTGCCTACGGATATTTCCAAAAATCCTTCCTTTAGTGAAGAACCTTCGGGTACAGTGCAATAAATCCAATACACATCGCTACCTTGCGGAAGGTTCACTTCATTCACCGGAAGTCCTCCTGTTCCCTTCACCTGTACCAAATTATTATTATCTATGCTATAAAACAAGCATAAATCAGATGAGGGTATCAAAGTTTTCTTGTCCGAATTTAAAATGCGAACTTTACGAGTGGCAACACCACTAAAATCGACATTACCCGTATCATCAGCCTGCAATTCAAATTTCACCATTGTTACCGGGTCTGTGATGCCATTCTCTATAAACTTAAGGTCTTCCCTATCCGTTTTTATCAAGTACTGGCCGTTAGAAGCATATCCCCGCGACCAATTATCCGAAACCGTCACCGTATACTCGATATTACTCCCCGGATTTTGAATGGCTTCCAGTTCCGTATCATATCCTTTATTCTTTAACTTGGCAATAGTAAAGCGATAAGAATGATTACGTATTATATCCAGATACCGCCCGGTTTCCTTATCCAGGAAATCCAAACGATAATATTCTTTATCCGAACCGTCCGGATTCTGGACTGCAAAAAGCAGCATTGCACGATCTTTGGAGAATGTTTTCTTATCAATCTTATTTCCTAAAGCGCAAACGGAGTGTTCATATTCCAAAGGATAGTAACTTGTCACCAGTCCTTTCGTTACATCCAAAGGAGTTGCAGCGGAAAGTAAATCATGCTTTTCTGAAATGCCGCTTTCGTTGATACTGCCCTGATAGATTTCCCCCTTATACTCGCTATCTAATGTAAAATCCGAATAATTCAGATTTCTCCATTCCCAATAGACTTGTTTACCGGAAAACAAATCCGCCTCGGCATCCACCGTAACTTTTGCAAGACAACGGGTTAATAGACAAACATTAGAGGTAACCTTTTCATTCCATTCTATCCAACCATACATCGGAATAGTCCGCCCTTCACTTTGCAGACTGGAAAAGCCCTTCATCATTCCTTGACTAGTATAATTCCTCAACAGCTCTTCACTAGCCGTTTTATTTATAAGAAAATCACCTGCTCCTGATGCAGAAGAACGATTAGTCAGGTTACAAACTACATAAATTCGTTCTTTGTCAGCGGGAATGTATTCTTTCAATGTCACAGTCGGCGATGCGGTTCCATTTCCAAACAAAAAGGACAAATCAGCTTTACCCTCCTGATAATATACAGGGGATAAGGCGTGAGAATCATTGTATACGAACACCTGTATGCCACTAATCTTACATTCCGATTCATTCGCCACGCTACGTACCTGTACCAATTCCGCATCCGGGATAGACAAGCTGATAACATTTTTTTGAGAGAAATCAATCATTTCCATTTCAGTGTCATCGTTACAACCACCTAACAACAGCATATTAAAAGCGAAGAAAACCAACAGACATCTCCCGAACAAGTATTGTTGTATCGTTATTTTCATTTCATTCATACTTTTTAGATTTCTAATGAATTATTCCTTTACACAGCGTATCGAAGCTGCCACTGAAGTAACCACCCGATTATATATATTATATTCAAAGTCCATAGTAGTATATAGATGAAAGTTAAACATGAGCCCACTACTTTCTTTTTCCGCAGGATGAGGTGAAGAACACCAGTAAACTCCCCGTTTTCCTAACTTTATACCATCACCATTAGGTCTATAAGTCTCCGGCAAATAAATTAGCTTCGTTTCATCAATCCCTGCATTATCATAATAAAAGGTTGATCCATTCGCAAAATAACTTTTTATAAAATACATATCCCCAAGTGACGCTCCGGCCGGGGGGAATATGGCGATCTCACCTTTACTCAAGATTTTAAAAACGTCATGCGGTGCAACTTTATAACCATACGGACAAGGGTCATACAACGATTTTAATGTTTCTTTAGGGAAAACATCCTGTTCTCCGTCCGGATTTCCCCACAGATATTTCAGTTCTGTTGTTTTCGTACACCAAGATTCACTCCCCAATCCTCTCCTTGGACTATACAAGGAACTCGGAGTACTTATAGCTTGACCGGCAGTCACTCGTTCATCGGAATATTTATATACGACCTGACCACTTCTTACGTCATATAAAATAGTACGTATGCCATCATAAGTCAATGAACCCGAAAACGGGTCTTTACGCCCCCATTGATAATGCAATCCTTGAACAGTGCCTAAATACGCTTTAGTAGCAGTCGCACCAAGATTACGGTCCATCACTTTATAGTTATTGCCCGTGTATATCGAAGTGACGAATTCCAGTATCTTTGGGGTAGCCGTACACCAAAGGTGCCAACTCCACAACACTTTCGCATCCTCCGCATTAGGATTAGTCTTATCATAAACGGCTATCACTGCATTCCCCCGGCTTCGTCCCATTTTCACCTGAACCCTGCCATTGACTAAAGCAACTTGTTCCACCAGTTCATCCGTGTCCTGCCAAAGCAATTTGGCCGATAAAGGATGAATATTGGCACCACCGGCTTTTGTCAAGATATTGCCACTTGCGTCTTCAAACTTCCCTTCGTCAATAATACCGTCCACTCCGTTTCCCATTATGGTAGCAGTGAAAGAATAAGAACCTGCACCTCTATCTGCTATATAACTATTGGCAGTCCCTTCCGTGTCTAACGGAGTAAAAGTATCCAATGAACTGACAGGAATATATTCCACATGCACATTGTCGGAAGAAATTTCAATAAAACCACCTTCATAATTGGCGGGAACACTACCGGTGGTACAATAGAAATTCATTACTTGTGCGGCAGTGAGGTCATAAATGCCACTGTCATCCGCCAGTTTATCCGTTTCCGTTATTCCATTGCAATACAGCTGCAAATCGGTTGTTGACATTAGGGCTGTCTTGTTGGATTTCAAAGCTCTGATTTGTAAGCGTCCCGGAGTATGACAATCCACTTTCACCAGTTTCACCGGATCGATAATATCTTTAATCAGAGTTATTTTTGTCCTGTCTACATCAAAGTCAACACCTCCTACAATATCACCAGCAATTTCTACATCTTTCCAATCAAGTATATGCATTTCTAATAAAAGTGATTTTGCCATAAACCTACACAACAATTGATAGACATGATTACGCTCCAATTTTTCCAAAGGTTCTCCGCCTGAATTATTTACATTTCCACCCAACTCTATCATATCGTAGTCGTCAATACCGATATTCAATTTATTGTTCTTGCACTCCATTTCCGGGATATAAAAAGAGTAAGCCAGCACACCTTTGTCTTCCGAATAAGTTTCTTCTGGGATTTCACCTACTGTCTTTCTCGACAACATATTGATTGCGGAAGATGCATAATTACCGGTCTTTTCGGGAGATATGAACCCGGTTTTGGAAACTCCCGTCACAACCAACATTGCAGGTATCTGAACTTCCTCCCGATTTCCTAGTTCTTTCCGCATATAGATATCCACACGTGCCACCGCACGGTCTACATGCATATTGACCATCTGTGTCGTCCCTTCCGCCGCATCCACTCCTGCCAGTTCCCCATACATGGGAAGGCAGTATTCTTTAGTATATTCTGCCACATTGGTTTTCGTTGTCAAATAGTCCGCCATTTGATACTGTACATCTATCAAATCATTCGGATGATCCACAGACTCCAATATAGCACGGGTATTCGTATCAACAGGTTCGTTTACAATGGCATATAATGTTTTCCCAGTAGCGGCTTTCACCGTAAAAACCGGAGTAGTATAAGTACCGTCGGTAGCGGCTAGCCCTTGCCAGTAATACATCTTATCCAATGATGTACCGTTAAAGACATAGATGCGCAGACGACTAATACGGGTTTCGTTCGCGTTCAGCACTTCCGGGTCATTCGTGGCACGCGTACTGATATTCATGCTCATCCGTACTTCTCCGGGATTTACCGGTTCAACTGCCTGTTCATTTTCCGTACAGGAGAATAAGAGCAACAGCAACCACATGCACCATATACAACTTTTATATCTCATAATCATCAATCTTTGTTTATTTACTAAAGGTCTTCACCTTTCAGCCAAATCGTCCAGCCATTAATCACAATCTTACTGGAAAGGAAATTCAATAATTCAGGATTATAGAAAAAGGCAATCGCATACTCGCTCTGACGGTCGAGATATTCCTGCGCCGGAATATTGTGCCCTTCCATTTTAGTAAGCAGCAGGTAAGGTACCAGATCAACCTTCATCAATTTCTTACTGTCCGACTTGCGTGTAAGCGTCAGATATACTTTTTTATGTTCGAGCAGGCGCATGGTATTCATTTCCGCCACAATGCCCACATCTTCCACTTTTTCCAAATGATAGGGCTGATAACTAATCACGTCGTCATCCAGCAAGTCATTATTCCAGTCGTAATATCCGTTGTCCGCACGGATTTCGAACAGACAATCACTCATATCCAGTTCTTCTCCCGGACCGGACTTTTGCAAGATAAAGCGGAATTTATTGGTATCCTTTATCAGAGAGACCATTTCCGTCTGTTCCTGTCTGCCGGTAAAGTCGACGGCCTTCACCTCGCCATACCAAAGCGGGTTCAGAGCTTTATTGTGCACCAATGACTCTTCCCGTTTCATTCTTACCATCAAGTCTTCCTGTGTTGATTTCCCGGCAACCAATTCCGGCATTTCAAAGTCATCGCTCATTCCCGCCCAAGCGGCTATCTGGTATTCACCGACCGGAAGCGGCAACGGCATACGGTAGCTGCCACTGCCCAGAGTTTCCCCCTGTTCGCTCTTCTGCATGATAAACGTACCTTCTTTGTCAAATACAAACACGTCGACACGATTCACTTGCGATGCAAAAGCGTCGGAAAACTCCATGTTATAGTCATACCGGAAACGGACATACAACTGACATTCCGGTAGTGTCTCATCAATGGATGTGCAGGAAAAGAGTACAAGCAATAATAACAGGCAACTTCCATAACTCATCCGTCGGACAGCACCCTCTGTTTTCATTATCTTTCTCATAATCTATGGTTCTATTTATTTTTTCTAATTTCTATATATAGTGTGGAAAAGCAACTTTGTGCGCTTTTCTCGGAATAATCTGCTTTAGTGGACAAGTCTCAAAACTTGTCTGTATGGGGTAAGACCTATTTTTATCAGTTTTTTATATCAAGGTCTTGATTCACGGAAATAAGCCTCCGCCGGCTGAACAAAAACGAAAAGAGAAAAAAAAGAAGGCGTCACAAGACAAGCTGCGCCGTATCATAACGCCTTCTTATTATTTTAATTGTTATTTTAGCCCAATATAGTTATCACTACAAATCCACTCCCTGACTCCAGGTAGTCCATGGATTTATCGTAATACTTACAGAGAGATATACTTCAGCGTCATCATCATTCTCACCTGGTTTTTCAGGGTCAATAGGATCTGTGGTATCAGGAATCCAAGGAGTACCCGGTTGCTTCACACTGTTGATAGTCAATGTGTACCAGTTGTTACGTACGACACCATATTTGCCAAGTGCCATTGTGGCGGTGATTGCATCGTCATGACGAATCAGGATGTTATAGTAGCATACACCTTTCTGGAAGTATTCTACACCTACGGTTTCACCGGCAGTTGCATCAGGTTTGGAGTATTCACCACCGTTCGCAATAGCGTCCAGTTCGGCGAGAGTAATAGCGGCAAAATCAGCACCGACAGTCTTGCCTTGTTCAGTAGCGGCAGCGGACATACGTGCATAGAACTGGTCACAAAGAGTGATGAGTTGTGTTTGTGCCGCATTTGCTGTGCCGGCTGTTGTTGCATCTTTTGCAGTATTATATACTGTCTGCAAATCAGCCAATGTCTGATAAGTGACACCCAAAAGGCGGAACCAGCTTTTACCCACTGTAAATGAATTAGGAGTGTAAACCGCACTTGCTACGGCAGCCGTAGTCTGTGCCTGGGTTTGTGCGTCGGCAGCCATTGTGTTCTCAAGACAGTATTTGCTTTCTGTCATGGCTGAAAAATCAGCAGGCAAGGTGCCGTCGACAGCAACTGTCAGATAGTTGAACTGTGACACATTGAATCCTGCCAGTTCATAGTTCGGGTCAATTCTGTAATCCGCACCTGCAGAACCTCCGGCGGGCATTACGATTTCAGCATACGGGAACATGCTCTTGTTGGTAACATTCAATGCCCAGTTGCCGAATGTACAGGTTACTCCTGCCGGAACTGTGACACCACCCGGATTTATTCCTAAAGAAACCTTGGCAACGACACGGTCTACGTGAATCAGGGAACGGTCAGCTTCGGCAGCGGCAATCGCAGCAGTAGCATCAGCAATAAGCGTTCCATCAACCACCTTCACATTAGCTGTCACCAATGCTCCGTTAGCCGGATTTGCATTGTCGCCGGCGTTAATCATCATAAAGTTGTTCTTTGCTGCTCCAATCACCTCTTCGAGTACCTGCTCTACAGCACCATTGATGACAGACCAGGAAGCTGAAGCTACACAGGCAGCCTTGAACTTGTCGCTCGGATTAACTACTGCCAGTACTTTGGCGGTAGTAGAAGGAACTTTGAATGCATTTCCGGTCCCTGCTGCAGGATTACCGCCTACATTCAAAATATACTCGGTCGAAGCCAATGTCTTTGTCTCCAAACAAACGTCTGATGCATCAAACAATGCAAGGAGTACTTCGTTTACATTCTGTTCGTCCGCTGTTCCGTGATTTTCTCCAGGAGCGCGTGTTCCCGTACTTTTAGGCATATCTACAACTACGGACATATAAGCCTCCCTGCCGTCTATCGGCAACAGGTCTTGTCCGCCGGTTGCCATCTCTTCATCATTACTACATGCTGCCATCGCCAGTCCGACAAACAGCGTTAAAAAAGATTTGTCCAATTTCATTGTTTTAAAATTTAATGAATACTAAAATGTTAATTACTAAGTATAAGTTTCAGATTATATTATTCAGCTTTTATACCTTCCAAACGTTTCTGGTACACCCGCATCGCGTCGTAATCTCCCATTTCCCAAGCCACGATAGCGGCGTTATTGTTAGCTATCCTGTCACTCGGAAAACGGTCGGCAATCATCCGGATAATCCTGTTGTATTCGTCCGAACCTTTGCCGTAGCTGACTGCGACCTGATACATTTCGTTATGGTTCATTTTGTCGGGGCGCGTCTTGATTATTTCCCGCCCTTGCTCCACGGAGAACGGAACCACCGTATAGCTGACTGTATATTCCACCAGGCGCAGCTTCGGATATATCTCTTGTAGTAAGGCATTATAGATTTTTCCACCGTCGATAGCTTTTATCTTCGCGTCACGTGCATCCGGTTCGGGAGTCTGCCCGATAATATCAAGCACTTTCTGCATATAGGAAGGACGGTATTCTCGTAGCCATGCAGCCAGTCCCTCCCAGTTTTCCGGCACCGAGCGGCACTCTATCATGTTGTCGTCCAGTTTATAGGCATGCTTCAGGTTTTGTTCCAACGCCTTCGCACGTTGTTCGGAAAGGCGTGCATTGGCGTCATAGCTGCCTTCCGGTGACGAGTAGCCTACCATCTTGATACGGGCAATACGATAGTTATCATCTTCACGGATAGAATCAATGGATGAATAGATTTTAGCAAGTTCGGCAGGGTTATTCATATAATCGGCAAGCAATACCGACTGGTTCACTTTAAAATTAAGATATGCGCTGCGGGTGAAAGAACGGCGTTTCTCCTCTGCCTGTGCCACCATTATTTCCAGATTCGGGCGTTCCACTACCTCTTTGAATAAAGGAAGCTCCGCAACGGGAGCATTACCCAACACTTCTCCACAACCTGCACATCCCTGCAATTCACGGAATATCTCGATACGTGCACCGGACATCCAATCCTGCGCCGGAACAGTTTCGTTATACTCCACAGCATATCCCGTTTCCTGTTAAAACGAATCGTTTCCTGTCCCTCTCCCGCAACCGGTTCTTTGCCATATAAATTTTCTTTCCGTTTGTTCATGCGATAACGGTTTCTGCCTGCAATGCAAACAGAAGACAAGGCAAGCGTATCGCTTTCCGAACGGCTGATTATCAAGGGAGTGATTATCATCTGCCGGTGTGAGGGAAGCCGTAACGTGGTGCAATCCATACTAAATGAAACTTCCACCTTATCATCACTTATTTTCCGGGCAACGGTATGTCCGATATTTATCTCCTGGGCATGGGCGGAAACTGCGCCTAACACTCCCAAAGCCATGTATATACAGATTCTTTTCATCATTAGCCTATTTTATAATATATATGATACTGATTGCAGCTTTTGTCGGGCCGAAGTAGTTTTTCTTCTCACTTTTCTGAATGGTTCCACATGTGGCACAGGGATATTTGGAGTGATCCAGTCGCGCATATCCGACTCCAAGTACAGCCTCCATACTCCAGCGGCTACCGAGCAACCACTGATAACCGTAGGATATTCCGCCGCCCCACAAATGCCCCTGATAGCGGTGACGTTCCATATTATCACTCAAAAATGACATTCCGCCCACATTATATTTGGCGCAACGTCCGTGCAGACCCAGAAAATGGCCGTTAAATTTCTCACATAGCCAGTAGCGAAGTTCCGGCTGTACGCCCCAGTGGCGCAGACGCGTTTCATCATCAAACTTCCAGGGATTATAATTTCCGGATAAATCAAGAGACCATTTCTTGCCCAAACCTATTTCCAGCCCCAAGTTCATTGTAGTAGTAGCGTCATAAAGCAAATTAGTCTTTACCGCAACCTTTTGGGCGTAAGAGTTGACCGTATCGCAAAGGAGTACTCCCAAGACTCCAATTAAACATAGATATTTCTTCATGTCATCTTATTATTTATTATTGCTTCTCTTGCATCTCTATTCCGTAATAGAGATGAAACAAAAAATACAAATAATAAAAATCTAATTACCAATGATTTATATCACATAAAACTCCCATATAACATTTCAGTATTATGAGAAAATGAATCATAGCAAACAAAACAGAAAATAATATTCTGATATATAATTCATTAAAAATACAAATACTGAAACAATTGTGAAACAAACAGATAGGTAACAGACCAAACAATCAAAACAGTTATTGCCATGGAAACAAAACTTATGAAAAGCGAATTGCTGTACATCGAAGAACACCTGTCATGCCAAAACTACATGACAACGATTGAAACTGGATTCAAGTATCTTGAGTTCGATAAGAACACAGAATTTGAGGAAGACACTACAAGTAAGAATTATCTTCTATTCTTCCTGAAAGGTGATTTCACCATAACTTGCAACCAGTTCCACAACAGATCGTTTCATGCCGGAGAGATGATACTCATCCCCCGTTCTTCCCGGCTGAAGGGAATTGGAGAAAACGGTTCAAGCCTGCTCTCCATGTTTTTCGATATGCCCGAAGGAAACTGCGACAAGCTCATATTGCAATCTTTATCAGACCTTTGCGACAACATTGAATATGACTTCTCACCGATTAGAATACACTACCCGCTGACGCCATTCTTCGAAGTGTTAACCCACTGCATCAAGAACGGGATGAGTTGTGCACACCTGCACAACCTGATGCAGCGGGAGTTCTTCTTTCTCTTGCGCGGATTTTATGAAAAGCAGGAGATTGCAGCTTTACTTCACCCTATCATCGGAAAAGAAATGGACTTCAAGGATTTTGTCATGCGCAACCATACCAAAGTGGATAATATAGAACAGCTCATTTCACTATCAAACCTGGGAAGAAGCCGCTTCTTTTCCAAATTCAACGAGGTGTTTGGAATGACTGCCAAACAATGGATGCTGAAACAAAAGCACCAAAGGATACTCGAAAAAATGACCGAACCGGGAGTATGTATAAAAGACGCCGTTGAAGAATTGGGATTTGATTCGCAGAGTAACTTTAACCGTCACTGCAAACTATATTTCGGATGCACCGCCAAACAGTTAATGGAACGCTGCCGGACTGAAAACAACCCCATTTATGAGGATAACCACGCAACGTGTACAAAATGAATAAAAAAATGTACTTTATGATAATTTCTATTATAAAAAAATAAGCTTACTTTGCAGCGTGAAATATATCAAAATAACAAAGAGATTTTAATATAATCTCTATTACGGAATAGATTACAATATCGCAAAGATAAATAAAAATACAACATCTTCTAATTTTTAACGGATTATATTACAAATAATCATTTTACTTGGATAAGTTTGTAACTATGCTGTTCACCTGATTGAGCATAGCAACATCGAAATCCTTCAAATAAACACGCGTCATTTCTTCCGAAGTGTGTCCTAGTCCGGCACTAATCACAGAAATTGGTGCTCCATAATCACGGGCAAGAGTAGCCCAAGTATGGCGGGCGGTGTACGTCGTCAACGGAGCTTTTATATCAGCTACAACAGCGATTTTCTTCAAATGCCGGTTGATACGCCCTAACGCCAGACGGTATTGTTTGTATCCCGAAGCATATTCACCGCTGATGATCGGAAAGAGATACTCATTTTCTGTCTTGTATTTATCAATCAAGCCCTGCATCTGCGGAGTCACCGCTATGCGAATCAACTGTTTCGACTTATGACGGGAATAGGTCAGCACACCATTGCAAATATCGGCCTTCTTCAAAAGGACAATATCGACAAAAGCCATTCCCTGCGCATAAAAGCTGAACAGATACAAATCGCGGGCAAACTCCAACTTCGATTCATTCTCCAAATTCAAATCCGCCAAATTCTGCATATCCGTCCGTGACAAAGCACGCTTCACCGTTTTCGCCGGGCGGGTCTGTGCCTTCGCAAACGGATATTCGCTACGGGGATGATAACCGTCTACTACCGCCTGGTTATACAAAGAGCGCAAGTTGCGCAGATAATAACTTACCGTATTGCCAGAAGCATCATTACTATACAGGAAATCCTCATATCTCCCGACGAACGCCAAATCAACCTCTGACATCCGCACATCAGGGCGACCTATAAATTTTGCCAACGACGAACGGGTGCTCTTGTAGGCCGCAGCCATTCCCACTTTCTTCAGTTCCTGCTTACGCTCAATCTGCGCATTGATATATCGCAATAAATAAAACTGTGATTTTCCAACCCCAAAAGCATTTTGAGCCAGAATATCCTCCACTGTAAATTCTTCCCTTGTCTGCTCAAGATGCCTGATCCGTGTATCAATCCGATTCCGGATCTTCCGTAGCTCGCGGTTCATTTTCACAACCTCTGTAGCCGTAAAAATAGAACTTACGCCATTCATAATCTTCCCTTCCAGCTCGTCAAACACTTCTTCTTTCATCCGGTAACCTGTATACAGTAACTTTTTTCTCCGATTGTGGATCACCTGAAATACTAAAGGGTAACTGCCATTATTCAATATCCTGCTCTTGTTCAGCATAAGTTTCACTGATGTTATCATATTTTGCTTTTTTTGTTTGAGACGTAAAAGTACGAAGTTCACCTTACTTATCAGAACTATTTTTCCGCCTGTTACGCAAGAAACAAGAAATGGAATAAAAAGTTTTTCCACTTTAAGAATAGTTATCTAATAAATATAGTTAAAATATACGTTCTAGCAATCAGTATATTTTCATTACATAATTTCAATGTACATACGCATAAATTAAATATGTATACCGTTTATGATATTTAATTACATAATATAAATATTACCGCCATTATTCCTTTTGAAAAATTAGAATATTAGGCATAGCTTTGCAATATGGATTTTAGGGAGCCGCCCGTTCCTTTAAAAGGAAGAGGTCCTTCCTCGGTGTGCAACGAAATAGGGCTTCGTGTGCCCCTTAGGGCATATGGAGCCTTTGTTGTACGTT
>ERZ826613.253-NODE-253-length-81284-cov-20.746827_pt1 | contig 81284 bp, 63 predicted proteins | sample MGYA00519925_ERZ826613 | MGnify/ENA primary metagenome ERZ826613 (study PRJEB31778, sample SAMEA3449236) | human gut metagenome | biome: human gut; feature: human-associated habitat; material: faeces | place: United Kingdom | collected 2010/2012 ... | reverse complement strand
AGTATCTAAGACGAAGTCAAAGATTACGAATAAGCCGAGTGCAAAAGCAAATTTTTATTTGCATTTTGCCGAGGCGGAGTATCTGAAACCGAGTTAAAGATACGAATTTATCCGTATCGGAGTACTGCTCCGGATTACAAAGAACCCGCAAAAGATCGGAACACGACGCATCCGATTTACGACAGACTCATGGATCTCTGTATCCGGAACTGCGGGATACCCCGCCCGATCAAAGAATTCCTCGAAATACCGATAAAAATAGTATTCCCCCTCCGACCGAGTGCTGCTGAAGTCTGAAAAGCGGGATGAAGCTTTGCAAAGTAAGATGCCCCGCATACAAAAAGCGACGTTCTGGAAAACCGGAACGTCGCCGAATGTGGAGGTGGCGGGAGTCGAACCCGCGTCCAAACAAGGAACCCGAAAGCTTTCTACACGCTTATCCGCCGTTTCGTCCTTCTATCCGGGTCTGGCAGGCGGCAACCTAACCCGGATCCCAGTTCCTGAATTTTCGCACGACAGCCGGAACCCTCCGCCGTACTATCTCTAAATGATCGATACCCCGTATGGAAAACCGTTAAAGAGCGGAACGGCCTTCCGGGATACTCGTCGTCGAACCGCCTTGGATCCAACGATTAAGCCAATTTTCCTTGAAAATTAGGCAGCGAGTGCATAGCTATTATTGCCATTTGTAGTTCGAGTGTTGATATTTACGAGCCACCACACAATGCTCGACGTGCTTACAATCAAACTCTGCCTGCTGTCAAAACCGGTCACCCCCTTCGTAGGGATAGAATTTCATTGAAGTGAGTACAAAGATACGAAAAACCGGGCAGAAAGCCAAATTTATCGGAACTTTACCAAAATGTCCTCGTCACTATTGAAAGTTTTATACGGAACCAATCAATCGCCATATACCATATAAAGTTGGAATATAGCACAACCAATCAGAATGATAGCTGTAATTAAATGCCAATAACTGGGATAAATCTTTTCTATTTCATTATTAGGATCTGTTTTGTTCATCTTCAGACCCGTAATGAACCAAAGTAAACTAAGACTTCCAATAAGAAAAAAGAAAAAAACCATTCTTCGATTATATTAACCAACGAATTATATATTGGTATTAAGCAAAGGGCCTAACAATCATACAATATATAGCACAAGCATAAAAAAATAGCCACAAACAGATGCAAAAAATTCGGATAAAACTTTTCCGTTTCATCTTTGAACTCTGCTTTTTTTTGCCTTAAACGCAAAATAAAAAAAAGCAAACTAATACTCCCAAAAAAAATACATAAAAAAGCCATTGCTACTGTCAATGATGTTCCACCACCTAATGCAGACATTACCTGCACGTATCGATATAACACCGAAAATTCGTCTGCTTATTTTCCAAAGGCCCCACCTCTGCCTTGTGCGCATCCAACATAAAAATTCACCCGATCGGCATTGCATACAAGAATATTTTCACGTACCATGCCTGCGGAACCGCTACCGTTTCAGATGCTTACGCAGCTTCTTTTTCAGAACATCCCCCGTTAATGGTTTGGCAATATAATCATCGCACCCGACATCGAGCGCTTTCGCACGGTCGCTGTCGTATGCATATGCTGTGACGGCAATGATGGGAACGGAACTTCCCGCCTCCCGAATCTGCCGCGTAGCTTCCAAACCATCCATAACGGGCATCTTCATATCCATCAACACCACATCCGGAGCGAACTCCCGGCACATGCGCACCGCTTCCGCTCCGTTATGGGCCCGAAGCACTTCATACCCTTTCTTAAGAATCAGCGACACCAGCAGAAAATTGCTGTCGGTATCTTCGGCAACGAGAACGACGGGCATTTTCCCCTCCGAAACGCCTGGTTGCCGCATCTCCGCATCGGAAGCAACCGCCGACACAGACCGGGTCCGGATGTAAGGATGCGTAAACCAAAAACAAGAACCCTTTCCCGGTTCGGAGTTCAGGCCGATACGACCGCCCATCTGTTCGACGATACTCTTGCTGATGGCCAGTCCCAACCCGGTCCCCTGGACAAAACTGTTGAGTTTCACGAAACGCTCGAAGACAGACTCCTGCTCCTGCTCGGGAATCCCGGTACCGGTGTCTTCGACATAAAAGGTAAGCATCATCCCGTCATCGCACCGGGAGCCTAATTTCCGATGTCTATAAACTATGAGAATTAAAGAGAAGATATTTTCACTTATTATCCTTATTTGCAGTTGTTTGCATTTTCTATCATGATTCTCTTCAATTCCGAAAAAATCTCATTTCAGATGGATTTTTGTTACCCGTTTTTGTTTCTTTTTCGACTAAAGAGACTATATTTGCAGTGTGATTTCAAGATGCGAACGCACTTATGACGGACAGGAGTAACAAAGATAGCAAAAAATCGCCAGTCAAGATAAGGTTCAAGGCGATGAAAGACGGCCGCAGATCCATTTATCTGGACTGCTACCGTAACGGCCATCGCAGCTATGAATACCTCAAACTGTATCTTGTGCCGGAGACCGACGACAAATCATTGCGCCGGAATGAAGCCACGATGCGGAAAGCCGAGACCGCCTGCAGGAAGAAATTGCGGGAATTGGAAAAGTTACCGACCGAGAACAGACGGCTTATGGAGACGCAAGGCTGTATCTCTAATAAGGACATATCCATACTGGAGTGGCTTTCCCGTTTTAAGGAGATACAGCGTAGCCGCGGTGTACATGATATCCATGCTATAGACCGGGTATGTGCCATCCTGTCCGAGATGAACTGCGGCGAGATAAAGGTCAGGGACATCGGCAAGGAGTTCTGCATTGCCTTTGTGAAATACCTGAAGACCGGATACAAGACAGCCAAAGGGGAAAACCTAAAGCCAAAGACTGCCTTCAACCACCAATGCACACTCGTGACCGCTCTCAATGTTGCCGTACGAGAAGGAATCATTCCCACCAATCCCATGAACCTACTCTCACATCACGAAAGGGCAAAAGCGAGCAAAGGGAAAAGAGACTATCTGACCATAGACGAAGTGAAGCGACTGATTGCGACACCTTGCAAAAACAATATGATTAAGAACGCATATCTCTTTGCCTGCAACTGTGGTTTGCGGCTCGGCGATGTCCGTAAATTGAAATGGGGTGACATAACGCAGGACAACGACAGATGGATACTTTCCGTCATCATGAACAAGAGCGAAAAGCCAATACATATACCGCTCGGCGTGCAGGCAAGAAGATGGATGCCCGGATGTGAAGACAGCGGGAAACACGATGCCGGCAGCCTTGTCTTCGAGCATCTGCCCGGAGACTCCCACATCAATGACATCCTGAAAATATGGGCTGCCGATGCTGGAATAACCAAATCGGTGACCTATCACACAAGCCGACACACCTTTGCCACAATGCTGCTCACGCTCGGCGCAGACCTTTATACCGTTTCCAAACTTTTGGGCCATTCCCAGATAAAGAACACGCAGATTTATGCTGAAATCATCAACCGAAGGAAAGACGAGGCAGTCAATCTCATAGACAAAGTGTTTGATTAAGAACAAATCTTTTATAAATGACACCACTATGGCAAAAGCAATAAAGACACCCAAACAGCCCAAGGAACCTGTCAGAGTCCGTTATAAGACACTCAGTGACGGGAGCCAGTCCGTCTATCTCGACATCTACCGTGACGGGAAAAGGCAGTATGAGTTCCTGAAACTGTATCTCATCCCGGAGACGAATGCGGCAGCCAAGGCGCAGAATAAGGCCACACTTGCTGCGGTTAACACCATAAAGTCGCAGCGCATCATCGAGCTGACCAATGGAGTAGCAGGGCTGAAGAACACCTCCCTGCGGTCGAAGATGCTGCTTCTCGACTGGATGCAGGCATACAAGGAGAGTCAGGAGAAAAAAGGAGTGCGAGGAAGTGGCAAACTGATATCCAACACGATGAATGTGCTGCGTGCCTTCAATGCAAAGGCGACCATGCGGGACATAAACCGCGACTTCTGCCTTGCCTTTATAAACTTCCTGCGTAACATCTATGTAAGCCCGAGTGGTAAGAAACTGTCGCAGTTCACCTGCGTTTCCTACTTCGGATGCTTCCGGGGAGCGTTAAATGCAGCAGTTAGAGAGGAAATCATTGCCGAAAATCCGGTAAATCGGCTTAATACGGACGAGAAAATCAAGATGCCGGAGAGCAAGCGGGAGTTCCTGACCATAGACGAGGTCAAGATTCTCATAGGCACTCCTTGCAGACGGGAGGATGTCAAAGGAGCGTTCCTGTTCTCCTGCTACTGCGGCTTGCGAATCAGCGATGTACTGGCCCTGAAATGGAAAAATGTGGATAGTTCCGCTGAACAGTGGCGCATCAATATCATCATGCAGAAAACCCGTCAGCCTCTTTATCTTCCCCTTTCCATGAATGCAAGGAAATGGATGCCGGAACGGAACGGAGCCGGAGATGAAGACCTTGTATTTCCCACATTGCCATGTGAGGACACTTGTAATATGCAGCTCAAACCGTGGGTCAAGGCTGCGGGCATAACCAAGCATGTAACCTATCATGTCAGCCGCCACACCTTTGCCACAATGTTGCTGACACTCGGTGCTGACCTTTATACTGTATGCAAGCTACTCGGCCATTCGGATGTGAAGACCACCCAGATATACGCCAAAATCATCAACAAGAAAAAGGAAGATGCCATCAGCCTTATCGACATGGAGTTTGCCAATACCTGAACGGATATAATAATGTAGAGTATGAGAAGATTGCCAGATGATTTCAATGTGAACATCCTGCTGCCGGGAGCAGTGTGGCTACTCATATCTGTCCTTGCCGGACGGGTAGCGGTCGCACGGCTTGAGACGGATGCTATTACCGTCGTCATGTTCGTGGTAATCTCGCTCGTTATCTTCATTGTTCCGATGGCTGTCTATATGGAGTATCGCAAGAAAATCGAGCAATTGTCGGAGCGCAAATCTAAAAAGGCTTCTTCACCGTCCGGCAGCGGTTCCTCTGGCAAGTCTCAATCGACCACAGAACCAGAGACAGCATGTCGGTTTTCCTTTCCACCGGATTTCCCGGATGCCCTGAAAGGAGACAGAACTATGATATTTATGGAAGCCTTGCGTCACGAAGGCTTTCTTGATGCAGAATACCGTCCGCATGATGGATGCAATGCCACACTGATGGCTTTCATCGCGGACAGCATAGCAGCAATCTGCAACATCAGCCGCCAGTGGAAAATTTTTGGCGACTATTGGCATCTGAACAATATGCGCCAGTTGTTGGATGTGAAGAACCGCAGGGGTTCCAAAGCCGACAAAGAGGATGTTATAATCTCCATTTTTAAGAAAGTGGCAGCAGCCGACGATAATATCCGCAATACCGATGCATATCGTAGTTGGGAGAGAAATATCAAAATTTAACCGCTTTATCGTTTCAGGCGACTCATCTCGCTTAACATCTGTTTTTTCTATTCCCTGTTTTCGTCTGTTTGCTGTTGTTTTACAGCCGTGCTTTTAAAAGTTTTCCACTTAGCTTTCCATCTGTTTTACAGTAGACTAACAGCCTTTGTCGTGTGATTTCCGATGGCTTACTTTGCACCGTCTTCCTTATCGGAACGACGGCTTTCACAGCCTAAGAAATCACATCAAAAACGACAGAAATATGGAACAGACGAACCAATTAATCTCGACGGCCGAGGCCGCGAAATTTCTCGGAATCAAAGTGAGTTATCTTCACAAGCTGATGATGCGACGCGTCATACCTTACTACAAGCCCAACGGCAAACTGTGCTTCTTTGACAAAGCCGAACTGGAGGCATGGATGAAGAATGTACGCGTGGCATCGCAGGCGGAACTCGACCAACAGGCACAGAAGTACATCATCAACCGTTCGAAGCGGTAAGTCATGGCGGGCATATACGACTACATTAACCAGTTTTGGGCAGAAGCGGAGCGCAGCCCTTTCAACCCTACGGAGGTAGCACTTTATCATTACCTCCTGTATGAGGCAAACCGCCTACGCTGGAACATGCCGTTTGCCTGCCATACAGCCATCCTCTGCGTGCGGCTCTCGACCACCAAACAGAATATCAGCAAGGCACGGCAGCATCTCAAAGAACGTGGGCTGATAGATTGTCAGGTTGGTACAGGAATCCACACCCCTGCGCTATATTCCTTGACCATACAGCCGTCCCGGCAGTTGCCGCATCAAATTACCCGACAGTTGACCCATGAGTTGACCGTACAGTTGCCCCATTCTAATATAAAAGATAAAGACGAAGATATTATCAACTCTCACCACGCGCGGGAAGATGGACATAAATCACTGGATGAGCTTGAGTCACTCCTGCTTGCCGATACGGTTTGGCAGGACAAGATTATCGAAGTGCTGGCGAAAAGAGAAAACTGGATTATTGACAGATACAGGCTACACGGGAATATCCGTGACTTCTTTGACGAGCAAAGAATCGGCGGAAACGCGCAGCGGGACGAGAGCGATTGCCGAAGCCATTTTTACCATTGGATTATCAAACATCTGAATACAACCCGATATGGAACAAAACGGAAATCCCCAACTTATAGAGACTCTGATGTCACGGCTGTGTCAGCCGAGGACTACGAAGGAGCGTTTTAGACTGCCTTTCGATGAAGAGACGGCTGCGAAACTGCTCAAATGTGCCATCGCAGGCGAAGTGAGCCGTTTCGGAGGCACATTTCTTTATCCTGACGCAGTAGACTCACAAGTCAGGAGCATTGCTGCGAGCCTTACCTCCGGCAGAAGGTGCGGGGTGATGCTGTGCGGCTTGTGCGGCAACGGCAAGACCACCGTGATGAGGGCGTTCCAGAACCTGCTCAATGTAGTCAGGATACCGGACAGCTACCACAGGACTGTGTATGGTATGCCGATCGTGAATGCCGTTCATATTGCCCATCTGTGTCGGAACAGCTATACCGAGTTCCTGCGGCTGTGTGATATGGAGATGCTCGGCATCGATGACATGGGCATAGAGCCTGTGGAGGTGCAGGAGTTCGGCAACATGCACAGGCCGCTGACTGACCTGCTTGCAAGAAGATACGAGAACCGTGGCTTCTCGTTCATAACCACCAACCTCGTACCGCAGCAGATACGCAAGTTGTACGGCGACAGGATTGCTGACAGGCTGAACGAGATGGTGGACAAGATTGTATTCGACAACCCTTCATTCAGAAAATAGAGGGAAGAATAAAAGCTGACAGAAACAGGATGCAAAAAACATTTTCCTTTGTTCAATTATCCGGCACTCCACTGGCACCAGTCTGTTTTGGCTGTGGCAAGCGGACGGATGGATTGACATGGAGCGGTAGCGTTCAGTTGCGAGGTATGCCGAGGTATTACCGTCTTCGGACAGTAATACCACGACGCCCTCGCAACAGTCCGGCAGACTGTTGTCCTTGCCGCTCGCAGGCTCGCATCATCCCTCTTTTAGAAACCGTTTCACGACTTTTCAAAGACATCTGTTATATATGGAATACGAAGATACCTCCAGTCAGGAGCATGAGCAAAAGAAGCTCGTTATAAGGCGCGACAAGGTGGTTGTCACCAAGGTCACGGAACAGGAGCTTTCGCAAATCAAAGAGACCGCTAGCCGGTGCGGCATGACACGCAGTGATTTCATCCGGGCAAGGGTACTCGGCTACAAGCCACGGCAAAGGCTTTCCGACGGGGAACTGGACGGTTTGCGTCAGCTTGCGGCCTGCCGCACGGACATGGTGAACTTCGCCAACGCCCTGCACGGACTGACCGACAACGAGAAGCTACGCCTTTTCCGGCACGAAGAGACCATGCTTGAATGGTACGAAAAAGTGGCCCATGTCACGAACCATGTCGCCGACTTCCTGCAGTCCACGCAGACGGCGAACAGCTATCCGGCAGGGACAACAAACCAAGAAGCTAAGGAGGACGGCGCATGATAGCCAACGCAAAGGCGGTAGCCCACGGCATAAGGGCGATGCTCTATGTATCGGGCGAATCGAGGAACAAGAAACATCCCGAAAAGATAACGCGCATCTGCGACAACTTCATGCCGCAGGGCATGGACGCTACGGGAATATGGACGGAAATGAAGTTCGCTACCATGAACCACGCAAACATCAAGAACAATGTCATCCGCATGGAGATTAGCCCGGCGATGGAACATTCCGAAGACTTCACCTTGGATGACTGGCGGCAACTGTGGTACGACTTCGCGGCGGCTTTCGACGAGCAGGAAATCCGGGACAAGGACGGCAATGTTGTTTCCCCACGCACCAACGTATCGGGCAGCAAGTCCAGCGTCTGGTTGCACGAGGAATCCAAGAGCGGCATACCGCACCTCCATGCCATTGTCTGCCGGGTGGACGAGGACGAGAACATCAACAACGACCACGCCATCCACTTACGGGCACAACGGGCAGCTGAAAAGGTCGCACGGCAAAGGGGCTGGACTACCGCCATGCACATACACGAGGCGAACATCCCACAAGTCAGTGCCGACTGCATGGAAGCCTTGCGTAAGCTTGACGAATGGTCATGGGACGGTTACAAGGAACTGCTTGCCGCCAAAGGATACGATTTGTACTTGCGCAAGGACAAGAAGGATGTGATACGCGGCTATGTGCTTTGCAAGGGCAACACAAGGTTTAAGGCTTCCGAACTTGGTAAGGGGCGCAACCTGACCGCATCACGCATCAGGCAGACATGGGAGAAGCTGCATCCGGAACAGGACAAACAGAAAGCCAAACAAGCAAGCCCGACACCCAAACCGACCGCCACAGCAACACCGAAGCCATCCGTTCCTAATGAAGCCCGACAAAAGCCACAGCCATTGGTACTGCGAAACAACTCGGTTTACGAGGACTACACGGACTATAAGCCGAACCGCCAGCCCACGGAGTTTGAACATGACGGAAAAACCTACAAACGCTATCTGCCCGACAAGGTGCTTGACTTCTTCAACAACGAGTTCGACTACCAAGAACTTACCAACTGGCAGGACTTGCAGAACTTGGCGATGGCCTACTTCACCCTTATAGCGTCACCCTACGAGATGACATCCGGCGGCGGTGGAGGCGGCTCGCAGTCCGACCTCAAATGGGGACGCGACCCGGAGGAGGACGAGATAGAGTTTGCCCGCCGTTGTGCGCGTGAGGCTTCGCACAGGCTCGGCACACAGAAGAAATCAGGAATGAAACGCAAATGACAAACCCAATAAACAACAGAGGATATGAAACAACCCGATACCGCCGCCCTGCGTGAGCGGCTTGCCAATTATACACCCGAAGAGGAATTGAAACAGGATATGCAGGAACTTGACGGACTGCTTCAAGAAGTCAACTGTCAAATAGTTGGACTTCGCAATCTGCTGAATGAAATCCAAGCCCTGAAAGAAGAACTGCACGGCATACACGGCAGCCTAAAGCACACCGTCCAACGGGAACGGGCGGCTTTCAAGGCTCTGGAAGCGGCCAAGGAGAGTGCCGACAACATAGTGGACGGTATTAGCAATACCATTGTCAAGGCAGAGAAGAATACAGTCATCCAAGCGAAAGTCAGCACTGACGAACTAGCAAAGGTAGAGCAATGTTCCGCCAAACACATCGAGGCTGAAAAAGAGCTGTTGGAGGAACACCGAAATAAACTGGCCAAACACCTTCACAACTGCGAAGGCATATGGCTGTCCAACCGTTGGTTCATATTTATGATAGTCGTGTTCTTATTTTGCTATATAGTCGTATTCTTATGGGCATTCCTTAAGGACTAAAGGAGGTTTGTTATTCTCTTCTATCATTTGTACTTGTACAGATATCTACCATCTTCTAAATACATAACGGGAGAAACATCATGCAAATCAATATTTAGTGAATATCGCTCTTTTAAGTAGTTCAAATCCGACAACAATAGATAATAATCAGTTTGATTATTTTTATCCAACTTATCATAAAGGCGAATATCGCATACATTAAAGTTATCACCGCATATATTCTGGTATAAAAGAATATTCTCGCAGATAAGTACACTGTTAGAGGAATTTGCTTGTATATATGTACTAACTGTTTTGGCCACCTTAAAACGCTCTTGATATTCGGTTTCTGACATCTTAAATCTGAGCGAATACGTATTATATAATGAAAAAGCCAATGCTATACACACTATGAATTTTGCAGGTTTAACGAGTTTACTTCTTAAAGGAAGGAACATAATCGGAAGTAAGTAAAAGAAGTTGTTGATGTATCTGTAAGTTTCAAATGAGGAAACATGTCCTTCTTTAATAAAGAAATAGCCCCTATAATGGGATGTATATAGCAGAAGATATGCAAAAAATAAGGTAAGAGGAAATACAATGTCTAATGACATTTTCTTATTATGGAAAAAGAAGTAAATAAGCCATGCAATAGTAGCTGTAAGCACTAAGGAAAATGCTTTAAAACTGAACATCGCTTTAATAAAAGCTGGGAATAGTATCGACAAATAGCGAATTGAGAAAGTTGAATTTTCTATATCTTGGGATTCTATTTTTTCTATGTCAAAAACATTTTGAACGGATAGAAAATAGATACAGACGATAAGTAAAAGGGATGTATATTTCAATATTTCTCCAGTGTATTTTTTTATCTCACATCTATATTTCCACAAAACCAAATAAATAATTTCAATTGTAGGTAAAGTAAGCAATGCCAAATTTTCTCTTTTACACATAATCGCCACAAGAAAAGAAATAAGACATAGGACATAGTTATATATACTCTTTCTTCTAAAATAAGTATATACGAATACCAAACAAATGAAACTTGAAAATATTTCTGATAAGAAACAGGTTGTAAACAAGTTTATTATAGGTGCACAACAATAGAGAACAGGAAGGATAAACCAATTCTCTTGATTCTTTGGAAGGATTGACAGTATGAGTAGAATAAAAAAAGCTATGCTTGTATTTGCTATGCTCAAAATGGTTGGAGACCATCCAAAAATGTTCGTAAAAAGAGACAGAAAGGTAGGATACATGATAAAATGCCCACCATAAGTAGAAGTAAGCATCGGTTCCGTAAGACTTCCAACAGAAACGGCATCAATTAAAAAAGAAGTTGGAAATATGTCATACAAGAATTGCCTAGCACAAAAACTAAAAACATAAGCATCCTCATACTCCAATCCATAAAAATGAGTACCATAATTGTATTTGAACAAAAGAGTTAGAACCAGACAAAGCAATATGCGCTTATATGGTCTTCGTATGGACTTATAATCATATATAAGTTCATGAATAAGCAGAATGAATAAAAATATGATTAGAACTACACACAGATAATATTGCCCCATTTTTCACTACCCTTTCAAAATTTGCTTTATTGTATAATATATCACTTGGCATCCATATTTCACTGAACATAATAACCTTATAGATGATGAAAGATTGTCGTATCTCGCAGGGCAATATATTTCTTGTATTTCATACCCTTTTGAGAACGCTGCAATAATAATCTGATTGTCAAATATGAAATCATTTGAAAAATCATGATACATTATAGACTTAAGCACATCCTTTCTATAAGCCCTATACCCTGTATGATATTCTGATAAATGTTTCTTGAAGCAGAAATTTTGGAATTTTGTAAGTACTCTATTACATAAATACTTGTATAGCGGCATACCATTTTTTACCGCTTCTAATCCTTTCATCATACGTGAGGCAAGAACAATATCTGCCCCTTGGAGAATCTTTTCTATAATAGCCGTTATCAATTTAGGGTCATATTGGTAATCAGGATGAAGCATTACTATTATATCAGCGTCCAATATTAACGCTGTATCATAACATGTTTTTTGATTAGCACCATATCCAAGATTTCTATCGTGTTTAATAATATGCTTGATGCAACATTCTTTGGCAACTTCTATGGTATCATCAGAACTAAAATCATCTACCAGCACAATTTCATTGACAACATCTTGAGGTATTTCAGATATTGTCTTTTTTAGAGATTTCGCACAATTATAAGCAGGCAGAACTACAACAATTTTCATATTTCAATGCAGATGTCTTTAAGTTTAAAAAGTGCGCCCGATAAAATCAGGCGCACCGGAAAATCATTTAGCTCTACAACTCATCTGCTCGAATAATGAGAACTATGCGAACGATGCGAACTGTGAGAGCTATGTGAGCTATGGGAACTGTGGCTAGCGAGTAGATTGAACTCGGCAGAGGACTGTTCCAGCACCAACGTCTGTTCTTGCTGCTGTTCGATTTGAGTGTCGCTGTTTGTCACTTTAGCGACAATCTTCTCTCCAACAGAAGTACAGTAGCTCGCTCCTGCAAGAATTGCAGAGACCGCAAAGAACAAGAGTTTCTTCATTGATACCTCCTTCTTTTAATGTTAGACAATCAGTTAATTAACACGATATATCAGATGATATATGTTCCACTTTCTTTATATGAGAACTATGGGTGTTCCTATTGGATTCAAAGAATCCTGCACATTGCCCTCTCAACACACATCCATCACATTCATGAATGTATATGTCTTTCCAATCTGAAATAGACTGTTGGGCATAACATCTTATGTCTTCAGGCAATATACATAACTGTGCATTGTAGATATAAGGTTTCATTCCTCTGTCCGCAAGCAATAAGACTGCCTCCCTTAATTCTGTGTTATAGTCATAGGGGTCTATCCAAAGTTGGTCTAAATTTTCTTTTGCTAATCCAGTCGTTTCCATTTGCATAAAAGCGACCTGTGCAACAAAAGGAAAGTTATGGTAAATATAATCTGCAAATTGAGGTAATCGCCTATAGGTTTGCTTATGGACTACAATTCTAATACCTATCCGTTGATGGAACAGTGCAAGATTGTATAAGCCTTGCACGGTCTTATAAAAAGTTTTTGCACCCACAATTCGATTATGTTCTTCTGCAATGTCTGAAAAAAGCGGAATGTCTATCTGCAAATCATGATGCCTGCATTTTGCCAGTTTCATTGCATACTCCTTATCCGAAAACTTAACTCCGTTTGATAGAATACTGATTGCCGTTTCAGGGAGTTCTTTCTTGATATGATTTATCAAGACAAACAAATTGTCACCGATAAGTGTAGGTTCACCTCCAGTTATACCAATTTCTTGAGTGTTCTTGTCAAACAAAGAAATCAATTTTAAGTTGAATGGCGTTTTGTCCTTTTCTTGCAGTATCGGCGGTTGTGGGCACATAATGCAACGATGGTTACACCGTTCCGTCGCCATTATTGCATTATGGTTGGATTTAACCTCATACACAAAAATTATTTCTCCTTGCTGATTGATGACTACAACATCGCCTTCATGAAATTCGTCCACATTGTCAACAACACAATAAGGTTTCCCATTATCTGAAATAGTGTCCTTTGTCGTAATTGTTGCAGCATATCCAAACGCCGGACTTGATGCGTCTTTACTTACCCATATTTCATTGGAACGGTGAAACATTTTCTTTCCAAAAGTTATCCGCCCAACGATATCTTCTTCTATATTGAATGACTTACCTTGAAGCTGTTTCATAATCGTCAATTTAACCAAGACCAAAAAATTCTGTTTATCTCTGGGTCATGCTTGTGCAATAACTCAAACAAGTAATGTATGATTGATTTTGTCTTTTTACACATTTCATTTGTCGGTCTGAAACCAATCATATCTCCTTGTTCGGACATATTACGCACGGGGTCTGCACCGCAATAAGGCTGGAATACGCATTCTGAACATACTGGCAGACATTCTGTGCAAGCAGAGGAAATGATATGGTGTAGAAGTTCACCATTGAACATCTCCTGATAACTGTTCTCATTCACATTGCCCAACCTGAAATAATAGTTCTTGAAGCGTGCCATCATTCGGGCTTCATCCGATACATATACGCTACCGTCATAATCATAGATAACTCCTGCAATACCAACGCCTGCGGGAGATTGCAAATCAACAAATCCAGTTGCAAAAGGTGTAAGCATTCTTCTTAGAAGGAGCGCGGCAAACCCTTCAACAAAGAATGTCCCCTTTTTATTTAATTCTATGATATAGTCAAGCCCCTCTTTATAATTCTCGATGAAATCTTCTATGGGATAAGCAATCTTTTCCTTGTACTGTTTTGCAAAACCGTATGGATTAAGAGACCGTAAAAATATGCTGTTGAATCCCAAGCGTATATATTCGTCGATTATATCTTTGAAGCGCCCCAAACTATATTTTGATGTTGTCATAAGAGCGGAAGCGCAATCATTATTTCCCCATATTTTTCGTATCATGGAGAGATGCTTTTCAAAAATTGCATGATGATCTAATTCTTTGTCTTGCAACGGACGGTTCGTGTCATGCAAATCTTTAGGTCCATCCAATGATGTTGAAATCATACAGTTGTGCTTCTTAAGGTATTGCACCATCTTTTCATTCAACAGGGTCAGATTGGTACAAATGACGAAATCCAACTCTTTCTTTTTGAAAAGATTTTGCCACTCTGCTTCCTCAATAATATATTTCACCATCTCAAAATCAGTCGAGGGGTCGCCTCCCTGAAATTCTATCTTGATACACGGTGAAGGTGATTGGAAGATTGTTTTGACAATATTCTTAGCCGTCTGTTTGGTCATATCGGCAGAGTGGTCGTCCCGATTTTTGCGTGCTACTTGACAATATATGCAACTTGAGTTACAACGCAAGGTTGGTACAACCATATGTAAAGAAGTGAAGTCACGAAGTATGCTTTTCTTTGTGCGGAATTTTGTTGCAAGCATAGAAACCACATCTTCGACCTTATCTGTCGTGGCAATTTGTTTCGATTCAATGTCATAAAACAAATCACTGTGTATGTCCATTTCGCCATTTACAAAACGATGGAAGTCCTCGTTCTGCAAAAAGATATATTCCCCGACTTCGTTTGTGAGGAGATATTCTGTATCATTGAACCGCTCAAAACGGAATGGCAATAACTGATAGTCCATATTCTTATTTTGAATTTACAGGTTTGAACGCTTCTTCAACTATCATATCACGAATGTGCCCAAACTGGGCATTAACATCATGCCGCAGCTGTTGGTCTATCAATTCATTGCAAAATTGCTTTGGAATGTCTACAGTAATAGTATTGCCATCTTTTGATTCAAAAATGACAAGTACCATATTCGGATTGGATTTATCCGTCTGCTGGTGGATGTAGAACAAATGCGAGAACTTATAGATTGATGCCGTAATTACATCTCTAGAATACAGAGCTAAATCTACACTTACTTGAAACTTGTTATCATCAAGTTCTACGACTGGAAATTGAATCTTTGCCATACCATTTTCAGCGTCCTCCAGTCCCTCGAAGACCTCTTATTATTATGCGCAGAAGCGTGGAACTGCAATGCTACCACATTCTGATTTGGAGGTCGTAGGAAAAACCTTTAGCACGGATATGGTAATAGCAGCCCACGCTATAGCGTGAGAACCACTATGCCTTCCTTGTGCTAAATTTGAAAGTTTCCTACGTTTCCAAATCACAAGATAAGCATAACGCTTCTTCATTTTCTCGTATGTCTTGGAAAGAGTTGCCTCAATCCAGTTACAAAAGTAGCTAAATTCTATGATAAACTCTTGCCTTTGAATGATTTTCTTTCCGATTAAACAAGAATTTATATAAATGCATAGCTAATATCTATGAATAAATACAACCCCATTGTCTTATATTGGTAAATTGAATAACTAAATTCATTCTTTTTAGTTCTAACAAATCACCATCATTAATAGATTAATATATACTTATCTTGAAGAGGAAAAGAAAAGGCAGGAAGCAGCCCACCGGCTGAATCCTTGCCTTTCCGTTTTCCCTTATCCTGTCTAATACCTATTGCGGAATACCTTTTTAAGCAATCCGCTTCTTTGACGTGCCATAACAACTATCCGCTTCCACGCGCTAATTGGATAGTAAAATATTTAGTACTATTTTGTTACTTAACGCTTTGTAGAATACATTTATATTATTGATTATAAATCAAATACAATTAGCATTAGATATAATAGCCTAATGTCACAGACCCTTCACGAGTGAATTTCAACGCATTATTAATAAAATTAATCAACACCTGCGTAATCCGGGTCTTGTCGCCTACCAACCGACATTCGGGCAGATGATCGCCGAAACGCAACTCCACCGGTTTATCCAGGACCTTGAGGCTCAACGACCGTACAATCTCCTGACACATCTGATTCACATCGAATTCCACATCGTTGAATTCGAGCGTTCCGGCTTCGATCTTCGACAAATCGAGAATGTCGGAAATCAGCTTCAACAACAATTCGTTATTTTCCTGAACAATGGCTACATACTCCCGTCGTTCGTCGGGATCTTCGGTTTCAGCGATCAGATTCGAAAAGCCGACGATGGCATTCAGTGGCGTGCGGATTTCATGGCTCATATTAGCCAGAAAAGCCGATTTCAGACGATCGCTCACTTCGGCTTTGTTCTTCGCTTCGATCAAATTCTTCTCCGTTTCCTTCAACTCGGTAATGTCGTAATTGACACACACCATTTCGATCTTCGAAGGATCGTTATTCAGGGGATTGCGCATCACATTGATACGGGTCCACTTCTGTCGTCCGTCCGCATCGATCCGAAGATCATGGCTGAAACTGTCGATCTCGCCGGCTTTCACCTGTCGGATGGACTCCAGAACTTCAGCCCGGTCGGAGGAATTGACATGTTTATACACACCGAGGATCTGATCGAGCGGCGTATCCTCCTTCTCGCCCAGGTTATAATACCACTGCGGCACGCCATACCCCTCTTTCGAAACCAGGTCGAAGCGACAGTATCCGACCTTGCCGAAACGACTGACCAGCGAAAACGAGCTTTCGAACTCCGCGATACGACTATGCGCCCGATTGATTTCCGTATTGTCGATATTGATCAGGAAGAAATTGCTCAACCGCCCCTGCGCATCGTAAAGCATACACACCGAACTGTATATTTCGAGGCGGCCCTGCTTGGAGGTAACATAATAACCGTTCAAACGATCGAAGGGATAATACGCCTTGAACGAGAACTCCTCCCGGTTCCGCACCCGGCGCCAGACCTCCTCGTCGAGAATGGGATTCTTGAAAAAATCGACCCCGAGCACATCCTCCTTGTCCCGAATCCCGAAAATCTCCAGATCCTTGTTATTCAGATCGACGAGCAAGCCGTTCCTGTCGTACAGTTCGATACCGACGGGAATATTGTCATAAATATTACGCAATAGCTTTTCACTGCGGTCGAGCGCCTCGTGCGTTTCATACATTTCGGTCATATCCGAAAGCAGGCAAATCACCTCCTCGGGAGTGGTCGAATACATAACGACATGAACATACCGGCCGGAAGCCAACAAACGGACCTCCTTTTCGACATGCTGCTCCACCTGCAATACTTTGGCGAAAACTTTCAGGTACTCGGGCATATCTTCGATCTCCAGCTCGCTCGCCAGCCGCCCCACATAGTCGGCTTGGGATTTTCCGATAATCTTTTCCGCAGCATAATTCGAATCGAGCACCTTGTAATCGACCGGCGTCCCCGTCTTGTCGTAAATCATCCGGAAACGGACATACCCCAGCGGCATGTACCGGTAGAGGTTTTGCAAATAATCGCGTTCGATTTGCGCCTCCCGCTTCGAACGCTGCAATTCGATACAGATATTGATGATATTGACCAGCGATGCGAACCATTGGTAATCCTCGTTCTGCCAATCGCGGTGCTCCCCGATCACATCGATTCCCGCATACCCCCAAAGTTTATCACGAAATGTCATCGGCAGCACAAACAGCGAACCGATATTTTGTGCAGCCAGAATATCATGCTCGTTCCTTGCCCGGGAAGGAAGGTCGTCCAAACAGGAAAGAGCAATAGGACTCCTTTTTTCGAGCTGCTCGACCCACCAGGGGGTTTCGTCCATCGAAAGTCGATCGAACCGATCCCGGCCGCTCTCCACGCCCTTGTCCGTCACTTCGTACGTACAAATATGCCTGCGGTTATCCCAGTCGAACTCCGCGATATAGGTCCGGCTGCCACGAAATATCTTGAGGACATCGGTCAGAACCTTGTTGATCGCCTCGTCGATGGAACCGATATGAAGGAAAGAAAGCAGCGTATGCGAAATATTGTTCAACCGATAAAGAAGCGTATTCATCCGCTCGATCGAGCAAAGATCGACCGGCAAAGCCTCCCTTTCGCTGATTTCCTGGGCATATCCCGAAACAACCAGCCCCTTGTCGGCTGCCGTTTCCCGGCGCAGGACCTTCCAGCGGAACCACACCTCACCCCGGGGACCACACAGCGAAAAAATCTGCTCGGCGGAGAACAGGCTCGCATCCGTGGACATCAGGCTTTTGAGCGAAGCCCGGAACGGCTCTCCGACCGACTGCAGAAAACGGTCGTAACCGATCTCGGACTCCTCAGTTCCTATCGTCTTACAGAGATAATCGGACAACAAAAGAACCCGTCGGGCCATATCTACTTTCCACCACCCGATCTTCGTATCCCACAATATCTCCTGCAACATGGATTCACTTCCCATTATCCCCTTATTGTCAATTTATACCATAATTAATAACAAAAATACTATTCATTACCGGGAGTTCCAAAAAAAATACGGATTATTGTCCGGCACGATGACCGAAACAGACTATTTTTCGGACATTTTCATTACCTTTGTGGAAGGTAGGATATGATCGGTGTAAAAAACAGAAGAGTTTGTTTTATTCTGCCTTCATTTTCATTACCTTTGCTCCCGTCCGAATCGGAGTGCGACGGCACGAAACGAAGAACATTCGTCCTGCATCGGCCGATCGGCACACACGGACACCACGAACCTTTCAACCAACTCGACTCATGGGCGAACAAAACGTAATCCGGCTGCGCGGCGTAACGATATACCACACGGACGATCCTTTCGGCAGCCGCTCCGAAAAAAAGTTGCTGCAACAGGGAGAACTGATCTTGTCCGATCTGAATTTCGACATCAACGCCGGTGAATTCGTCTATCTGATCGGGCGTGTGGGAAGCGGTAAAAGCTCCTTACTCAAAACTTTATATGCCGAGCTTCAACTCATTGAAGGCGAAGGATACGTCGCAGGCTTCGACTTGCGAAAACTCAAACGACGGGAGATTCCGATGCTGCGACGTAGAATCGGCATCGTCTTCCAGGACTACCAACTGCTCACCGACCGGAACGTCTTCATGAACCTATACTATGTAATGAAGGCAACGGGATGGAAAAACGAATCAGAAATCCGCAAGCGGATCGACGAGGTACTCAAGGTCGTATCGCTGGAAGCCAAAGGCTACAAGATGCCGTTCGAGCTTTCCGGCGGCGAACAGCAGCGTCTGGTCATCGCCCGCGCCCTGCTGAACCGTCCCCGCCTGCTTTTGGCCGACGAACCTACCGGCAACCTCGATCCGCTGACGGCCGAAGGCATCATTCGGCTGTTCCAGGAAATCGCTCGTCAAGGTTGCGCCGTAGTCATGTCCACGCACAACACGGCCCTCATCGAAGAATATCCGTCCCGCACGATCCTCTTCTCGAAAGGCAAGATCAAGGAGGTTCCGGTACAAACGATGCTGCAGGATATTTAACGAATGCCCGCACAAACGGAAACCCTGCGACCTAAGTTTCATCGTTGCCAGGTACAGATAATTCCGAATAAAAACAGGTTTGGGTTATGAGACTCCGTACTCTTTTCCGGTTGTTCCTGTTATTGGCGGCAGTGGCCCCAATAACCACGGCAAAAGCCGACAGTCTTATCATCGGCACAGATACGCTCAGACTGGACTTACATTGGTTGGACGACACTCCGCTGGACGAGTTGGCCCGCAACGACCGGGTATTCGAAAAAAAATTCCAGGCACTTATTCATCAGCCTACCGCAGAGGGATTCGTTATCTACATAGACGGTGATCACGAACACCATTCCTACTGGCGACTGATCGACGACAAACTCTACCTGGATCACACGATACGCAAATCAGACTACTCCGAAATAGATTTCAGCGGCATTTTCGTCCGCGACCATACCGGTTATTATCCGGCCACCTTCTATTCAGGCACACTTCCTATATCAGGCATATTCTACCAGGACGGAACGAAACCCATATTCGTTTTCGAGGAGGGGCGATTGACCTATACGAATTGGACATATCCTTCCTTTCCCTGCCCCTCTCCGATGCTGGGCGATCCGCTGTTTCTGCACTTCGACTACATGCAATTCGCACAATTCACGGACGGGCTGTGGACCTGTTGGATGCGTATCCTCCCGGATCCATCCGGAAACCCCATTACCATACAGCCCTTGATAGTAGCTCATAAAAGCGGAATCATCGATGCTTCGGATGCCGCTAAAAAAAGACTGAAAACTGCAATCGCCGACAGTCTGAAAACAGTAGATTTCATTTGCGACGTAAATTTTTCCCGGGGCAGCATACAGGCCGTTCTCAAAACATTCGAAATTCCCCGGCCGATATTATACCGCAAAGAAATCAGGAAAAACGGCCGACGGTTGGTCGGATATGAAAATGCGACCGGACGTCCAATCGTCCCTTTCGGGAAATACGCCCGATGCCACACACCCATCATAAGTGAAAACAGAATCGGGATCGTGGAAACAGACGAAGGAAAGTTTATAGCCATAGACCATACGGGTAAAAAGCTGTTCGAAATCATGTTTCAGTCCCCGGTACTTTCGGTCGAAGATTTATTCCGGTACGGTTATTTCATCTATGTCACCCGAAACGGCCGACAGGGAGTCGCCACCATCAGCGGATTGCGATACACGCAACCGACCCACAAGCCGATCGATCTCTCCGACGTCGATCGGGATGTTATCAAAGCTCTTATCCACTGATCCGGCTACGCTTCCGGTATCCGATATTTCGCCCGAATAAGCACCCCGCAAATCCGGCTGCGGCAAAAATCAATGGCAAAGGGGTGCTTGATTATTGCATCTTACGAAACTTTTCCGTATATTTGTACGATATATTTAAGGTCAATATGAGTACTGAAGGAAAAGAGATAAAGAAGCAGGAAGAGGAGTATTCCGCCTCCAACATCCAGGTCCTCGAAGGTCTGGAAGCGGTCCGGAAGCGTCCGGCCATGTATATCGGCGACATCGGAGAAAAAGGTTTGCACCACCTGGTTTACGAGGTGGTGGATAACTCGATCGACGAGGCGTTGGCAGGACACTGTACCGACATCGACGTTACGATCAACGAAGACAACTCGATCACAGTCAAGGATAACGGCCGAGGCATCCCGACCGACTTCCACGAAAAAGAGGGCAAGTCCGCACTCGAAGTCGTGCTCACCGTGCTCCATGCGGGCGGCAAGTTCGACAAGGGCAGCTACAAGGTTTCGGGCGGTCTGCACGGCGTGGGTGTTTCGTGCGTGAACGCACTCTCGACGCTGCTCATCGCCGAAATCCACCGCGACGGCAAAATATTCCGCCAATCGTACAGCAAAGGCGCTCCGACTTCGCCGGTCGAAGTGATCGGCACCTGCGACGATCGCGGAACCACGATCACCTTCAAACCCGACGGCAGTATCTTCACGCTCACGACGGAATACAAGTACGACATCCTGGCCAACCGCCTGCGTGAGTTGGCATTCCTGAACAAAGGCATCCACCTGAACCTGCTGGACAAACGCCAGCGGGACGAGAACGGCGAATACGTCGGCGACCATTTCTATTCGGAAGAGGGCCTCAAGGAGTTCGTCGAATACCTGGACGCCACGCGCGGTCAGGCCATCACCGAATCGATCATCTACATCGACACCGAAAAGAACGGCGTGCCGGTCGAGGTGGCCATGCAGTACAACGACTCCTTCTCGGAGAACGTACACTCCTACGTCAATAATATCAACACGATCGAGGGCGGTACGCACCTGACGGGTTTCCGCCGCGCCCTGACCCGCACGCTCAAGAAATACGCCGAGGATTCAGGCATGCTCGCCAAACTCAAGTTCGATATCAACGGCGACGACTTCCGCGAGGGTCTGACGGCCGTAGTTTCGGTCAAGGTCGCAGAACCGCAGTTCGAAGGGCAGACCAAGACCAAACTGGGCAACGACGAGGTGTCGGCAGCGGTCGATCAGGCGATGTCGACGGCCTTGAGTCACTACCTGGAGGAGAATCCGCGCGACGCCAAAGCCATCGTACAGAAAGTCATCCTGGCTGCAACGGCCCGGCACGCGGCGCGCCATGCCCGCGAAATGGTGCAGCGCAAGACCGTGCTTTCGGGTGCGGGCCTTCCGGGCAAGTTGGCGGACTGTTCGAGCCGCGACCGTTCGATCGCCGAAATCTTCTTCGTCGAGGGCGACTCGGCAGGCGGTACGGCCAAGCAGGGCCGCGACCGGAACTTCCAGGCGATCATGCCGCTGCGCGGTAAGATCCTGAATATCGAAAAAGCCCAGGAGCATCGCATGTGGGAGAACGAGGAGATCAAGAACATGTTCACGGCACTCGGCGTGACGATCGGCACGGAGGAGGACAGCAAGGCGCTCAACCTCGAAAAACTCCGCTACGACAAGATCATCATCATGACCGATGCCGATGTCGATGGCAGCCACATCGCCACGCTGATGCTTACCTTCTTCTTCCGCAAGATGAAAGAGCTGATCGAAAACGGGCACGTCTATATCGCCACCCCGCCCCTGTTCCTCGTGAAAAAGGGCCAGCAGGAGCGCTATTGCTGGACGGAGAAGGAGCGTGACGAGATCACGGCCGAAATGGGCAAGGGCGTACACGTCCAGCGCTACAAAGGTCTCGGTGAAATGAACTCCCATCAGTTGTGGGAAACCACGATGAACCCAGACACCCGGATTCTGCGCAAAGTAACCATCGACAACGCTGCCGAAGCCGACCGCGTATTCTCGATGCTGATGGGCGACGAGGTTCCCCCGCGACGCGAGTTCATCGAAAAACACGCTCACTACGCCAATATCGACGCATAATCGAAAATTACAAAGGATTGCACCCCGCAGGGGAGCAATCCTTTTCCATATCCGTTTGGCTGGCGGGAGCTACCCCATCGTTCGATTGCGACGGAAAGCTAACCCGATGCGTTCATCGGAAAGGACGAAGTTGGCAGCACACTCGGAGTTCGGCCATACGGCAAACGGGAAATGAGAAAACGAAACATACCGTTTTTTTGACGTAATTTATCCGAAATCCGACGGCGGGGAAAAAGAAAAAACAGATTCCGGGACGCTTCATCGGACAGATGAAATCGGAAATACCTACCGACTTCGTGCGGGTGCAAATACGGGAAAAAATCACACCGTTTTCGGAGAAAAACCGGTCAGGCGGTTATCGCACGCAGAAAACGGAGAATAAAAAAGAACCACAAATCGGGAATTATGAATGTGACAGTCATCGGTGTCGCAGGCGGCACAGGATCGGGTAAAAGCACGCTGGTAAAACGATTGCAGGAGGCTTTCAAGGAGGAAGAGGTAGTCACGCTCTGCCACGACTACTACTACAAAGCCCATCCCGAACTGACGTACGAAGAGCGCACGAAACTCAATTACGACCACCCTCAATCGTTCGATACAGATATGCTCGTCGAACACATCCGCACGCTGAAAAACAACGTTCCGATCGAACATCCGGTCTATTCGTTCGTCGATCACAACCGAACGGCCGAAACCGTGCTGGTCAAACCTTCGAAGGTAATCATCGTCGATGGTATTCTGATCTTCGAGAACAAGGAACTCCGGGACCTGATGGACATCAAGGTATATGTCGATACGGACGCCGACATCCGCCTCGCCCGCCGCATCCTGCGCGACGTATGCGAGCGGGGGCGCACCATGCAGTCGGTCATCTCGCAATATACCACGACAGTCAAGCCCATGCACGAGGAGTTCGTCGAGCCGTCGAAGAAATACGCCGACGTAATCATCCCGGAGGGAGGTTTCAATTCCGTTGCCGTAAGCATGTTGATCCGCAGCATCCAGTCGCAGATCAACGCCAAATAGGAGCACGCGAATCCATTCCCCGAAAATCGATTTTCGCAACAGGCAGTCTGTGTAACTCGCCTCGACACGCAGTCCATTACGACAAAAAGGAACCGTCCGACAACTCCCCGAATTTGAAAATCACCCCTGCCAAGAATGTCTTCCGGCAGGGGTGAAAACGTTAGAATCGGACTTGTCAGATACTCTCTTCCATTTATTCCCCCCGGCGCAAGGCAAACGGATACTTTTTCCCCTTCACTTCGGCGATTCCTCGCTCCACGTAAGCGGTAGCGGCCGAATCCCACTCCGAAAAGATCGTTATGTCATCGTATTCGAACGGTATGATAACACGCCCGCGACCGTCCAATACTCCGAATCGCAGCAACCCGGTAGAATCGGGAACAGCCGCAGAGGCATGCCCGAATTTTCCGCTCGGGTTCACCTGATAGACCTTATAGTCGATCAACGGTTTGCCGGAAACGTCGAGCAGGGTACAGGCCCGGGAAGCGAAATCCTCCCCTTCTCCGACCCAGGTCGTTCCGAACGGCGTGTGCTGCACCCAATCGTAAATACAAGGTAGGATTTCCCGTCCATTCCGGTCGATACTGCCGTACTTCAAAGCACCGCCGGAAACAATGCAGACGACCGCACGGCCATTTCGGAACGAAGAAACCTCGTAATACTTGCATGGGATGACCAACGTCCCTGCGGCATCGACAAATCCCCAGCGTACATAATATTTCCCCATCTGTCCGACAGCGGCCAGCACTTCGGAAAAATCGGCCGCACCGTCGTATATCGGAGCAATCACTTCGTTACCCCGACGATCGATGAATCCGTATTTCCCGGTAAATTCAAAATCCCTTTTTCCATAGCCGGACTTACCGCTCCATTCGCCTTTGGCTACGACTGCCATTCCTTCGGAAAAATCCCGGGCATAATCGTATTTCAATGGAATTACGACCTGTCCCAGCGTATCGACATACCCATAGCGGCGGACGGAATCCGTCCCCTCCTGTACCCGGGCAAGGCCTGACGAAAAACCCGCGACATCCGCATAGATACAGGGCACGACTTCACGCCCCTGACGATCGATAAGCCCGAAACGACGATCGTTCTTTTCCCCTTTGCCGACCACGGCAAACCCATTGGAAAAACTATCGGCATAGTCATAGATGAGCGGGAAGACCACCGTACCGCAGGTGTCCGTATAACCGAAACAGCCGTCCGTATAAAAACGGCCCATACGGGGATTGCTACCCTCTCCGCCCCGGTGTACGAGAATACGTCCGTCATGCACTGCACCCACATAATCGTATTTCGTTTTCCAATCTTTTTTAGCGGCTGCACGGCGTTGTGCCGACACCCCGGCCGGAAACAGGGAAAGAAGCAGTACAACTATAAAGTATCGCTTTATCATAATCCAGTTATCTTTTTGATTTCATTTAATTTATTAAGCGCCTCGATCGGAGTGAGAGCATTGATGTCCAACCCCTTGATCTGATCTCGGATCTGCACCAGCACTGGATCGTCGAGTTGGAACATCGAAAGCTGCATACCCCGCGTCTGATCCCCCGCTTCCGCCGCCTCGCGAACTCCGGGGAGCGCTTTTCGGTCGCGGCGTCGAGGACTCTTGCTGGGCACGATCTCGTTGTTGCCATATACCAGCTCCAGATTCTTCAGGATCTCTTCGGCGCGGGCTACGACCGAGGCCGGCATTCCGGCCATCCGGGCAACGTGAATACCGAACGAATGCTCCGTTCCGCCCCGCTCCAGCTTGCGCAGGAAGACGATCGTCTTATCCACCTCCTTGACGCTCACATGGTAGTTCTTCACGCGCGGGCACATCTGCTCCATCTCGTTGAGTTCGTGGTAGTGGGTCGCGAAAAGCGTCTTGGCACGGGCCGTCGGATGGTTGTGCAGGTATTCGACCATCGCCCAGGCGATCGAAATACCGTCGTAGGTGCTCGTACCGCGTCCGATTTCGTCCAACAGGACGATGCTGCGGTCGGAAACATTGTTCAGGATGCTGGCCGACTCGAGCATCTCGACCATGAAGGTCGATTCGCCCTGCGAAATGTTGTCGGAAGCCCCGACTCGGGTGAAAATCTTGTCCACCACGCCGATATGAGCCGCTTTCGCCGGGACGAACGACCCCATCTGGGCCATCAGGATAATGAGGGCCGTCTGCCGCAGCAAAGCCGACTTACCCGACATGTTGGGACCCGTAATCATCACGATCTGCTGCTCCTTATCGTCCAGCAGCAAGTCGTTGGGGATATACTCCTCTCCCACCGGCATCAGGGTTTCGATCACCGGATGCCGTCCCTGGCGGATTTCGATGCGCGTGCCGTCGTCGAGCGTCGGACGGACGTAGTTGCGCTCCCGAGCGATACGGGCGAAAGATTGCAGGCAGTCGATACGCGCCACGACGGCGGCATCCCGCTGCAAAGCTCCCAGGGAATGCGTAATGAACCCGATCAACTCGGCGTAAATCCGCTGTTCGATCAACAGCATCTTCTCCTCGGCACCGAGAATTTTTTCTTCATACTCTTTCAGCTCTTCGGTGATATACCGCTCGGCGTTGGCCAGCGTCTGCTTGCGGATCCACGACTCGGGAACCTTGTCCTTGTGCGTGTTGCGGACTTCGATATAATAACCGAAGACATTGTTGTAGCTTATTTTCAACGGAATTCCCGTCGCCTCGCTCTCCCGCTGCTGAATACGGTTCAGGAAATCCTTGCCATGCAGAGCGATGCGGCGCAGATCGTCCAGTTCGGCGTCCACGCCGTCGGCGATAATGCCGCCCCGCTGAATTTGATTGTTCTGCGGGTCGGGGTAAACCTCGCGGGCAATACGCTCCCGAACCTCCGCCAGCAGATCGATCTGTTCGGCCAACGCGTGAAGACGCTCGTCGTCGGTCGATTCCAACAAGGCTTTGAGGAGTTCGATCGCCGAAAGCGAATTTTTAAGCTGTACGATTTCGCGGGGGGTTACCCGAGCCGCCGCTATGCGCGAAGCGATGCGCTCCAGGTCGCCGACCTGCGAAATCTGCTCGGCGACGCTTTCGGCCAAATCGGGCTCGTCGTAAAACCGCTGCACGACATCCAGACGTTCGTTGATGCGATCAATCTCCTTGATCGGCAAGGCGATCCACCGCTTGAGCAGACGCCCGCCCATCGGCGTGAGGGTGCGATCGACCACGTCTGCGAACGCGCACTTCTCGCGCGAACCGTTCGAAGAGAAGAGCTCCAGGTTGCGGATCGTGAATTTATCGACCCAAACGTAATCCTCCTGGTCGATACGCGAAATGGACGAAATATGGGCCGTATTCTTATGTTCGGTAAATTCGAGGTAGTAGAGAATGGCCCCTGCCGCCGAAATGCCGCTGCTGAACTGTTCGATACCAAAGCCCTTGAGCGACTGAGTGCCGAACTGCTTGCAGAGCTTGTCCCGGTTGACCGACTCCGAAAAGACCCACTCATCGAGCCGATAGGTATAGTGCCGACTGCCGAACGCATCGGAGAAGCGGTCTTCGTATCCGCGCTGGTAGATGATTTCCTTCGGCGCCAGGTTGGAAATGAGTTTGTCGATGTAAGCATCGCTGCCCTCGGCGGCATAAAATTCGCCGGTTGAAATATCGAGAAAAGCCACGCCGGTATTTTTCCGGCCGAAATAGACCGCCGCCAGATAGGTATTTTCCTTGTTGGCCAAAATATTATCTCCCAGCACCACGCCCGGCGTAACCAGCTCGATGACGCCCCGCTTGACCAGCCCTTTGACCTGTTTGGGATCCTCGAGCTGTTCGCAGATCGCCACGCGTTCGCCCGCTCGGACCAGCTTGGGTAGGTAGGTGTCGATCGCATGATAGGGAAACCCTGCCAGCTCGACGAATGTCGCGGCTCCGTTGGCACGTCGCGTCAGGGTGATGCCCAGAATTCCGCTGGCCTTGATCGCATCATCGCCGAAAGTTTCGTAAAAATCGCCGACACGAAACAGGAGAATCGCATCGGGATGCACCGCTTTGACCGCATAATATTGCTTCATCAGCGGAGTTTCAACATATTTTTTTTCTATTGCCATTACCTTTCAAGATAAAGTCGGAAACATCGGAGTAAACCCTAAAAATCCGGCGGCGGACGACTTCGCTCATGCCGGTCCACAGGATTGCTCCACGTCCTGCAAATATACGAAAAATCCGGAGCAAAAGGACTTCAAAATAACGAATATTGAAAGAATATTGCATTCATTCATAATTCATATAATCTGCAATAAATGGGTGTACGACAATATAGTACACCCTTACAGGAATCGGCCCCGCAGTCGATCAACGGTGTCGAACCGTGGCGTTATCGACCGATGTCGAGATAACCACAGGTTCGCCCGAATAGTTGAATTCGCTCATACCGCTCACACAATATTTCAGCGATCCCGCCGCTGCGACCGAGGCGGTACTCATACCGGAAATGTCACAGTCGGCAAGTCCCGAAGCCAAAAACTTTCTCCCTTTGAACTGACTCATGCCCGACACTTCCAGCATCAGGTCCCGAGCTGTTCCCGAAAAGGTACATTCGCTCGAACCATCCACTGCGACCTCGGCTTTCTGCCTGCAATTCACATTTCCATTATAAACGGACATACCGGTCAGCGTACAATCCAAATCCCGGCACATAAAATCCGCGACGGCCTGGCTCATTCCGGATGCCTCCACCGTCGCTGTATCCTCGCATACCACCTGCCCTTTGTAAATCGACATACCCGAAACAGACATCGTCAGGCTTCTGCAACGAATATTGGATTCGAACTCGCTCATTCCCATACATTCGACCGTAACCGACGGTTTATCGATCTCGGTCTCGGAAAAAACGGAGGACATCCCCGACAACGAAAACGACTCCAGCGGAGCGGCGCCCACATACACTACAACCCGCTTGGACATATCGTTCTTTCTCTTGGACGACAAGGCTCCGGGGTCGCACGCGAGCACGAGTTCACCGCGCCGCACCCGCACGGAAACCGCCTCGGCAGGCACATTTTCGGTTTCGACCCGGACCGAAGCGGGATTTCGGTCGGCTTCGAGTACGACCTGAATCATATTACTCACATTCAACCCGAAATAAGGTTTGTCCAGCACGATTTCGGCATCTGTCCGAAAATACACCCCTCGATTTTTCTTTTTTGCGTCACACACGCCGATCCCCAACGCCAAGCAGAGCAAAAGCAGAGTTAATTTTCTCATAACGGTCATAAATTATAGATTTAACTCTATAAAGTTAAAGAAAAATTCGGGGAAACCAATATTTTCCCCGAAAAAACTCACAGCGGACAGATCGCCGCAGTACGATTTCATCCAATCGGAAATTCGATCAGAGCATCCCGCACACGGCGAACATCCGCCGGTAATAGTCCGCCTTCCACTCCACCGATTTCGGATAGGCCCGCGACGAAGAGGGCATGCGATAAAACCGAAGCATACGGTCCGCATAGGCGAACTCCACACTCCCTCCCACAGGCGGCTCGGCGCAACCGGTAAGGCGCACGATCACATCGGTAGCCTTCTGTCCCGTCGTCACGATCGCCCGGCAGGTCGGAACCGCAGCCAACAACTGCGCCAGATCGACCTCGCGCACTACTTGAAGAAAATTGTCGGAAGCATTGTTTTTCAATCGGATTATCTCTTCGGCCGTATCGTAAAGAGCCAATCCTTTCTCCTCGCAGAAACGCACGATCCGTTCCTTGTCGAAACGTTTCGCGTCGGGTGTCAGAAAATACCCCTTGTCCCCGAAAAATACCAGTCCGACGATACGCCACATATCGTTCTGCAAGTTCGGGTAAAAAAAGTCCATCGACCACCGCACCCGCTGCGGCGGGAAACTTCCGAGCATCAGCAGACGTGCCCCGACAGGCAGAAAAGGTTCGAGAGGATGCAGTTCGCTTGTCATAATTTTTAATTTATCGTATTATTTATTTCCAAATGATCCTGTTTCAACCCCTATTTTGGGGCGCTGTGCAAGAGACTCACTCTTCGCCCGGCATCACCGGCAATCCGATCCGGCCCATGCAGAATCGCGGGAACAACGCCTCCGCAACCGACAGCCGCCCACCACCCGACCTCGCAGATACTTGGCGATCGCACGCATCCGGAAATGCTGCGGATGCAAAGCCCCGCTCGCAACCTCCGAACGAAGGTCATTCGTAAAACCGTTCATCGAAATTCACCAGATAGAGTTTGTCGGTCGCACGGGTCAGCGCCGTATAGAGCCAGCGCAGCATGTCGCGCGTCATCGGCTCGTCGCCGAACAGACAGCGGTCGATGAAAACCGCCCGCCACTGACCACCCTGCGCCTTGTGGCAGGTGACGGCGTAGGCGAACTTCACCTGAACGGCATTAAAGTGCTGATTCTCACGAATTTCTTTGAATCGCTTGAGCTTGCTCTTGATATCGAGATAATCCTTTTCCACCTCGCAAAAGAGTCGGTTGCTCTCCTCCCGGGTCAGCGACGGGGACTCCGAGGCAATGGTATCGAGCAGGATCTTGCACTCCAGCTCGGCGTCGTTATAGTCAGCGAAGGACAGCACAGCGGTAGCAAAGCGAAAGCCGTAAAAATCCTCGAAACGCCTCAAGCGGCGCAGTTTGGCTATATCGCCGTTGGCCAGAAAATTCATCGGACAATCTTCGGTGCGCTCCGTAAAATGGTAGTTGTTCTTGACGACCATCAGCAGATCGCCGCTCTCGATCTCCTCCTCGGCGCCCAGCACGTAACGGCGAATACCGTCGTTGTAGCGGTTCGCCCGTTTGTTGGAACGGGTGATGACGATGGTTTCGTCGCGTCCGTAACGGTCATAGCAATCCTGCAACTTCTCCATGAACTCACCGCCTTCTACCACCTCGATATCAGGGAAATCCATCCTGAATCGCGGTACTTCGCAGATGCCGTTCTCCAGCATGCAGCGTACCAGGGTGGCGTTGAACAGAATACCCGATTCGGCCTCCTGGCGCACCACTTCATCCAGCGACGTGTAAACCACCTCCCCATAGACGGACAGAGCTTTCGGATCGAGCGCCGGGGAGTAGTCCACCCCGATCGGCGGAAGCTGCGCATCGTCGCCCACGAGAATCAACCGGCAGCCCTTCCCGCCGCGCACGTAACTCACCAGATCGTCGAGAAGCGCCCCGCTGCCGAAGATCGCCCCGTCCGAAGAACCGTTTGCCAGCATCGAAGCCTCGTCCACGATGAACACGGCCCCCCGCTCCTGGTTGATGTTGAGCGAGAATTTCGACTCGTAGTCGGCATTGGTGCGCTGGCGGTAGATCCGCTTGTGAATGGTCAGGGCCGGTTCTCCCGAATAACGGGACAGCACCTTGGCCGCCCGTCCCGTCGGAGCCAGCAACACGGGTTTGATGCCGCAATCCTTGAGCGCCCCGACCAGAGCGGCGATCAACGTCGTCTTTCCGGTACCCGCGTAACCGTTCAGTACGAAAATGGCCGCAGGATCGCTTTCGGACAGATACTCGGAAAGCGATTCGATGATTTTTTTTTGACCAGATGTTGTATTAAAACAAATTTTAGCGTAAATTTGGGTCGCAATATGAGTCTTTAGCATCTTCGGATCGGTAAAGGACGGCGGTATTGCCGACGGATTTTGATACAAACTTACTAGAAATAACTTAAAAATGACAAAAAGAATCATCCAAATCGTACTTGCCGTAGTTATCGTATGCCTGATATACGTTATCTACAAACAGATTTCGACTCCGATTATCTTCGCCAAGGAGAAGGCGGCCCGCGAAGCACGCGTCATCGACCGCATCAAGGACATCCGTACTGCGGAGCGCAGCTTCAAAACGAAGTACAACCGGTTCACCGGCGATTTCGACACGCTGATCAATTTTGTGCTGACCGACTCGCTGGAGTTCGAGCGCAAGATCGTCGATGAGGATGACTCGGTGGCAATGGCCCAGTTGAAAAAGAGCGGCCGCAAGAACAGCGAAAAGGTATGGGTACACGTGATCGACACGATCTTCACGCCGAAAAAGCTCACCGCAGAACAGGTTCGCAACCTGCGTTACGTGCCCGGCACGAACAACCAGACGGAATTCGAATTGGAAGCAGGTCTTGTGACCACCGAATCGAAAGTGGTCATCCCCGTCGTAGAGTGCCGCATACCTTATAAAATGTTCCTCGACACGGTACGCTTCCGTCAGGAGGTAATCAACCTGGTGGACGATCAGGAGAATAACTTCAGCAACTACGGAGGCATCAAGTTCGGCTCCATGGAGAAAGGTAACAATGAAGCAGGTAACTGGGGCGACGAATAACAAGCCCGAAATCAAGAATGTGTCCATCCGGCTCAGGCTGGATGGACACTCTTTTTCTGAAGAGAAGCTCGACATACCGGCCAAAGAGAAAAAAACGGTCGAAATAGAGGTATTGACGGGCAAAACCATGCTGGTTCCCCGGGAAGTGTTCGACGCGAAGGCCGCTCCCGCCCTGATGCGTATAAACGGAATGGAACCGACGGAGAAGGAGTGTATTCTCACCTCCGATCCGCAACAGCCCGTCATCGCTTTGATGGCTGCCGACAAAGCCTCCGTAGAGAAAGTCCGTGCCCGGCTGAAGGAGAAGATACGCTGGACCTCCCCGTTGCTACGTACCGGGGAATTCACGGCATCCTGCCTCTGGATATTCCGTTATGAAGAGCTGGCCTACCTGAAAGTATGGGAACGGCAAACCCTGCGGCTGGCGGAGACATTCATCGCCCCCACGGGGGAAGATCTGCTCTTCTACGTCCGGGAGCTGACGCAGGAGCTGCAGATCGAAAACTGCGAGATCCGGCTGGAAGGAAACCCGACCAAACAGGACGGACGCCTGTTGCGTGAATATTTCAAACACGTCGCCATATGCGAATAGTCAGCGGAAAATATCGGGGACGGGCAATCAACCCGCCCAAGAATCTGCGGGCACGCCCGACGACCGACTTCGCCAAGGAGAACCTGTTCAATGTACTGGGAAACCTGGTCGATTTCGAGGAGTGCGACGTGTTGGACCTATTCGCCGGGACGGGGTCGATCAGCTACGAATTCGCTTCGCGGGGCGTGCACAGCGTCACTTCGGTCGAAATCAATCCCGTACACTATAACTTCATCAAAAAAACGGCCGCCGACCTGGGAATCGACAATCTGTTCGCCGTCAAAGCCAATGTATTCCTCTACCTGAAAAGCTGTGCGAAGCAGTTCGACCTGATCTTTTCGGACGCGCCCTACGATCTGGAGGGCAGCGAAGAGGTCATCCGGCTGGTACTGGAACGCGATTTACTCAAACCGGATGGGTTTCTCGTTTTCGAACATTCGAAAAACATAAATTTTTCGTCCGACCCTCACTTTTGGCAATCAAGAAGTTACGGAAGCGTGCAATTTTCTTTCTTCAAAAAGTGAGAAAAAAGTTTGGAGATACAGATTTTTGTACTACCTTTGCATTCGCAATCAGCAAACGGTGTGGTAGTTCAGCTGGTTAGAATACCTGCCTGTCACGCAGGGGGTCGCGGGTTCGAGTCCCGTCCATACCGCAAAATATCGAAGCAAATGATTGCAAAGCCTTGTAAAGTATATTTACAAGGCTTTTTTCTTTTTCTGTATCCTAAAAAAGGTTCGAAATGCTCTCCAAAAGCAGCTAATAATCAGAGGAAGAGCCCCCCCCTATTTTGTGCTCGAAGCATTCAGCTACTGCACTTTGAATCTTACCAGCCATAGACTGTAAGTTCGTAACTAAAAAGATATATTATGGAAAGACCTCTTTCAGCGTTTTATTCTACCTGTGTAAAACAAAGACAAATCGTAATGATGAAGTTCCTATCACATTACGACTCACAGTAAATGGAGAAAGAAAAGAGATGCGTATCCATCGGTTTATCGATCCGAAACAACGGGACGCAGCAAAAAGGGGAGCAAATAGGAGTTGCAAAGCGCTCAACTTATCCCTCGATACCATAAATCTGCGTCGCTTCGCACATATCGAGAGCTGGATAAGGCAGGGAAACACGTTATCGCTCAAACGGGATCGGATCGTTATCTGGAACAAAATGTTCCGAATGCCATTCCTTAACTGAAACATTCAAAGCACACAATCAAAAATCAATACGATAATTATATATCTGCCGGTTTCAAAGGTCTTCGAAGAAAGAATCAGGTATTGCAAAACGACAAGTGAAGAGCATTCAAGTCCCGAAAAAAGCACCAAGAAGATTTCATGATAGCTATAAAATTCCAATGGCAAATATATTTTCGTACCCAATGATAAAATTCGATATGAGTTTGAAACAGTTTCAAAAACCTATATCATAGGACAAAAGACTTGTATTAATTCTAATGACTTATTCCGCGACTCGTTAAAAACTGTGAAAATTATGTTTGAGACTAAAGCAACAATACTCCGATCGTCCAAGCACTTCGAATAACAATTCGGATCGCTTTGCAGGCAAAAATCAGGTATGGCCCCCCCTTGACAAGGCAACAAACCGACAAATCTTATAAAAACAAAAAAGAGAGCGATATCTTAATTCGGATACCGCTCTCTCAAATTCAAATCCCGAAAAGTTATCGGACATTATCAACGTTTCACACTGAACACCTCACGAGGAGTATTCGCCTGCCGCACACTCTGCAGTGCATTCAACAGCCCGGCAACGTCGGCATCCGGTTCTTCGGTATCGGGCAGTTGCAACACAAGACCGTCCGCCACATCCTTTCTTATCAAATAATAAGGACCAACCGGATCTTCATATTTGTTATTAAGCAGTTTGTCTTGCTCGACATCTCCCGTAGAACTGATTCCATACGGCCACATAGACATTATATAAGCACCTTCATTGTTCCCATCCATATAATACAGCGGACAAATCTTAATCACAGTCTTATTGAGATTTCCCATAAAACCGATGAATCCTTTCGACCACGAAGGCATATTCTCATACATTTTATCATCATAAGGCAAATAAGTATACACTTTTTCGTCACCGACAGTTCCGACAAAATTGTACCAGGAAACATACTTCCATACAATATCCCCCTCCGTCTCTATGTCCTGAGGAAAAGATATACCTATCTTATGATAATTGTCTTCCGCCGGTTCGAAATCCATTTTTATCGCAAAATCCCGGAATTTGTTTCGATCCCCGCCCCATCCCTTGAGATAAAACGATTTCTTATCATCAGCAGGAGAAATGGTAACCGGAAATTCTTCACCCACTTCCTGTACATCGAGTGATCCATTCTCCTCCTTTACAGTACCGGATGTCTGCAACAGCCACTCTCCGGCAAACTGTTCGTAAGTCGATTCATGCAGCATCTGCACTTCCCGAGCCTCGTACCAAAATCTATAACTACGAGAAACCTCGCCACTGACGACTATTTCAGAAAGATTTTTTCCAACCGGCGCAACAATAAAATAATAATGATCGTAACCGGTGAAAGCAAAAGGAACACTTTCGGCATCACCTTTCAAAATCAATTTATCCGCCACAAGATCGTCCCAAGTTTTGCCCAACTCCATATAATAATCGATATCCTCCTGCATCCACTCCTTCGGATCTCGTTCGCTATTGGAAGGAATAGCACTTACCCAATAATATACCTCGGAATCGGAAGGCTTCACTTCGGCGTAAGGATAAATAAACGCATTCTCAATATAGCGCTCATAAGGTGTAACGGTAAATGTTACGCTTTCACCTCCTAAAGTCCTTACAGTTCCGGAAAACCAATCCGAAATGGTCTTTCCTCCGGCCTTTGCAACCACTCGGACCGAATAATCCGTAGCAGGCAGAAGCCCGTCCAAAGAAAAAGTCGTCGTCTCGGTGTTCTGTGCAGCAACAGCAACGACTTGGCCGTCTTTCTCATACGAAACCTCGTATCTGTATGAATCCGCTGTTTCCAAGGCATTCCACCCGGCAGTAAAAGAGACACCGGTAATCGCGCTGAATGTCACTTCCGGTGCCGGAAATTTATTATCATCTCCTTTCGTACCGTCGTCGTCACTATCGCATGCCACAGTAATACAGGAAATACAGGCGACGAAAAATAACATAATTTTTTTCATACCAAAATATTTAAAATTTAAAATCAGCCATAGCCCGGAATTTGTATTTCATCCCCTTATCCAGTTCCTGAGGCATCTCGATCATGGCTCCGGATGCCATATCGAACGCATAAGCCATCCGCGCCGAGCATTCGGCGGAAGTCCAATAGACTGCATCGGACAACGGGACACCGCCCTTCTCCTTGAGAGTGTCGTTAAACAGCTGTTTGTTCTTCCTTATTTCGTCGTCAGACAGGCTGCCTCCTCCTCTCACTCCGGAATAAGCCTCGTACAAAAGCCCTAACTCTCTCTGATCCGGCACATACCAGTTTTTAACTCCCATAACATCCTTTTCACTGCACCACAGGAACCCGGGATAATTCTCCCGCCATCCTTCCATATTATATACACAATCCGTATTATATCGCCCCGTCTGTGGGAAAGAAGCCATCGGTTCTTCGTATTTGTAAGACCATATGGCTTCAGTTTCATCGAGCGAAACCACAGTTCCACTCTTACCCTCCGAATCAATATATATCACGATTCCTTTTACAAAGCCGTTCTCGTAATAATCCCCTATTTCGTAAGTCGTCGTCACGGGAGGAATCGGATCTTCCGGTTTTGTAGGAGTCTCCTCGGAATCCTTGCCGCAACCGGTCATAAGACCGGCTGCAACAAGCATCATCAAAAATAAGATTTTAGTTCTCATAAAAACATCACTATTCGGACAACTCCTCGATGTCCACTGTTATTGTTCCTCCTGTTATATTATCGAAACCGTCTCCGGTATCCGCAGGGCTTGTATGCCAAAGTTTATAGACTTTCGTGGGAATTCCCGCCTCGTCATAAGCGACGGAATAGCCATACCAAGTCTGTCCGAATTGTGCGTCCACTTTGTATGAGCTTGAACTGGGCCACTTGGACGCTTTGAGCAGCTCCCTCACTTCGGAAGCCGTCTTGCCAGCCCACTCGTCCTCTCCGACAAACGACTGAAAATAGTGCTCTTTCGAATTATTCGCATACGTCCAAACCCTATACATATTCCGGTTCTCCTCCGGATAGCCGTACGACATTACGATGAACTCCAGGGAAGCCAGGGTCACCTGATCCGCAACGGTAGTGAATTGGGTCGTAACCGGCTCTGTCGTATAGGTACCGTCGGCCTTGAGTCCAAAAACATACAGATAATACGTAGTACCAGGAGTAAGCCCGCCGATCTCTATCGGCACAAACAGATCCTCCTTGCCGTTCATGAGAGCACGAGAAAGGAACTCTTTACGCGTCATCACGCCCGAATTCGGATGAGAATCGTTCCAATCTTTCACTCTGGCATCGATAAATGCGTCCATATGAGCCTTCAGACCGGCAGTCTTGTCCCCCGAAATAGCGTCGTATTCGGCTTTCGTGATATAATTGAAAAGGAATGTTTCATTTTCATAATTACCGTCAGCCCTTACCGTAACCATCGCATCGATCTTGGCTATGCTCGATACGCTAAGTTCGTATTGGACCGAGGACATCACTGCCGGCGACGTATTGACCTCGACTTTCTTGAGATTTATCTTGTCGTCGAGTTTCGGCGATCCGTCCGGATTGCATGCAAAGATCAAAAGATAATATTTGTCGTTGGGAATAAGGCCTCCGAACGAAACATTCGCAACATCCGCATAAAGATATTTGGAAATATTCTGGTTATAAGCATCGTAAATCGTCTGAATGATTTCGGCATCCGATTTGGCGTCGGCAAAATACTCCTGAAGCTCCATCATAACGGCAAAAGCCTCACTCTGCTCTGCCGTGACTATAGCCGAATAAGCGACATCGGTAACGACTTCGGAGGATACCGTATAAGAATTTTTAGGAGATTCGCTCGTCCTAATAGTTTCTACCGTAGCCTCCGAAATACAGGTTCCGTCATTGGCCACACAGACTGCGAAGGCATAATAAGTTCCCTCCGGCAGAAGATTTTCAAACGAGGAATCGGAAGTTTTGCCGCTAACAGTCACTTCAGCAATGAATTCCGGCAACGTGTAAGTCGCATACCGCTCGGTTTTTTTCCACTCTGCAAGATAGTTCTCGACAAAAGCCGGTAAATTTGCCGGATCACCTCCACAGTAATCCATATATACGGCAGGGAGAAGAATGTCGTAATAATATACGCAATCCGTTCGGTCCGGCTCGACATTCAGCGTAAACGACGTCGGCGTCACGTCCGAAGCCGTAATCTTGAAATTCACCTCTACTTGCTCGACGACCAATGTCTTGAATTCATAAGTATTGACAGTCGTAAGAATCTCCAATTCGGTCGATAATCCATAGGCGTAAAAGACATAATCGGTCTCCGGAACAAGCGTATTATATTTCCACTCCTGCTCTCCTTTAAGCAATGCCTCCAGCAAGAACTCCTCGACCCCGACTCCATTAGCCTCCGCGAGGGCTTTTATATTTTCGATGTTTGCTGCCTGCAAACTCTCAAGATTTTCAAACTGGCTGAAATCCGACTTTTCGAGCACTCCGAAAAAGTAAGTCATATTCTTGTCTTCGGGAGTTATCTTCACCTTGAACGAACCTTGCGTCAGCTCCAAAGTCTCGAATTGAAAGTCAGACGTCGGCTCTGGCCCCGTTCCCTCGGTATCATCGTCGCTACAACCGACCAAAGGAAGCAGGCAAACCGCTCCCATGAACAAAAAACGTAAAAACAAGTTCATAACAATAATAATTTAAAATTAAACAACCTTCGAAGAGATCCTTTAGAAGCAATTTCTCCTTTTCGAAATTTAAATTATAAAAAAGGTCATGGAAATCCAAGCTCAATTTCCCCCCCCCGAAAAAAGCAACAAATAGAAAAGTAAAAACAACAAAACAGACAAAAATCATCCGATCAAATTCTATTTATTTTTGAAAAAAACAAATATTAGACATACACGTACTATAATACTCAAAATCCCTGCGATCTTTTTAATTTCAATGAATATCAGAAAAACCAAAATACTCCTTTATTATCTGCAGCAAAACATCTTTAAGCCGCAGATTTCTCATCTTTTAACCGAACACTCCGACTTATAGCCCGACCGATCCTCGTTAGGAATAATTATTGCATAATAATTAAGATAAGATTCGAAATGACGAATCCACACACGACAAACTTCGATTTTTCCAACCGTTTATGAATACAAACGACTTTGCATTGACCATCCTGTTCGGAATCAAAAAATTCCTCGCCTGGATCGGCATTCCGTCCCATATGCTCGACAAAATGGACGAACTCCTGTTTCTGATCGTAATCGTGATTATCGCATTCATCGTCGCGGGAATCGTCCACGCCGTATTGGTGCATCTGGCGAAAAAGATTCTGAAACGCAAACGCGTCGGATTCTTCGAATCGATGTTCAAATACGGCGTATTTCGGAAGCTGACGGCCATCATTCCGCCACTGATGGTTTCCGCCCTGCTGCCATTCGCTTTCAGCAAAGATTCCGCCTGGTTCATCCTGAGCGAGAAGATCACCTGGATCTATTTTTTCATCGCCCTGATTATCTCCGTAAATGCCATACTGAACACGGTCGGAGATGAGCTGAAAAAGAACAAGCAACTGAAAAACCGCCCGATGAAGGGCTTTATCCAGATATTCCGCGTGGTTTTCTACTGCGTCGTCGTGATCGTTATCATTTCGATCCTGATCAACAAATCGCCGCTCAACCTGATTACGGGACTGGGTGCTTTCACAGCCGTATTGATGCTGGTGTTCAAGGATACTATTCTGGGACTGGTCGCAGGCGTAATGATCTCCGAAGACGACATGCTGCGCATCGGCGACTGGATCGAAATGCCGCAGAACAACATAAACGGCACCGTTATCGACATATCCCTGGATGTCGTGAAGGTTCAGAACTTCGACAACACGATCGTAACCGTCCCACCCTATTCGCTGGTTTCGGGTTCGTTCATCAACTGGCGGGGCATGAGCGACTCGGGCGGACGGCGCATCATGCGCGAATATACCCTGAAACTCGATTACATCAAACCGTGCACGCCGGAATTTCTGGAGAAAATGAAAGCCTTCGACAAAGAACTGGCGCAATTCATAACCGAAAAGCAGAAGCAGGCAGCCGATGGAAAAGTCGCCAATACGGACAATCCAGAAGGACTGGTGAACGGAACTATCGACACGAATCTCGGTCTGTTCCGGGCCTACATGGTGATGTATCTGCGGCGCCATCCTTTCGTCAGCAAAGAACTGCTGCTGATGGTGCGGACACTGCCGCCGGTAGCCAACGGCCTTCCGGTCCAGATCTACTGTTTCTCCTCGAACAAAAACTGGCCGAGTTACGAATCCATCCAGGCAGAAATCATGGAACACTTCGTTTCCGTATTGCCGGCGTTCGAACTCTATCCGTTCCAAAACGCAGACGCCCGCGATATGATCCTGAGCAGCTACATCGAATCCGCCAAAGTCGATCTATCGACACTGATCGGAATCCCCTGGCATACGACCGTCACGCAAAGCAACCCGTTCGATGTAGAAAAACAGGAGGCGCAAGACTCATCTCCGAAAGCATAACCGATTCGGGATTTCACCCGCTACCGACAAGGCAATATCGGGATAAGCGAACTTCGGGAACAGGCATAGGTTCGCCGAGGTTACAACAGCCGGACGGACCCGCCCCCGACCGATTAGGACCAAACGAGAAACACCCTGCCGGAATCGGCAGGGTGTTTCTCGTTACTCGCAGGGCAACGTCCGGTAAAAACCGCATTTTCACCCCCCCCTTCTCGACACGCTTCTCCGTTTATATGGTCATGGCGAAAATCTGCCCGCCATAAAACAGACCGCCCCTCGTCGGCTGCTCTTCCGTCAGACGATGCTGGCACCGCCATCGACGACCACGTGCTGACCGGTGACATAACTCGAAGCGTCGGACGAAAAATAGAGGATCGTACCGTTCAGTTCGCCCCGGCGACCGGGACGGCTCATCGGATCGGTGAAATTGTACATCCTCATGAACTCCTCGTTTTTGAAAAGCGTATCTTCGGTCATCTCGCTCTCGAAAAGTCCGGGGCAAACAGCATTCACCGTAATACCATCGACGCCGTACGAAGCGGCCATTCCGATCGTCAATCCCAAAACCGCCGCCTTCGATGCGTTGTAAACATGTCGGGCCAGCAACGGACTCTTGTCCGCGATCAGTGCGTTCACGGAAGAGATATTGACGATCTTGCCGTAACGGCGTTCGCGCATGTGAGGTACGACGTATTTGCAGACCAGATAAGCACCCCGCACGTTGGTATTCATCTCTTTGTCCCATTCATCGGTGGTCAGTTGCTCGACAGTACCCGGCACGGCGACACCCGCATTGTTGAGCAGAATGTCGATCTTTCCAAAGCGAGCCACGACCTGCCCGATCGCTTTGCGGACCTGCTCCTCGTCGGTCACGTCGCACCCCACGACAAGCACTTTACGCCCCGTTGCGGCTATTTCGTCGGCTACGGTCTTCAGTTTCTCGACCCTGCGAGCCAACAGTGCCACGTCAGCTCCCTGACCGGCATAAGCCCGGGCTGCATCCGCCCCCAGACCGCTCGACGCACCGGTTACGACAGCAACCCGTCCCGTCAAATCAAACAAATTATCCATATTGCATTCGATATTAGTACAACAATTCCCGCTTCGTGCCTTCTCCGTACCCGAACGCCGACCGACGCAGCTCCCCCTGCCGACTATTCACGAACGCCGTCCGTCAAAACCGTTTGGTATAACGATGACAGTACGGCTGCGTACCTTTACGGTTGTAGTAGTTCTGATGGTATTGTTCAGCCGGCCAGAAGCGGGAAGCCGGAGTTACGTCGGTCACCACGCTATACCCTTTCTCCTTCAGGATACGGATCAGCCGTTCGGCAACCTCCTTCTGCTCAGGGGTAGTATAGAAAATCTCCGACCGATACTGATCGCCCAAGTCGGGTCCCTGTCCGTCGAGCTGGGTCGGATCGTGTATCTCGAAAAAGAGCCTGGCAAGAGTTTCGTAAGAGACTTTCGAAGGATCGAACTCGACTTCGACGGCCTCGGCATGGCCCGTTTTATGGCTGCACACCTGCTCGTAGGTGGGATTCTCGGTATGGCCGCCGATATAGCCCGAACGAATGCTCTTCACTCCGTCCACCTTACCCAGCATATACTCCACGCCCCAGAAACAACCGCCGGCGAAAATAGCCCGTTCGGTTTGCACCGATTTCGGCGGCTCGGCTGACGAAGTATTTTCAGGCTTTTCGGCAGAAGCCGCTGCCGGTTCCGCGACCGGCATGGTCGGAATGGCCGCCGGTACGAAATCGAGGGAGAGGGAATTCACGCAATGGCGCGTATTTTTAGCGGTAAATCCTTCGTCCGTAAAGACGTGGCCCAAATGGGCTCCGCACTTGGCGCAGAGAATCTCCGTACGGCGTCCGTCGGCATCCGGTTCGCGGCGCACGGCACCCGGAATTTCATCATCGAAGCTGGGCCAGCCGCAGCCGGCATCGAATTTATCCTGCGAACGGTACAACGGAGCACCGCACCGGCGGCAGCGGTAGGTGCCGTCTTCGTCGTGGAGGTAATATTTACCGGAAAAGGGAGCTTCGGTTCCTTTTCGAACGATCACCCGCTCTTCTTCGGGAGTCAATGGTTTCATATTCTGTGCATTTAAAGTTATTGCCATGCCCGTAAGCACGGTCGCAATCGACAAACAGCGTATCATATTTTTCTTTCCTGCAAAAAATACACCGAAATTGTCCGAAAACGTATTCATCCATACGTAAGATAACGACCTCTTCCGTGCAACCGGAAATCCGGCCGGTATCAGCGAGGAATGAAGTAAAAAGAACAAAAAGCCGGAGCAGAATACCCTGCCCCGGCTTCGAACGATATATCGGCGAATTACTTCACCTCTTGCCCCCGGAGGAATACCCGGTGGATAAGCAGAGAGGTATAGGCATACGGCAGATATGCCACCGAAGGAATCTTCGTCGTGAGGAAGAAGTTCGCCTTCTTGCCTACGGTGATCGAACCGTACTCGCTGCTCAAGCCCATGGCGTAAGCACCGTTCAGTGTCGCGGCGTTGATCGCTTCGGCCGGCGTCATACGCATCTTGATGCAGGCCAGCGAAACGATCATCTTCATACTGCCCGAAGGCGATGAACCGGGGTTGAAATCCGAAGCCAAAGCCACGCTCAAACCGCCCTCGATCATTGCCCGTGCAGGAGGATACGGCATCTCCAGGAAGAAAGCGGCACCCGGCAGCATCGTCGGCATCGTACCGGACGTACGCAGCACTTCAATCTCCTCGGCCCCCATGCGCTCCAGATGATCGACGGACAGCGCCTTGTTGCGGACACCGACCTGCACACCGCCCGAAACGGCCAGCTCGTTGGCATGGATCTTCGGCACGAGACCGTACTCGGCACCCGCACGCAGGATCTGCTCCGTCTCTTCGACGGTGAAGAACCCCTGGTCGCAGAAGACATCGACGAACTCGGCAAGCTTCTCCCTGCCGACGGCAGGGATCATCTCCCGACAGATCAGGTCCACATACTCCTGCTGGCGGCCTTTATAGGCCCGGCCTACGGCATGAGCTCCGAGGAAAGTGGCACGGACGGTGATCGGCGAAGTTTCGCGGATGCGACGGATCACCCGCAGCATCTTGAGTTCATCCTCGGTCGTAAGACCGTAGCCGCTCTTGATCTCGACGCAGCCCGTACCCATTGCGATAATCTCGCGGATACGTTCCATCGCCTGCTCGTAAAGCTCGTCCTCGGAAGTTTCGTGCAAGCGGTCGGCGGAATTCAAGATGCCGCCGCCCCGCTTGGCGATCTCTTCGTAGCTCAAGCCGTTGATCTTGTCCAGGAACTCCTGTTCGCGGCTTCCGGCATAAACCAGATGGGTATGCGAATCGCAGAACGAAGGGAAAAGCATGCCTCCCTCCGCATCGACGACTTCCGTGTCGGGAGCCACCTCCGGCATCTTGTCCATCGTGCCGTATGCAGCGATACGATCGCCGTCGGCCAGCAGCCAGGCGTTGTCGATCTCGCCGAGTACATTCATGTCGCGCCCCTTGACCCGAAGACGGCCGCTCTCGTCCACGCCGACGATCTTGGCTATGTTCTTAACGAGTAACATTACAATTTCTCGGTTTGAAGGAATTTCACCGAAGCGTCGATCAACGTGTACATCACCTGATCGTTCTCGACGAACGGCACATGCTTACGGTAAGCTGCCAGCAGATCCTCGATGGGCTTCGAAGAACGCAGCGGACGGCGGAACTCGAGGGCCTGTGCCGCATTGAGCAGCTCGATAGCCAGCACACGCTCGGTGTTCAGCACCACACGGTAGAGCTTCGTGGCAGCGTTGGAACCCATGCTGACGTGGTCCTCCTGACCCTGCGACGAAGGAATCGAGTCGCACGAAGCGGGCCAGCAAAGACCCTTGCTCTGGCTCACGATCGAAGCGGCCGCGTACTGCGGAATCATGAAACCGCTGTTCAGACCCGGCTTGGCCACCAGGAACGAGGGCAGCTCGCGTGCACCCGAAATCAGCTTGTAAATACGACGCTCGGAGATGTTGCCCAACTCCGCAACAGCAATAGCCAGGAAATCCATCGCCAGAGCGATCGGCTGTCCGTGGAAATTACCGGCCGAAACGATGATATCCTTCTCGGGGAAGATCGTCGGGTTATCCGTAGGGCTGTTGATCTCGGTTTCGAGAACACCGCCTACATAGTCGATCGTATCTTTCGACGCACCGTGTACCTGGGGAATGCAACGGAACGAATAGGGATCCTGCACGTGCTTCTTCGGACGGGCGATCATCTCGCTGCCTTCGAGCAGGCGACGGAAATTGCGAGCCGTAGTAAGCTGTCCCTTGTGGGCACGGATTTCATGCACCTCGTCGATGAACGGGTTGATGCGGCCGTCGAATGCGTCGAGCGACATCGCGCCGATCAGGTCGGCCCACTCGCTCAAGCGACGAGCCTTGATAAGCGAATATACGCCGAAAGCCGACATGAACTGCGTACCGTTCAGCAGGGCGAGGCCCTCCTTCGATTGCAGCGAAATAGGCTTCCAGCCGAACTCCTTGAGGACTTCGTCCGAAGGACGCCGTGCACCCTTGTACTCCACTTCGCCGAGGCCCAGCAGCGGCAGGCACATGTTGGCCAGCGGAGCCAGGTCGCCCGAAGCGCCCAGCGATCCCTGCTGGAACACGACCGGCAGCACGTCGTTGTTGAAGAAATCGACCAGACGCTGTACGGTTTCGAGCTGCACGCCCGAATTGCCGTACGAAAGGGACTGGATCTTGAGCAGCAGCATCAGCTTCACGATCTCGGCAGGAACGCGCTCGCCCGTACCGCAGGCATGCGACATCACCAGGTTCTTCTGCAACTGCGAGAGCTGGTCCTTGTCGATCGAAATATTGCAGAGCGAACCGAAGCCGGTCGTAATACCGTAGATGGGCTCTTTCTGGGTTTCCATCTTGTTATCCAGGTATTCGCGACAACGCACGATGCGTTTTTTCGCATCTTCGCTCAAGTCGATTTTGATATTGTTTTCCAGAATTTCGCGGACACGATCGACCGTAAGATACTCCGCGCTGATATGATGAATCATCGTTGTATTTCTTATTAAAGGTTAATACTCAAAAATAAGTCGAATTGTTTTTCGGTGCTCTCGACGTCCGGCGTACAGGGAATCCCCTCCGCTTCAGCCAATCGAAAGCATTCTCTCCGTCCGGCAGCAACCGAACGGAGAGAAGACCGATCTATTATTTCACTTCGTCGATAGCCTTGCGAACCAGCTTGTCGTCCGCCAGGTTGGGAAGGGTCACCTTCAGGCCCGGGGTACGCTCCATCTCGCGTTTGATAGCGAACATCGCGCCCTCGTTGCGGGCCCAGCTGCGGCGTGCGATACCGTTGTTCACGTCCCAGAGAAGCATCTCCTTGATATGACGCGCGGAATCCTCCGATCCGTCGATCACCATACCGAAGCCGCCGTTGATTACCTCGCCCCAGCCTACGCCGCCGCCGTTGTGGATCGAAACCCAGGTAGCGCCGCGGAACGAGTCGCCGATAACGTTCTGCACAGCCATATCAGCCGTACGGTTCGAACCGTCGTAGATGTTCGAGGTTTCACGGTACGGAGAATCGGTACCCGACACGTCGTGGTGGTCACGACCCAATACGACAGGTGCGGAAATTTCGCCGCGTGCGATAGCGTCGTTGAACGCGAGCGCGATCTTGGTGCGGCCCTCGCTGTCGGCATACAGGATACGTGCCTGCGAACCTACGACCAGCTTGTTCTTGCCAGCCTCCTTGATCCAGTGGATATTGTCGTCGAGCTGTCCGGCGATCTCCTTCGGAGCGGTCTTGCGAATCTCTTCGAGCACTTCGGTAGCCAGACGGTCTGTAGTAGCCAGGTCTTCGGGTTTGCCCGACGTACATACCCAGCGGAAGGGACCGAAGCCGTAGTCGAAGAACATCGGCCCCATGATATCCTGCACATAGGAAGGATAGCGGAAACGACCGCCCTCGCCCATGATGTCGGCACCGGCACGCGAAGACTCCAACAGGAAGGCATTGCCGTAATCGAAGAAATACATACCCTTGGCGGTCAGCTTGTTGATCGCAGCCACCTGGCGGCGCAGCGACTCCTGAACACGCTTCTTGAACTCCTCGGGATCCTCTGCCATCATGCGGTTGGACTCTTCGTAGCTCAAGCCGACGGGATAGTAACCGCCTGCCCAGGGGTTGTGCAGCGACGTCTGGTCGGAACCCAGATCGACATTGACGTTCTCGGCAGCCAGACGCTCCCAAAGATCGACCACGTTGCCCTGGTAAGCCAGCGACACGGCCTCCTTGTTCTCCTGTGCCTTCTTCGCACGGGCCAGCAACTCGTCGAGCGAGGTGTACACCTCATCGACCCAGCCCTGCGAATGACGCGTATGCACCGCTTTGGGGTTGATCTCGGCCGTGATGCTCACCACACCGGAGATATTACCCGCCTTCGGCTGCGCACCCGACATACCGCCCAGACCGGCCGTCACGAAGAGCATGCCGCGAATGTCTTTCTTACCCTCGGTAAGACGTTTGCGGGCTGCGTTGAGCACCGTGATCGTCGTGCCGTGCACGATACCCTGCGGGCCAATATACATATAGGAGCCGGCGGTCATCTGACCGTACTGCGAAACGCCGAGCGCATTGAAACGCTCCCAATCGTCCGGTTTCGAATAGTTCGGAATCACCATACCGTTGGTTACGATCACGCGCGGAGCGTCGGGATGCGACGGGAACAGGCCCATCGGGTGTCCCGAATACATCACCAGCGTCTGATCGTCGGTCATCTGGGACAGATACTGCATCGTAAGCAGATACTGCGCCCAGTTCTGGAACACGGCACCGTTACCGCCGTAGGTAATCAGCTCGTGGGGATGCTGCGCCACAGCCTTGTCCAGGTTGTTCTGGATCATCACCATAATCGCAGCGGCCTGACGCGACTTGTGGGGATACTCCTCGATCGGACGGGCATACATCTCATAATCGGGACGGAAACGATACATATAGATACGACCGTACTTGTGCAACTCCTCGGCGAACTCGCGGGCCAACACTTCGTGGTGCTTGGCCGGGAAGTAGCGCAGGGCATTGCGGATGGCCAGCACGCGCTCCTCCTCGGTGAGTATCTCCTTACGCTTGGGCGCGTGGTTGATGGTGGGATCGTACGGTTTCGGTGCGGGCAGCACATCGGGGATACCCGCCTTGATCTGCTCCTGAAATTCCTTTACAGTCATTGTTTTATATGTATTAAATTATTTAATCTTGCTCTCGACGATTTCCAGAATCTCACGCTCGGCTTTCTCCGCATCGGCGACGATCCGGTTGGCCTGGCCGATCAGGTCATCGGCGACGGCACGGTCTTTCAGACCGGCGGCATTGATCTTCACGTTCAGACACGCACCCAGCACGGCGCTGCGGGCAGCCAGCGCTCCGACGCCGGCGTCGGTTACCGAATTGGGATTTCCCTGTTCGGCCATCGCCTTCACGATTTCGAACACCTTGAACGAGGTCTGCATCGTACGCAGAGGCACCTGCGTAGCGTAGAGCGTAGCCTCCTGCAATGCGGCGCTACGGGCAGCTTTCTCCTCGTCGGTACCCTTCGGCATCGAGAATACGTTCATGATCCGGTTGAACGCTTCGGTATCCTCATCGACCAGGTGCAGCAACTCGGTCATCAGCTTCTGGCCTTTGTCCGCCCAGTCGGAGAACTCCTCCCAACGTGCGTCCCAGCCGGGTTTGTGCGACGACAGGTTGGCGACCATCGTACCCAGGGCAGCGCCCAGCGCACCCATGTAAGCGGAAATCGAACCGCCGCCCGGAGCCGGGGACTCGCTGGCGGTCTCCTCTGCGAAGCCGGTGCAGGTCAGATCGACCAGTTTCTTCTTCTTATTGTCCGCTTCGATCAGGTATTCGATCACCTTCTCTTCCGGTTTGAACGGCTTCAACTCGTCCAGACCCATCGACTTGATGGCGATACGGATGATCTCCTCCTCGGAAATACCGGTCGAACGCTCCTGCTTCTTCAGGAAATAGCGGCCCGCCTCGATCAACGTGCGCTTCGGAATCAGGCCGACGATCTCGGTACCGGTCACACGCACACCGCGTGCGTTGGCGGCGCGGCAAACCTCGTCGAAAGCCACGTGGAGCGGCGTAACGGAAATATTGGTGATATTCATCGAAACCTGGGCGATCTGGTACTCGTCGATGAACCAGCCGATCGCCTTGGTAGCCTTCAGCGTACCGGGCTTCATGATGGTCTTGCCGTTCTCGTCCTTCAAGGGTTTGCCTACGGGCGAATTGCCTTCGCGTACCGGACGGCCCTTTTCGCGCACGTCGAACGCGATGGCGTTGGCGCGACGCGTCGAAGTGGTGTTCAGGTTGTAGTTCACGGCGATCAGGAAGTCGCGTGCACCTACGGCGGTGGCACCCGTGCGTGCTACGCCCTCGTCGAAGGGACGGTCGCCGAAATCGGGAGCTTTGCCTTCGTGATTCATCTTCTCGGGCAGCGCCTCGTACTCACCGGCACGACATACGGCCAGGTTGCGGCGCTCCGGCGTAAAGGCAGCCGCCTCGTAGCAATAGGTCGGCACATGCAACTCGTCGGCGATGCGCTTGGCCAACTGACGGGCCAGCTCGGCGCACTCCTCGAGCGTAATACCCGCGATCGGGATGAGCGGACATACGTCCGTGGCACCCATACGGGGATGCGCTCCCTTATGATTACGCATATCGATAACCTCGGCAGCTTTCTTGACGCCCTGGAAAGCCGCTTCCAGCACGGCTTCGGGTTCTCCGACGAAGGTAACCACCGTACGGTTGGTCGCTTCACCCGGATCGACGTCGAGCAACTTGACTCCGTCAACCGCCTCGATTGCGGAAGTAATCTGCTGAATAACAGCCTTGTTACGGCCCTCGCTAAAGTTGGGCACGCATTCAATAATACGTTTTTCCATGTATTTTAGAGTATGTTAAGAATTTGTATTCGCTTCAGAATTAGCCCGTAAAACAGACCTACAAATATACGAAATAAATAAATATCCCTCCAAAGAAAGTTACAAATCTTTTATCGAAACGGACTATACGGTTACAAACTATCACGTATTCCACGGCCGAATCTCACAATACGACACTTTTCGCAACGATAAAACGGGCCGGGATTCGATCCCGGCCCGCCGCAAACAAACTTTTCCGGACATTACCCGATCGTCACGACGATACCGCCCGAAAACCAGACGCCGGGCATCTCCAACCCGCCGAAATCGAAATAACGGGTATCGGTCATGTTCATCACGTCAAAATAGAGCTTCCACCCCTTCTTTTCCCACGACAGACGGCCGTCCAACAGGAAATAAGGCTTGAAGTCACGCACTTCGGTCATCATCTTGCCGTCGGGATCCAACATCAGGGAACCGTCCGCATTACGCAAATAATAGGTATAGCTGCCGTTGCGGTCATATACCGCACCGGTCAGCGTGAGCGAACAGTTACGCAGAAAACGGAATTCGACCGTCGCCGCCGCTTTGTGCTTCATATAATCCAGCGCACTGGAAGTGATGACCCGATCGACTTTGCTCGTATGGATATAGCCGTATGAAACCGAAATCCGGTGCAGAAACCCGGTCGTCGTATAACCGCCCGAAACCTCCAGTCCATAGGTGTCGAGCTTGCTCTCCTGCTCGGAGTGCCACTTGCCCAGCTCCTCGCGCCAAACCCAGTCGATGATGTCGCGCCCCTGCCGGTAGTAAGTAAACAGCGAAGCATTCCACCCGCTGCGGGCGTAATCCGCCGCGAAACGATAGGTAATCGCATGTTCAGGCTTCAAATCCAGATTATTGAGCTGTGCAGGGGATGTGTAATAAAGATCGGTGAAGGTAGGCAGTCGCATCGACTGGGCCGCACCGACCTCGAGCCGCAGCCCACGCACCGGACGATAGCCTCCCGAAAGACTCCACAGGGCCGAAGTCCCATAAGGCGTGAAGCTCACCCCGGCCGAACCGGAAACGTCGAAACGCTCCCACTGTTTGACATGCCGCAGCCAGAGATTTCCCACGTGACGGTCCTTGGCATGGGTATATTTGCCGTGCGGAGTCGGAAGCGGCTCGCCGAGATTGGTGCTGTAAATGTGGTTGTAGGTGTAATCGCCTCCCAGGGAGGTCACACCGCCCTTCCACGTACAGTCGGCCCAGAACTCGGCTCCCGCATTGTCCGTATTGTGATGATTCATCGGCGTACCGCGCGTCCAGTCGTAACGGTCGAAATTCTTGCGGTAGCTGACCGACGAATTGAGCGTGAAACGCCCGACGGATTTCACCCATCGCAGCGAAGAGAGCACCGTCGAAGTATGCTCGAACTGATCGGGATTGTACGCGGCATAGAAACCGTTCGAACCGAACGACCGGTTCTGATAACCGGCCTGGAAATCGAAAAATCCGGCCTTTTCACTGTCGTAGTTCATCCGCAAGTAACCGTTGTAGTTCTCGAAATCGGTGTTGTGGATATACCCGTCGCTGCGACGGTACGACCCGGCGGCAAAAAGGGAAAAACGTCCCTTGGTCACGGCCCCCGATAGATTGCCGTACGCATAGCCGTCGTCGCCGCCCGCCGCCTCGATGCGCAGATAGCGGGATTTGAGAGGCATCGTGCGGATATTCAGGGCCCCTGCATACGCACCGACGCCCGATACGCCGTCGATCAGATCGATTCCCGCGATGCAATCTATGTCGATCGGCAGCGAATGCGACTGATGACCCGTTCGGGCATCCGTAAAGTTAATACCGTTGAGCATGACCATCGTCTGGTCGAAGGAACCTCCCCGGATCATAATGTCCGCCTGCGTTCCCCTGCCGCTCCGTTCCCGAAGATCGATCGCAGGGCTCAAACGCAGCACAGACTCGAGGGTCTGGACCGGCGCCGAAGCACCCGCCTTTCGATCGAAAACGGAGGTGGACGACATCGTACTGCGCGTGGGGGTAGCTTTCACCCCCGTCACCTCGACCTTTTCGATCTCCAGCTCTCTGGCGATCGTAAGCGAATCGACGGTCTGCGCCTGCACGGGCGTCGTCGTGGACAGGAGAATGGTGGACATCGAAACAGAGAGGACTCCGATGGTAACCTGGCGCCGAAGGCTCGCGAAAGCGGCGTACCCCTTGCGACACCAGCGCCTGAAGCGCGGAGTACGCTTTGTTTGGATCTCTTTCATCCTGTAAAAATTAAAGTGATTAATAATATCGGCCTCGGTTCCTCTGCAGCGGAACTTCGGCCTGTCGGGGTGCAAAGATAATCCATTTGTCCGGACACACAAACGAAAAGGCCGGCCCTATGGCTGGCCGGCCTCTCTTTTCCATTCTATTTTTTATTACCACTCTTTCACCTTTTCGGATGCCTTATCGACCAATTCCCTGGTCTTGTCGAGCACTTTGCCTGCCTGCTCCTTGGCCTGTCCTTTCAGTTGCTGCGCCTGCTGGCGGGCGCTTTCCTTGACCTGGCCGGCTTTCGCTACGACCTGTTCTTTCACCTGACCGGCTTTCGCGGCCACATGCTCTTTCACATCCTGTACCGTATCGGACAGATCCGCCTTCAGACGCTCTTTGTCCGCATTCAATTTCTCATTCATACGAATAATTTTTTAGTCTATCTTTTTCTCTTTTTTATTGCCTACGGCAGCTACGATCCACAACAATACGATAGCACCGACTACCGAAGTGACGATACTGCCGATGGTTCCTACGGCGAAAAGTCCGAACAGCGAGAAGATCCAGCCGCCGAGCACCCCGCCGACGATGCCGACAACTAAATTGACGATCAGGCCGGACCCCCGCCCTTTCACGATCAGGTTGGCGAGCCATCCGGCAACCAAACCTATCAATAAATACCACAAGAAAAACATAATCGATAATTTTTTAAGTTCTTTCGATACTGCTTGTACAAAATCTCCGCCAAACCCGAAAAACGACCGGACTTTATCGCAACCGCCCCAACGCCACCTCCGGCCGGACAAAAATCAAGGGACCGCTCCGCAAACCGAACGGAAGATCCGGGAAACAGCTCAGGAATCCGACAGACGGGCAAGCTCACCACATTTGACTACCTCTCGCCTCCGAAATACCTAAAACGGGTGATTGCCCGCCCGTTTCATCCCCCCTACTTTTGCAAACGAATAAAACCAAAAGCCCATGATTAAAAATATCTGCACTGTCATCCTATTATTATTGTCCGTCCTGCCCGCAGCGGGACAAAACCGGGTAAAGGTCAAAATCTCGGGCAATGTCATCACCACAGACGGCGCTCCGGCCGAATACATCACGGTTTCGCTGAAAAATACGGTATTCGGCGGGATGTCCGACGGGGACGGCAATTTCGAATTTGCGGCTCCCCCGGGCGAATATACGATGGTCGTCCAATCCGTAACCGCCCACCGCAAGGAGTTTCCGGTCACCATCGAAACCGGTCGGGAAAACGTATTCCCGAACATCGAAGTCAAGGAAGATATCAACCAGTTGGAGGAGGTGGTCGTCACCGGACAGTTCTCGCCGCAATCCATGAAAAACTCCTTATATAAGGTACGGTCGGTAAACAGCGATCAGATCCGGCAAAAGGCACCCCTGGATGTACAGTCGCTGCTCAACACCGAAATCGGCATCCGCCTCTCGAACGACATGGCGCTCGGAGAAACGGACTTCGAGCTGATGGGTATGAGCGGCAACAACGTCAAAATCCTCATGGACGGTATTCCGATGATCGACCGAGGCTCGACCAAACAGAGCCTCAGCCAACTCGACGTAAACCGGATCGAACGGGTCGAAATCGTCGAAGGTCCGATGTCGGTAGTCTATGGCACGGACGCCCTTGCGGGAGTCATCAACATCATCACCAAAAAGGGACCGGGCTATTCCGGCGAAAGCACCTGGCGCGTGGGCGCCCGCATCCAGGAAGAAACGATGGGCAAGGAATACCAGTTCTTCAACGGCGAAGGTCTTCACAACGAAAGCATCGACCTCGGATTCAATCTTAAAAACGGACTCTACTTCAACGGCGGCTACACCCGCAACGACAACGGCGGCTGGCAGGGCGACCTGACCGGACGCGAAAAGCGCTGGCATCCCAAAGACCAGTCGCTGGCCAACGGTATGATAGGGTTCCAGCGACGCAACCTGAACGTCTGGTACCGGCTGGATTTCCTCGACGAGAAAATCTTCGGTCCTCTGAACGGTACCGCCATCGAACCGGAGAAGGTTTCCGACAAGGACTATCTGACCAAACGATACACCCATCAGTTACAGGCAGACTGGAGACTGGACAACCGGTTGAGCGTCAATCTCGCCCTCTCCTACCAGGACTACAAGCGCCGCACGCAGACCACCTGGACAGACCTCTCGACCGGAGAGAAATGGCTCTCGGCCGAAGATGCCAGTCAGGATGTCACCCAGTACAAAGCCTGGATCGCACGGGCGACGGCAACCTGGAATATCGGCCCGAAGATCAGCCTTCAGCCCGGTTTGGAATACCAATGGACCGAAGGCAAGGGCGGACGCATCGACGGCACCCCCACGATCTCCGATCTGGCATTCTTCATCTCGGCCGAATACAAACCCTGGAGCTGGATGAGCGTACGCCCCGGCGTTCGGGCTTTCCTGATGGCCGACTACGAAGCTCCTGTGGCCGTACCTTCGATTTTAACGAAGTTCGATCTGACACCCGATATGGACATCCGCCTCTCCTATGCCTACGGCTTCCGTACGCCGACCCTGCAGGAGCTCTACTTCTCGTTCCACAACGACAACCACGACATCGACGGCAACCCGGACCTGAAAGCCGAATATTCGAACAATGTCACGGGATCGTTCACCTACCGCATCCTGCATAACGCGCGGATCCGGCTCACCACCACGTTGAGCGGTTTCTACAACGTCTTCAAGGACAAGATCAGCCTGGCGCAGAACGTCGATATTCCCAACTACAACACCTACTACAACATCGGCCGCTACAAAACCCTGGGCGGGGCACTGGAAACCTCGCTGGCATGGGGCGGATTACGCGTGAACGTCAATGCTTCGCTGATCGGACGCTACAACAAATATGCCTCCGACGATAAAAGCCTGCCCCAGTTCCGCTATTCGCCCGAAGTGAGTACGACCATCAGTTACCATATCGCCAAGTCGGGAACGGACATCAGTTTCTTCTACAAATACACCGGCCAGCGCAAGGAGTACTATTACCACGAATACACGACCCCGGACAACAAGAAAGAGAGCGAAATTTACCTGAGGGGACTCCCCTCCTACCACTACGGGGACATCACCGTCACGCAGAAGCTGACCTCGTTCCTGAGCCTGAACGTAGGTGTCAAAAACCTCTTCAACCTGACCGACATACGCACGATCGTAGAATCCGCGAACGACACCCCTTCGGTCAGCTATCTCGGCTGCGGACGCAGCTACTTCATCGGACTGAACTTGATGCTGAACGGAAAATTCAAAAAATAACAAATTCAATATTAACTAATTAAAACCATTCTATGAAAAGATTACTTTACTTACTGTCAGCCTGTCTGATGACCTTCGGATTCTCGGCATGCAACGACGATGACGACAACCTGAAGTTGCAGGACATTTCGGTCGAATTCGCCGTATCGGAAGCCGGCATGGACGGCGAAACCGTCAGCCTCGGCCTGAAACTCAGCCGCGCTACGACCGAGAGCTTGGACGTAACGATGGAAATGACCTCTTCGGACGTATCCGACGCGGACATCACGACGACCCCGGCCATGACCGACGGCAAGATCACGGTCAATATTCCGGCCGGACAGTCCACGGGCACTTTCACCGTAGCCAAAGCGACGGGTAAAAACCCCGAGGGAACGGCGAAATTCCAGATTCTCTCCCTCTCGCTGACCGAAGGCTACAAGATCGGCACGACCAAGGAGATGACCCTCTCGTTCACTCCGATCGTCTCCACGGGCGGCACGATGACGCTCGAAGGGAAAGTCGGTGACCAGAACTACGCCAACATGGTCTATGTCGATCTGAGTAATAACAGCCAGATGCAGATCGACCGCAAGAGCTGGAACCTGGGCTTCTACTGCGGCGATGAGTTCCGCGTGGTACTCAACTCTTCATACGCAACGGTAGCGGCCGCTTCCGAGAAAACGGACTTCGCAGCCGTAACCCTCGAAGATGCGCAGAGCGCACCCAACATCGCCGCAGGCAGCATGTCCGAAGACTTCAAGGCGGAATGGATCGACGACGTCACGGGCGACCTGTCGAAGACCGCATTCGGCGAAATATCGGCTACGGATGCGAACAACAAGGTATTTTTCGTGGCCTCGGCCGACAACAAGACCAATACCGACGGTACGGAAAACCGGAGCCTCTGGTACAAAGTGAAAGTCACCCGCAGCGGCAACGGCTACAAGGTAGAGTACGGCAAGGTGGAAGATACGACCCCAAAAACCGTCGAAATCACGAAAGACCCGATTTACAGCTTCATCGGACTCTCGCTCGAAACCGGCGAACAGGTGCTCCAGCCCGCCAAGAGCAAATGGGACATCATGTGGGCCTACGCCGCCTCTTCGACCATGATGGCATCGGGACCGGTGATCTCGTTCACGCAGGATGTAATCACGATCAACAACCTGGGCGGCGCGGAAACAGCGATCGTCATGACGGACACCAAGTCGTATGCCGACTTCAAACGTGCGGACGTGGCATCTGCGGAGTTCCAGACGGAAGCGAACACGATCGGCACCAACTGGCGCACCCCCGCGATGCCGGGCGTGGAGAATCCGGGTGTCAAGGCAGACCGTTTCTTCGTCATCAAGGACTGTGCGGAAAACTACTACAAGCTCCGGTTCCTCAAATTCGGTTCGGGCGACGACGGTGAGCGCGGACGTCCGCAACTGGAGTACGAGTTGCTGAAATAGACGAAATGATGCGATCGGATTGGCTGGCAGCACCGGAACTACGGGACTGCCGGCCAAACCACGCAAAAAGAGTCCGTTTTCAAGATACGGCCCGTCCGGTATGGATCCGGACGCCGGCAATCCTCAAGAATCTTAACAATTTACACTTCGAATAATGGCAAAAAACAAGAAATGGATCCTCGCGGCCGTCGCCGTACTCGCAGTGGTCCTGTGCTGCTGGGCGGCGTGGAGCAAATGGGCATCCACGACCCGGATCGGACTGGTGAACTTCCAGAACTATCAGACGGCCAGCCTCGTCAAATCCAACGAAGACAACTTCATCGAATACGAAGAAATACCGCTCGACCGGCTCGACCGGCTCGGACGTTACGACCTGGTGCTGGGATTCGGCATGGGTCTGAAAATCACTGAAGAGCAGCGAGCGCAGATCCTCGCGGCAGCCGACGAAGGCACCCCTATCTACATTTACGCCGCCACCAATCCGGAAAACGACATCTGTAGCCTCGACAGCCTCACCAAGGCCGGAATCTCGGCCTACATCGGCAACGGCAACAAGCGGAATTACCGGAATATGGCCCGCTACGTCCGCCAGCATATCGACGCGAAGCGCCTCTTCGTCACACCGGCTGAAGAAGCTGTCGAGAGCGCTTCGGACGTGCTCTACCACTTGGACGAAGACCTCTCATTCAAAACCGTCGCGGACTATGAGAAATACCTCCGGGAACAGGGAATTTATCGGGAGAAAGCCCCCAAAATCGCAATCGTAGGCGGTCTGAACGACCCCTTCAGCGGCAACCGGGCCAACATCGACAGCCTGATCGTATCGCTGCAAAACGCAGGAATGAACGTCTATCCCGTTTCGTCGTACCGCCAGCGTCTGACGTTCCTGCGGGAAATCGGCCCCGACGCGGTCATCCACTTCGCGCACGGGCGCATGGTCATGGGCCAGGCCGACGCAGCCGTAGAGTGGCTGAAGAAGCGGAACATCCCGATCTTCTCGCCGCTCTCCATGCTGGAAACGCAGGAGGAGTGGGAAAGCGACCCGATGGGGATGTTCGGGGGATTCATGTCCCAGAGTATCGTCGTACCCGAACTGGACGGCGCGATCTACCCCTACGTGCTGAACGATCAGGAACTGGACGAAGAGGGAATCTACCTCTTCAAGGCCATTCCCGAACGGCTGAAGAATTTCACCCGGATCATCGGCAACTTCATCTCGCTGAAACGGAAGCCGAATGCTGAAAAGAAAGTAGCGATCTACTACTTCAAAGGCGCCGGACAATCCTCGCTGACGGCCCAGGGACTGGAAACGGTGCCGTCGCTCTATAATCTCCTGAAACGGCTCAAGGCCGAAGGCTACACGGTGAAAAACCTGCCTGCGACCGAAAAAGAGTTCGAAAAGCTGCTGATGACACAGGGTGCCGTATTGAGCACCTATGCCGAAGGAACTTTCGACGACTTCCTGAAAAACGGCCGTCCGGCACTGGTCGGAAAGTCGGAATACGAATCCTGGGTGCAGGACGCCCTACCCGAAGAGCTCTATGCCGACGTCGTGCAACTGTACGGCGAAGCGCCGGGCCACTATATGAGTACGGTCCGGGAGGGCGAACCGTGCCTGGCCGTAGCCCGCATCGATCTGGGCAACGTCGTGCTGCTGCCGCAGCCCATGGCCGCGGTCGGCGACGACGCCTTCGCCATCGTACACGGCGCCAAAACCGCTCCGCCCCACCCCTACATCGGCGCCTACCTCTGGGCGCAATACGGCTTCGGAGCCGACGCGATGATTCACTTCGGCACACACGGCAGCCTGGAGTTCACGCCCCGGAAACAGGTGGCGCTCTGCCGCTACGACTGGCCCGACCGTCTGGTGGGCACCATTCCCCACTTCTATTACTACACCATCGGCAACGTCGGCGAGAGCATGATGGCCAAACGCCGCTCGTACGCCACGACGATCTCCTACCTGACCCCGCCGTTCACGGAGAGCAAGACCCGGGGACAGTACAAGGAGCTGATGAACAAAATCGAAGCGTACTACAAGACCGACGAGGCCCGCCAGCCGGAGGTATCGATCGCCGTGAAAAAGATCGCCGTGAAGATGGGCCTGCACCGCGACCTGCGGCTGGACAGCCTGCTCACGCAGCCCTACACTGCCGAGGAGATCGCCCGCATCGAAAACTTCGCCGAGGAGATCGCCAACGAAAAGATGACCGGACAGCTCTATACGACGGGCGTTCCCTACTCGCCGGAGAAGATCCGTTCGTCGGTAATGGCCATGAGCGCCGACCCGATCGCATACAGCGTAGCGGCCCTCGACCGCCAGCGCGGAAAGGTAGCCGACACGCAGCTCAAGAGCCAGGCATTCTTCACGCAGCACTATCTGGAGCCGGCCAAGCAACTGGTTCGCCAGGTGCTCGGCGGACAGAAAGCCGATGACGCACTGGTCTGCCGCGTAGCGGGAATCACCCCGGAGAAGCTCGCCGAAGCGCACACGATCCTCACTCCGCCCCGGCGAGGCATGATGATGATGGGCCGCGCAGTTACTCCTGCGGAATATACGGCCGATCAGAAGCGCGAAGCGCAGGCCATCGCCGAAGTGGAGCGCACCGTAACGAATATCCAGAACTACAAACGGGCGCTGGAGGAGAGTCCGGAAATGGAGATGCGCTCGATTCTGAACGCTCTGGCAGGCGGATACGTCGCACCGACCTCGGGCGGCGATGCCGTGGCCAATCCGCAGGCGGTGCCTACGGGCCGCAACCTTTATGCAGTGAACGCAGAGACCACCCCGTCCGAACAGGCCTGGGCCAAAGGCAAGGAGCTGGCAGAGAATACGCTTGCACAATACAAGAAAACGCACGGCGACTATCCGCGCAAAGTCAGCTACACCTTCTGGAGCAGTGAATTCATCGAGAGCGAAGGTGCGACGATCGCCCAGGTGCTCTACATGCTGGGCGTAGAGCCGGTACGCGACGCTTACGGCCGCGTGTCCGACCTGCGGCTGATTCCCTCCGAGCAGTTGGGCCGACCCCGCGTGGACGTAATCGTACAGACCTCGGGCCAATTCCGCGACCTGGCGGCATCGCGCCTGGCACTGATTTCGCGGGCCGTCGAGATGGCGGCGGCAGCGACCGACGACCGGTACGGCAACCGCGTGGCGGAAAGCACGGTGGAGACCGAACGCTTGCTCGTCGAGCAGGGCGTATCCCCGAAAGACGCGCGTGAAATGTCCACACAGCGGGTATTCGGCGGTGTGAACGGCATGTACGGAACCGGCATCCAGGACATGATTACCAGCGGGGACAAGTGGACCGACGAACAGGAGATCGCCGACGCCTACATCAACAACATGGGCGCCGTGTACGGCAGCGACGAAGAGTGGGGAGAGATGAAGGCCGGGCTGCTGCGGGCCGTGCTCCACAACACGGACGCCGTCGTACAGCCCCGTCAGAGCAACACCTGGGGCGCGTTGAGCCTCGACCACGTCTATGAGTTCATGGGCGGTATGAACCTGGCCGTGCGCAATGTCACGGGCAAGGACCCCGACGCCTATTTCGCCGACTACCGCAACCGCAACAACGTCAAGATGCAGGAGCTCAAGGAGGCTATCGGCGTGGAATCCCGCGCCACGATCTTCAATCCGGAATATGTCAAGGAGGTGATGAAGGGCGGCGCATCGAGCGCATCGCAGATCACCGAGGTCGTGACCAACACCTACGGATGGAACGTCACCAAGCCCGATGTCATCGACAAGGAGATGTGGGACCGGATCTACGACGTGTATGTCGAGGATAGCTACGGCCTGGGAACCGAACAGTTCTTCCGTCAGCAGAATCCGGCAGCCCTGCAGGAAATCACGGCCGTAATGCTGGAAACTGCCCGCAAGGGAATGTGGAAAGCCTCGGAGCAGCAGCTCAACACACTGGCGAGCCTGCACACGGAGCTGGTCGAAGAGTTCGGCTCGACGGGCAGCGGCTTCTCGGGCGGCAACGCCAAATTGCAGGAGTTCATCGCCGGACGGGTCGCTCCGCAGCATGCGGCGGCCTACAAACAGCAGATCCAGACCATGAAGACCGTACAAAGCCCGGATAACAAGAACGGAATGGTACTCAAGAAAGACGAAGTATCCAGCGGTGAACAAGGTCAGAAAAACGCCCTGAACGGCGTATGGATCGCCGGCGGCGTACTGGTGTTGTTCGTCGTCCTGCTGCTGGTGCTCCGCAAAAAGAGAAAAGACAACTAACACGATACTATGCAACTAATCATCAGCATACTCATCCTGTTCATCCTCATCAACTGCGTGCTCAAACTCAGTTTCTGGAGGATCTGGCAGGCCGCTCTGTTCGGAGCGGTGTGCGGCGCCTTCGTCATCGCGACCTACCCGTACGCCATTCTGCAATCGAAGACGCAGCTGGCCGACTACCTGCAAAACACGACGGCTCTGCAAAATATGGCCGTTATCATCACGCTCGAATCGGTCGTCTGCTTCGCCTACTGCATCGCCGTGCTGCGGGGTTGGTTCGGACAACAGGAACGGTGGTGGGTGAAACCCCTGAAGTGGTACCCCAGCCTACTCGTCTTCCCCGTGCTGTTCTACCTGCAGACCGAATTGGTGTTCAGTTTTCCCGGAACGTCGTTCTCGGCGATCTCCTATGCGTTCGCCGCAGCCGTCGTCGTGCTGTTCCCGCTGCTCTGCCACCTTTTCCGGCTCCTGCTGCCGGAAAAGGAGATGCGGCTGGAGACGCACTTTCTGGTGAGCCTCTTCGTCTGCATCATCGGTCTGCTGACCACCGTCAACGGCAATGTAACCTATCCGGCGGTCGATGAGCCGACGAACTGGCGGGCACTGGGATTCGCCTTCGGACTGTTCCTGGTTCTCTTCGTGCTTGGGGCGCTCTGGAACCGCATCAAATGGATCGTCCTGCAAAAGCGAAACGCCCGCAAAAAACATTCGGCACAACCCCGAACCGTCATAAATTCCAAGAAATCGTAAAACAAATAAACTTATATGGAAACCATTTCACAAGTACTTTTCTGGGTGGCCAACAGCCTGCTTATCCCGGATATTCTGCTGCTGTTGCTGCTGTTCATCCGCGCCCTGCTGCTCGTGGGCGGCATCTACAACCAATACATGGCCAAACGCAAGAACGACAAGCGACTGAACGACCTGATCAAAAACCTGACACCGGACAAGGTGGACGACCTGCGCAAAGCGCTGCCCGCGAAAGACAACTCGCTCTACATCCGCTATCTGCGCGACCTGCTGACCAACCCGGCCAGCCAGGATTACGCAGACTACCTGATCTCGAATTTCGAGAACGACGCCGAGAAGGACGTGATCCTGTCCAAACTTCTCACCAAGATCGGCCCCGTACTGGGTCTGATCGGCACGCTGATCGCCATGAGCCCGGCGCTCGTGGGACTCTCGACGGGCGACATCGCAGGTATGTCCTACAATATGCAGGTCGTATTCGCCACGACGGTCGTGGGCCTCGTGATCAGCGGCGTGGGCCTGGTATCCCTGCAATTCAAGCAGCGCTGGTATGCCAAGGATGTCAATAACCTGGACTACGTATCACGGAAACTGATCGAAAAAAACACGGAAGCATGAAACCGACCCGCAGAAAAAGCAAGTTCGCCGTACAGGAAGACTCCGATCCGCTGAGCGTGGTGGTCAATCTGTTCGACGTGGCGATGGTCTTCGCCGTAGCGCTGATGGTCGCCATGGTAATGCATATGAACATGACCGAAGTATTCACGCAGGAAGACTTCACCGTAGTGAAAAACCCCGGCAAGGAAAATATGGAGATCATCATGAAGGAGGGAAACAAGATCAACAAATACACCCCCTCCGAACAGCAGGGTTCCGGTGCGAAGGGCAAGCGCGTCGGCATCGCCTACGAACTGGAAAACGGAGAAATCATTTATGTACCAGAATAATAAACAGAACGGAAAATGAAAAAGATCCTCGTATCGTTGATCTGCTGCCTGACCGCAACGCTCGGTTGGGCACAGGAGAAAAATGCCTACACGCTGTTCGACGCCCAGGGCAATCGGGTCGATTACACGCAGATGATGGACGTGCTCGAACGGCAGGATGTCGTATTCATCGGCGAAATCCACAACTGCCCCATCGCCCACTGGATGGAATACGAAATCGTCAAAGACCTTTACGACCGGCACGGCGACCGGCTGATGATCGGCGCCGAAATGTTCGAGCGGGACAATCAGCTGATCCTCGACGAATACCTGGCCGGAATGATTACCCCCGAACGGTTCAACGCCGAAGCCAAGCTCTGGCCCAACTACAAGACCGACTACTCTCCGATCGTCGAATTCGCCAAAGAGCACAAGATTCCCTTCGTCGCCACGAACGTAGCACGCCGCTACGCCAACATGGTCGCCAAAGGCGGATTCGAGGCGCTGGACGGGCTTTCGGACGAAGCGAAACGGTATGTCGCACCGCTGCCCCTGAATTATGTGCCCAACAAGAGCGTGGACGAATATTTCGGGGCCATGAAAATGCCCGGGATGAAACAGAGCGCCGCAGAAAACCTTTCGAAGGCACAGGCGGTCAAAGACGCTACGATGGCCTGGTCGATCGCCGAACGGATGCAGTCGAAACTCGTCCACATGAACGGCAACTTCCACTCGACGGACCACAGCGGCATCATCACCTACCTCAACCAGTACCGTCCCGGTCTGAAGATCGGCACGGTGGAGGTCATCCGGCAGGAAAATACCGACAAGCTCGATCCCGAAGCACTCGGTAAGGCCGATTTCTTCATCTGCGTACCCAAAGACATGACCTCGACGTTCTGATCGCAGACAAACGAAAAAAGAGGGGACGATACGGAAAATCGTCCCCTCTTTTTTTGTCGCGCCGGCCTTTTCGGATCGTCCGGACGCTATTTTATGCGAACAGGGCTTCCGTTTTGGCGATCACCTCCTCCGGGTCGGGATCGATCGGGAAAACATGATCGGGCTTCAGGTACCACAGCGTTTTATCCTCCTTGAAATGGAGTTCGCCGCCGCCCGTAATATTCAGCATCACCACGGCATCTTTGGCGATCTTGCCCTCTTCTACAGCCTTGATGAGCGATGCGGTGGCGATGCCGGCCGCCGAATAGATATCGACGCCTTCCAACTCGAGGAACAGACGCCGCGCTTTGCGGGCGTGGGCATTGGTCAGCGCGAACATCTCGCCGTCGGTGGCTTTCAGCGCATCGTAAAGACCGCCGGCGATACTATAAGGCGGTTTGCGGTTCGACAGCACCTTGGCGTCGATGATCTCCACGTCACGGCGGGCTTTGTCATCGTCGTAATGGAGCATGTCGCGCGAATCCTCCCGCCAGGCGTTATACATCGGCACGAACGGCGCGTTCTGCGAAACCATCAGCTTCATCAGGTGACTACCGAAACGGCCGTCCTCGATAAGGCGCATATTGGCTTCCCAGGCGGCAATAGCACCCGTACCGCTGCCGACGGCCTGGAAATAGTAATCGGGGATCCGACCGATAGTCGTCGCTGCCGACAGTACGGTAGTGGCCATACCGTCGCGGCGTGCCACGTTCTTCGCACCGCCCTCGGCATAAAACTTATCGCTCTTGAGTGCCAGGTTGCTCAAATGGATCGCATCGAAATAATCTCCGCCCTTCTCCGAACAGATCAGTTTCACGCAAGGATCCAGCGGTCCGTCGAACCACAGGGCATCGAGGTTGTCGGCAGGCACCGACAAGAGCAGCGGAATCCGGTTGTCGGAGCAGACCTTGGCGAAGGCGCGGGCCGTATTGCCGGCCGACGCCACGACAAGCACCCGCTTCTCGTTCTCGTCGATACGGGCACAGACGCTGTAAGCCTCCGTTTCCTTGAACGAACAGGTAGTCATGTGCGCCCCGATAGCCGGGTAATAGCCGTTGAAGGTAATGTAGAGATTTTCCAGCCCGAGGTGCGCAGCCAACCCTTTACTTTTGTAGGTCACCGGAGCCTTCGAATTTTCCAGCATTCGCCGAACAGGCAACCAGTCGGCGAACTTGTAGAACCCGTATTCATCGGATTTGAGTTCGAGCTGCTTTTTTGCATAACGAGTACGGATCAACGAAGGACACTTGCACTGGGCATCGTCCAGCGTCCACCCTTCGTCCGGAAACTCCCGGCCGGTAGCGACACACTCCAGCGTGTAGAAAGTAGGGGTAAAATCTTTCATCTATTGCGGTTTAATGATTACGACATACGGGACTTGAAATCCTCGTAGCCGAATTCTCTGATTATTTCTATTGCTCCATCGCGGCGCACGATGGCGATCGCAGGATGCGCCACGCCGTTGAACATCGTGGTCTTGACCATCGTATAGTGAATCATATCCTCGAACACGATGCGATCGCCGACCCGCAGATCGCGGTCGAAGATCCAATCCCCGTAGTAATCCCCGGCCAGACAACTGTTGCCGCCCATACGCCAGCCCTTCTCTCCCGGTTCCGGATCGCGGGCCCCCAGGATCGCCGGTTTATAGGGCATCTCCAGGCAGTCGGGCATGTGGCAGGCGAACGACACGTCGAGCATCGCCGTACGCACGCCGCCGTTCTCAACGATGTCCTCCACGGTCGAAACCAGGTAACCCGTCCGCCAAGTGAAGGCGCTGCCGGGCTCCAGGATCAAGCGCAGGTTCGGATATTTCGCCTTGAACTCCTGCAAAATGCGGATCAGCTCATCGCAATCGTAATCCTTGTGGGTCATCAGGTGTCCGCCGCCCATATTGAGCCATTTGATCCGGTCGAGGAAACGACCGAAACGCTCTTCGACGGCATCGAGCGCCAAGCGCAAATGTTCGGGGCGGGACTCGCACAGCACGTGGAAATGCAATCCTTCGACCCCGGCGGGCAGCTCCTTCAGCTCCCCGGCGGGAATACCCAGCCGCGAACCGGGCACGCAAGGGTTATAGAGATCGGTTTCTACCGGCGAATAGCCGGGGTTGATCCGCAGGCCGCACGAAATACCGCGCAGCAGGGCCATCTGTCCGAACCGTTCGAACTGCGCAACGGAATTGAAGGTGATGTGATCGCTGCAATCGAGAATCTCTTCGATATTCCGGTCGGTATACACCGGAGCGTACGTATGCGCCGGACGGCCGAACTCCTCGAAAACCAGCCTCGCCTCGGCCAGCGACGAAGCGGTGGCTCCGTCGGAATGTTGCGCAAGCTCCGGGAAAATACTCCACATGGCACAGGCCTTCAGAGCGACGATCACTTCGGCACCGCTCTCCCGGCGAACGCGGTCGATGACCGCCAAATTCCGATCGAGCAACTGCTCATCCAGCACGAAGCAGGGAGAAGGTAATTTTTGAAAATCGATCATGGATTTCTGATGCTGTTTCAAATTCACGCAAAAATAGAAAAAACCTCCCAACCGGGATTCAAAAATCCCGGCTATTTAGAATAAATAAGTATTTATACCTACCTCTTTTCACACCAATACAGACCGATAAAAAAGTCCGGACGGTACATACCATCCGGACTTTCAAACCAATTATCGAAACCCGATCAGACTTCCAGATCGACGTCGAATTTCTCGACCCAGGGCAATCCCTGCGGTCCCAGTTCGGCCAGGAACGGATCGGGATCGAACTCCTCGACGTTGAACACGCCCGCACCGCGCCAAAGCCCCTTGGCCCACATCGAAGCGCCCAGCGCCGCCGGGACGCCCGTAGTAAAGCTCACGGCCTGCGTACCGGTCTCCTGGAATGCCTTCTCGTGATCGCAGTTGTTATAGATATAATACGTGCGCTCCTTGCCGTCCTTGATACCCCGGATGCGGCAACCGATCGAAGTCTGGCCGTGATAGTTCGCACCCAGCGACTTGGGATCGGGCAGCACGGCCTTCAGGAACTGAATCGGCACGATCTCCACGCCGTTGTAAATGATCGGATCGATTCGGGCCATGCCGATATTCTGAATCACGCGCAGGTGAGTCAGGTACTCCTGTCCGAAAGTCATCCAGAAGCGGGCACGCTTGATCGTCGGATAGTTCTTTACCAGCGACTCCAGCTCCTCGTGGTAGATCACATAAGATTCGCGCTCGCCGATTTCAGGATAATGAAGCGGCTTGTGTATCTCGTGCGGTTCGGTCACCACCCACTTGCCGTTCTCGTAGTAACGGCCTTTTTGAGTCACCTCGCGGATATTGATTTCCGGGTTGAAATTCGTGGCGAAAGCCATGCCGTGATTGCCGGCGTTGCAGTCCACGATATCGAGGTAGTGAATCTCGTCGAAATGGTGTTTGGCGGCATAGGCGGTGAAAATAGCTGTCACTCCCGGATCGAAGCCGCAGCCCAGAATAGCCGTCAGCCCTTTCTCCTTGAAGCGCTCCTGATAGGCCCACTGCCACGAATACTCGAAATGCGCCTCGTCCTTGGGTTCGTAATTGGCTGTATCGAGGTAGTTCACCCCGCACTCCAGGCAGGCGTCCATGATGGTCAGATCCTGGTACGGCAGCGCCACGTTCACCACGATATCGGGCTTGAAAGCCCGAAACAACTCGCACAAATCGGCTACATTGTCGGCATCGACCTGCGCAGTCTTCACCCGGTCCCCGCCGATTGCCGCAGCAATGGCATCACACTTCGCTTTCGTTCGGCTGGCCAGCATCACGTCCGAAAAAATCGGATTGGCAGCAATTTTCTGCGCCACGACGGTACCTACGCCTCCTGCGCCGATAATCAGAGCTTTACACATAAAATTTATCTTGTTTTAAGATTTACGATAATCAATATTCCGTACAAAAATATCGTTTTATTTTGGCAAAACAAAAATTTTCTATACATTTGCACCACCAAAACGGATAACTCCGGATTGGCGCGGATGATTCCGTAGCTCAGCTGGTAGAGCACAACACTTTTAATGTTGGGGTCCTGGGTTCGAGCCCCAGCGGGATCACAAAACAACTGAAAAAACGCTTAACTTACAATAAGTTAGGCGTTTTTCTTTTTCGCAGGTACAACATAGGTAAAACATTAACAAAACGCCATCACAAAGCCTAAACATCTATATATCAAATACTTAATATTGCAAATGTAAAAAATATTTTGTAACTTTGAGTATTACTCAAAAGAGATTTTGCAATGAACAATACCCAAGTTATACGAATCGACCGACTGGAACAAATTAAAACAAAAGTATTTAACACAATAGATGTTACCGAAAGTACACGCAAAGAATATTTTGTGAGAATCAATTACTTTTTACGATTTACAGCACAAAACGGACTAAATGCAGGCAGTTATTTGGATTACAAACGGTATTTAGCCAATATCGACACATTCAGCGTATCGACCAAAAACAAATACCTGATTGCGGCGAAAATCTTTTTGGACGGGTTGTATCGGTTGAATTTGATTCCGCAGAAAATCACGGATCATGTCCGCGGATTCACGCAGAGCCGACTGCACCGCAAAGAGGGCTTGCAGGATGCCGACATCGGAAAGTTACAACGGTATTGTTCCGACTTACCGTCCACCCCGCAAAATTTGAGATTGAGAGCGCTTGTCGCTCTCTTTTTGTTTCAAGGGCTTCGGCAGATCGAGGTCGTCCGGTTGGATGTCGGGGACATTGACCTGCGGAACAAAACCGCATTTATCCGCGGCAAAGGCCGGGACGATAAGGAGCCGATTCATTTGCACCCCTCAACAGTCCGGGTACTGCGGGAATATCTGAATTGTTACCGATTCCGGAGCGGAGCACTGTTCCGCAGTGACAGCAACCATTGCCGGGGCGAAAGGCTTACGACCAAATCGGTCCGGGAGATTATAAAACGGGTATTTGTAGAATTAGAGATAGACGGAAGCGTGCACGGCTTTCGTCATTTCTTTATTACCAAGTTAATCAAATCCTATAAAGGGGAATTATTGATGGTGTCGAAATACAGCCGTCACCGGAGTATTCAGATGCTCGAAGTTTACAACGACGAGATTATCCGCGAGCAGGATTTACCCCGGTTTTACGAAGTCTTTAAAGAGATACGGATATGAAGAAGCAACCACCCCGGAATATCTATTGTTTGGAGGGAAATTGGAGAACGAACCCGCGGTGCAAACAAAGCGTGCGTCCGATGCTCGACATATTGCGGGATGCCGCAGGGATAAAATACATTTACCGCAAATGCAACACGCGGGAAGAGTTCTTCGAATACCTGCGGCAATACACGTTCGAACGCTACCGGAATTATACGATTTTATACATTGCCTTTCACGGCAGACCGAATAAAATACAGATCGGGCGGGACCTCGTGACGTTACGCGAGATTGCGGACGTTTTGGAGGGGTTTTTAGCGCATCGGATCGTTTACTTCGGAAGTTGTAGCACCATGCGCACGAAACGTGCAAATATCGACGATTTCCTGCACCGTACAAAAGCAGACATCCTCGCAGGGTACAGCAAGGATGTCGATTTTATTCAAGCCACGGCGTGGGAATTATGTTGCTTTTTTGATCCCAAGATAATCTTTCAGTTAACAGACCAAATAAAACGATTACCCAGTTTTGTCCTTTATGAATTTTTAAAGCCATAGTTATTGTATAATCTCGAAGAACCTACTTTATCAAAAGTATTATCATACCAAAGTCCGCTATCGTAACGTAAACTATATCTGGGATTATTGGATATAATGGTTATAATCTTTGCAATTATAAAGAGTTGATTTAAAAATTCGCTATAATAGTTGTATATTACATCTCTTTTGCCTTCTGGATTCTCCATCTGAGATGACACTAAAAGCCAAGATGATCCTTTTAATAATTCAAGCCGAGAAAGCGTATCTGCATCTAAAATAAACGAATATTTTGATATGATAAGGTCTACTGTATTAATCAAATCTGTTGTTTTGGAATGGATGAATTGACCCCATGTACAATTTGAATACTCGGCATTTCGTGTAAAATCACAATTCATAAATGCGTCCCGAAAATGTTCGCTATTATACATTTCATCATATGTTTCTTTGAATTCGGGTCTCTCTTTACTCGATACTTTATAAATGCGATTGAGATAAAATAGGTAAAAATTTAATGCTCTGCTAATTTCCAAGTAAGCAATATTCAAAAGTCTATTTCGCTCTCGTTGTTCTTTCTTTTTGATGATCTGATCAATGCAAAGTACCGTAATCCATATGCCAATAATGGCAGTAAATAAATTTGCAGAAAACTGTTTTAGCCAAGTTTTAATACTAACATCGTCGGTAATGAAATGCAGAACTCCTACGATAATAGTTACATATGTCAGTACAATGATATAATTATTGTCTGTTAAGTATTTTCTCAATTTACGCATAGAGCTGGAATCACAGGTCAAATCTTTAAAATTCTGATTCGATAATAATAGTCTAAAATAGCGCCCTCCAATTAATCCAATTTTCAATATCACATATCCAATTAGACTTTTAATACCTATAAAGTATTTTCAGTATTTATTATACTTCATAATTCTCTTCCTACTTATTGGAGTAAGGAAATATTACACTTTTTTGGATTTTACGGCTCTCTTATAATCGTGAACTGTCGCAACTTCTTCGGCAAAGCGTTCTTTTAACTCTGTTTCGTATTTACCGTATAAAAACGGCTGCATACTTTTTATTAAACTTGCTTTGCTCCTTTTTGCTTTTGCATATTCATCATCCCCGACATAATCTTTGAGATAAGCGAGGTAACGATCATAGCCGTCGGATACTGCAAATATATATCTTTTTATCCTATTTTGCAACACTTTCGATGAGCAGTCCGGAATCTTTGAATAGTCTACTATATCATTAGTGAAAACTATATCTTTCAAGATAGATCGGAGCAAATAAACGCAAAATATAGCATACCGACGTTTAAGTAAATTTTCTGCCGTCGGATCGGGAAAACCAAAAGTCATTAGTTGTTTTCTCGATAATTTTATTTCATAGCGAAGTAGATTTTTAGGCAACTCTTCTCTTTCTGCGACTTTTATTTTCTTTTCCAGAATGTAGTCTGCGATTTTATCGTAAAATTTAATTTCATATTCGGCCAATTTGCATCTGCGACCATATATCTTATTAGTCCCGGTCCGCGGTGTCATGGGTATAAATTTATTGCCCTTGTATTCCGAAATCGTTTCAATATATCTCATTGGGAGTTCATTCACAGAAATATTCACCCCTATTTCAATGCTATTTATTCGAAACGCTGAAAGAGGAATTTCAAGAAAACTTGCGATTTCTTGCAAAACTGCTACTGCTTCGCTATATGCAAAAGGCTCATAATTATTTTCTTTTACGGATTTATGGAGAGAACCCTCTATTCTCAATGTCGCCTTGCTCTTTTTAAAAGTATACGTTAAAGAATTACGAACCCCGGTTTGTTTACCTTTAAATTCGTCGAATGTGCTCATGACATCTTCCAGTTTAAGATCAACAAAATCGGGAGCGACACCATTAATCTGTATTACTATTCGATCTATCATCTGATTTTGGATTCAATAAAAGCTACGGTCGTTAATTCAGTATTTCCAAATATACAAAATCTCTACGACAAATTTGATCTTTAATGTTCGATAACTGTAATTACAGAACATTGGAAAAGTAACAATAAAAGCGATCCCGAAAGATCGCCTTTATGATGTTTGAAAATATTAGACCGAATTGTTAGCCCTCTAATTTTTTAGCGGGCATCGGATTTTGGTTTATATACTATAATTGTTTGCGCATCGAAATCAATCACAATTTTCCGACCGTCCCATTCAAATCTGGCTAACGTCGGCATATTTTCGGAATTGTACCGTTCCCACTTGGGTTTAATCTTATAGGTCATAACTAAATCCATGTGGTAGCCGAAGAATGACCGGGAAACAAACTCCACACTTTGCAGGATGTTTTTCTCATTGAACCGGCAACGATACGCTAAAAGCATTTTCTCGTATTCGTTGATACCCTGAAAAACTTTTTCACCGCTTTCAAGGGTAGTTTGAAAGCCGAGCAGACTGTCAACCTTTTCATAGGTAGCGACACCGACAAGTTCTTTCAATGCCTTAATGTCGAGATTGACTTTCTTAGGTTGTGCGAATCCGGTAGCTACTACCAAAAGCGCAAGGAGGATAAGAATAAATCTTTTCATAGGGTTTCTAATTTAGATCGGTTAATAGTGGATTTAAGATGTGTGCCATGAAATCATTGAAACAGTTCTCCATCGTTTCCTCGGTCAAATTTTGATCGGGAACGATATGCAGTTCGATCGTTTTGTCTTCGAGTTGAATATCCCATTTTTCTATCAGCTCCTTTTCGATATTCGTTGTGATTTTGTTGAATGCGGATATATCGGGATTCATTTCTCCAACAGTAAAATTGAAGTAAATGATATTTTCTTGGTTGCCGGACATTGCATAGCCGATTATCACCGAAAATTCATTAACAGTCTTTCGCCGGAATTGATTGTAAAATATCAATGAGGAATAGATTCCGACCTCGTTATACAACTGAGGCATTTGTTTCCTGCCTTTTGCCTTTATATATGGGAATAAGGAGATTGTTAGTCGCTCGGAATTCCGGAAGTCAATTTCATATTTCAATTCCGGCTTGTCGTTTAAAAATTGTTGAACCCGATCTTGAACCTTGTCATAATACGATCCGAATATTTCTCCTATAATATTCGTCGTGTGACAAATAACGTCGGCAAGCATCGGCATATTTGCCAGACATTCATTGGTTAATTGTGTTAATTTGTTCATAAGGCGATATTTTTAATTGGGTGATTACATTCGTGTAAAACTGATATATGCCGACTAATTGTCGGGGTATTTGTTCCGTATCCGGTTTTTGTTTGCGCTTGTGCGGTCCGTTGCATAACAACTGCATCAGAGCCGATAAATAATCTTCCGCGATACGGTCCAACGGCTCGCATTGGATGATCGCGTTAAATACGGAACAGTAATCGCAATAGCCCCACTGGTTATCCAATGCATCTTTTCGGTTGCAGTCCGAATAGCTGACGGTCAAATAATACCTGTCGTATGCAGGGAATGTCCGTTCTGCATAAATCCGATAATCGTCAATTTGATTTTTCCCGATACGTCCGTCCGAAAAGCGGCATTCGATTTTATTCTCGATAATCAATACCCACCGGTTCCGTTCATCCGTAATTGTCAGATCGGGAATCCGTCCCGTAATTTTTCCGCAGTCTTTGATCTGCTCCTCGGCTTTCACCTGATACGTTTCACAGGTTTGAATGTGTTGTAATAATTCGTCTTTGCCGGATAAACATTCCGCAGATTTTATCAACGCCGATAAAATAGCCTTGTTGGATTCGAACAGATGAGCAAGGTATAATGTATGCGCAGGCTCGTAAGCATGCTTTTGAATAATAGTTAAGCATGACGGCCGTCTCAGAAAAGCATAGCGATCTAAAAAGGGCGCAACATATCTGTTGTAATTCTTGTCAACCTCATGCGGGTAGAGTGCTTTGATTTTTGCGAGGGCGTCGAGTTGGCTGTTTATCAATGATGCATCCGCAAGGGTTCGCTGTTCCTTGTCTTTTTCGACAAGGATTTTCAGCTTCGCCGTAAGTTCTTGGAATTGTTCGGGTGTAGGCATAAAAAACGTGGACTAAACTGTTATTTGCTTTCTGAGGTCTTCGACTACCTTATCTAACAAATAGAGTAAAGCCCACGTCGTGAAACGTGAGCGTTTACGCTTTACTCTTGTTAGATTTTTGAAATTGTCGAAGTTTCAGAAAGCAAGAATATAAGCTAACGCTTTATATTAATATGTCAGTAATTTTAAATATCTCTGTTTATTGTAATTTTAATTGGTTCCGAAAACAAAGTTAGAAATTTTCCGCGGGACTGCAAGAAAAAATTACAATGGCTGGATTTCCAAAAATCCGGTCTTACCTATACAGACTACCCGTACCTATTTTGAAATTTATTCCAATTTAAGGGGTGGGGTCTGTAATTCGCACTGCTCGCCGTGCTACCTGCATACCCCTTACCTGCGAATTAGGTTGACACAGATTTATACAATCTTTATATATGTACTTCGTATTGATAAATACACACATTAAATTACTGGCCGCGATCTGTTTTAAATTAGCTGTATCTGCAAATTTAATTTCAAATGCGCACTGAAACACAACCGCCTTTTTACCCCTTTTTCTACTGGTTGCTACGGGCAACCTAATTTCAACAAAACGTTATAATATGCTATACATAAGCAAATTAAACGTCTTTTTGCGCGTTTTATAAAATAGCCTTTTGAATGCCCGAAAATTTGGTCCTTATAAAATACAAAAATGAGGTTGACTTAATGCAACCTCCTACACTTTGCTTCCTCTTGTTATATTTGGTATCTCATTGTACACACGAATATTGCATCTATACTACAAATACTTTTCTGTAATTGTACAGTCCTTTAAGTTTAATCTACCATAGTAGTATAACAATCCCAGACCCTAAAGTCTGGGATTATCCGTATTAAATACCGGATTATAGTTCGAGTGGAGAAACTGCTCGACATCGGACGCTTTATAACGGATCGTCGATCCGATTTGCGAGAAAGCTATATGGCCCTCATCACGATACCTTTGCAAGGTGCGAAGGCTCACTCTCAGAAGTGCGCACACCTGCTTGTTTGTTAACCATTTTTCCGAAATAGAGGGAGCGTCTCTGTGCTTGTTAAGTTCTGCTACGATAGAATCAAGTTTGTCGATAACCTTATCGAACTCGTGCTTTGTAATAATTATTGCTTCCATAAAATTTATAATAGTTTTTGTTATAATTTCTGGATGCAAACATAGAGGATAAAAAAAATTATCGTGGGATTATAATACCAATTAATACCAAAATAAATTTGCAACACATTGCTAATAAGAAAGATTCAGAATCATTTCTCTCGTTCTCTTCTAAGCCAATCAGTAAACACTTTTCTCAACTCATTAAAGAAGTCCAAATCTTTCTCATCTACTACACCTTTAGTCGTCTTTCCGATTATCTTGGTTTTATAATTATTAGCCGTTGTATTATCTATCTCAAAATTCATCGCATTAGCAAATGCTTCAATAAATTTAGTAACACTGTATGCATCTTTATTTATCTCAATAACACCTAATTCATACAATGCGATGGCAAGCTCAACCAACGAAACTTGCTTGCCACCCCATTTAAAGTTTATGTCTTTTTTCATTTTTCGTTTACTTACTTTATCTATAATTACAAGGTATTCATCATAAAATTCCTTATCTTCAAGTTCTACAATATGTTTCCTGAAATTTTCCCAAAATCGCCTCAATTCCGTAAGCCATAATTTAGGGTCATTATGAATATTTGCTTGATATACGATAAAATCCTCTCGCTTATCATTGTATATAGCCATCATTTTTTGTAATAAAATATCTTCATAGGCTATCTGCCCCTTGCATGCAACCTTCTCAAACTCCAATAGATCGAATTCTTTTAAATCATACTCGCTCTTATATTCGGGCGAATTTTCATCAAAAACAAAAATTGGCTCAGAGAATCCACATATTTGAAAATGTTCCAAAGGCAAATGGGGGTGTATCATCGCTTTCTTATAAATGCTTGGTTCATTTCTCTTTTCGACTTTTTCTTCGACAAGTACTTCGATCTTTTCTTCTGCTTCGGTCATGGTTTCGATATATTTATGTTAATATTGTCAGTCGAACAGATTCAGCATGGCATTATCTAAATCTTCACTTGCAATATTAGCATAAATCTCGGTTATTTTGACAGAACTATGGGTCATAATTCGTGACAATTCATAAATTGATAAACCTCGTCTCAATGCTCGGACAGCAAATGTATGCCTACTGGTATGGAAATGCAATCGCTTGTTTATCCCTGCTAATTTGGCAATGGTTTTCAATTCCGAATTTACAATAGAATTTTTACTCTCGACAGATTGTATTATGTTATTTGTGCGATTTCTTTTCATAAACGGGAAAACATAATCTGTCTCTCCATTGGCCATAGGTCTGTATAACTCCAATATCTGTTTAGCCCGTTTGGGTAAAGCTAAATCAATTTGCGCTCCAGTTTTTTGCGTTGTCAATTTCAAATGTACGTCCGTAATGTTCTCCCACTTCAAAACAAGCAAATCGCCTATGCGTATACCACCTGCATAACAAGCAAACACATACATATTGCGCGTGTGCCAAATATTGGTATTCACCGGTAGTTCCAACGCTTCTACTGCTTGAAGTTCTGCTTCTGTTAGGTAATCTATTTGAGGTTGCTCGAATCGGAAACGATATTTGCGAAACGGATAAATTTCTTGGGAAATCACATCTTCCCGGATCGCATCATTAAACAGTTTGCGAATCATTTTATAGTTACCTAAAATTGTATTGGTAGCATTGTTACAATCCTCCCGTAAATGCATCTCATAATCTTTCAAAAATTCAACACTAATATCAGTAAACTTTAAATCCCTACCCGCATAATCATGAAGTTTCTTCATAATAGACTTCATTCGTTTGTACATGCGATATTTCCCCTGCTTCTCCAAACTCCCAATATATTCATTTGCAAACGCCGTGAAACTCTCGCCGCTCTTGCCGGTCACTGCACTTTTCAACTTATCGGGATTATATCGCTTAGTGCCATCAACAACATTGAGGATATAATTTTGCGCTTTTGTTTTCTGTACTTCTATCAGATTATTCAACCGAACATAATTCGGTACACGTTTCGACTTCTTTACGCATTGCGCTTTACTATCCCAATCATCGGGATGAATATCAACACCCTCTACTCGGATATATCGAGCTTTACGATTGAGGATGGTTCGCAAATACAGAGGTGCTAATCCCTCTTTGATTTTGTCCTTACGTAGGATTACTTTTACACTACTCATAATCACTGGATTTTATATTGTTTTTCTTTTCGACAAAGGTAAAACAACGGGTAAAACAAATTCGACATTTTAGGGCGTTCTATGGCAGGACATGCGCAAGCACAATTTCAAAATACGATTGATATACTGACAATTACGCAAAAGCAACGACATTCAAAGACAGTTCTACATAACCAGCGGGATCACCAGAGAAAGGAAGGTCGAGGCCTTCCTTTTTTCGTTTTCGGGAAGGAGAGATTTTCGTTTTCGGGAAGGAGAGACCGGTTTTATCCGGCCGGTTCCCGCGCATCGGCCGCGTCAGGTCAACGCTCTCCGGAAAGCAGGTCGACGTATTCCCACTCCCGGCCGCCGGCACGTTTGAGTTTCGGAGGCTCGCTGCAACACTGGCTGATCGCCGAGCGGCTGACGCCGTATTTGGCGGCGGCTTCCCGAAGCGTGTCGAACACCTCACCGGTGGTGATGCACCTTACCTTCCGGCTTCGTCGTCGCAGCATCGCCCTAACGGAGCATTTCCGGCAGCCGGAAGAGCGGGATTTCGCGATGAGGCTATACGCCTGCGCCGACCATACATGGCCGCAGGCCCTGCACTCGAATGTCATGCGGGTCTGGCTGTTGACATACTCGGTCAGAGGGACGATATCCGGATGCAACAGGTTCAATCTTTCGACGAACCGTTCATGCGTGAGTTTCAACCTGCCGGCACAGCTGGCGCATCCCGAACCCCGGCGCAGGGTCGTGGGCGCAACGGACCACTCGTGATTGCAGACCTTGCACCGCACCCTGATTTTATCAGAGGCCCTCGTGTATTCGCCGATAACCTCGATTTTATCATTGATCCCGGCCAGCTCCGCCCGGAATTCTTCGGTGGTCATCCGCCGCGAATCCAGTTCGGCCCTCCTCCGGATCGTCTCCCATTCGCCCGCGGCGAGATTCGAATCCAGCCCGAACGCCCCGAGGAGGGTTTTCGTCACCGCAACCAGCTTGTCCATATTCCGGCGGGAGGCAAGGTCGCAGGGAGTCACCAGGCAATCGTCGAAAGGAACGGCCGTTTCATCATAATGGTCATATACGGTTATCAGCCGGATGCCTTTCCTTTCGCACAGCAGGCGCTTTTCCCGATCCCTCTCCACCAGATTCCGGTGCCAGTACCACGAACCGGGTTCCACGGCCGCCCTCAAGGCGGGAATACAGACGTCCAGTTCGACACCTGCCGCAGTCTTGTCCCGCGACAGGACTTCCGATTCGCCGAGCATGCGGACAAAGGCGTGGCGGATAAACTGTTCCGGAAAGGAAGTGCATGCCCTGTGGCAGTTCGGACAGCCGCCGCCGTGCAGAACATCGCCCGGCTTTACTTCGTACTCGTATTTGCAGGCGTTGCAGCGGAGAGGGATCGGCGTCGTATAGTTTACATATTTCCCGCCCTCCCGGACGACGAGATTCCGGTCGATTTTATGGAGGCGTTTCAAAAAACGCTCCATCGTCAGCCGCTGGGACGCTCCCCGGCGGGAATGCGCGCACAGCGGACATCCCCGGCCGTTAAGTATATGCGCAGGGGTCACGTCCCATTCGTGTCCGCATTTCAGGAACCGGAACCGGGTCTTTTCGAGCGCTTTCACATACGGGCCGACGATGATCACGTCATCCCTTCTGGATTTTAGTTCCTCCACGAACTCCGCGTGGGATTTCCGCATGGTTCACGCGCACTTGGGACAACCGTGGCCGCGCAACAGGCTGCCCCCGACCGGCGCCCACTCCCAACCGCATACGTCGCATCTTACGGCAACCCGGGAGAGGCAGTTTTCGTATGTTCCGACGACCGTGATTTTGAGATTCCGCGCCTTCAGGGCACGCACGAATTCCGGGTGGCTCTTTTTCTTCATCATGCGATCGGGTTATGCGGTAAAACGGAAGAGCCGGCATAAGCCGGCTCCCGTCAGTGTGCGATGGATCGGGGACGTTTCAGGTGCGCCCAGGCCGAATGCACGAAGGCGCCGGCAAGACCCTCGTCGAAGACCAGCCGGTGTTTCCAGCGGTTCGCCCACCAGCGGCGGGTCTTGAACCGGACCACGCGCAGCAACCCTTCGGGCTGCTCGCCGGAGAACGCCGGGGAGAGGATTTCGTCCAGCACCCGCTTTTCGAGTTCGGCGTCGCGTTCGAAATCCGGGAGCGACGGGGCCTCCAGCCCCAGACAGTCGACGCAGAGGGCGTTGAGGCAATTCAGGAACCCGACCATCCGGGTCTCCCGGGCCACGGCGTACAGAGCCGGCCAGTCGATCCGGTCGTGGCAGTGCGCGACGAAGACGCACCAGTCCAGAACATGCCGCAGGCCGATGTTGATCGCCGCGAAATGCACGGCGGCATGGCGCAGCAGGAACAGGGCGTTGAGCTGCTCCGAAGGCAGGTAGACGGCTACGCCCGCAACGGCGACCGACTCGCCGGGCTGCGCGGCATACTGCTTGAACAGCCGTTCGAGACGCGCGTTGGAGGCGTGCGTCTCCTTATTGACAAAGTCGTAATGGTTCTCGACCATGATGCCGTCGACGTCGAACGTCGTGTGGTGCTCCTTGTGCACGTCGACCGGAACGCCCCACTCCCGGGCGACCAGCTTGTCGGCCTCGGGCTGACGCCCGAAAAGCCAGATGTCGATGTCCCCGCAGGGACGGTGTTCCGGAACGGGATAGAAAAGGCTCAGGCCGTAGCCCTTGAGCAACATCATCGGGATCGCATGCTCGCGGTAGAACGCCGCGAGGCGGGCGATGGCCCGCTCCTGCCGGCGGTAGACCTTTTCGATCCGTTCGACGTTGACGGCCCATTGCAGGCGCAGCGCCCTGGGCGGCCGCATCGCTTCGGGCAGGAGCTGCATCCCGTCCCACGCCTGGGCCAGCACGCCCTGCACCGAGGAGAGGTCGTAGATTTCACGCCACTGCGCCGCGTCGGTCCCCTCGAACAGCGATGCGTCGTCCATACGGTTGCGCAGCGTCGCCCGCACGAGGGCGAACAGTCGTTCGGCGGCCCGCGTCATCGCACCATGTCCTCCGGCGCCAACGGCGCATAGGGACCGTCCTTGACCTCGAACAGCACCGTGCCGCTTTCGAGAACCTCCAGCGTGTGCCACTGCCCTTTGGGGACGTGGATGCCGTAGACGCCTTTCAGCGGGTCGAGCGCGAAACGCTGCGTCTGGCGGCCGTGCTCGTCGCAGAAAATCACGTCGAAGCGGCCGCGCAGGATGACATAGGTTTCGTCCGTGTGGGGATGGCGGTGCACGGGCAGCGCCGTGCCCGGCTCCAGGGCGTTGAGCAGACGCTGGGCCTTGGCGTCGAGCGAGTCGTGAAGGTTGAAATTCATCCGCAGGCGTTCGCTCGTCTTCGCCCGGGCGGTCACTTCGTCCAGAAGTTTATCGTCGAGAATCATACTGTCTATGGTTTGAATTAGTCCCGGTAAAGATAGCGATACTTTGCAAAAAAACAGGCACGGAGATCGGATTTTCGCAAAAAAACCGTACCTTCGATCGAAATTATCCGCCCGAAGACCCGGAGAAAAGGCCCGCGGGCGACGTCAACGACGCAAGAAAATGAAAGGTATCGTATTAGCCGGAGGCTCGGGCACGCGCCTGTATCCCATCACGAAAGGTGTGAGCAAGCAACTGCTGCCCATTTATGACAAGCCCATGATTTATTATCCGATTTCAGCGTTGATGCTGGCCGGCATCCGCGAGATACTCGTGATCTCGACGCCGGCCGACCTCCCGGGATTCCGGCGGCTGCTGGGCGACGGCTCGGACTACGGCGTAAGCATCGAGTACGCCGAACAGCCCTCGCCCGACGGGCTGGCGCAGGCGTTTCTGATCGGCGAGGAGTTCATCGGCGGCGATTCGGTCTGTCTGGTGCTGGGCGACAATATCTTCCACGGAGCGGGCTTCACAGGCATGCTCCGGGAGGCCGTGCGCAGCGCGGAGGAAGCGGGCAAGGCGACGATCTTCGGCTACCGGGTCGAGGACCCCGAGCGGTACGGCGTCGCGGAGTTCGACGCCGCGGGCAACTGCCTCTCGATCGAGGAGAAGCCTGCGCATCCGAAGTCGAACTACGCCGTGGTGGGGCTGTACTTCTACCCCAACAAGGTCGTGGAGGTGGCCAAATCCATCCGTCCCTCGGCGCGCGGCGAACTGGAGATCACCTCGGTGAACCAGGCGTTTCTCGCCGGCGGAGCGTTGAAAGTGCAGACCCTCCAGCGGGGATTCGCATGGCTCGACACAGGCACGCACGACTCGCTGGCCGAAGCCTCGATCTTCGTGGAGGTGATCGAGAAGCGGCAGGGGCTGAAAATCGCCTGCCTCGAAGGCATCGCCTACCGCAACGGCTGGATCACGGAGGAGAAGATGCGCGCACTGGCCGGGCAGATGCTCAAGAACCAGTACGGACGGTATCTGTTGAAGGTAATCGAAGAATCGAAACGATGAAAGCGATAAAAACGGAGATTCCCGGCGTGGTGCTTCTCGAACCGGAGGTGTTCGGGGACGCAAGGGGTTATTTTATGGAGCGTTTCTCGCAGCGGCGGTTCGACGAACTGGTCGGGCCGGTGCGGTTCGTGCAGGACAACGAGTCGAAATCGCGCTACGGAGTGGTCAGGGGACTGCATTTCCAGAAGGGGGAATACGCCCAGGCGAAGCTGGTGAGCGTGGTCAGGGGCCGCGTGCTCGACGTGGCGGTGGACATCCGCCGCGGGTCGCCGACCTTCGGACGGCACGTCGCCGCGCTGCTCGACGGAGAGAACAAGCGGCAGCTGTTCATCCCCCGCGGATTCGCCCACGGATTCGCCGTGTTGAGCGACGAGGCCGTCTTCCAATACAAATGCGACAACTACTACGCCCCC
>ERZ826613.250-NODE-250-length-81680-cov-4.466254_pt1 | contig 81680 bp, 65 predicted proteins | sample MGYA00519925_ERZ826613 | MGnify/ENA primary metagenome ERZ826613 (study PRJEB31778, sample SAMEA3449236) | human gut metagenome | biome: human gut; feature: human-associated habitat; material: faeces | place: United Kingdom | collected 2010/2012 ... | reverse complement strand
GATAAAAAATAATATAGGAAAAATAGTCGATGACCCAGATGACATAATCGAAGGACTTGCAACTGGTGATACTGTTAAGGAATTGTTCAGAGTAAATGTAAGTAAGGATAACGGTTTAGTAGATGTTACAACTAGTGTTAAGTCATTAAAGTAGACAATTATTTACATCAAGAGTTTTTGATATTAAGGAGAATATTATGCGAGATACAATTAAATCAAAAGAGTATTTTGATGAGTATATTTTGAAAATGTCAGAAGGAATCAAAAGATTTGAAGAGGGTATTGCTGCTGGAAAATACTTAAATGACAAGATACTTTTTGTAAAAGATTACATTTTACAAAAAAAAATCGGGATAATAATCGCAAAGTATTCAAAAGGTGATTCAATTGAAGAAATAAAAAAAGAATTTGAATCTTCTTTAGATTTGTTTGGTGAAGCTTGGGATGATTCAGTATACGAGAGCAATATTATTTTTGCTTCTTTAGCATATCTTCTGAATTTGGACGATGGTAAGTTGAATATAATAAAAAATAAATTGAGGAAATCTGAAACATATGATTCATTATTAGATTTTATCCTCATTGGAAATAAAAGTGAGTTTGATACATCGAAAATATCCTTCCCTCGTCCATACAAAAAGTTAGTAAAAAGCATTAACGATAAAGATAGAGATGCTTTTCTAAAATATTTGAGAGGATGGTATAAAGGCTCTGTAGATAGTGCTTGGTATGGTACACATGAACTGGTGAATAAATATCAGTATTATGGATATTGGTGTTTTGAAGCTGGTGCTATTGCCAAAAGACTTGGTTTTGTAGATGACGATTTGAAAAATGAGCAATATTATCCATATGATATGGTTCATTTCGTATAATGATTCGTAAACAGTCCAGAAGAGAATGGAGTGATAAAATGTCAGATATACAAAATGAAAGACTCATTGAGTTTATATCTAATTCAAAAGTGGCGTTTATTAATGGTCAGTTCCAAGAAGCTTTTACACTCGCAAAAGAAGCAATTAAGCTTGATGAAAACTGTGCAGATGCTTATCAGTGTGCAGCTAATGTATGTATGTCACTTGGTAGATATGAGGATGCAATTGAGTATTACCAAAAAGCTGTAAACTGCGATCCGAACAATGGAAATCGCTTTTTCAGCCTCGGCTATGCACAGGCAAGCGTAAATAAGATTGCTGAAGCCATGCAGAATTTTGCTAAAGCAGATGAGCTTGGGCTGAATGAAGATGCCGCAGGACAGATGTATCATATCCTTGGAATTGTAAATCAGGAGTTTGGAAAGCTTGATGATGCTCTCATCAATTTGAAAAAGTCGGAGCTTATCATTCCGGCAGACATGGATATACTGAAACGCAAGGCGGTTATCTATGGGCTTCTTGATGAGATTACAAATGGCTTGCAGACTGCTAATCAGATGAAGCTGCTTGCACCATCTGACTATTCCGGCTATCAAGCTGCTTACATTTTGCTCAAACAGGCTGGACGTATAGACGATGCGTTTAAGGAATTGCGTTATGCTCGAATGAACCTCCCCTCCTTCCCTTTCGCTCTTTGCGGGGATATGGTGAATTACGAACTTGTTAAGCATGAACAAGATGGCGACACGATTCATTTTGAGAAAGCGTTAGCTTATATTAAGCATTTCCTGAAAAAAGAGAAACCGAGTATTTCTGATGTTGTCGAGTGCTATTTAACTGCCGCCGATCTCTATCTTCAGCTTGAAGATGCTGATAAAGTCATAGAGTGCTTAGTTGCAGCGGAAAAGCCTGTGTTCTCTTATAACAACGGTGTTCTGTTTGGAGAGTATACACCTCAACAGTTAGATCCAAACTCTATTTTGAATGAGATGAATGCTAATCTTTATCGCTATGAACAGTTGAGTGTTGAACAACTGGAAGCGATGAGGAAAAGCGGTACATATATCACTCCGACTGAGGAATCTAAAGCAGACAACGACGAATACAAGCTCACTGACGAGGCGTTTGATATTTCTGCTGAGGATAGAGACAGAATCAATCGTATGTACATTGGTGCGTATACGTTACTTGAAGACAATCGTAAGATAATGTACTATGCTTTAGAGTTACAAAAGAGTCAAGAGCCTTCAATGATTGAACTCGGCTGGTACACGGAAGCGAGAGCAATGCGAGATCTTAACTTGGATGGTTGGCAGGATCAGTATGGTTCAGTTATTAAAAAGCTGAGAAATAATATACTGAAAGATCCTACAGACATCAATGCAATGATGCTTCGAGTGAGATGTTTAATCGATACTAAGCAGTTTGATGAAGCAGAAGAAAAGTGCAAGTATCTCAAGGAAGAATTACAGAAACCTCTTATGGAAGAGCTGAACGAAGCTAAGAACGGAGGTAAGTAATATGGCATTTCTTTTTCATGACATTGTACTTGATGATACAGCATTTAAAACGGCGTCCGATGATATGGCATCGCTGAAACAGCAAGCTGCTAATCTTAAAACCAAGCTTGAAAAAATGTACGAAGATGTAACAAGTGCATTGGATACTTCGGCAGGAGATGAAATTCAGTTTACAGCTAAAAATGTTCTTCTGCAGCCGATTGAGGATATGAGTGCAGTTATTCAGCATATTTCTGATACGCTAAATACTATAATAGGCACAGGATACTATAAGGATATATTCGTTAAGTTCGAGGAACTGAACGAATGAATAAAACGATATTTAGGAGGAATTAACTATGGCAGGCATGGGCAAAACAGGAACAGTGAATATCACACCTGAGATGATGGATGAAGCAATCAAGGCCATTCAGGCATACCGTACCACCGCTTTTGGTGCTGCTGACGGTAATGGTTCTGATGGTCTCTATGGTACTGTAAAGAAAGAGGTTGAAACCCTTACAGCGAGTGATTTCACTGGTTCAGCATCGAAAGGCTTCGTTAACTTTTACACAAACAATATTGAACCTGCAACAGGTTCAAGTCTCAAAGGTGCGCTTGAGATGCTTGAATCAATTTGCAAGAGTATCAAATCTGCTATACCAGATACTGAAGGCGTTGATGAGCAACTCGGAACGGAAAATAACAAGTAATTTATAGGAGGATACTAATATGGCAGGTTGTAGAGTAGTAAAAGCGTCAATGGATACGAGCGTAACAAATCTTTTGAACTATTCAACCCAGTATGGAGAAGCAGCAACGACATTTGTTGCCGCCTTTAAAGCTGCTATCGAGGCAATGGAAGGCGACGCTAAGGATGCTTTAGTTGAATTTTTTGAGACTAATATTGAAGGTCTTGTCACTAAGGATATTCCTGGTGCAGTGAAGGGCATTTCAGAACTTCTCAAGGCGAATGCGCAGAATTTTGATGATGTTGATGCTCAGCTTGCGAATAGCATCAGAGGAAATGGTGGAGGCAATGGTGGCAATTAACCCACATATATAAGTGTATATATGTGCCTTCGCACTAAAAAAAATACTTGGTTGGATTGCGTACAGCCTCGGTGCTATTAAATGGCTGAGGCTGTACTTTTTATTAGGAGGTGGCAATAAATGTTTAGAGAGTTAACCGATGCAGAACTTGCTTTACTAAGTGATTCTGAGAAAGAAGTATATAACAAAGAATTACTACTATATAAAGAGAGGATGGCTTTTGTCGGACAGCTTGAGAGAATCGAAGGTGCTGATTATCAGTATAGAAAGCCAAAGTTCAGTGGTATTAACCAAATTCCCCAAATTGATGTCCCGCAACGTGATATTGCCGCTCCAAAGAAAGTTGCTTTTCCACAGGAATTGTTAGATAAAATGCGTAAGGTTGTTGTTTCTTATTCGAGTTTTACTCCGCCTAGTAAGATTCACCTTAAGGGAATGCCAAGTCATCGAGGTGGTGCTGTAAGGATAATGCCAACAGTCATGCCCATAGAGAAAATACGTCTTGCAGATATTCCTAAAAAGCCGGGTAGTGCTATTGCAAATCTACCTCAGATTCATACTGTAGATTCAGTTAAAGTTACAGGTATGCCGAAAAAGCCGGGTAGTGCTATCGCAAAACTTTCGCATATTCAGCCTGTGGGTTCAGTAAAGGTTACCGGCATGCCGAAAAAGCTGGATAGTGCTATCGCAAAACTTCCACAGATTCAGTCTGTAGGTTCAGTAAAGGTTACCGGCATGCCGAAAAAGCCTGATAGTGCTATCATAAAACTTCCTCGGATTCAGCCTGTTGGCCCAGTGAAGATTTCTGGTATGCCGGAAAAGCCAGGTAGTGCTGTTGCAAAACTTTCGCAGATTCAGCCAGTGGGTTCGGTAAAGGTTACTGGTATACCGGTAAAGCCGGATAATGCTATCGCAAACCTTCCTCAGATTCAACCCGTGGGTTCAGCAAAGGTTACCGGTATGCCGAAAAAGCCGGATAGTGCTATCGCAAAACTTCCTCAAATTCAGCCTGTGGTGTCAGTTAAGATCGCTGGTATGCCTGAAAAGCCTGATAGTGCTATCGTAAAACTTCCACAGATTCAGTCTGTAGGTTCAGTTAGGATCACTGGTATGCCTGAAAAGCCGGATTGTACTGTCGCAAAGCTTCCTACGATTCAGCCTGTAGGTTCAGTTAAGGTCACAGGTATGCCTGAAAATTCTGATAGTGCCATCGCACAACTTCCTACGATTCAGCCTGTAGGTTCAGTCAAGATCACAGGTATGCCAGAGATAAACATACCTGCAACTCAATCGATAGATAAAGAAGCAGTCACAGATGTTATTCAAAGAATAATTACTATTATGCAAGGAGCGTAGCAAATGAAAAATAATGAAATCATGATTTCAGTTCAGTTTAATTTTCCTAATGATTCAAATAAATATAGTGAAAAATTCTCTGGAATCACTGATAGTCTCGCTTTCCTTGTTAAGGATGATATAACACTAAAGGCTTTCATCGAAGGTCTGTATTATGGACTTCATAATAATTTTCCAGAGCACTTTATTCTTTTCAAGGATTATCTAAAACACCGTAAGCAGTTTGTTGTGGATTATTCTCGAAAAGGCAAATACAAGGTTATCAATTTTGAAAAAGAATTGTTGTCTGAGAAGGTAACACTAATTGAATTAGGCTTTGTTACTTCAAGCGTTTTAGTGATAACTATGAAGCGGAAATTGGAGAGTCAACTGCTCTTTGATAAAATTCCAAGTAGCTATATTCTTGATTCTGATGATAATCCCCTTGAATACAATATAAGTAGTCGTACTCTTGAAGCGGTCGATTCATCGGATATTGAAATTCTCCCTCCAGGTGATATACCTGAAAAAGACGAAAGAACGTTAGGCGACATTTTGATACCTACAGTACTTTCGACTGGAGGAATGATAGGCGTTAGAGCTGTGATGTCTAAATCTGCCAGTTCGAGTGGTATGGGTGGTATGATGTGGATGATGACGGCTGCTACTGGTGTAATGACTTTGGTTACATCCACCTACAACTATTTTAAACAAGGAGCAACGAACACTAAGAAGAAAACCGAATGGAAAGAAAACTACGAAAAATATATTAAACGTCTGATTGACGAAAAGATAGGTATTTGGCAAAAAGCTGACCTCACCTATCTTCAGTCGTTGTATCCGGATATGTTAAAACTGTTCGCACAGTTATCTACACTAGATTCTGCTATTTTTTCAAGATCACAAAATGATAACGATTTTATGCGTATTACTTTAGGTGTATCAGAGCATGTGAAACCTCTTTTCGATATTAAATATGAGAAAAAAGATGAGATTTTTTCTGATGTTTATTATTATTTACGGTACGAAACATGCACTAATAGCAAAGACGAGAGAACAACTGATAAGAGAATCGCAGGGATCTATATTCTTACACCTGAAAGTGAATTACCGTGGTATGCATTTATAAAGAAACATACACGGAAGGATGAGGAAGCAAAACTCAAGAAGTCTCAAAGGGAAGGGCTGATCTCAGAAGAAAAAGTATTGCTTTCTGATTTGCCATACAGGTTTTCCACAGAATATTTCCGATATATTGATGGTAAAACATGGGGTAAGAGCGGTATTAAGGCACCATATATGCTTGATATAAGAAATGCCGGTGCCTTGGGTATAGTTTCTCCTGACAATTCCTTTGCACATGATACTATTAAGCACATTGTATTAGAACTCGCTTATTATCATTCTCCGGAAGATATTCAATTTGTATTTTTCTTTGAAGAGGGATTGAGTATAGAGGAGCAAAAACAAAGGATTGATATATATAAATTTCTTCCTCACTGCAACGAATTACTAGAAAATACATCTCAGTTCGTTTTCGACAAAGAGAGCGCTGGTCTTGTTTATGGTCAATTATTGAACATAATGACTCAAAGAGCCAAGGACATACAATCCGATGAAGAAAACGAAGTTGAATCTGAACATAACACCCAGATAGTGTGTGTAGTATTTGAAGATTATAATATCAAGTCTACTGGTTTTTCAAAATATCTTCCCGAAGCTCCCAAAGAGGGTGAAGACTACCAGAATAAACTCGGTTTAACATTTATTTTTTGCCGCGATGATAAGGATAAGCTTCCTCGTTATTGTGGAGATGTAATTTACATGAATGTAGACGCTAAAAAAGTGGGATATGGCTACGTTGTACCACGCTATAGCGTTATGACACGAGAGAACATCTTAGCTAATATGACGGAGACAAATAAGTATCCTAATTTCTGGAATGACTATATTTTCTCTTCTAAAGAATACAAAGAACAATATGAGCTTGCATACCGAAGACTTGCAGCCATTTATTATACACGTATTGCAGAGAACGGTCAGGTGCCAAGCATGGTTACCTTATTTAAATTGCATGACATTTCTAGTGATGATATCATTCCTGAAAATGGTGTGGATAATCCATTATCTACCTCACCTTTTGCAAAACGCATACTTGAGTGCTGGGAATCAAGTGAAGAAGAATATGACGTCACCAGAAATTTACGTGTTAAGATTGGTGCAAATGAACATGGATCAATGTCACTTGACTTATATGAGAAAGCAGACGGTCCTCATATGCTTGTTGCAGGTACTACTGGTTCCGGAAAATCCGAAACTATTATCACCTATCTAATCGGATTGTGTATGAAGTTTTCTCCCATGGATTTAAACTTAATGTTAGTTGATATGAAAGGTGGAGGTTTTTCAGATCGTTTAGGAGATTTGCCACATTGTGTCGGCGTAGTTACCGATACGGCAGGTGAAAGGGAAGGAATATCATCCGCATATATGCTGAAACGATTTCTTGAGACGCTTAATGCTGAAATTAAAAAGAGAAAACTACTTCTTCAGGAATTTGGAATAGATACAGCGGATGCATATATTCGCGCAAGACGAATAATGGTAGAAATTTCCGGAATGATCGAAGCTGATGGGACGAAGTCTTTGAAAGAACTCTATGAAATTTCAATTCAGCTCAAACAGCAAAAAATAGCCATAGACGATGCTGATTATTCTGAAACAGTCAAGAAGATTCTTGAGAAAATGAGTAAACTTAACGCTAAACAGATGGACACATTTGTTAATAAAGGACTGGATAAAATCAAAAGTCTTTCTCATCTTGTACTTGTAGTTGACGAGTTTACTGAATTAAAGCGTTTTTCAAGCGAAAGCAATGACGTTGACTTTATTGCGGAAATAACAACGATTGCCCGTGTTGGCAGAACGCTTGGATTTCATATCATTCTTGTATCACAGAATATCGAGGGTGCTATCACTGACGATATAAGAGTAAACTCTAAAGCAAGAATCTGCCTAAAGGTTGCCACGAAGCAAGCTTCCAAGGAAATGATTGATAGTCCTGTGGCGGCTGCTCCGAAAATGCCGCTGAACGGACGAGCCTATTTACTTGTAGGAACAGGCTCTCGCTTTGAGTACTTTCAATCTGCCTATACAGGTTCTAATCAAAATACAAGCATTGAAGATCCTGTGAATATCACATTTGTGCCTGACAGCGGAACTTTTAATGAAAAGTTCTATCGTTCAGATAAGGATAATACTGTATTGCAGGCACAACAAAAAAATGTTGATCCTAATGCTACTCAATTGAAGTTTGTTGTGGACACTATTATTGCAGTTAATACAGGAAAACAAATTCCAGAGACAATATTCCTTCCCCCATTAAAAACTAAGATAAAACAACCTAAGCTTATAAATGCAACAGAATGGAGTTGATACAGCAATGGACAAGAGAAACTTGATTTGTACGTTAGGTCAGTACGATATTCCTATTGTACAGAAGCAACCTCTTTTTAAAGTTGACTTACTCGACAAAAATATAGCTCTGTTCGGTGCAGCAATGAGTGGAAAAACAAACTTCCTTAAATTACTGATTCAAACGCTACATATTATCACTAATCCTGATGATGAGGAAATTTTTATATTAGATTTTGGTGGAGCTCTTGCATCCTATAAAACTATGCCTCTCGTTGCAGCATACTTTGATAATTCCAATGAAGAATATGTTAAGCGTGTTTTCAGGATACTTGAAGAAAGAATCAAGAAGAATACTGAGATTCTGGAGGGAACCGGATTTTCTTCATATTTCGGTGAAAAAAAGATTGTTCACACGACATTTATAATTGATAATCTTAATTCGTTCCAAGATGAACCGAGGTATTCAGCATATCAAGAAAAATTCGCCAAAATGTGCAGAGATGGTTTGTCAAAAGGCATTTCAATTGTATTTACTGCATCAGATACTAAAGGGTTATCATCATATCTCAACAATTTTGGGCAGAAAATCGCATTTGAAATGCCCTCGGATAAATATATCGAGATATTCAATTCAAAAGTATCAGAAATCGGAGCGATTCCTGGGCGCGGCTTTGCGAATGTAACCATAAAGCCTGATAATATTGAAGGTACATTTAGAATGAATGCACCATATGAGGTTCAATGCTATATTTCTGATCAGATGGAGCCTGATAGTAGTTTTTTGTTCTGCTTAAAGAGTAAGTATCACTACAACGAAGAAAGTGGTAGAGAAGAAAATGGCAAGTTTGACAGGTGTGTAAAGAAGCATCTGACATTCAATGGCGATTTGACTCGTGACGAGTATCAACGTTTAAAACAAGAACCTATAACAACGAAAAAAAATATTCCTTGGATTCCTTGTCCTGTTTCTGTTGGTTTGGATTACATTGACTTTTGTCCGGTGACAATCGATTTCTCAGAATCAAGGGTACTCGGCATTTATGGAAAAAAAGGATATGGAAAAACAAACTTGCTTAGAGTCATTCTTGAGGATTTATTTAAAAAGAAATCATCTTCGAGGTTTGTATTTTTTGATGACGGAAGAAAGCAGCTTGAAGAATTCTATAATAGATGTGAATCACTTGGTTTGGACTGTATAAAGTTTTATGAAACAAAGAGAAACTCACCGCTCCCTCCAAATAACGATAGTGGAATGAATCAAAAAACCCCAACTGATTTTATGGACATTATAGATAAACCGACTACTGCATCTGGTTTCAAGAAGACTTTATCACCGTTTCAGCAGTTTTACCATTTCATTAATGATTATTACATGGATCTCACTTGGAATGGAATTTCTAATAATCAACTTAAATCTCCTGTGGCAACTTATATATACGGTGAGGAGATGGCAGGACTTATGCCGTCTTACAACGAAGAACTAAATCCGATTAAACCGACGGTATTTATTCTTCAGAGTAAAATGCTTTATTTAAGCGCTAATGGTGAGAAACAGTTTATAAACAACATTCTTCCAAAACTCGCAGCCATCGCCGAAGAAAAAGATCTGATTTTTATTTTCACTGATGTGCAAAAAATTACAGATCAAGAAAGCAATAACTTTTTTAATAATTCATTAAATGCTATTTTCTTACTCGATAGTATCGCAGAATTTGCTGCTGAACGAGGACAAAAGACAGTATTCGGCAGTATGGATGTAAAAGGATTAAGGGAAGAATATGCTCGATGTGAAACTGGGGATGGTTATTTTTATGATATAGAAGCTGACAAGCTCATGAAGATGAAGTTTATTAGGCAAGACAAATGGAGGTAATAGTAATGGCTGATGGTAATCATATCAGATGTGCTGATATCGAAAAGCTTGTACAATTTGAAAAGGATAGTCAGGTAGCCAAAACGGACTTTGATAATATTATAAAGGAATTCAAACGGATTAACGAAGCATTACTCGGAAAATGGCAAGGTGCTGGTGCTAATCAATATCGAAAAGAGGTTGAACACATTCTTGAAAAAATCGGAAGTGTTGGAGAAGTTCTCGATGCGATAAATGAAGGGGCTGTAAAAAGTGCAAGAGATGCATATTTGCAGCTTGATGCCGATTTAGCTGCGTTCAATGAAAATCCAACTTCTGAGGAAGGTGGAAATTAATGAACAAAACGGTTAATAGTTCAGACGATCTCGGAAATATTGAACTTTTTGATGAAACCAACGATGACATTAAGACTGAGATCGTTCTTTTTGAATGCAACGATACCGAGGTAGATCAATCTATTTTTGGAATTTTAGCTTTACCAGAGAACTTGGATTAGAAAGAGATGTGATTCGGTGAGTACCCAGATAAAGGGCAGTAAATTCATTTATGAGATAGATGAAAAGGATTTCCCACATGGCTTTATTGCCCAGGGAACTGAAAGCTTTGTATTTAAAGGCAGAAAAATCTCTGTAAACGGTCAAGATGAAGAAGAGTTATCATTCTCTTGTGTTTTGAAGTTTAAGCCCTACTCTCGTTCTCGCTTTGAGCGATTTACGAATAATGAACTTAGAATATTTGAAGAACTTCAAGAGTGTCGTAGTGTGGCTCGGATATATGATGTTATAGAAGATCTTGGCGAAAGTTTTGATTTGAAAACGCCAGAAATATCAAAGCACATCCGAAGTAAAAGCATTGAATTAAATGGTGCAATGATACCTTGCTTCTGTGTTGTTGAAGAATATATCGACGGTTGGTCTTTGGAACAATACTGTATCAGGCAGTTTTGGGGACTTGAGAAGTTTAAAGATAATCGTTGGATTAAATACCATGAGTTTAAGGACTTTGAAAAGGAAGAAGTTCTAAAAAAATACAAAGATGAAAAAACTTTTTTCAGATATCAAGATAAAATGTTGCATTATATGCTGAGTCTGTGTGGTATATTACAATTTATAAGCATGACATCCAAAAAGAAAGTGCTGCATCTTGATATAAAACCCGAAAACATCATGGTCACAAGCCAAAGCGAAGAATTAGTTTTAATTGATTTTGGACGATCAGAATTTTTAGATGAGCGTGATCGATATATATATCATAAGCTCGCACCATTTAAGTACATAAATGATAATGGTGTCAGAGTCAAAGAAGACATCAACCATCCATTTTGTCATGGAACGATTGGTTATGCAGCCCCGGAAGCTTTTAGGGCTGCAATAGATGACAGTTTCCCATTAACTCTACTCAATGATAAAAGTGAAGACAAAACAAATGGCTTTGAAATTGGAAGAATGTCAATTGAAAGCGATATTTTTTCATTTGGGGCAACCTTCTGGGAATGCCTAAATATTGTTGAATTAGTAACTAACAGCGAAGAATTCTCAACTTTAAACCGTAAATCACGCTTTTATGAATCGCATTTGCTGAATCACGATTCTTATTATGAGCGAGATTTATCTCTTGAATGTACTGGACCATTAGGTGGAAGATATAATCTTGCCTTACAGAATATTATAAAGAAATGCACTCGCAAACGCTTAGATGGGTATATGAATGATCCAGCATTCTATCATGGATATGACGAGATAATTCGTGATTTGGAAGATGCAAGAGACTCTATTCCAACTGTTAAAAAGGGGGAAAACAAACAAGTAAAAAATTCCTCTATAACATTTGGAATTTGCATTGGTTGTTTCCTTTCGTTGCTACTGATATCGGGTGTTTATCGAGCAATTGGTGCTCGAATCGCAAAAAGCAACTGGAATAACCTGGTCAGTGAGATAAATAATCACATAGAACAAGGAGATTCTGCATATCAAACCACAAAGCAGGGGGAGCTGTCTGAAATCGCACTTGAACGAATGGAATTGGCAACTGGAGCACAGGAACTTGAAGTTTGTGATGAAACGTTCGTGTTCTTATGTAATGATAATGTGATTAATTCCTCAGAGGCGACACTTATGATTACATTACTTAATCAGCTTGATGATAACAATGATAAGATCCAATATGCTGATAAGATTATTGAGCATGCTAATCCAGTTGAGTTGCCTTCAATTGCGGCGAGTGTCAATTCGCTAGGCCTTTCTACAGACGATATTGGTTACAAGCTGGCAATAGCTCTTTACTGCGTTGATCGAGAAAATGATTATGATTATGTAGATGCGTATGATTTGATTGTACAAAATGCTAACTTAAAAGAGTACCGTACCATTATCAAGATGCTAGCCGTTACCTTAAACAACAAAGGCGACTATGTCATAAATCAGATAGCTGAGAAAAAAAGCGTGAAACGTTCAGAGGTTATTGAAACGCTTAATAGTCTTGAAAAAATGTGAGGTGGCAAATGTGGAATTCATAAAACGAATCAAGATGACTTTTGACAGAAGATTCGAGAAAAAACCTGTTATAGGTAACATTGTTTACGGCATTTTCACCGGATTTGCTGCTTGCACTTGCATGCTGGGTGTTTTTATTATATTTGCAGTCATAACGGGCCTTCATAGCACGCTTGGAATTAACTACAAATCTTGGCACCTTTTCATGATGCTTTCGCTGTTCGTTGCATTGATCGCATTTGTTTTAGGAGCATTTGCGTACTTTCCTTATCGAAGGAAGGGAAACAGCTTGTTCAAAAAAGAATATATTAATGGAACTTCATATAAAGCTTTGCATGATCTATTAAAGCCCAAAAAAAGCGATAACTCTCACGAAGATAACGGTGATGATAAACATGAGTAAAAACAGATACTGCGGTATTTTGCTGTATAGTGTGATATCATTTCTCATATCGGCTTTATCATTTATTCTGATTCCTTTTTCTAATTTTGAAGGAACTAAACTGCAGAAAGCATTAGCATATATGGTCGGTTTCATATTCTGGATAGGACTAATTGTAGGTTTAATACTAACGCATTATCTGGGGAAGATCCGTGAGAAACATAATTATAGAAAATACTTTCTTCAAGGAATCCTTTGTTTCTTTAAAAATAAGAAAAGCAGATTTATCGATATTCTAATGATCGTTTCGGCAATTGCTTTTATTATTGTAAAGACTTTGTTTTCTAACGAGATATTGGTATTGAGCATAACGCTATCACTGCTAGTATTCTCTGTTTATATTCATTCAGTCTTAAATGGAAATAATTACGCATTTGCAGTTAAGAAAGGAGTACATCAATGAAAAACGCAAAAAGAATGTTTGCCTTTATCTCAGCACTTGCACTTGCTTTCAGTTATAATGCCCCGAGTTTTGTGGCTATTGCTGAAGATACTGTAGATCTCAAAGATAGTGTTGGGCAGCAAACCGAGGATGTATCTGAACCCACAACTGAAGAAAATGACTTGGAGTTAAATGTTGTCATCCCTGATAACTGGACAAACAATTTTGATGAGTGGACTGTAGATGTTAGTACGGATGCAACGTTATATTACAAGACAAGTGAAACGCCTCTTGCTAATCATATGTGGGGAACGTATTCTGATTCTGATGCCAAACTTTGGAATGATGGCACGGCGTTTGAAGATGGCGAGGGATATATTAAGTTCTGGGCTGTTAGAAAACAAGATGATCAGGATGAAGTCGTTGATTGTCAGGCTTTAACTTATAAGTATGATACAACAATCCCTGACGCTTTCAGTGTAGAAAAAATCAGAATCGATGACAAGACTTTTGATATAAAAAGTTCATCCTCAATAAGTGATAATCTGTCTTCTAATCTTGAAATTTACTATGTACTTGATAACAGCGAGCTGACAAAAAAGTCCGAAATCGAAGCTGTAGGCAATAGAATCTCACTTAATGATAATAACGGCGAGTACGGATTCAATCTCCATGGTGAGCCGTCAATGATTGATCACGAAGTGGTTTTTTATGTAATTGACGAGGCTGGCAATATTCAGCACACATCTATTGTTATAAAAGACACTTCTAAGCCTTATTTGAGCGTATCAGGAATTGATACGGATGAGAACAAGTGGAGTAATACTTTAAACTGGCTTGTAACATCAATTCCGACTGAGAATGTATCAATCTATTACAAAACATCAGATAAAAACGAGTTTGACTGGGGTGCGTATGAATCAGCAAGTGTGTGGAATTCTGAATGGGACTCTGAAGCATTAGCGGATGTTATTCCTGAAAATCATCATTATGTTCATTTTTGGGCTGCCTATGACAATGACTCTGATCATGAAGTGGCAGAGGAGACTTTTCATTATAATTTCGATAAAACAAAACCTACAGAGTTTGCTGTCAATATGTCTGATCCGTTTTGGCCACAACCTGGAAATTTCTGGTGGTCGCAGCGTAGCTTTTCGACTGATGCAACGTTTTATGAGAACGGCTCTGGAATTGAATCGGTTACATATAAAATTGGTAACGGCGGAGAACAATACATCGCCTATACCGAATCTAATGGTGGGTATAAATTTGAAATCAATATAAATAATGATGAGAATCTTGCCAACAATGCACTTACCTTTATTGTCAGAGACAAAGCAAAAAACGAGCAGACTTTCGTAATTGATGCTGTAAACAGTTCAAAGCCAATTATAAAAGAAGCTTCTGTAGTATACTCAGATAATAAGGAAGAGCTTGAGAAAGCCACATCAAAGCATTCTCTCATTTTCGGTGATGAAAGATCAAAAACATATCCATACTCAAACGCAGTGTATGCAAATAATAACGACTATATCAAACTTGAAGTTGATGATGCATCACTTAATAGTATTATTGTAAATGTTAATGGAAAACAACAAAGCTTGGGCGTTAGAAACCAGCAAGAAGCTGAAAGAAATGGAATAATCGTATACTCTGATAAGTCCAACTATAGATATAAAAACTGTTACATCCCAGTAAGCAAACTAAATGGACTTAATAAGCAAGGAGTTAACACCATCAGCTTTGTGATAAAGAGCCACAATAATACGAAAAGTGAAGAGGCGTATCTTCTCGATTCAAAAGATAATCATTGTGATATATTCTACGATCCCAAAGATCAAGATGATTCTACTGTGTCTTTCTCTGCCACACCACAATATGTTGATGCGGATGGCAAAAAATATTATGGGGGATCATCTTTTTCGGAAGAGATTGCAATTACCATAAAAGATGATAAAGGACTGAAGAACTATACCTGCACAGTAATCGGTCCCGATGGAAAGATAGTCGAGAAGTTCCCCCCTAATGATTTGTCTTCTGGAACTTTAACCACTGAACCGATTGAAGTTGATAATGAGGAGATAGTTGATGGTGAGACTGTAATAACTACAAGTTCGGTAGATATTTCGTATAATGTTCCCATAGATCGTAAGGAACATATTATTGAAATTAATAGTGACAAATATCAGGCAAATGGATGCTATACATTAAAAGTACAAGCAACAGATCTCGCTGGAAATATAACCGATGAAAACAATGGTACATTTGAGTTTTACGTTGATACAGATGCACCTACAGTTATTGAAGATCGGTATACTTATACACCCTCTATTTTGAAGTACTTCACTTTCGGGATTTTTGGCAATGATTCCGTTAGCCTTTCTGTTAAAGTTGAAGATAACGAATCTGGGTGTGGCTTTTCTGATGAAACCGACGAAAAGGTAAAGCTTAAGTGGGGCGAAGAAGAGTATAAAGTGAGTTCATCTTCTTCAAATGGACAAACGAGAGAATTCGTGTTTGATACTCTCCCTGTAAATGCTTCTGGTACCGCTTATTTTATAATTGAAGACGCACTCGGAAATAAATCCAATTATTATCTAACAATAATAGATGGTGTGGTTTCAACTAATGAATCTAGTTCGACATTGTTGCAGCTGGAAAATGTAAAGCCGAGTGCTGAAATCATACTACCAGAGAATAATCAGCACATCGTTAATGGTGAAATATGGTATCCTTCTGCGTTCAATTATGAAGTAGTTGCATCCGACAAAGACTCAGGTTTGAATAATGTTTCCTTGAATGTGAAGGATTCCAATAATAATGCTGTCTATGATCAGTACTCACATACTGAAGACGGAGTAGTTGTTGAGAACCAAACAATTAAGTTTGCTTCTCCTGAGACAAAAACCAAATATACAGATGAAGTCCGATATAACTATAACATAGACTCCGAGGGGCATTATCTCCTTATTTCTGATTCGCAAGATAATGCAGGTAATTATGCTTCTGAAAATACTGAGTTGTCCTTGAAAAACAAGCGTGAAAAAGTTGTTCATATCGATACAAAGAATCCAGAGATAACTGAATTCCGATTTGAATCTAAAGGTGAAAATGGCAGCGATATTGAATATTCAACTTACGGCTACTACTTCAAGGAAGATACAATTGTGCGTGTTTATGTAAAGGATGAAGATGTTTCGTCAGGCATAAATTATGTCACATTATATCGCCGTGAAGCCGGTAGTCAAGAGCCAATTTCTATGACAGTATATGCCAGTGGCACAGAAAACTGGAATTCTCAGGAGGGGTATGCCGAATTTAAGATTGAGAAAGGTTTCAAGGGGCAAATATGGGCGATTGTTGTTGATAATGTGGCTTCCTCTAATTATTTAAACGACAATTATAAACATACATCAGGATTGAGATATGCAAACGGTACTATAGTTGAGGATGCGGAACTTCACGCAAATGTTTCGTCTATTAAAATTGAAGAATCAAGCACAGTATCTCCATCAAATGTGTACCAGGAAAATGACACGAATATTGTATTCTATAATCAAGATGTTCCCCTTATTATTACCGTTGAGGATTCTTTTTCAGGCATCTCTGAAATAGAATGGTCAATCGCAAACGATAACAAACAAGGCACTATAACTGTAAATGAGAACGGAGATATTCAAACCACAGGTGACGAGGCAATTATCATCAATGAATCTATAGGAAAGGACTCTAATCTTGTTACGAGTTTACAATTCATGGTGACTGTAACCAGTGATACAAATGAAAATCTTGTTTCTGTTAATCTGACGGATAATGCAAAGAACAAGGTCGAAGCTGCAACTACAAAGAGCTATAATGTAGATAAGACTGCTCCTGCTATTTCATCAACTCTAACTTCAAATGCTGCTTATTACAATGGAGATCAAGTTGTTACAATTACTATAGATGAAAGAAATTTCAGATCCAAAGATGTACATTTTACGTTGAATGATGATGAAGTTGAAGTTACATCGTGGGAGAATGATCAAAATAACGCCAATGTACATATAGGAAAATATACAATCTCTAAAGACGGAGTTTATAGCTATAATATTTCCTATACCGATATGGCTGGAAATCACAGTCAGAATGCTTCAACCACTTCCTTTGTTGTAGACCAGACGCCTCCGGTTCTTAAGACTAATTTTAATGAGTTTAAAACATCAAATAAGGAGCACTATTTTGGTGTTAGTCAAATTGACAAAAACATTGTAATAACAATCACTGAACATAATTTTGATCCTTCATTGGCACACGTTGAAATTAAGCGAAAAAATCCAGGTGAAACACATGATAAGACCGGGATGGAAATTGTTTCAAGAGGTACTTGGAGTACTGATGAGAAAGATAAAGACAAACACACATTTACCATACCGTTCTCAAACAAGAAAGAAGACGGTAAATATGATACATATGATGGTATTTATGTTGTGAGTGTTACTCCATTTGACATGGCATCCAATTCAACACCATCACAAGAATCTGTAATATTTGAAATTGACTTCACAAATCCAGTCATATCGCAGAGGAATGGAAAGTCTGTAAGTGATACTGATAAGGCTTATACAAACTTGGAAATTTTCACTGATAATACAGGTGTTGATGATGGCTTTATTCCCTCTGTTGCCATGAACGATAAAAACCTTGATCGCATAGAGTATGCACTAACTGTTTACACACCGGAATATACAAGTGGAAAAGAAATCGGAACAATTGCTCCTTCAACCTCTAAAAACGGAGATATTACGCAAATTGTTGAGACCGGTACCGAAAATAAGATGAAAGAGGCGGTGTTCGCATTACCTGAGTTCAAGAAAGATGGTATTTACTCGTTTGATTTAACGGCTGTTGATAAAGCGGGGAATAAAAGTGTTCTGTGTCGAAACACCTCGGTTTTAATGATGAATTCCGATGTACTTGCTTATATTACGGAAAGTAAAAAAGCGGATAACGTTAAGGATTCTACAGGTTGGTACTCGTTGCAGAAAGATGAGAAGACACCAATTAGCAAACGACCTGATGATTTTAAGGATCTAAAAATCACAGTGTTCGCTCCTACAGATTCCAAAACCAATATCGTATTACGAGACCAAAATGGCAAAACAGATGATACCGGTTTAACAGCAGATAACAGCGAAGATATGTATGCGGTAGGTGTTTATAATTACACATTACCAGGTCAGTTCTTCATAGATAATTATCCTGAAGGAACGAATAAGGACATATATTTAAGAGCTGAGAACACGTATAATGGAGAAACTTCAAACATATCTCTTGCATGGATAAGGATAGATGCACTTGCTCCATCATGTAAATTACCGAGTGATCTGAAAAAAGGAGCGGCATTTATCAAGAATTCTAAGACATATACCATTACCGATATCAGTGAATCTCTTAATCCTGACGAGTGTAAAGTTTATGACAATGGAGTACTCATGACCGATTTCACTTATTCTGATGCGGATAAATCATTATCATACACATTAGATAAGGGAAGACATAATCTGAGTTTTGTTTTAGTTGATGAAGCGGGAAATCTTTATACAGTACAGGAAGTATCTTTCATTCAAGTAGGACTTCTCTATTGTCTGTGGTTTAGAATCCTATTGGGCTTCATTATCGCTGCACTCGTAGGAGTCAGCATATGGCTGTTCAAAAAGAAAAAATCACACACTTAATTGTCGAACACCCACGAAACACCAAAATCAAGCACCACACCCTCTTGTATTAAGCAAGAGGGTGTGAATATGAAATGGAGGAAATAAAATGTACACACCCAATCCTATAAACACAGATGATATCACACTCTCGGAGGACTTATTAGCTCTTACAGAGCAGATTGCAACAAATGTCCACGATGTGTGGGCGGCTGGACGTATTAAAGAGGGCTGGACTTATGGAGAGATTAAAAATACCGAAGAGAAAACCACGCCTTGCCTTGTACCGTATGATGAGCTACCAGAATCTGAAAAAGAGTACGATCGTAATACTGCGATAGAAACGCTCAAGCTGATTATCAAGTTGGGATATAAGATTACCCGAAAAGATATGGGTACTTAATTTCCTGGAGTATATGATAAAGAAAAGTCAACCGTAAATTAAATTTATGGTTGACTTTTAGGTTATTCAATTCCTTGCTTTTTGCTTCTGCCCTTAGCCTTGTCCTTCGGAGCTTTCGGCTTTTTTGCAAGTCTTGCGGCATCACGCTTCATCTTCGCTCGCTCAAAATAGCAAGTCTTTTCACGTTTCGGAGCATTCTTCTTTGCTTCGATAGCAACCTGATTCAGCTCATCGGTAAGGACTTTCAGCCTTTCCTCCTTGCTGTCAAGCTCATCCTGCTGAGGAAACGGCTCTGCTACGATCTTCTGAGCTTCTGCGTGGTCAAGCCGTAGCTTGGCAAGGTTCTCCTGAGTACGCTCGATTTTGCCGTCAATATTGTAGAGGGCAGCTTCAAGACGGTTCAGGTTGTGGGCAAAGCTCTCAATCAGCTTCGTGGTATGTGATGCGGCACCTTTCAGGCAAGCGGACATACCGCCGCCCATCATGTTGCTGTTTACCGTCACACTCAGGTCAAAGCCCTGGAATGAGCCGACTTTCACAGGTGTATCGGCATACTTGATAGCCAGTACCGCATCTTCCAAAGCCTTAGCCGCTTCTTTTCGGTCGGTGTACTCAGTCTCACCAATGATGATCTTGAATACGGGCAGTTTACGCTCAGGATCAATCGGGAGCTTGCGGAGTGCTTCACGGTCAGTATGTAGGTCATCGAGGATAGCAGTAAGTCTCTGTTCCAGTTCGGGGAACTTAGCGATTCTATCCTCCATTTCAAATACCGTGTTTCTATGCTCCGCAGCGAGTACCCTCAGCTCCTTCACATCGTTTTCAAGCATCAGCTTTTCCTTGATACGCTCATCGCCAGTACAGAGCGCCTTGATTTCCGAGTAAGTAAGTGCCTGCTGGTCCACATCTTCACACTTTCTTGCCGGAGTCTTGCTCGTCATGATCTGACTGATAAACCTCTGCTTGTTCTCCAAAGTCTGGTAGCTGTACGCATCGAACGTGCCTTTTGTGACATAGCGGAAGATCTGAACATTCTTGTTCTCATTGCCCTGACGGATAATTCTTCCGGCGCGCTGCTCAAGGTCAGCCGGTCTCCACGGAATATCGAGGTCATGGACGGCAATAAGCCTTTTCTGTACGTTAGTGCCTGTACCCATCTTGGCGGTTGAACCGAGCAGTACACTGATTTCTCCGCTGCGGACTTTATCAAAGAGGTCAGCCTTCTGCTGTTCGGTTTTCGCATCATGGATATATGCGATTTCCTCCGCAGTGATACCCTTAGCGATCAGCTTGTCACGAATATCGTCATATACACAGAAGTCGCATTCTTCTTCAAGCGACTCAACCTCAGCGATAGACTTCTTATCCTTAGCATCATCAGCATCTTCACCCTCGACCGCCGCTTCCTGAGCCTTATGCGGAACGCCCAAGTCACAGAAAATGATCTGCGTGAGCCTGTCCTCAGCCGTTTCAGCGTGGATACGGGCAACATTCTCAACACAGCGGTTAAGTTTGGTATCGGGATTATCCTCAAAGGACGGATCAATCAGACGAGGATCAAGACCGAGCTTTCTTCCGTCGCTTGTGATCTTCAACATATTGTCAATCGACGGATCAACATTGCCGGCATTGATAGCATCGGCTCTGTCGGCAAGCTCCTGAACAAGCTCCTGCTGGAAAGGAGTAGCATCAACCTGAACCACCTGATAATCACAGTCAGGCACATCAAGTTTCAGCGTATCAGCGGTACGAATGTCAGCGACCTGTTTGAACATGGACATAAGCTCAGGCAAGCCGGTGTAGTTTGCAATGCGTGTGCGCTCTTTGAAACCGTTACCCGCTGGCTTTAACTCCCAATCTGTTTTCTGTTCACCGAACACCGCAACCCAGTTGTCGAAGTGCTGTAAGCCGTGATCGCTCAGGAAGTCATATTCAAGGTAACGCATCATGGTGTGCAGCTCGGTAATGGAATTGCTCAGAGGTGTGCCAGTTGCAAAGATAACGCCCTTGCCGCCTGTCTTTTCATCGAGGTATCTGCATTTGAGGAAAAGATCAAGTGCTTTCTGAGAAGCCGAGTTGGAAATTCCGGCTACATTCTGCAATTTTGTGGCGACAAAGAGGTTCTTGAACTCGTGGGCTTCATCGACGAACAGACGGTCGATACCGAGCTGTTCAAAGGTCAGAGTATCGTCCTGACTTGCTTTTTGTAGCTTGTCAAGCTGCTTTTGCAGGCTCTTACGAGTACGCTCCATAGCCTTAATCTGGAACTTAGAGCCTTCGCTCTTTTTAAGCTCCTCGATACCACGCAGAATATCGTCGATTTGGCTCTGAATGGTCGTTACCTGTCTCTCCTTAGAAACAGGAATTTTGCCGAGCTGAGAATGACCGATGATAACTGCATCATAGTTGCCAGTAGCGATTTTTGCAAAGAGCTGCTGGCGATTTTCCTTCTTGAAGTCCTTTTTGGTTGCAACAAGAATGTTAGCACCTGGGTAGAGCTTCTGAAAATCGTCACCGATCTGCTCTGTCAGGTGATTCGGCACAGCAAATAGGCTCTTGGTACAAAGACCTAACCGCTTGCTTTCCATTGCTGTTGCAATCATTTCATAGGTTTTGCCCGCGCCGACGCAGTGAGCGAATAATGTGTTACCGCCAAACATAGCGTGTGCGATAGCGTTTTTCTGATGATCGTGCAGGTGAATGTCCGCTGTCATCATCGGGAAAGAAAGTGCCGAACCGTCAAACTCACGGGGACGGATACTGTTGAACAGCTCATTGTAACGCTCCACAATAGCTTCACGGCGGACGGGATCTTTGAAGATCCACTCCTTGAAAGCCTTGCGAATATCGTCAGCTTTACGCTGTACCACACGGGTAGCATCAATATCTACCACACGCTTTTCCTTTGTATCGCCCAATCCGTCCGGAACCTCAATAGTCTTGTAGACCTTCGGCTCTTGCAGATTCAGCAAATGCTCAAAAATATCGTAGGCGTTCATCTTATGAGAGCCGTACTTCTGAGTCGCAAGCACCGACCTGTCGGAAGATTTGTTGCTTACATGGAAAGAGTTAGCGTGGACGGAGTATTCTACCCCTACGATAGCAGACTTGTTCCACCTTGCAGACGGACTGTCACTCCGCTGATACGCCGGAGTCTGCAACAGCTCATACATGAACTGCTCGTAATACTTCGGATCAAGCCAAGCGGCACCGAGCTTAATGTCAATATCTCCGGCTTTCAGCGGTTCAGGCATAGCCTGTTTCAACGCAGACACGTTTATATTGAAATCGGGATCGTACTCAGCGATCTCCTCAGCTTCACGGAGCTTTTTGCGAATATCGCCTGACAAGTATTCACTTGCAGTCTGATACTCGTTCTCCGTATGGGGAATCTTGAAAATCTCGCCCGTAAGGTCGTGCTTCAGCTCGTCCTCGGTCATACCCGTGAGCTTTCCCATGTACTCAAAGTCCACTCTTGCTTTCTCCGCAATTGAAAGCGTGAGAGCTTCAAGTGCGGTATCAACGTGTTCCACAGCCTTCGGCGGTACGATAGTCCGCTTTGTGAAAATATCGGACTTTTCAAGGAGCTTAGTCTTATCATAGCTCTTTTCCAGTCCTGCCACAAGGTTATACGAAACATCTTCCGCAAAGTAACGCTTGTTGGTCTGCGAGTGGATAAGCCCGAACTTCTTGTAAAAATCGTCATAAGCTGTATTCAGCTTTGCCTGCAAATCCTTGATAACGCTGTCAGGCTTGTCAAGCTCCATCGCTTCAATAAGCTCTCTCGTCAGATCACGCAATTCAATAAAAGCAGTAAAACGCTTGTGCTGTGCAGTACCCTTATCGAAACGGAACTCACAGGCAGCGTTATTCTTTTTGAAGAACACCTGATCGTCAGAAAGGAAAAAGCTGTAATTACGCAGTTTAGAGGGAATCTGCACCTGAACACCGTCGGCAGTCTTAGCGTAAACATCTCTGCCGCGCTCATGACTGATCTCCGCAGAGAGCTTGCCAACAGCTTCATGGAGTGCTGTTTTCAGGTCGAAGCCGTCCTCTGCGACAACCATAGTTCCGCTGCCGTAGAGCTTGTTGCCCTCGACCACCGTGCCAAGCACCATATCAGGGTGCTGTTCAAAGTATTTGTTGATCGGCAGTCCGTCTTCAGTCTGCCCGATATGTACCCAATCAGGAATATCGGACATTTCGGCAAGCGACTTGCCCTGATGCTTTTTCAGGAAGATAATATCCGTGGTGACTTCCGTGCCTGCATTGTCCTTGAAAGCTCCGTTCTTACCGCCCGGAAGTCTGATCGCGCCGATGAAGTCAGCCTTGTCAGCCAACATCTGGCGAGTGCTTTCATCACGCTTGTCAAGTGTGCCTGCCGAGGTCACGAATGCCATGATACCACCGTTTTTCAGCTTGTCGAGAGCTTCCGCAAAGAAGAAATCGTGCAGTTTCGTGGTATCGTGAACGGTATCACGGAAACCAAGCTCACCGAACGGCACATTGCCGACAGCCACATCAAAGCTGCCATTCTGAAAACGGTTCTGCTCAAAACCCTGAATTGCAATATCCGCATCAGGATAGAGAGCCTGAGCAATTCTGCCGGACAGCGAGTCGATCTCCACGCCGTAGAGCTGAGAGTGTGTCTGCATATCTTCGGGCATACGACCGAAAAAGTTTCCGATACCCATTGCAGGCTCTAAGACATTACCGCCGTCAAAGCCGAATTTACCAAGAGCTTCGTAGATTCCGTCAATAACGGTCGGGCTGGTATAAAACGCATCATTGACCGTTGAACGAGCCTGAGCGTACTCCTGCGGAGTAAGCAGCTCAGAAAGCTCCTTATATTCTGCGGCCCACTTCGGATCGTCCTTATCAAAAGCCTTAGCCAAAGCACCCCAGCCGACATATTTCGACAGGGTTTCCTTTTCCTCAGCAGTCGCAGGACGCTTCTCACGTTCAAGTGTTTTCAGCGTTTTGATAGCATCAACATTGGCACGGAACTTTGTCTTAGCACCGCCGTCACCGAGGTTATCATCGGTGATCGTGAAGTTTTCGCCCTTATCGGGTGCAGTTACTTCCTGCACAGGAGCATCGACCGCAGGCGGAATAATCTTGTATTCACCGCTGCGTATAAACTCATCAGCGAGGAAGGTCACACGGGACGTAAGTCTCGGAGCATCTTCAAGTGCCGTGTCTGCAAGCGTAATGAATCCGCCCATATCAAGACTTTCGACCTTATACTCCTTGCCCTTGTATTCAAGATGATCACCAACAGACAGCACGGGTGCAGTCGTTTTGGGTACAATTTCCGGCTCTTTCTCAGCCTGAACTGTCTGCTCACGCTCCAAGCTGTCAACGAAATGAAAGCTCATGAGCATATCGCCGTTGTCAAGCCGAGAAGTCAGCTCACCGCCGTTAAACGTCCAGTTCTTCGCACGGTCAAACTCCATGTGGAGGTCTTTGCCCGTAGGTTCTCCGTTTTCATCGAGCTTTCGGGAAGTAAAATCAACCGTAGTAACGCCTGTGACCACTCTGCGCTCTCCGATACACTCAGGACGGAGGTGGTCAGTGATCTCAAACATCATACCCGGCTGGATAGCCTTTTTGAACTGAGACAGGTTCTTGACCGTAGGAATTTCAGGCTTATCGGGTGTTACCTCAGTCTTTTCAGGCTCAGGCTTCACGGGTGCAGACTGCTCCTTTTTAGGTTCAGCCCTGCCGATATACTCATACATACCGCTGTTCAGGAGCTTATCATAGGAGATATTCTCCGTCACAGCAAAACCGCCGCTTTCTCTTGTGATAGTGCAATCGTCCGTATAGAACGGTAACGCACCTGTCAGCGAAATAACCTCAGAAACCTCGCCACTAATCTTGTGACGAAATCGGTCACCGACTTCGACCTTATGGGGTTCAGCCTGTTCTGCTTTGAGTGCAGCCCTTTCTTCTTTTTGTTCAGCCGAGAGATAAGTATCATCCCTGAGCCGTGATTCTGTCATTGTTGCGACATTGTACCATGAATGACGGAACTTTTCGCCGTTCTCAAAGCTGAAAGTAATACCCTGAGAATTGTAGTCCACAAGGGAGATATTGCCTTCACCGCTGTGACCGCCTGTTCCATACTCCTTTTTCAAGAAATCGGCAAGCTGCTGGATAGTCGGGTGCTGTTCCTCATAGAAGTCCTGCACACGGAGCTTGCCGTGAACAAAGCCCGTACCGCGGTCGATTTCAGCGGCTAAGGCTTCATAGACCTGAACGCCGTCCACCACCGGACCTTTCGCAAATTCGGTCTTCGGCTTTTCCTTTGCAGGCTTAGAAAATGTAAGCGGTTCAGGATCACCGAACAAGGAGAGCTGTTCGCCCTGAGCTTCGGGCATTTCCCAAAACGGAACATCGGAGTTTTCGTTCTTCTGAATTTCATCAATGACTGCTGCATCTGTAAAGAGAGGACGATCAATATCCTCAGTCTCCGCAATAGGTGTCTCCACCGCAGGAGCATCATCGACCGCCATAAGACCAAGCTCATAGGCTGCGCCGTCGATCTCTGCCTTATGATTTTCATAGGTGTCGATAGAGATAATGCCCTCGGCATTGTCAATGATAACAGTCGCACCGAGGGAAAGTGCCTTATCCTTGATCTCGTTAAGGCTTTCGGCATCGCCCTTGTATTTCAGAGTGACCGCAGAAACATCATCAGCAGGAAAAGAAACTTCTGCAACATCGGCGGCATCGCTCATAAGGTCAACCGTCTGTTCGTTCTTTCCGGTATGACGCTCGATCACTTCATCGGGAACGGAAATGAGGTCAGAGAAATCAAGTCCAGTCAGACCGTTCTCGATCATATCCTCAATGCTGTCATACTGCTCCGTATTGTAAACTTCGCCGTCAAACTCGTAGGTGATCTTGAAGTCCACAAGGTCAGCCGTCACCTGAATAGGCAGCTCATCGTCGGTCAGAGTGGTAAACACCAGACCGACATTGTGCAGATCATCAAAATCAGCACTCTCACGGTACTCTGCTTCGCAGAAGTCGTTAATTAAGAACTTTGCCTTATCAAGCGGAGTCTCAAAAGTACGCTGAAAGTCCATGATCTCCACAGGTTTGTCGGGATTATGTTCAAGCATCGCAGTACGCAGGAGCGCCGGAAATGTAGTCAGCTCACGGTACGGCTCGATCTCCATTTTATCGCTACGGTTATAGATACCGCAGACGGGATCACCGTCATAAAACAGCTCACCGACTTTATCGCCGTCAGCGATAGCAAGTTTCCATGTGCCGCGCTCTGTCTCCGCAGATTCGCAGTCAGTGCCGAAGAACTTATCAACGACCTGCTGTAAAGTCTGGAGCTTTTCAGGCTCACGCTTCGGAGGATTCAGCTCAAAAGCCTGTTCGATCAGGACGGAATATCCTGCATCACTGAGCTTTTTGGAGTATTCGTCTTTATCCTCAGCCGGAAATCCGACCATAGGCTGCCCGTTTTTTGAGTGCATTTGCAGTCCGAGGACTTCCACACCGATCTCAGCATTTTTGCCGTGCATCTCGTAAAAATCGCCTGCCTTGCGGAGCGATACCGGACCTTTATCTTCGGGTTCAGCCTTTTCAGCCTGCTGTCCGCCTTTGCTGATGATCTCAAAGCCCTTTTCCTTCATATCTTGCTGCCAGCCGTCGTAGGCAAGTACATCAGAAGTGCCGAGCAGAATACCGCCATAATCGGGAGCGTCAAGGTCTTTCAGCGAAATACTCTTATCGCTGATCTTCTCGACCTCACGGCGAGCGCCGTCATACATGATAATATCACCAACAGCGAGATCGGATACTTTGGCTGTTTCGGACTTTTCCTGCACAAGCTCCTTCTCCTTGAAAAACTCAGGCATTTCCGTAAAACCGAAACTGTCACAGAAATATGCTGTATCCTTGCCGTCAGCGGAAATGACGATAACATCAGAAACAGAAAGAGAGTGTCCGAAGAAATCATCGGGACGGTCATTATTAAACTGAGTGAAAAGTGCTTCAAGCGTAGCATTGCCCCTGAACTCTCCGACCTCACCCTCATACATAAGCTCATAATCGTCCTTGTTGAGCTGTACACCGTCCTTTTTGAGTTGTTCCATACCCTCAAAGCGAATGCCGTGATACTTCTCACCACCGGGAAGCTGATAGATTTTGAAAGTCCCTTGTGCCTTTTCCACATTATCGTAGGTGCGGATCGGGTGCTGCGCCTTGAAATCGTCGAAAATACGCTGTTCCTCAGCAGTCAGCTCAGAGTGTGCTTCAAGGAAAGGAACGAAAATGTCAAGCATTCTCTGCGGCCTCTCCTTATACTCCGGCTGATTGAACGGGTGCTGCGTATAACCGAGGATACCCTCATTGTATGTGCGGATATGGTCGATCAGCGAACCGCCGCCCGTACCCTTGCCGTCGCCAATATCAAAGCGGCCGTCATAGTTGAACTCCTCACCGCCGATGACAGCAGTAATGCTGAAATCAGTCTTTTTGTACCAGCCTGCTTTCAGATCAGGGATAGTACGCTCTGAATGCTGCTTCTCATCAAGGTATTCAAGGACAGCATTGCCGAGGGCAAAACTGCAATCAGGGTGTGCAAGGGCAAAATCGTGAACGATGTCGCTTTCGCTAACCCATTCATCGCCCTTATCCTTACCGAAATGGAAAGAGAGGCTATCCGGCTGTTTTTCGGGTGTTTCTGCATCAAAGCTCACATGATACTTTTCCTTTGCGATGATAGCAAAAGCCTTTTCGGTCAGTGCTTCATCACCGAGAATATCATGGAGAGCCTTCTTGATACGGTTGAGCTTCGGGATATTATCGCCGTTCTCCCAACCGTGCAGAGCCGCACCGTCAAATGCAGTCAGAAGGTCAGCGATCTTTTCATCGGACATATCGGGAATCGCATCGAGCATATCGTCACGCACCCACCATAAAGCGAGATCGTCAAATTCCTCATGGATACGGTCTATGAAAGCCTGGCCGATCTCCTCAAAGGAAACAAAACGCTCCATACCGCCGAAACTGCAATTATATCCGTCCTCAGTCCTCTCTAAATGCAGGGAATGACGGAGGTTCTCAGCATAGTAGTACACTCTGTCCGAAATCTTGCCGTCCTCAAAGACAAACTCAATGTCAGAAGCAGTACCGCCCTCTAACAGTCCGAGGGCAAGCTCACGGCGAATATCCTCACCATAATGGAAACGCTGGGCAAGGTCATAGAACGCAGGCTCACTCAGATGATAGCCGAAAGCCGCCTTGTCGCTGGGCTTATGCTTTTCAAGATACCCACGCTCAAACATCGGATACGCCATATCCTCCCACTCATCGGAGGAAAGAGTACGCACTGCAAGGAACTTTGCAAGGTCAGCCTGCGGAAACAGCACTTCTTCCTCAGTAGGAACTCTGTTTGCGTTCTCACGGTTGATAACTGCCTGCTTATGGGCAGTCAGAAAGTCAGCAACATCGGATTCCTGCAAAGCATTGTGCAGAATCTCGTCATAAGCCTGAATATCCTCAGCGGTGAAACTCTCGTCAATGCTGTCAATCTGTCCTCTTGTCACATCACCCACGAACATAGCAGTAATAGCGGCCCTCTGTTCATCGGAGAAATCGTGCTGAGAGAAAAAGTCGGAAAGCTCGATACTGCGATCAAAACTGGACTTTGCTTCAAGCATATCGGTGAGCTTGCTGTTTTCGCCGTATCTCTCTGCAGGAGCTTGTGCCAAGTATGCCTGAACAAGAGACAGCATTTCACCGAACTGTGCTTCATCGTATCTGCGGTCAAAGAAATCAGCAAGATCAAGCTGCATATCCTCAACAGCAAGACGATGAACTACGGGCGAAAGTGCGATATTCTGCTCCATAGAAAGACCGAGGTCAGTCATTTTGCGGAGCATATTTGTCTCACGGACAGCGTTCTCCAAAGCTCTGTGAAATGCAGGAGCGTTCTCCTTATCGACCGCAAAAGCAACCTTACCGTCACGGACAACAGCATGATAGCTCACACTTGTTTCAAGGAAAGGCTTGACCTCTCCGAACTGATCAGGTGTGAGCTTGCTCATATAGTAATGGGTATCACGGTTTGCACGATAGTCACGATTGCCGACTTCCTGCGCCTTATCGGGACTTGCGAACTGCTTACGCATATTCACGACTTCGTCCCTGATGTTGCGGACAGCAAAGAGGTCAGCGTGAGAAACCGTCAGCGTACCCTTGCCGGACGGATAGACTCTGCCCGAAAACTGCATACCACGGGCTTTCATGATCTCAGCCATTTTCAGCACAAGGTCACGGTCAGCGGAAAGGTACTCTTTCTGCGGAATATAACGATACTCCGCTGAACCGAAGATGTTTTTTTCGGGCGGAGAATAAGGTCTGTTGGATTTGGTGGGAACAAGGTCGGGAGTGCCTGCGATACGCTTGAACCACTCTATATCTTTATCATTGATCGCCATAATGACGGAATTATCACGGGCATAGGCATAGTAATTGATGCCCGAATTATCAAGCTGTTTCTGCAATCTTGCAAAATCCGCAGCCTGGATCGTCACAAGGTTTTTGTCTCTGTTATCTGTTGCCTTGTTCCACATTTCGTTGCCGTAATACTGCATATTCGTTTGCTGAACCTCCTTTTTTTCAGTCTCATGTTCTACTTGTTTTGGGATACAACGAAGCATATCATTCCAGTCTTTATATGTATCGGGAGTGACAACACGCTTCATGTCAGGATACTGCTCCTGTAACCGCTTTGCAAAATCGTTGCCTGCGGTATCATTATCGGAGCATAGGAATACATTTTCGGGCAGGATATTATGACGAAGCATTGTGTCAAGCACGATGTTCGGCTTTACGCCCATCATGGACACCAAACGGCAGTTTTCAAGCTCTTTATCGTACATTTGCAGATATGAGAGCATATCTATCGCACTCTCAAAGAAAAAAGCCTTTTCGCCCGTGCCGCGTACAACCTCAAAGCCGTGACCGCCTGCCGAGCCTGTTGCAATACCCTTGAATTTATGTTCCGTGGAAGTACCGACCTTTTCCGCACCGATCACTTTCCCGTCAGTATCGTAATACTTGAAAAGCACATTGCCGGTCTTTTCTTCCTGAGAGATTACGCCCTGTCTCACAAGCGAAGCCACAAGGTCATAATCAAGACCTCTGGTCTTGCATAGGAAAGCGAATACTCTCCGCGCATTATCAGCTTCGGCAAGGGAAAGCTCCCTTGCCGTTACTGTTTGGGGCTTCTGTTCGTAGGTATGGGACGGAGTATAGGTGCGGTCGATGTGTTCGCTAGTAAGAGCTTCGACAGCATCTGCAAAGGACATTCCCATGAATTCACGGAGGAATCCGATATTGTCACCGCCTGCACCCGTGCTGAACTGATGCCACACGCCACGTTCGCCCGGACCGTTATCCTTGATATGCAGGCTGTCGTGTTCCTTCCATACATACTCTTTGCCGACCTTTTTCAGATCAAAGCCGTGAGACATGAGGAACTGCGGAAGATTGACGTATGCCGCCCTTTCTTTCTGTTCGTCTGTTATTCTCATTTATTCAAGCCCCTGATTATTTCTCTTTTTGGGTGTCTGCTGTCTCTGCTGGGGAGCTTTCTGCTGTCCACGACCGCTGATACGCTGAACATCTCTCTGCATTCGTCCACGGGAAAAGAAAGCTCTCTGCGAGTCCTTCTTTGCGACTGTGACAGCGGACTTTTCACTGCCGTACACCGCAGAATGCTCCACGCCCTTAGCTGTCAGCTCTGCGGACTTCTTACGAGCCTGCCCCTCATCCATACGCTGGGTGAAACGATCCTGCTTGGGGAGTGACTTAAAAAAATCGGGATTGACATACTCGGCAGCACGTTCACCTTTGATGGCACTTTCGATCTGCTTATATGCATGAGCGTTCGCCTTAGAAACCGTGACCGCTACCGTGTCATTCTTGCGGACTACCGCAGAATACGGGATATTCTGCTTTTGCAGCTCTGCCACGATCTGCCGTGCTGTGCTGATAGGTTCAACACGGGTGTGCTTATCTTCCTTGCCGAGCGAAGCATAGTATTCGGGATTGATTGTCTGATACTTGCCCTTTTCGCCCTTACCGCCGTTTTCCTTTGCGGCTTCTGTATGGGCGATCTTGCCGATAGAAGCGTACATCACATCATTCAGCACAGGAACATCCTGCTTTGAAACAGTAATGCCGACCTTATCCTCACCCTTAGTGGCAGCGGAATATGCCACGCCTGCGGCAGTCAGTGCGGACATGACCTCGACTGCCTGAACTTCCGTCATAGTCTCCACATGACGATCACCACGGGGCAATTCCTTATAATAATCAGGGTTCACCTTGAAACCACCGTCATCGGTAAGGACAGCATCGCCATTCTCAATCATAGCTGAGAGCCAGCTATCCACCTGGACTTCATCGGTGCTGTCAAGCAGTTCAAGCTGTTTCTTCATTTTGGCAAGCTCCTCAGCCGCTGAAGCACGGACTTCATCTGAAACAAAAGGATTATCCGCAAGGCTCTCCATACTTTTGATACCCTCGGAAAGCTCTGCCTTTGCCTTGTCAATGTCCGCCTTGCTGCCGTTGTTGATGATACCGTCGAGCATATTGTAATCATCTTCCATCTGCATTTCTGCATTGAGAAGCGGCTGTTCACCGAGTTGGTCTGCCAGTTCAGCGACCTTTGACCTGTCGAGTGTTTCGACTTCCTGCGCCGCCTGCACAGTACCCTCAGCGAGTGTAGGCATATCCATCGTGCCGTCCTGCACCATCTGTCCGAGCTTGTCGCCGGTCAGCTTCATAGAGGCATCAAGCTGATCGTTGGTCTGTTCCGCATAATGCGTTTCGGGACGGGCAATCTTCATGATCTTATCGTCAAGCGCCGAAATACGCTCATTCACGCTTTTAAGCTGTTCGGAGAGCTTATACTTATCTACCACGCTTGTGGCAGGATCGTTGTATGTAGTGAGGATTTCCTGCTTTTTGGCTTCAAGAGAAGCCTTCTTATCGCTCAGACAATCGACTGTTGCACCGTTCAGCCTTGTCATAGCATCAGCAAATGCTTCACGGCGCTCCTTGTTTAAGCCAATGGAAAAGCTCTTGATCGTATCATTGAGAGCAACCACACGGTTCAGCTTGTGTTCGATACGGTCACGCTTTGCGGTCAGGGTGTCGATCTTCTTCCAGCCCTGTTCAATCTTCTGTTCACGCTTCGGGATTTTCTGTTCACGAATAGCCGAGATACGCTTTTCATTTTTCGCAATAATCATGCGGATACCCGGCAGATTTCCGACAGTCGCTTTGAGCATACGGTTCGTATCTTCGAGCTTGTCAGCCTTTGCAGACAGGGCTTCGATTTTCGCCTTGTTGCGGTCGATCTTGTCGGTCTGATTGGCAATTTTTTCATCAAGGGAGTCGATACGGCTCTGATGATGCTCCGCCTTAGCGTTCAGAAAAGGAAGAAGTTTTCCCGACTTCTGAGTGTTTGTCTCATCCTGCTGCTGTTCCTGCGCCTGAGCCTGCTTTCTGCGAAGTTCTTCCTCCGCATCGACTACCGGCTGTTCAGCGGTACGCTTTTCGTCATTATCCTGTACTGGCATAGGCTACCTCACTTTCTGCGCTTGACGATGATGAGAACCGCTGCGGTTACTGCCGTAACAACGGCACTTCCGATGATGATAAACTTCTTCATGGTCTGTACTTCCTTTCTCTTTCTTCAGTCTGAATGATACGCTCCTGTTCGTCACGCTGTCTGCGTCGGGCGATCTCAGACAAATGTTTGTGGGCTTCTCTTGTAAAATGGTCATTGGCATGACGGCGCTGATAGGCATTGTAAAGCTCATCAAATGAGGGAACTGTATCCGCCGTCTGTACGGGTTCGGCAGGAGCTTTCTCCTGTTCTTTTCTGCGCTCATACTCCTGAATATCCGATACAGTCCTGCCGTTCAGCGTATGGATACGTTCAAGCTCACGCTGGAGCGTGACCTTATCGCAGAACCAGAAGTTGACGTAAGTCTTGCAGAGTGCAAGCTGAATCTCGTCGGGACGGGACTGCAATGTGCCTATCGTGGTATTCAGCACCTCGGCAACCTCTCCCAAAAGCCGATAATAGCCGTCAGGCTCACCGTACACTTGCAGCTCACGGAGCAGAGCTTCATAATCTCCCGAATTTGCCTTTGCGATAATATCCTCGACCTGTTCCTTGTAACTGCCGTCATAGGTCAGCACCATTTCGGCATCGCTGAATCGGGCAGAAAAAGGAATACCGCTTTTATCGAGGGCAATCGCAATCTCCTGAGCCTTATCCGTTTCAATGCGGATAAACTCACGGTTTTTGATAGCGGCTATTTCGATACCGCTGATGTATGGAAAATCATTCACGGGGCGATCATCTCCCTGATGTTGTCGATCAGCTCAGTATTGGTGCTGTCGGGATCGTATTCCATAGCGTATGCACCGCAGATATTCTCCTGAATGCGGCGTGGGAGCGACCTCAGCTCACGAACGGGAGTGCCGGTCAGCTTTGCAACTTTATCCAAGTCAGCGACCGCAAGAGCCTTGTTCACAAGGTCATAAAAACGTGCGGTCTGCGAGCTGTCCATCATGAACTCATAGACGATAGTCTGCTGGGTTTCATAGTCAAGGCTGCGGAGTGTCGCAAGGGTGATACCCGTTGACTTGGCGACCTCTGCAAGCTCAATGTAGACAGAGCCTTTCTGCCACAGGTGATCGAGGGCTTCAAAGACAGCCTTTTTGTCCTCATCGTTCTTGACGGCGACCTGTTCAAAAACCGCTGTCATGCTGTTTTTGATCTCATCGTCCATAGCGGTAATGCTGTCCTCGGAGACACCGAGGATTTTTGCGGCTTCCGCAAGCTGGTTATTGTTCATAAAGATTATCCTTTCTGCTTTCAGCCAAATAATTGACTTTTCAGCGATAGTTTGGTATAATAGGGTATGTAAGGGGCGGGGCTACTGTCCTGTAATTCTAAAACAACAGTTATTGGCTACTGTATAATTAAAGACTTGAAAGAAGGAAAAAGAGAATATGAATATTGATGTCAGAGATATAGAGATTATTATTGATGGGAATGTTTTGGCGTTTCCAGCTTCTTTCAGTGATTTACAAAACATACTTGGAGAAGCAAGAATTGTTCCAAAAAATGATAAAACTAATTATTATATCTTCGATAAGGTGGGCATAACTTTTGGCGATGCCGACGAGAGGTATCTTAAACGCAGAAAAGCTTTTATTGACAAACAGCATCTGATAACTTATGTGACTTTTTTTATCGACGACACAGAACTGATGAATGAAGCAGAGATACCAGCAGAGCGTTTTAACGGAAATATCACATTTTTTGGCAGAGAATGGGATAGTCTAAAAAAATCTGACGGATCATCCCAGTATTATTTCTGCAAAGACGGCGAATATAGATTTGCTCATATTAAGGCTATCATACGTGGAAATGATGATGAATCCAATTACACAGACGGTCGTTTTACAAAAACACTGTATCTCACATTTGCAGCAGAAAGGCCAAAATCGACTGAAAACTACAATATATCTGCCCCACAAGAGGACTGTGTGACCTTTACTAACCTCAATTTCAAACTTGCAGTAGTACAGGAACTGATGTATAATATGGAAATTCTTAAACCATATTTTGATATATACGACTATTTGAAATTCAAGAAGAGTAAAGCAAAGACTGAGACTGAAAAGAACATAAAGGCAGCAATTGACTTTTTTAAGAATTTACCTGTTCCACAGAAACTTGCAAACGAACTCACTGAGATAACTATGGACGGTGGTAACGAGATTTATGGAAATATTGCTCCTTTGTGGGACGGTGAGGACGGAAGATTTGATCTCGACGAAATATCTCCCGATGAACTTAAGTGTTTCCCAAATCTCAGAAAAATAAAGCTTATGTCATCAAAACCTGAAAAGATAATTACACTGTGCGAAGAATATAATGTTGAGGTAACTACTTTATGACAGCTTGACAGCAACAATGATAAAATCAGTATTCTTTGGTGGAGCAAAGAACAACATCAAAGCTGCGATTTCACAAAATTATCTACTTACAGCAAGGGCAACCTTGCTGTTTTTATTTACCCCTCTCCGTTTTCCACTGATAATACACCTTGCCATTGTACGGATTCTCCACGATCTCAGGGCGGACGATAGTCTTTTTGCCCTTAGAAGTGTAGCTTGTGGACTTGCCGCCGAGAAGTGCCTTGACCTGAGCAGCGGAAAGCTCCACGCCGTACACTTTTGCAATATTCATTCCGCACTTGCCCTTGCAGTAATAGCCGAATTTGCCCTTTACAACCTCAGCACCGCACTTCGGGCATTTCCCGGCAGGCTCATGATTATCCGAAAGTGTAACGGACTTATCCGCAGAGCCGTATTTCCTGCACATCTCAGCTACAAACTGCTGAATGCCGGACATAAAGACCGTTTCGGGCAGGCTGTCGTGTTCGATCTGCTGTAATTTTGACTCCCATTCTGCCGTGAGCTTTGCCGACTTTATCTCATTGGGAACAACAGAAATAAGCTCTCTGCCTTTATCCGTAGAACGGAGCTTTTTGCCGTCTCGCTCCACATAGCCGTTCTTGACAAGTGCTTCAATAGTCGCAGCTCTTGTCGCAGGAGTGCCGAGTCCCTTTTTCTCCGTATCTTCGTCATAATCCTCGTTGCCTGCACGTTCCATAGCCGATAAGAGAGTATCTTCGGTGTAGGGCTTTGGCGGACTTGTAAAATGTTCACCCTTGCTTGCCTTTGCTGTAAAGGTCTGTCCCTCAGACACCGCAGGCAGAGCCTTTTCATCATTCTTCTTGTCGGACTGCTTTGCATAGGCTTTCCAACCCATATCAAGGACAGTCGTGCCTGTTACCGTGAACTCCGCACCGTTACAGATACTTGTCAGCCTCACCGCTTCATACTTGTGAGCCGGAGCCGTTGCACAGATCAGCTTTGTGGCGATCAGCGTGAGGATATTCTTTTCGCCGGTCGGCAGAGAAGAAAGGTCAGCCGTTGCAATACTGCTTGTGGGGATAATCGCATGATGCCCCGAAACCTTGCTGTTGTTGATGACTTTGGAAATATCGGGAGTATGGGAAATACCAAACCCGAAATGACTATCGCAGAGCCATAACACATCGAAAGCTGTCTGCACCATATCATCGCTGAGATACTGGCTGTCGGTACGGGGATAGGTGACGAGCTTTCCCTCATAGAGCGACTGCGTATAGTCAAATGTCTGCTGGGCAGTATAGCCGAAAGCCTTGTTTGCTTCTCTTTGGAGCGTTGTCAGGTCGTAGAGCTTCGGAGCTTTTTCAGTCTTGACTTCACGCTTGACCGATGAAATAATGACCGATTTGCCGTTACAAGCAGAAACAAGCGTATCAGCGTTAGCTTCATCATCAATTCTTGCAGAAGAAAGAATGAAATCACCGCAGTTAAGGTCAGCGGTAAAATACTTCTGCTTGACGAAATGCTCAACATCATGGTCACGCTGAACGATCATCGCAAGCGTGGGAGTTTGCACTCTGCCGATATTCAGCTTACCGCCGTAACGGACGGAGAACAGCCGAGAGCCGTTCATGCCCACAAGCCAGTCTGCTTTCGCCCTGGCATAGCCTGCATCGAACAGGCAGTCATAAGCGGACATAGGCTTCATATTGGTGAGCGCCTTGCGGATAGCCGACTCCTCAAGAGAGGATACCCATAAACGCTTCACAGGCTTGCGGCACCGAGCCATATTATAGACATAGCGGAAGATACATTCGCCCTCACGGTCAGCATCGGTAGCACAGATGATCTCCGTCACATCACCCCTGTTCATCAGGTCTTTGATGATATTGTATTGAGCCTTTGTGCTGTCAGTGACCTTAAACAGCCACTTTTCGGGAATCATCGGTAGCTGCGAAAAGCTCCACTTCTGTTCCCAGCCGTTGCCGTAGCCATTCGGATATTTCAGTCCGACCAAGTGACCGACACACCATGACACGATATAGCCGTTTCCCTCGGTGTAGCCTTTCTGAACCTTGTCCGCACCGACCACGGAACTGATTGCACGGGAAACGGAGGGCTTTTCGCCCACGATCAAAATTGACATTATTTTCATTCCTTTCGATTTCTATTTTCCAAATTCTTGATTTTTTCGATTTTGGGAAACAGAATTGATTTACCAAATATTTTCTCCTATTTTTGTTCCTAAATTGTTGACATTTCTCCTAAATAGGAGTATAATATAGGAGAACAAAAATTTAGTAGTAGGAGAAAAACAATGCGAAAATTCGATTATTCAAAATTTGAAAATTGCTTGTGGGATAACGAAATACTCCGCTATCTCACCCAGATACATGAACACAAGGGCAGACAAGAGCTTTTTTCCCGTCAGAAGCCCGTTGAATTAGAAAAACTTACCGAAGTTGCAAAGGTTCAGTCCGTGGAATCATCTAACCGTATCGAGGGTATCATAACAACAAGCACCCGTATCGGTCAGATTGTCAAGGAGAAAACCACACCGAAGAACCGTGATGAAAAGGAGATCGCAGGATACCGTGATGTTCTGAATACCATTCACGAAAGCCACGATTATATTTCCATCACAAGCAACATCATTCTTCAGCTTCACCGTGACCTGACTAAATACTCCGAATCAGGCTTAGGCGGTACTTATAAGATCACGCAGAATTATCTGAAGGAGACTCGCCCCGACGGTTCTGAATTTATCCGCTTCACACCTGTTCCGCCCTATGAAACTGCACCTTGTATTGAAGCGATATGCGAGAATTATAAACAGGCTACCCAATCCGAGAAGATTGATCCGCTTCTCCTTATTCCTGTTTTTATCCATGATTTTCTCTGTATCCACCCGTTCAATGACGGAAACGGCAGAATGAGCCGACTTCTGACATTACTGCTTTTGTACCGAAACGGCTATGAAGTCGGAAAGTATATCAGTATCGAGAAGCATATCGAAAAAACAAAAGGTGCATATTATGACGCTCTGGAAGAAGCATCAAAGGGCTGGCATGAGGAAACTGACGATCCTACGCCATTCATCAAATATATGCTGGGCGTTGTTCTTGCCTGCTATCGTGAATTTGAGGAACGGGTGCAGATAATAGGCGAATCTACCGCCATTGAGATCAAAGGCGGCAAGCCGAAAAGCGTTGCTGTTAAAAGCAAAGCCTATGACATCGTTAAAGCAGCGGTAGACACAAAAGTCGGAAAGTTCACCAAGAAAGAAATTGCGAATATCTGCCCAAGTATCAGTGAAAAGTCGGTTGAAGCTGCTCTCAGAAAGCTCGTCGATGAGCAATACATTGAACGTCACGGAACCGGAAAGAACAGCTTTTATGCTAAAGTTTCCTCCTAAAGAGTTCGGTTCTCCTAAAAACGCCGTGCTTTTAGGAGAAAGAATTTGTTAGGAGAATAATTAGGAGTATCGTATCCAACCTACCAAGCACATTTCCCATCATGGGGAGTGTGCTTTTATTCTTCTAACAACAGCCAGTAAAAATCTTCTTTTGTGAGATTGCAGTATGTCTTTCGGCTTTTTTCTTCTTTGCGGATATACCCTGCTTTGAGAAACGCATCACAAATTTGGTCAATTTTCGTTGAGCCAGCATCAATCACATAGATCAGATCGGTCTTATAAAACGCTCCGTGGCGGAGCATCCAAATCAGCAGCGTTTCGATTTCATAACGGGAAATGCCACGAATTTTAATACTGCTCAAAGGAGCGTACTTCCTGACAGGAGGCGGTACGACTTCTTTCTTGACACACTCTTTGTTTTCCTTCTGCGGCAAAGGCTTCTCTTTTTCATGAGGTTCGTCAGGAACTTCGCACTTTTCAGCAGAAACTACCTCGCTGATAATATGCTCTTTGCCAATGTTATAAGGAGTTACGGCTACACTTGCCGGAGCAAGACAGCCATCGTCCGGCTCTACATACTTAGGCTCAAAGCAAGTGCCGTAGTAGTTGTCCGCTTCCTCCTCATCATCGTCAGAGCCGATGCCGTCCTCGTCCTCGTCGCCGTACTTCTCACGCATTCGCTCATTGACCTCGCCGTTGCACTCACCGAGCTTATACGCAGCATAGGCGATACCGCCCATAACACCGAGCTTCACGATACCCTTGATGATCTTCTTTGCGTTCATAATAATTGTTCCTCCATGATTTTTAGTATTCTACGGGATCGCCGTAGTTGATTTTCTTGATACTTGTGATATTAGAACTCAGGTCAAGCCCGTTCCAGTTATAGTAGCCCCAACTGCCGCTGAAAGCTACGCAGGACGGAAGTGAATTATCATCATAAATGAACTCTATAATGCACTTGCCGTTGCCCTTACCGCCGAACCAATGATAGCACCCCTCACCGTCATCGGCATAACCTTTGCTGTCGCAAATCTTGACGGTAAACTGCTGTCCAGCCTCATTGGTCACGAGAAATCTGTCTCCGCAGTATCCGTACCACACACCCATTGCACAGCAGTAGTCGCCGTACTCATCACGCATGATACCCGTGTTTGTAATGGTGTCCACGGTACAGCCTTGTATTGCACTCCATGACGGATTTCTGGTAAGCCCGTGGTAGGACTCCCCACAGTAGCACGAATCCCAGCCTTCTTCATCGGGGAACTCATAGATAACCTCTACCGTTTCAGTCCTGCCGTCAGCACTTGCAGATTTTACGGTATATCCGTCCTGTTCTTCCTCAGAAAGAACAGGCTCGACCGTCACCGTGTACTCCGTACCCTCACGCAGACCCGTTATGTAGCAGAGGTCATTTGATTTGAACTCAAAGTACATATTATCAGCATAGGCATAATTATCATCATGAGCCTTGCAGCTCACATAATAATCACGGTCAGGCTCGGAGTCCCAAGTGACTTTCAGGCAGGAAACAGAAATAGTCGATACGGTCAGGTTATCCGCCGTCAGTTCGATCGGTTCCGGTTCTGCCGGTGTACCCAAAAACTCCATGATAAAGCCCATAACAAGGCTCAGAGCTTTCCGCTGAAATTCAGGATCAAACGTCTTCATCACGCTCCTTTTCCAATCTCAGGAGCGTTTTCGTCAGCAGATACGGCACTCCGAACAGCAGACCGAGTATTGCTGTCACCGCCAGTATCACAGGCAGATGTTCCGCTAAGGCTGAGTAGTCTATCACGTTTCTTTTCCTCTTTCTCCTTTGCCTTCATCTCCTTGACGAAAGCACGGTATTTCGCTGTATATTCATAGGATTTACCGAAGATATTGACCGCCGCCTTATACAACATCGGCTCATTCTGCTCAATGATCGCAAGCTCCTCATTGATATGTTTGCTGAACGGACAGCCTACACAGCCTGTTCTCCTCAGTCCGTATTCGGTATAGCACCGAGAGTGCGTAACGCCGAACATTTCTTCATAGTCACGCTTATCGCCGTCTGTATACCAAAAGACCGGGCGGAATGTATTGCACCCCTTTGACTTGCACTCGGAAAAACAAGTCTTGAAAGCCGCCGAACGGATACCGCCCTCGGACTGTCGGATACCCGTAATATCAAGGTCAGCTTCAAGCTCCTTGACAATACGCTTTGCCGGTTTCTTTTTTGAAAACTCACAGCACTTGTTGGAGATGGGGAAATCCGGCTGATTCGCCATGATAAACTGTTTCAGATAGCGGTTGCGTTCTATGCTGAATCTGCTGATTTTCTGATAGCCGTCCTTGTCGGAATATCGCTCTCCGCACCACCATTGCAGAGCAGTCTTGCACTGAGGATATTTCTGCAACAGCACTTCAAGCGGTTCATCTTCCCACTGAAAATTGTGTTTCTGCAAACGCATCATCTGTTCCGAGACATATTTCGACAGGAAAGGAACACCATACTCACGCACACAGGTCGGAATAGGCTTATCGGGCTTCAAGCGGATAATCTCGATACCGTATTTTTGTTCAAGGAAATCGAGATGCTCCTTTGTTGCGGAGTATTCAAGCCCGGTATCTATCCAAAAATACTTGACCTTGCCGTCCTCATCGACCTTGTGGATCATGTCAAGCACAATATCGCTGTCCGAACCGCCGCTGATACTGCAAACAGGAGTATAAGACCGCATCAAAATACGCTGTGCCTTGCAAAAGGCTGTATAGATAGTGTAATTATTGTTGTCGGTACAGGTTTTCAGGAGTTCTTCATTCATCACGAAGTCCTCCCAAAATGTGGGCGATCACATCGACCGTCCAGCCGTTGCCGATACATTTGTAACGCTGCGTGTTGGATATGCCTGCGGTGTAGTTGTCGGGAAGCGTCTGCAAACGCTCTGCTTCTATGGGTGTTAGCTTGCGGATAATATAGTCACCGTCAGGGAGATCAATCTTATACAGACCTGTCTTTGCACCCTGACCACCGCCGTTTGCGGAGAGTGTGACCGATTTTCCGCGCACGGAATAAATACGCTGTCCCTGTCCGCCCTTGCCGTAATGTCCGACACGGACGGGAGTGCAGATCAGCGAATCTTTCTGAACCGTTGTCAGGCAGTTGGATTTTCCGTCCTCACGCACTTCAATATGCTGTTCGGTATTTTTACCGTCAACATACCGTCCGCGCTGGGCGGCACCCATCGGCATAGCGACTGCTGTTGTACCGCCGTTGAAGCCCGAATTTTTTATAATTGTTGCTTCACCGTACTTGTGATAGCCTGCCATGACAGTACGGGACTTGTCCGTATCCTGATATGTATTGATCGGGATAGGCTCTGCAACCATAGTCCGCTGCTTGCGTTCCAGAGTGTTATACAGCACCGCACCGTTATAGGAGGAAGTCATACAGTAGGACTTGTCCTGCCACGGCAGACCGCTTTCAAGCACATCTTTCAGCAAAATGCCCTTATCTTCGGGAAAAGAAATAAACGGGATATTCGTCCAGTAACAGCGTTTGCGGTTCTGCGCCGAAACAAGCGCGGAGTTTATCATAATAGGCTCTACGCCGAGAGCCTTGCTGATCTCGTCCTTGATGTTCTGGTGAACGGAGTAGTTGTTCTCATATAAGAAGTATCTACACCCACTTTCATGGAGGGCCCTCACATATTCCTTAAAGAGCCTGAATCCCTCGCCGTTGCAGTCAACTTCTCTGTCCTTTTTGGCGATAGACCAATAGGTACAGGGCGAACCGCCAAGAAGCAGATCATAGCCCTTGAACTTCGTAAAGTCGCCGTCATATACATTCCCGTGATGAACGATTACGGGGAAATTACGTTTTGAGACCGTGACGGCATATTTGTCAATCTCAAAGGCATCATAGCACTCCACGGGTATGCCTGCCCTCAGCAGAGCAAGCATACCGCAGGAAATGCCGTCAAATAGGCTTAAAACTTTCATTAGACAAATTCTCTCTCTTTTCTCATTGTCTCACGTTGTTCTGTTGTCGGGAACTTTGAATCCATTGGGTTCAAAGTCGGTCAGTCGTTGTAGTAATCCTCACAAAGATCGTCGTAGTTCTCCTGAAGCTCCTCAAACTCCTCGCAGAGCTTTTCATACTTCTCACGGATAACCGTGCTGTTCTGATTGACCTTCTGAGCGAGGGTTGCAGTCTCCTCAGCAATGCTGACCATTGACTTTGCACCGTCAATGAAGCCTGCAAAGTGACCGGACTTATAGCCGTTATCGAACCACTTGCGTCTGTGATTATCAACGATCTTTGAACCTGCGCCCACCGCTGCGGCAGTACCTACCGCAGCCATAATACCGATACCGATCTTATTCATCATTCTCATTCTTTTGTCCTCTCTTTCTTATTCTTCATCGTCCTGATGATCGTAGAAATTCATCTCGTCCTCATCTTCTTCGGCAATCTCGGTTTCATCGTCAAACTCAGGCTCGAACTTAGCCGCAGTCTTATTACCGCCGTTCTTTTTCTTCATCATGAAGAAGCCTGCACCGCCGACACCGATCAAAGCGAGTGCGCCGAAAACGAGCATCATACTGTTCTTGCTCATGGGGACAGGCTTTGCCTGAGCTGCCGGTTCAGATGTATCTTCGCCGTCCTCGGCAGTTTCAGCAGTCTCGCCGTCAGTTGCACTTCCGGTCACTCTGCCGTTTGCTTTTTCAGCGGCCTGATGTGCCTGTTCGGGGGTGATCTTGCTATCCTCATCATCGCCTGCATAAAGAAGGGCGTAGAGGTCATAGTCGTCCACTTTGTTCAGGAAAAATACCTGGTCTTCGGCATTTTTCGCAGAATAGTTGATAAGCACATAGAACACATGACCATCCTTCGTTGTCACAGCGATGAACTGCATTTCTTCCGTATTGTAAATGATCTGTTCCGACTTGATAAGGGTAGCGTTGCCGTCCGTATCATAATAGGGATCGCCGTCATAGTCGGTATTGACCTCCGTTGTCCCTGCCTCGGCAAGGTCGCTCATGACCTCACGGAACTTCTCCATATCATCGGCAGTTACCGTTGTAACAGAGCTATCGTCCGCAGGCTCAGAAGTCGTTGTTTCCGTAGTCTCCACAGAGCTATCATCATCGACAGCAGTAGTCTCGGCTGTTCCTTCCTCGGCAACCGTCTTTTCCGCAGCTGAAGCGGTCACACCGCCGACGCTTGCTGTTGCGAGCATAAATGCTGCAAGCATAGCGCTAAAAAATCTTGCTTTCATTTGTTTCCTCCTCGGAATTTGTATTTATCGTAATTTCGCCTTTTGCAAGAGCTTCAAGCATATCGTCCGTGATACCCTGTGAACGCAGTCGCATAAGCGTATCATGCTCTTTTGTAACGAGCGTGTTTACGTCCTTGATCTCACAGCTAAAGACCACAGCAAGCTGAGAGTGTTCAAGCACCCTTGCTTCGGACTCCAGTTTTGCAAGTTCCTCTTTGTCGGATTGCATACGCTTTCGCAGGAAGTCCTGACGCTGGTGATTTTCAGCTATTTTTTTGTCTATTCGCTCCATAGCTCCTCCTTTAGTACAGCACAAGGCGAGGATCAATATAGTCCCAACCGTAGCCGTCAGTATCTATGTAAACGTGGAAATTGACATTTCCTGCCGTTGTTTTTGCGAAGTCCTGTCCGTCATTGACCGTATCGCCCTCGGAAAAGCCGCTTAACAGCACGGCGTTTGCGATAGTGACCTCGGTATCACGCTTCGTTCCTCCCGTACCGTCATACCAATACTCCACATCGTCCTTGCGGACAGTGATCTTGTTCTCACCGGTATCGACATCGGTGATCTTACATTTGAATGGAGCTTTCAGCGTATCGCCGTTGCTGCAATAGACCTTGATACCCTGATACAGTCCGTCACTATCTTCATTCCAACCAGTCATTTCGTACCCGAACTCACGCTTTAGCGAGTAGTTACGGACAGTAGGCCCCGGAAGAAGATTGTGAAGTGTCTGATGATTGCCGTACATCGTGCCGGAGCCGTCCGTGCCCACAAGCAGGCTGTAATACTGCAAGCGTTCATCGGAATGCGACATACTGCCGAGCTTTTCAGCTATGACCTCGTCAAAGGTCTTGTTCTGCTTCACGTTGTAGTAGAGTTTGCATTCTGTTTTCCAGTATTGCTTCTGTACATATCCGTACAGTGCGGAGCAATCATCGTCACCGAGCCAAGCTCTTGCATCAGCTTCGGTAATCATGAACCACGCATCATCATCTGTCCAACCGTAGAACGAGCGGTATTGATTGTTTCCGTCATGATTGCGGAAGAAGAAGTTTCCGTCACCGTCTATCCAGTAGAACGGCGATACCGTATGTGCGCCGTCTGCAAAATAACGGTTATCAAGCACATAATAGCCTGTCAGAGCATAGCTCTTATTGGCATTCAGCACCCGGTAATTGCCGTTCAGGTAGCAGTAACCATCACCGTCAAGATACTGTCCAAGCTCTGAAGTGTAGGAAGTTGGCTTGAACTTGTATGTCCATGAACCGTTGCTTTTGCTTGCGGACTGTTCGCAGTAGTAATAACTGCCGTCCGTACTGCTTCCGCCGCCGAAATAGACATAATCGTCAAGTTCCTCCCAACGGGATTGATTGTCATACCAATACACAAACTCATATTCATCATCGAAGATTTCTTCAAGCAGATCTTCTGTATCGCCGTCGAACTCCCAATAGTAAATATCATCGTTATCAGCATCGAAATCGTAGTAATAAGCACAGAGGAATGACCACAGCTTGTAGCAGTCAAAATCATACTGCGGAGTCCAGTCATAAACCGAGGATTGTCCCCATACCCATTCATCAGGGGTATCTTCCAAGTCGCCGGTATTCGCACCGAATGCCGCAAGTCCGCTTTGCCAATCCGTAGAACTGCCGACCTTTCGTATTTTCTGGTTGAGGTTATAGGCAAGCTCCGTGTAATATTTCTCAGCTTCACTCAGGTCATAATCCTGCGCTGCATATGTGCCGAGCGTAAAACCGCTGTTGGAGGAAGTAGCTGAGAATATCATCGTCAATATCGCAAATACAAGCAATATCACAATGACAGGTATCGCCATAGTAAGAAAAAACTTCTTGACCTCAGCCTCGTAGACATTCTTCACGAATTTCCAAGCCGCTTTCAGAGTCGCCGAGATCGTGTCCTTTACGCCCTTTTTCTTTGACTTCGGTTTGGGTTTCTTCTTCCGCTTCTTGTAGCTGTCATGTTTCTCTTTCAGCTTGCTTTCCTGACGGTTCAGCTTCTTGTCGGATTTGCTCTTTTTATCGCTCAGGAGATCACGCTGTTTCTCCTTCTTATGCAATCGCTGGGGCTTGCTCACTTTCTGAGCAACAGGTTCAGCGATACGCCGTTTTGCGGAGTCGATAGCATGAACAAAATCGTTGTCCTGATCTACGTTGACCGCCTTTTGCCAAGCCGATGCCTTCATTCGTCCTGCGCTGTATGTGGCTGGCTTCAATATCAGCAGTCCCGGCTTACTGAGCTTTGCGATCTTCTTCTGATTGCGGTATTCCTTGACACGGAATTTGTTTTCCGTCACGAGCTGTTTTTTCTCAAATTTCAGCTCGCGCTTTGTTTGCTTGTAGGCTTGCAGCCGGCGCTTGTTCATTGCCTTGCGGAGCTTATTTCCGTGTGCAGGCTTTACCTTTGCCCGATACTCCGCTTTCGCTTTCCGCAGATCGGCGGAATTGGCACAGAGCTTCGGACGGTTCGTTTTTGCCCGATACAGCTTGTTATCCGCCTTTTTGAGCTGTAACTTTGCCTTTTCGAGCTTGTACTGCTTCTTGGTTTTCAGGTGACTGTGAACGCCCTTGACAGCATCAGTCGCCGTCCGTCCCATGAGAAATACTCCACGGTGATAATCGTCAACCGCTTCACGGGTATATTTCTGTTTGAGTTTGCTGCGGACTTCACGCTGGGCAGTATCCGATACTTTCAGCCCTACCGTTTCTGTCGCAAGAGCCGTATCTACCGCCGTCTGCGCTACATCATGTACTGCAAAATTGACCGCACGGGCATTCGCCTTGAACAGCTTGCCCTTAAAGGTCTTAGGCTGCCATGATTTGATCGTCCTTGTGACCGAGGGAGCATCACCCGTAATACGGTATTTTGCATTTGCAAACTTGTGAATGATACCCCTGCCGCCGTGGTGCGTTTTCTCACCACGAAGGATATGGGCACGGGTATGAAAGCGACCTCTGCTGTTCTGTTCACGGCGGAAGTCTATCTGAAACTGCTTCGACCGTCTGCTGACTTTATCGAAACGCGCCTGCGCTCTGCGGAGGTTATTTTCTTTTCGTTGTAAGCTCATAAATCCTCCATTCTGCGCAGTTTATGCAAGGTCAGCGGGACGGGTTGTCATAAGGCGATACATCTGCGTATCCTGCGGAAATTTATCCGTAAACGGCAGTAACACCTTATCATAACGGATAAGTCCTTCGCCCGGACCGCTGTTCGTGACATACTTCATCTGCTCTTTGGAAATGTGCAGTTTCTCGGCAAGAATGTCCCTGTCACCGGCTGCCTGATTGAGCATATACACGAAGTCCGAGTTATCAAAGATATTCTCGACCTCCTGAGAAGAAAGCAAGTCCTTGACATTCTGCGTGATACCTGTCGGAACTCCGCCCCATTTACGGAAACGCTTCCATATCTCAGCGGAATATTTCGCAGTCTGCTCCTCTTTCAGAAGCAAGTGGAATTCATCGATGTAGTAGCGGGTGATCTTCTTTTTCTCACGGTTAGCGGAAACTCTGTTCCAAACCGTATCCTGAACGATCAGCATACCGACCTTTTTGAGCTGGTTGCCAAGTTCCTTAATATCAAAGCAGATGATACGATTGCTCATATCAATGTTTGTGCGGTGATTGAAAAGGTTCTGAGAACCATTTACAAACATTTCAAGGCTGTTCGCCACACGCAGAGCGACTTCACCCTCCTCATGAAGCTCTCGCTGTAAGTCGGAGAGAAGCGGCATCTTGTCCTCAGTCGGTTCGTTTTCGATAAAATGCTTGTAGATACGCTGAACGCACTTATCAATGACCGAACGTTCCTCAGCGGAAAGTCCGTAGCGACCGCCGACAATGATCTCGCACAAGCTGATAAGAAAATCACTCTTGTTTGCAATGACTTCCATCGGATTGGTGAACATATACTCATCAATGGTAATGTCCATCGGGTTGATGTGCTGTTCGGAATTGCTGGCGATACGGATAAGCTGTCCGTGGAGTGCCGATACAAGCGGAAAATATTCACCTTCGGGATCGCAGATGATAATATCATCGAGCGTAGTAAGGAAACAGTCGAGGATTTCACGCTTGACACTGAAGCTCTTGCCGGCACCCGGCGTACCGAGGATAAGCCCGTTCGGGTTCTTTAATCGGGAGCGATTTGCTCTTATCATGTTGCCCGACAGCGTATTGATACCGTAGTAGGTAGCCTGTCCGTCCTGAAACAGCTCTTTGGTGGTAAACGGCACGAAAATCGCTATGCCCGAAGTGTGCATTTCTCTCCGCACAGGAATCTCGTTATACCCGATAGGCAGTGTGGATACAAGCGTCTGCTCCTGCCGATAGTCATAAGGGAACATCGTGCAGTTGTTCTTCTGGCACGTTCTTTTCAGCATCTCAGAAAGAAGTTTCAGCTCTTTCTTCGATTTTGCGTATGCCCTGAGCGAAATGCTGATATGAAACAGTCGCTCGTTTTTGCTGTTCAGGTCACCGAGGAGCTTTTCAATGTCCTCGATATACATCTTGATCGCAGGAGGCAGAATATCGGGATCATAGCCGGACTGCGATGCCTTTTTCTGCTCGTCGATCTTCATCTGCTCAACGTTAGTGAGCTTTTTCTTGACGAATTTGAGGGCGTCTATCTGATCCAGCGGTTCAACATGAATGTTCACGCAGAAAAGGTTCTGCATTTCAAGGAAGTCCTTGAGAATTTCATCGGGCAGCTCTCCGGCGAGGATATTCATACCCCATACTGCGCCGTAGGCATTGCCGATCTCAAAATCGGACTTATTGAATTTCAGCGAGGGCGGACAGATAAAATCTTTTGTGTCCATTCCTGCCCTCAGCATAGAGTCCCAATCGAAAATGAATGGGGAATTTCTGTAAGGGTTCAGGGCATAATACAGCGCTTCAAGTCTCTGCCTGCCGTCCAGTACCTCAGCATCAACGCCAAAGGCTTTGAAGCCCTTGATTACGTCATTCTTGATACTCATCAGCTTTGCCCTTGCTGCCTTATAGCTGGTGCTTTCGATACCGAATGTCAGGAACTTACGAGCTGACTGACCGTTACTGCCTTTGAGCAGCTTATCAGTGAGCATTTCGCTGTATTCCTTGCGGATAGCGTTGAAATCATCGTCCTGTTCGGGTATCTGAACCGTCTTGACGAGCTTTGCCTTTGAACGGTTCTGATTTTCAAAGGTAAGCTGGAATTTGATCGTGTTATCGAAAAGATTGATAATGTCACAGTATTTGCTGAAAATGTTGTTCTGCTCCTCAAATTCAGCGATAGAGTAGTTGGCATCGTAAAACTGCACCGTCAGAGAAAAGAAATTCTCCGACACCTGACACACGCCGTCCTGATACATACACAGGTACGGAATGGTGTTCTGCACAGTCGATTTACCGCCGTTTTCACTCCTGATCTCCGCCATTCGTGCGGATAAAATCTTTTTTTCCTCTTTTGTCAGTTTAGAGGCAGGCTTGCCCATGATAACCTTAGCAGAACTGCGGTTATCACTTCTTTTGGCATTTTTCTTTCTAAAGCCCATTGGAAACCTCCGTTATATGCAAAAGCGGAGATACCGAAAGTTATACTATTATGTATAGGTAAAGCTGTTAGCCTTTTCTTTCGGCATCTGCCAGCTTCTTCTTGATTCTGTTGTATTCGATGTGCCGTTCAATGCACATGAATACGTTGGTTGTGCGGTAATACCGCTTTCGTGGTCTTGTGAAGTATTCACGCATGAACTTCACCTGTTTCTCCAAGAACACGCCGTTTTTCTTGTAAATGCCGCAGAGGATCGCAGGGGCGGCGACCGCCCCCATTGCGAAGATCGCTCCCGACATTCCGATAGACGCTCTTGTCAGAAAATACACGGGCGCACCCAAAACAAGACCGATGCCGAAGCAGATCACCTGACGTTTTGTAAATCCCATGATGAACTTTTCCTTGATGTCGTTCAAGTCCTTCGGGATAGGAACGTAATGTGCCATTTTTGACCTCCGATCTTGTTTTATCGTGCGTTAAAGACTGATTTGCTGATAGCTCCTGTACGGAGAATCGTGAAGATAAGTGCCGCAGTATAGCCAAGAAGCAGTCCCATTTGCAGGATCACGCCGTCTGTACTTGCATTCAGGGCAACGATCGCATTGCTGAACAGCGTCTTGAAAATACCGAGTGCCACCACGATAAAGAAGCCCTGGAAAGAAAGAGCAAGAAGCTGTTTGATCCAGTTCTTACCGATAGAAGCCCATTCACCGCTGTCCATCATGGTTGCCATAGGGATAGGTGCAATGCTGAGATACATAAACACCTCGATGATACGGCTTGCAAGTGTGATAACGATAGCAACTATCAGTATCAGCACCCCAAGATGAACGATCAGGGAAATAAACCACACCGTCATCAGCTCACCCAAGCTCAGACCGCTGAGAGCCGACGGATTGATCGAGAGTGTGGAAGATAGATAATCTCCGGTCCCGAATAGTGTGGCAAGCCCATTGGAGCATACCGTTGTGCCAAACGAGAATAGTGCCGAAGCGATGTAATAGGTGTTGGCGACCAGTATTACACCGCACAAGGCTTTGATGATCCATTTAATGAAGATAGAATCATCGAAGTCCTTGAAGTTATTTCCTCGCAGTACCATCTGTATCAGTTCATTCAGCAGGATAACTGTCAGAATGAAACCGCCGATAGGCACTACGACATTGTTGCAAAGCGTTTCGATCGTTGTCCAGATCGTAGTACCGCCAGTACCTCCGCCGGTGAACTGTGACGGGTGCTGAGTTACGAAGTCATTGACAAGTCCACCGCTGCCGCCTGTTCCCGTTGTTTGCGAGAAAGTGTCGGTCAGTAGGTCGGAAATGCCGTCAAACTGAGACTGGATGCCGTCCTTAAATAAGTCTTTACACCAATCTTCCAGTGCATCGATCGCATCGCTGATAATTCCCATTATTCATCACCTCCAATCGTGGGAGTGACTAAAGGTCTGTCATATTTGACAAGCTGCCGAAGCTCCAGTTTGGAGGGCAGAAGGTCACGGCAGAAATAAGCAGAGCCGAAGTGATTGCCCTTAGTGGTACATTCCATGTTCTGCCGTGTATGATAGTCCACACGCCCGTCAAAGGAGAGCATCTGGATTTCGTTGTTGAAAATCTTATATCTCGCCTTGCCTTGAATACTGTTCACGGGCAGGAGCAGAGCGAAGGGCTTTTGGAAAGAAAATGCTCGTTTCAGTACATCATTCTTTTTGCTGAATGGGGGATTGGACACAAGAATGTCCCAATGTTCGGGTTCATACCTGAAAAAGTCCTGTCCCTCCTTTAAGCTGCTTCGCTCCACTTCATAGCCTTTCTCCGAAAGGAACTGATAGAAAGCGCTCCATTCCTCATCGAACGGACACCATATCTTCTTGTCTTTCGGAAGAAACTCCAGTAACGGTTCTACCGCATAAAATGGTGTGTAGACCTCATCTCCTGCACTTGTTCGGTTCGCTGTCAGATAACCGATGTTTATTCCCATTCTGTCTTATCGCCCATACCCACCACAGCCCACCGCTGAGCGACCTTTCATAATTCTATTGGAACGGCATCATTTATATAGCGTTCAGCCGAGGTTTACGCTTGTCTCTTTTCTTGATTAGCGTGTGTCAGATTACACCGCACCCGTCATCATACCCTCAAGAACAGGTACGAGAATGATAGCGAGGAGGATCAGACCAAGACCAGCCATAAGCTGCTTCATGCCCTGAGACTTCGCACCGGGGTTATCGTTGCCGTAACCTTCGAGGAGGTTTACGACACCCCAAAGCGAAACACCGCCGCCGATAAGGCAGATGACGCTTTTGAGTACGGTGCAGGCAGTAGTGATAAAGGACGAGGTATCGACCTCGCCGGTGCCTGCTGCGAATGCCTGAGTTGCACAGGTAGATGCCATGATGCCTGCAACAGTGCAGAACATCGTTGCCTTCTTTGCACCACGGGTGAGCTTAGAGAGCCACTTGTGCTTAGGTGCAGAGGTAGTGGTTGCTGTCTCCATAGCGGTAGCATCGACCGCAGAAATATTCAGTTCGTTCATAGGTAAAAAGTCTCCCTCAAAATAAAAAAAGTAGTGTCCGCAGCTTCAACCGTTTCTCTTTTATTCGGTTTCTTCACTGTCCGAGTTAAAATCCGACATATATCTCTTTTTCGTCGGTTTCCTCAGAATTTTGTGTATCAGCGGTTTCTGTTTCTGTTGCTGATACTGTTGTAACTTCCTGTCCGGCGGCCGTCATATCAACACCATACCCCGTGAACTTTTCCTGTCGAGACAGTCTCAAACGCATCGCCTTTTGGTCACTCACAAATTTTTCGATGTTGAACCCCATCTCAGGATTATCGTCCAAGAGCATTGGATATTGCTTATGACGGGTAATGTCAAACTTGTCCGAGAAGAACGGACGCACTCCTCGCACCTGTAAGATACATTTACCGCCGTCCATGACCGCCAGTTCGTCCTGACTTTTCAGTTCTTTGCCGAGCTTCTGATAGTTCATACCGTAGCTTTCACTCTGACCTCTGTTAGTAGAAGTATTAAAGGAGTCGATTGTCTCTTTTCCGAGACTTTCACTGATCTCCTTTAATGTTGACTTCTCCTTGCCGCCCAAAAACAGCATCGTATCACAGTTGCCTTCGATCGTGTCTGCATTGTCTTTGTAGATAGCCTTTAGCTGGCTCTTAGCTTGCAAGATGATACTTGCCGATATTTCACGGCTTCGGATAGTCGCAATGAGCTTCTCAAACTGCGGTATTTCGCCAATATTGGCGAACTCGTCTAACAAACAGCGTACATGATAGGTCAGCTTTCCACCTGGGGAATTATCTGCTTTGGTGCAGAGTAGGTTGAAAAGCTGGGAATACATGATCGCTACAAGGAAGTTGAATGTGGCATCTGTATCGGAGATAATGATGAAAAGCGCACTCAGCTCGTCACCGAGCTTGTCGAGGTGCAGCTCATCGTAGGAGGTGATCTCCAAAACCTCATCTATTGCAAAAGGCGCGAGTCGTGTCGAACAGCTAATTAGGATAGACTTAGCCGTTTTGCCGGCAGCGAGCTTATACGCCTTGAATTGTTTGAGTGCAAAAGCACCCAAGCGCCGTTGTTCGGCATCGGGTTCTGTTTCAAAAAGATCGGCATAGTCTGCCATTACTTCGGGATCACTATGCTCTGTACCGTTCAGCCAACACTCTACAATTTCAAATTCAAGGTCTATCGCATTCTTGAACTCGTCATCGTCCTCACGGCATTCCGAAGCGTTTATCATATCAATAAGCGTTTCAAAATTCCATTGTTCAGGATCATACATCGCAAAGATAAGAGCGATATATGCCGTGTACAGGAGCTTTTCGGCTTTTACCCAAAAGTCATCGCCGGACGGCTGCTGAGAGGAAGAAGTGTTTTTTATCAAGACCTCGACGAATTTCAGAATGTCTTTTTCACGGTTCTTTTCGCTGATGTACGCAAACGGGTTGTAGTGCATCGACTTTGCAAAATCAATGGTGTTGAACACCTTGATCTTATACGGCTCATAAACAATCTGTCTCTTGCCGTCCTTGTCCACTGTATACAGCACCTCGCCGTTTTTGCCGCGCGCTGGGCGGCCCCGTGCAAGCATTTTTCCGCACTCGACCAAAACCGTTCCCTTCGGATCGGTAACTACATAGGAGGAGTGCATTTGCATCAGGTTCGGCTTCACGAAAAAGCGCGTTTTACCTGAACCTGAACCGCCGATAACGAGGATATTTTTATTTCTCGCATACTTCGGTTCAGAGGGCTTGCCCATAGTCAGAGATTCCGTTTTCGTGAGAATGACGTTGTTATCGGGATTTGAGCAGTCCATATACGGCTCAATATCCTTTTCACCGCCCCATACGGCAGAGCCGTACTCCTCTCCCTGACGGAATTTCTTCTTGTTTTTCGACTTGACATAGAGGACTAACCTCATTACACCCGCAAGAACCAAGCCGAAAAGAAGATCAAACGGGTGTAAACTGGGAAAGATTCGTGCAAACGCCACACCGAGATTGCTCATAAAGGGCAGGAGCTTTTCCTGAAATCCATTGCCCTCAGCGGTTCGGTACGCAAAGCCGATCAGGTTGCCCACATAAGAGAAAGCTACATAGGGAACAGCCTTGATGATCAGCTTTTTGAGCTTTCTGGTGTTAAGCTGCAATACGCAGTCTTATCCTTTCCGCAGTTATCGGCACAAAAGTCTGCCGTAAAAATATCATCGCCCCTTGCCCGTGGAACGGGTGCGGACTTGAAGTAGTCATAGATCAACGTCTGTTCTCCTATGTGCGATTCTTCGCACGGTTTTTCTCTCTCTGTTTCTGTTTACGAGGTCTGTTTGCCACCTTCTGAGCCTGCTGGTGCATCTGCTCACGGGTAAACTCGCCGCGCTTCTGCGATTTGCCCTGTCCCTTGCCGAGATACTCCGAAAATGCTCTCTTGAAATTCTCCGTTTTAGCAGCGGAGAAGAAAACATGATAGGTAGGCGGCTGGGTGCTTTTATCTCTTTTCAGAGCAAAATCCACATCGTATTTTCGTGCGGTTTTCAGGAAATCACCGATATTCCGGTCTGAAACCTCAATGCTGTCGAGCTTGGACGGGGACTTCGCCTGCAACTGCTTGTAGGTCATTCGTCCCTTTTTCTGCGCCTTACCCGACATAAACTCCTGCAAGGCAGATTTCAGCACATCGGCGGTCAGTTTCTCCGCCTTGATCGAAATATCTATGGTTTTCTTAGCACCGCTTTCGTAGTCGGACGGCATTACGCATCACCGCCCGTGATCTCATAAACGGCATACGCCTCGGTCGAAAGCCAGTCATGAAGGGCTTTGAGTGCATTATCTGCTTCATCGGGCGTGTCATAGATACCCATAGGAATCTTGTTGCCAGCGGTATCCGTGCCGATCATTTCAAAATCGGGCTTGATCGTGCCGTTTTCCTCGTCAATTTCGGCATCATCCCAATTTGTTTCAACGCCGATCTTCACGATGTTGGCATAGTTCAGGAACTCGCCAAACTGCGTAACGATAGTCTTAGCCATTGTCCTCACCATCCTTTCCGTAAAGCTCTGAGAGCTTGTTGTGATACTCCTCCTGCGTTTCATCGAGATCGCAGAAAACGCAGCTCAGAAGATTATAGCTGACCTTATCACCGAGCATATCCATAACGATAGCTTCAAATTCGCTATGAAAACGGTTAAAAAGTCCGTCTATCTCCTGAAAAGAAGGATTATCGGGCATAGTTACACCTCCTCATTGGTCTGCTGCGGCTTCGGATTGAAATATCCGGTCTTGAGATATACTACCCTGTCAGGGCAGTAATAGCGATGCTGTTTGCCCTCACCGCAGGGGATCGCATAACCGAAGTCAAGAACTCCGGACAGAATACCATTTTTCAGCGTAGTAATACCGATACCGCTTGCCCGTGCGATCTCCGACAGAGGAACATTTCTTCCCGTAAACACAAGATCATGCTCACTGATTCTCTTTGTACCCATAGGAACACCTCCCTTCGTAATCAGACAGCCCGACCGTACATCTCTGCCACAGCATTGTCAGCCCATCGGCTTTCACAGCCTTCGTTGAAATGATATGTCAGGACTTCGTTGTAGAGGGCGCTGATGAAATATTTGCGGAAATTCTTGATATTATCGACCTTTGCCATATTCACAAGGACATTCTCGACCATGTAAATATTAGCCCTAAGCATCTTGGACTTTATCACGCTTCTGGGGAAATTCGTACCTCTGAGCGTGGTGTACGGCAGAGTAGAGCATATTTCGTCAACGATAAAGCCGACGATATTATCTGCTTCTGCATAGCCGTCCCGACCGTCAACGGTCAGCCAGTCTCCGAGATAGCCGTAGCCGATGTTCTGTTTCACGACTTCCGTATAATACTCAACTTCTTCTGCGTTATATCCCTCGTTCGACTTTTCAACATTTTCACCGTTGAAAACTTGTGGAATTGCCGCAGAAGGAATGATAGAGGATTTATCACTCCGTAATTGATTTTTCTGTAATGTATTGTTGTTATTATATTGTCCGTGGTTTTCAGACAGCGGAGTTTCAGCAGACGGAATGTCCGGATACAGGTTTTCCACCCTCTGTTTTTCCCCCTCAGAAGAAATAGGCTTTTCAGCCCGACCGCCTGCACGTATCGTGATTGCCTTGCGTCTGGTCTCAGCTTCAAGCTCGTCAGCCTGTTCTTTGGTGACAGGCACATCGAAAAAGCTGTAAACGTACTCAAAGCAGTTGTGAACGCTCTCATTGGAGAGAAGCTGTGTGCGTACAAGGTAACCCATATCTATGAGCTTGTTTACAGCGTTATGAACCGCAGTCCTGCCCTCTTTGCAGATCGCTTTCAGTCCCGACATAGAGAAATGCCAGTAGTCAGGCAGAGAACGCACTTTGAGCAGCAAGCCGAGGAGCTTATTGGGAATCGTCTTGTTCCGCAGGAGAGCAGTGCTTACCATAGTAAAGTTGCTGTCCTTTTTGACACGATTCAGAACGGCGTTATCCACCGTAAAGGTTTCAAGCTCATAGTCATACTGAGGGATAGAGGTATCCTTCGCTGAATACTCATAGAACTTGTAGACCGTCTGTATCCTGCCGGTCGGGTTCTCATTCGGCATCTTTACCACGACTTCAAGGTAGCCCCACTCTTTCAGATCATTGAGGGCGCTGTCGATAGCTGTCTCACCGTCAGGGCAGATTGCAATCAGCCCTGCCTTTGAGAAGTTCCACTCCGGCGGCAAGTCCATAACTCTGCCAAGCAGACCGATAGCAGGACAGCCGAGATTGGTAGACCGCACGAAGCAGTTGCTCAGAACGGCATATCCGCTGAATTTATGTATCTCGCAGACGGTATCGTCCACGGTTTTCTTTTTCCTGTTGCGCTTGTCCATTTCCGTTCCTCCTCAGCTCATCTGCCGTAAACAAATTCCATGTTGGGGATATACAGCTTATTTACCGCATAAACGCAGCCATACGGCTTATCCACTTTCAGGAGAAACTTTCTGCCGTTCAGCTCGGATACAGCCTTCTTGATCTCATCACGGGTAAACATTGACAGTTCATCGTGTTCAGCCAGTTCATCGACCGTGGAATAGTCCTTATCGACCTTGTTGAGCATGACGGTAAGAACCTGTTCACAGGCACTTTCCTCGAAATGATAGTCTATTCTCGGCAAGCTGATTTTCGTAGGATTAGGCATAGAAAGACCTCCTTGACATAATTCATCTGAAATAAAAAAATCGCTCCTCATTTCTGAGAAGCGATGTACGGTATTCAATTTTGGGCATAAAAATAGCGGACAGCGCTTCTGTTATGAAACACCGTCCGCTATTGTCCATTATTCAGTTTGCTTTGTCAACAGGCTTTCTACCGTTTTAGGGTTGTTTTCGGTATCTACCAAGTTTCTACCAACTTTTGTGCTGTTGGGTTTCTACCGAGTTTCTACCAAAAATCTTCTGATTTGCGATTTTTACGATTTCCCGTAATAGTGCGGTTTTTAACTTTTCTACCGCCAAAAGCCCCGATTTTTCGGTGATTTGGCATCACTTGACGATAAATGACGATAAGTGGCGATAAAGTGGTGATACTATAGCATATATTCAAGAAAATTACAAGTGTCGATAAAAATTTGTTTAACCTTTGGCAGAAAAAACCGGAGCATCGCTATCATTTTCGGTAAATCCATGACTTTCCCTATAAGCTGATTTAGCTTTTGAACGTTTCAGTTTTTGTGCTTCCGGAGTGTTTTCAGCTTCGGCTTTAGTCATTTCCTTGTCAGACGGCATTTTGAAATCCTGCTTTGCAGATTTTACTTCTGTATCAGCACTGTCAGCATTATTTTCAGAAACAGATTTTTCCGTATTGACTTCATCTTCATTTCCTGAAATTTTATCATCTGTTTCAAAAATCTTGTCACGTTCAGCTTCTTCCGCTTCCTTCAGATCATGTTCAGCTTTGAATTTTTCAGCATCGGTCGGAAGCCTGTTATAATCTCCGCTTTTTATGAATTTTTCAACTGCTTTGTCAAATTCGGTTATTTTTGCATTTTCAGCGGCGGCTATTCCCATTTTTGTCCCTTCCGGTATGTTCGGATTATTTGAAACTGAGTTCATAGTTGCGAGTGAAGAATAAAGTTTTGTCACTCTCAGACGTTTTACGTCATCTTTGGTTTTGCATTTTTTCAGTTCCTTGTCATATCCTGATTTTTCTGCTTCAATGCTTTTTAATCTCTGATATGCCATAGGATCCTTTGACTGAAGATATTGCATTTCTTCGGAAGTAAGTTTAGCACCTGTGTTTATTTTTGTATATATATCGGAAAGAGTGTTGTTATTGTCATCGTTTGCTTTTTGCTCCATATAACTCTTTTTGAACTGATCATTTTTACGTTGAAGCTCTGTTTTATGTTCTTCCGGAGCAAAATTTGCAGACTCTTTTTTCTGTTTCCATTTAGTCTGCATTTTCATATTTTTAGTATATTTATTTAAATTTCCAACTGCAAAAAAATTCATATGCTCACACCCCTTTATAAAATATATCGGCTGTAAACACACAAATTCAATATATTCTGTTTGTAAATTTTTTTCATTCTGCTTTGATTTTTATATTGCTGAGTTCAACAGTAAAGAGCTTTTTTGAAATCTGTTTTGAAATAAGTGCGGCAATTTCTTCAGAGGACTGCTCTGCAATGTCATTGACAATCTTTGTCTTTGATTCATCTGAAACATTTTTTATAACTGATTTTATAGCAGAACGGACTATTACAGCTGTATTTTCATCATGAATCCTGATTTTGTCTGATAAAAATTCAAGGACTTCATCTATGTTTTCGATGTTGCAGTCAAGATTAAATTTCATAATATTCTTATCTCCTTTTTCATTTTTCAATCTGATTTCTGTAACCTGCAAATTATAAAAATATCTGTTCAGGAATTTTTCAGTTTTTTTCTTTAAAACTGAATTTGCAATATTCATATTAAGAATATTCAGAACTATTGATTCAGCTGTTTTTGAACCGGCAAGTTTAAGTGCCATATTTACAGCAATGTTGTCACTGAATATTTTTTTCAGCCTGTTTACAGCAGAGTTGTAATCAAGCTGTACTATGTCACAATTTATACTGATTCTTTTCTTCACAATATCCCTCCGGACCGCTGTATATTATACTGTATTGCATTATATTTATTATAGCATATTTTTAAAACAAGTTCAAGTGCTTTGTATCATTTTGTACATATTTTGTCTTATTGTGTTCATGGCATTACTTGTGAAACGGTGCTAAAATAATATCAGAAAGTGCAGAGATGAATGAAACGACAGTTAGAAATTCTGTCGGAACATTTTAAACGCTATGAACTATATAATGTATGTAGATTTTTAAAACTTGATTACCCTGAAAGTGAAAAAACAGTTAATGGAGGTAATGGAAATGAATATAAACACACTGACTGAAAAAATAAAGAATAATGAATATATAAAAACATTCAGATATCTGTATGGAGAAAACGAAAAAGAAATAAAAAGACAGAATGAAAGATATCTGAAAGCTGTTGAAAGTTTCAGCAAAATATATCCTCAGAGGGATGAAGTAAGAATCTTTTCCGCTCCGGGAAGAACTGAAATAGGCGGCAATCATACAGACCATCAGCATGGCTGCGTGCTTGCGGCTGCAGTAAATCTTGATATTATCGGTATTGTTGCTTTCCATAATGACGGTGTTATCCGTATCAAGTCAGAAGGCTATGACGAATTTTCAGTAAATTTAAGTGAGCTGGAAGTGCAGAGCGGAAAGAAAACATCAGCTGACATAGTCCGTGGAATAGCTGCTAAATTTGCTGGAATGGGAGTTAAAGTAAGCGGATTTGATATGTATTGTATATCTGATGTTATCGGCGGAAGCGGAATCTCTTCATCTGCCGCCTTTGAAACACTTATCGGTACTATTATAGACATATGCTGTAATGAGGGCAGAGCAGGAGCAGTTGAAATAGCAAAAATCGGACAGTATGCGGAGAATGTATACTTTGATAAAAAAAGCGGTCTTATGGATCAGATGGTGTCGTCAGTAGGCGGACTTGTTGCAATAGATTTTGAAAACACTGATGCCCCTGTAATAAACAGTTTCCGGTATGACTTTGAAGAAAGCGGATACAGCCTTTGCATAACTGATACAAAGGGAAGTCATGCAAATCTTACAGATGATTATGTTGCTATCCGTACAGAAATGGAAGGTGTTGCACATCAGTTCGGAAAGGAATATCTGAGAGAAGTCAGTGAAGATGAATTCTATGAGGGTTTTGCAGAACTCAGAGAAAAATGTTCAGACCGTTCACTAATGAGGGCAGTTCATTTCTTTGATGAAAACCGCAGAGCCGTTCAGGAAGCAACAGCACTTGAAGAAGGGAACATTGAATACTTCATGACACTTGTAAGACAGTCAGGAGAATCTTCTGCGGAACTTCTCCAGAATCTTTATTCCTGTTCAAGTCCACAGAAACAGGAGATACCTCTTGCGATAATGATGAGTAAAAAATTCCTGAAAAATAAAGGTGCTGTGAGAGTTCATGGAGGCGGTTTCGCCGGAACGATACAGGCTTTTGTACCGCTGAATGAAACAGAAGATTATATAAATAAAATGGACAGTATATTTGGAAAGGGTTCGTGTATGAAGCTTCGTATACGTCCTGTCGGCGGAACGGAAATAATAAACGGCTGAAAATAAGAGAGGATGTTTTTTATGATTTACAATGATGTTCAGAAACTTATTGATTATGCTTTGAAAAACAGACTTATCACTGACTATGATATTTATGTTGTCAGAAATGAACTTATGCAGGCATTGAATCTTACAGACTGGGAGTACTCAGAAGAAAGTTGCGGAAATGAGAGCATAGATGAAATTTTAGAGCCGCTTATTAAATATGCCTGTGAAAAAAATATTATTGCGGATACTGCAAATTCCCGTGATCTGTTTGATACAAAACTTATGGGAATTCTGACCCCGATGCCAAGGGAAATAGTATCTGATTTTAAAAGGCACTATGCCGATAGTCCGGAAAAGGCAACAGACTGGTATTATGATATAAGCCGTAAGCTTAACTATGTTCGTTCAGGACGAATTGAAAAGGATCTGAAATGGACATATGAATGTGAATACGGAACTCTTGATATAACAATAAACTGTTCCAAACCTGAAAAAGATCCGAAAGACATAGCTGCTGCAAAGAACCGGAAAGCATCATCATACCCGAAATGTCAGCTTTGTCCTGAAAATGCCGGATTTGCCGGACACGCTTCGCATCCTGCAAGACAGAATTTAAGACCTGTTCCTGTAAAGGTTGGCGGTGAAAACTGGCAGATGCAGTATTCACCGTATGGATATTATAATGAGCACTGCATAGTTTTCAATGAAAAGCATATACCTATGAAAATAGATGAGAAAGTTTTTGGAAAGCTTTTTGATATTACTGATTATCTTCCGCATTATTTTGTAGGCTCCAATGCAGATTTGCCAATAGTCGGCGGTTCAATTCTCAGCCATGAACATTTTCAGGGTGGAAACTATACCTTTGCAATGGCGAAAGCTCCGGTAGAAACTGAATTTGAGTCAGACCGCTTTCCGGATGTTCAGGCAGGTATAGTCAGATGGCCGATGTCAGTTATAAGAGTTTCATCAGAAAACAGGGAACAGCTGAAAAAATACTGTGGATATATACTTGGAAAATGGCGTGGATACACAGATGCATCAGCCGGAATATTTGCAGAAACAGACGGAGTTCCGCATAATACAGTAACTCCTATCGCAAGAAAAATAAATGGCAGATATGAATGTGATCTGGTACTGAGAAACAATATCACAACTGCCGAGCGACCGCTTGGTGTGTTTCATCCTGCTCCGTCCCTTCACCATATAAAAAAGGAAAATATAGGACTTATAGAAGTTATGGGGCTTGCTGTTCTCCCGGCAAGACTTTCAAAAGAGCTTGCAATTCTGGAAAAGGCAATGCTGAACGGAGAAGATATTTATAAAATTCCCGAGATTTCTGCTCATGCTGAATGGGCAGAGGAAATTCTCAAATCTCATCCCGAATTTTCAGAAGAAAATGCAAGGGGAATTCTTTATCAGGAAACCGGAAAAGTGTTTCTTGAAGTGCTGAAAGATGCAGGAGTTTTCAAACGTGATGAGAATGGAAAAAATGCTTTTATGAGATTCGTTGATTCTTTAAGATAAAAATGATATATCCTTTCTAAGAAATCAAATAAACCAGAAAAGAGGACAACTTGAATGTTGTCCTCTTTTTATTTAAACTTCGTAGTCAAGGCAGCTTCTCAGCTTTGTATAAGGTCTGACCTTTCCGTCAGCAACTTTAACATGTTCAGGGTGAACAGCATAGCCTTTAAGTGCTTCCTCATTTTCAAAAAGTGAATCAAGCATAAGGTCTGCATTTGAACTTGAAAGACCGTTTATATTGACCTTTATTTCAACAAGTCCCGGAATTTTTCCTTTAAGGCTTTCAAGTCCTTCTTTGATACCGGCTTTTATATTTGCCTTTTCATCTTCTGAAAATTCATCCTTAAGCGTCCATAAAATAACGTGCTTAACCATTTTAATATTCCTCCGTTAAAAATAGGGTTTTATTTTCTTTTGTTTCCATAAAGCTTCTTGACAATTTTTTTATTTGAAAAACTTCCTTTGGAACGGTTTTTAGCGTCATTATATGCCCATATGCACAGTGCAAGATATAAAAGGGATATAATGAGTGAAATTACAATAGCTCTTACAAACCAGCTTGTTGAGAAAAAGTTTTTTGCCATAGTCAGATTGAATTTAAGAAATGACCGGTCAACCTTGTCAGCGGCTACGAGATCCACCTTTGCAATGACTTCATCTGAAAGCTTTAATTCAATCTCGCCGAGTTTTTCTCCCTTTTCAACAGGAGCGGAAACTCTGTCTGCCAGTTTTATATTTTTCTGTATTGATGTTGTATCAACATCATTGTACCATAATGTTGAAAATTCATCTTTCGGCTTTACAAGAACATATCCGTTTCCGTCGGAGTCATCAACCTTTATTTCGGCAATTTCTTCATCTTTTGAAAGGAGAATTTCGTATTTGAAATTGTTGAATACCCAGTCGATAAGATTGCAGGCATCTATCAGATGATAATATTTTGAATCGCCGTCTTCATCGTAAAATGGAGCATTCATCAGTACTATCAGATACTTGATACCGTCAGAACTTGCCATGGTAATTATGCTTCTTCCGCCCAGCTGAAGATTTCCTGTCTTTATTCCTTTTACACCATATATATAGTAGTCGCTTGCCGCACTCATAATTGTGTTTGAATGTGTCCATGTCCATTCTTCTTCATGCTGTGTAGTGTAGCTTATGGGATTTGCCTGATATTCTTCCGTTGTTGCAATATCTTCAAAGCCCGGTACAGTAAGTGCATATTCTGTTATAAGTGCCATATCCCTGGCGGTTGAAACCTGTTTCGGATCGTAAAGACCATGGGGATTGGTAAATACTGTATTATCTGCACCAATTTCCTTGGCCTTCTGGTTCATTTTATCAACGAAAGCAGGAATGCTCTGATTTCCGAAATAATTTGCAAGTATATTTGCTGCTTCACATGATGAAGTAAGCATAAGAGCATACAGATAGTCTTTTACAGTAAAAGTATCGCCGTCCCATATCTCGGCATATCTTAAATCGTCCGGATACTCATAATTTTCAAATTCTGTATAAAGAGATTTATCAGCTGTAATTGTAACGCCTTCTGTATCAGGACAGTTTTCTAAAACAATAATGGCTGTCATTATGTCCACAAGAGAGGCAGGCATTTGTTCGGCATCAGCATTCTTTTCGTAAATTACAGATTTGGTATCCAGATTTATCATATATGCCGACTGGCTGTTTACATCGAACGGGGGAGTAAAAGTGACAGCCTCGGAAACATTTGATGAAGATATATATAAGCAGATCAGCAAAGCTGACAGAAAAGAAATGAATTTTTTCAAATTAAAACAGCTCCTTGAGATAATTAAATTTTCCTATCTCCTATTATACCAAATTTATAATAAAAATCAAACATTTTTATGAAAAAAATAAAAAGAGGTTTACGAAATTGCTTTTTTGTGATAAAATAATAGTGTTAGTGTGTTTGTATGTTTGTATTTTAAGTTAGGGGGAATTTAGTTGATCTATGTAACCGGAGATATGCACGGTGAATTTTCACGTTTTAAAACAAAGGCTATAAAAAAAATCAAAGAAAACGATACTTTAATAATCTGCGGCGATTTTGGCTTTATATGGGACGGTTCAAGAAGAGAACAGTCAATACTTGACAAGATAGGTAGTATGAAATTCAACGTTGCATTTATTGACGGATGTCATGAAAATTTTGAACTTCTGAATAACTATGAAGTTGTTGAATGGAACGGCGGAAAGGCTCAGCTGATAACCGGAAATCTGGTACACCTTATGAGAGGTCAGATATATACCATTGAAGGAAAAAAGATTTTTGCATTCGGCGGCGGTCACAGCCAGGATTATGATTACCGTAAAAATCAGGACTGGTGGATACAGGAACAGCCGACTCATGAGGAAATAATCAATTCAATAAATAATTTAAGCGTATATGACAATGATATAGATTTTATAGTAACTCATGAACCACCTGCATCACTGAAAGACTGCCTTGGAGTTGATGTTTTGCAGCGTCTTGAAATACATGCATTTTTTGAGGATATTATAAAAGCCTGTCATTATGAAAAATGGTTTTTCGGAAAGTGTCATGTGGACAAGTATATACCGATGAAATTTTATGCTGTTTTTGAAGAAGTTCTTAAGATGTATGAAAAGCTGGAGGAGTAAAAACAGTTTTAATTTTTATTTTCTTCGGACAACAACGCACAGGCAGATATTCTGCAAAGCCGACAGATGGTCTTTGTGCGGGTTGCCTTTACATACATAGGAAAATGTGATATAATATATAACGCTTTTGATTTTAAAGAAATACTGACGGGAGAAAAAGAGATGTCATCATTATCATTTTGTGAATTAAAAAGAAAAGCTTTGGACAAATATTTCGGAAAAATGAACGACAGACAGCGTGAGGCTGTGTTTGCAGTAAATGGTCCTGTACTTGTACTTGCCGGAGCAGGAAGCGGAAAAACAACTGTTATTGTAAACCGTATAGCAAACATGATAAACTTTGGAAATGCATATGCTGATGATGCATACAACGGTTCTGACGAAGACTGTTCATTTCTTGAAAAATACATAAACGGCGGTGAAGCAACACTTGACCAGTTAAGGGAAATCATCGCAGTAAGTCCTGTAAAGCCATGGAACATTCTTGCAATTACTTTTACAAACAAGGCGGCAGGCGAACTAAAAGAGCGTCTTGCGGCAATGCTTGGCGAGGACGGTGAAAACATTCATGCTGCAACATTCCATTCAGCCTGTGTCAGAATATTAAGACGTGAGATAACAAAGCTTGGCTATGACAGCAGTTTTACTATATATGATTCAGATGACAGCCAGCGTGTTGTAAAATCAGTCATGAATGACCTTGGAGTATCTGAAAAGCAGTTTCCTCCGAAGTCTGTTCTTTCTGAAATAGGCTTTGCAAAGGACAGGCTTATGGAGCCGGAAGAAATGGCGGAAGATGCATCGGGAGATTACCGCAGAATGGTTATCTCAAAGATATATCATGAATATCAGAACAGACTCAAGGCTTCAAATGCGGTTGATTTTGATGATATTATCAAGCTGACTGTAAAAATACTTACAGATTTTCCGGAAACACTTGAATATTATCAGAACAGATACAGATATATAATGGTTGATGAATATCAGGATACAAATCAGGCACAGTTCAGGCTTGTAAGTCTTTTGTCTGCATCACATCATAATTTATGTGTTGTCGGCGATGATGACCAGAGTATCTATAAGTTCAGAGGGGCAACTATTGAAAATATTCTGAGCTTTGAAAAACAGTTTGCAGGAAGCAGAGTTATCCGACTTGAACAGAACTACCGCTCTACACAGAATATTCTCAGTGCTGCTAATTCTATTATAAAAAATAATTCTTCAAGAAAAGCAAAGGAACTCTGGACTGATGCCGGTGAGGGCGAAAAAATTACATGGTACAGGGCACAGGACGAGCGTGATGAGGCTGCGTTTATTGCTTCAAAGGTTATGGAATGCGTTAAAAATGGCGGGAAATTCAGTGATAACGCTGTTCTGTATCGTATGAATGCACAGTCAAATCTTATTGAACAGGCGTTTGTAAAAAGCGGTGTTCCTTATCGTGTATTCGGCGGCATGAGATTCTATGACCGCAAGGAAATAAAAGATATTACTTCATATATGGCGGTTATCAATAATAATAACGATTCGCTTAGACTCAGAAGAATCATAAATGAACCTAAAAGGGGAATAGGCGACAGTACGCTTTCCTTGCTTGATGATATTACAAGAGATCTCAGCATTACATATTTTGAAGCAATGAGAAATGCGGAAAGCTATCCGGTAATTGCCAAGAAGGCTCCGGTGCTGAAAAAGACAGCAGCCATATTTGATGACCTTTCTGACTTTGCAGAAAACAACCCGCTTGATAAATTTTTTGATCGTCTGCTTGAAAAGACAGGTTATCTTGAATATATGAAGAGTCTTGGCGATGAAGGGCTGACCAGACTCGAAAATATAAACGAACTTAAATCAACAGTTCTTTCTTATATGAATGATGCTGAAGAGCCTTCGCTCAACGGTTTCCTTGAGGAAATTGCCCTGTATACGGATATTGATAAAATGGATGCTGATACAGATGCTGTAGTTATGATGACAGTTCATTCCGCAAAGGGTCTTGAATTCAATAATGTTTTTGCAGCGGGTATGGAAGATGGTATTTTCCCTAGCGGCAGATGCTTTGGAAATGACGAGGAACTGGAAGAAGAAAGACGTCTTGCTTATGTTGCGGTTACGAGAGCAAGAAAAAAACTTTATGTAAGCAGTGCTCAGCAGAGAATGCTTTTCGGCTCAACCCAGCATAATACTACATCAAGATTTATCAAGGAAATTGACAGGGATCTTATTGAAAAGGTGGATAATACTGTTGTAAGAAAATCCTCAAAGCCGCCGGTTCAGTCGGTTCAGTCTATTTCACTTCAGCAGCAGCTTGCCAAAAACAAGACCAGTCATCAGGAAAAGGTGAGTGCCGGTTCATATACGGCAGGTGACAAGGTGAAGCATAATATATTCGGTGAGGGAACTGTTTTAAGTGTAAAGAATATGGCAAATGACGCTTTGCTTGAAATTGCATTTGAAAAGGTTGGTACTAAAAAGATAATGGCTAACTTTGCAAAGATGCAGAAGCTCTGATATAAAACTGTTTCTGAAAAAACTGTAACACAATTTCGGCTCTGACATATTATGTACTATGAAACGGAAAACAAAAACTTCCGCTTCAATACATTTTATTTTTTAAGGAGTTGCTTAATATGGGTTGTGGATGCGGTTTTTCAGGTAATGGTTGCTGGTGGATCATCATTTTAATTCTCTTGTTCTGCTGCTGCGGTTGTGGAAACAATGGCTGTGGTAACAATGGCTGTGGTAACAATGGTTGTGGCTGCGGCAATGATGGCTGCGGCTGTGGATGCTGATTCCTGTAGCTGATTAATTCCTGACCCCCGAAGATTATTCTTCGGGGGCTTTTTATTTTATAATAAACTCACTTTCAGCCGCATATAATTAAGAAAAAAAGTGTATTGGAGTGAGCTAAGTGAAGGGTCAGCCGAATGACAGAGCAGTAATTTTAGGACAATACATACTGGAGAACAATGCCACAGTAAGAGCAACAGCGAAAAAGTTCGGGATAAGTAAAAGTACAGTGCATAAAGATGTAAGTGAAAGACTTCCAAAGATTCAGCCTCAGTTGTATCCGGAGGTTAAGAAAATCCTTGAAACGAATAAACAGGAACGTCATATCAGGGGAGGACTCGCAACAAAAAAGAAATATGAAGAACTTGCAAGGAAAAATAAAAAAAACTGCGGTAATAAATAATTACCGCAGATATATATGTCAAAGCAGCTGTTGAGTTCTGATTTCAAAAGCTTTTTTAAAGACGTAAGACGTCACTTTTGAAATTCCGTCAGAGCTAAATATCTGCTTATCTTATTTTATGCTGAAAATTGTATTTTGCAACAAGAAATTTTTTATAAAATTACTGGAAAAAAATTCCATAAGGATATTGTGGTTTTATAAAAAATATGGTAAAATAATATAAAAGAAATTTTCAGGAGCATAATCTTATGAATAATCCAAATAATATTTATTATATAATCGAAATATATTATCAGAATGAAAAACTATATCTGTATACTAAAAGAGTAGGAGTGCATTTTCCGGATATGGCTAAAAAGTTTGTGCACAGACGGTCGGCAATGAGGTATTTCAGAGATTCTGAGTTTATGCGGCAGGGATGTTATTTCCGTATTTTAAAGTATGATAAAAGCGTAGAAAAAATTATCTTATAAATTAAAATACCCCCGGATCCTTCAATGGATTCAGGGGTATTGTTTTTATATTCCTTCGAGATTAAAATCCGGAATGTATTTAAGCTGTGCGGATTGTTTATCCTGTGTAAAACCATCAATACCGCATCTTATGACTTCATTCAAAACTGATTTATATTCAAACGTCGTGACTTTTCGGTTTATTTCCGGAAATTGACTGCTTAGAAAAGTCGGAGTATACTGGCTCATAAGGCTTATCATAAATGAGTTTTTCGGGAGATTTTCCGAAAGCCACTTTACAATATTTATTGAATCATGCCGACAGCCGGGAAGTATAAGATGACGTATCACAAGACCTTTTTTAAGCATATCGCCTTCCCATATAAGTTCAGGCTGCTGTCTGTGCATTTCAAGTACAGCTTTTGATGAATATTCAAAGTAATCAGAAGCTTTTGAGTATCTGGCTGATAATTCTGATGAAAAATATTTCATGTCAGGAAGATAAATGTCAACATAATCCTGTAAAAGCTGAAGTGTTTCTGTGCGTTCATACCCTCCGCTGTTATAAACAACGGGAATGTGGAGCCTGTGCTTTACCATATCAAGTGCGTTTATAATCTGATAAACATAGTGAGTAGGATTAACCAGATTGATATTATTTGCCCCTTTGTCCTGTAATTCCAGGAAAATTTCACTGAGCCTTTTTTCAGTAATTTCACGTCCGAAGCCCTCATGACTTATCTGATAATTCTGGCAGAAGCAACACTTCAGCGAACAGCCGGAAAAGAAAACTGCTCCTGAACCGTTTTTACCGCTTATCGGAGGTTCTTCCCACATATGCAGACAGGCTTTTGCGGCTTTGACTGTGTTGCTGACACCGCATACGCCGACAGCCGTATTTCTGTCAGTATTGCACTGACGTGGGCATAACTTACAGTTTGCCATTTTCTTTATGGTATATGTCATCGCTGCCAAGGCGACAGGCGAAATTTTTATAGCCATATTCGCACAATGTTTCAATATTTCCGTCTTTACGCAGAACAGCTATTGAAGGAAGATTTATTCCGTTGAAAGTATTGTTTTTAACAGTGGAGTAAATAGCCATATCGCAGAAAATAAGCTTGTCATTTATTTTCAGAGGTGCATCAAATGAGTAATCACCGATTATATCGCCTGCAAGACAAGTATTTCCGCCAAGGCGGTAAGTATATTCTTTTTCATTTGGCTGTCCGCTTCCGATAATATGCGGGCGGTAAGGCATTTCCAGAACGTCAGGCATATGGCAGGCGGAAGAAGCGTCCAGAATTGTAATGTTCATGCCGTTTTCAACAATGTCAAGAACACTTGAAACGAGATATCCTGCGTTGAGTGCAACAGCTTCACCCGGTTCAAGATAAACCTGGATTCCGTATTTGTTTTTGAAAAACATTATGCATTCAATCAGTGTTTCAATATCATAATCCTCTCGTGTGATATGATGACCTCCGCCAAAATTTATCCACTTCATATTTTTCAGATATTTTCCAAATTTTTCATCAACAACCCTGATAGTTCTTTTCAGCGTATCGGAATTCTGTTCGCACATGGTGTGAAAGTGCAGACCGCTTATTCCTTTAAGGTCGGTGTTGTCAAAATTTTGCAGTGTAACGCCCATTCTTGAGCCTTTGAAACATGGATTATAAATATCAGTTTCTATTTCAGAATATTCAGGATTTATTCTTATTCCGCATTCGATTTCACGTCCGCAGTTTCTGACTGTTTCCTTATGCATATCCCACTGTGAGAATGAATTGAAAACAATATGGTCACAGATTTTTACTATTTCAGCCATATCTTTTTTTGTGAATGCCGGAGCAAAAACATGGTTTTCAGCGTCAGGCATATATTCATGTGAAAGAATAGCCTCGTTAATACCGCTTGATGTAGTACCCGCAAGGTAACGGCTTATCAGCGGATAAAAATTAAAGTTTGAGAAAGCTTTTTGTGCAAGGAGTATTTTACATTCTGTTCTGTCCTGCACAGACTTTAATATTTCAAGATTTTTAATAAGCTTTGCTTCGTCAATGACATAACATGGAGTTTCAACATTATATAGGTTTTTATTCATTATTTTCTCCTGAAAAAGTATTGGTTAAGTTTTAGAACCCATCTGCAAGCTTCTGATGCAGACGGGTTCTTAAAGAACTGAATGAAAATTATCTTATATGAATTTTACCGCAGTACCATATGCTATAACCTCAGCAGCCCCCTGCATAACAGCTGATGATGCATAGCGTATGTTTACAACTGCATCTGCACCAAGTGATTCAGCTTCCTGAACCATTCTCTTTGTGGCAATTGCACGGGCTTCATTCATCATTTCAGTATATGCTTTAAGTTCTCCGCCAACAAGAGTTTTAAAGCTCTGCATTATGTCCTTTCCGGCATTTTTTGACTGGATTGTTGAACCCTTTACAAGTCCGAGCATTTCAAAGTTTTTGCCTGTAATGTAATCAGTATTTACTAATATCATCTTCTTCACCTTTCTTGATTTCACGTATTCTGTCAATAAGCGTATAGATTGCAAGTGCTATTCCGATTATGGCTATAACTGCAAATACTATTCCGGCAGGACTTATCGCAGCAAGCATTACATAGCCAATAAGAATCAGGATAAGTAAAACGGTAATAACAACCGGAGCGATTATTTTTTTAGTATGATTTTTCATATCATTACTATCCCTTTGATTTATTTACTTTCTGTATCAGTCTACGAGTACAGGATCAAAGTTTTCCTTCCAAGGAAGTCCCCATTTGTTAAGTCCTTCCATAAACGGATCCGGATCAAATTCTTCAACATTATATACGCCAGGCTTTTTCCATTTGCCAGTGAGCACCATTGATGCACCAATCATAGCAGGAACACCTGTTGTGTAGGAAACAGCCTGAGAGCCGACTTCCTTGTAACATTCCTGATGGTCACATACATTGTAAACATAATAGTTAACCGGTTTGCCATCTTTTTTACCCTGACAGATACAGCCTATATTTGTTTTGCCGACTGTTCTCGGACCGAGTGATGCCGGGTCAGGAAGAACCGCTTTAAGGAACTGAAGCGGAACAATTTCCTTTCCTTCGTACATAATTGGTTCAATTGAAGTCATTCCTACATTTTCAAGGCATTTCAGATGTGTAAGGTAGCTCTGACCGAATGTCATAAAGAATCTGATTCTCTTGATACCCTTGATGTTGAGGGCGAGTGATTCAAGTTCTTCATGGTGGAGAAGATACATATCCTTTTCACCGACTTCATCAAAGTTGTAAACCCTCTTTATTTCCATAGGTTTGGTTTCAACCCATTTGCCGTCCTCTATATAACTGCCATTAGCGGAAACTTCACGAATATTTATTTCAGGATTAAAATTTGTTGCAAACGGATAACCATGGTCACCGCCGTTGCAGTCGAGAATATCAATATAATTTATTTCATCAAAATAATGTTTCTGGGCATACGCAGAGAATACACCTGTAACACCAGGGTCAAATCCGCAGCCAAGAATAGCTGTGATACCCGCTTTTTCAAAACGCTCTCTGTAAGCCCACTGCCACTTGTATTCAAACTTTGCAGTATCTTCCGGCTCATAGTTTGCAGTATCAAGATAATCAGTTTTTGTTTCAAGACAAGCGTCCATGATTGTAAGATCCTGATAAGGGAGAGCAACATTTATAACGATGTCAGGCTTTTCTCTGTTTATAAGTTCAACAAGCTGGGGAACGCTGTTGGCGTCAACCTGAGCCGTTGTAATTTTTGTGGAAGTCTTGTCCTGAAGTTCCTCTTTGAATTTATCACACTTGGATTTTGTACGGCTTGCTATGCATATTTCAGTAAACACTTCACTGTTCTGGCAGCATTTGTGAATTACAACTCCTGCAACGCCGCCGGCACCAATTATTAAAGCTTTAGACATTTTTATCAATTCCTTTCGTATCAGTAACAATCCCAGTTGTATATAACATCACTGAAATCAAGATTTTTGAGTTTTTCTTTGTTTATGAAAAAGTTGCAGACACCTGAATCTCCCCACATCATTTCAATCTTATCGTCAATGTATGCACTGTCAAGCTGAAGGAGAAGAAAATCATGAGTATCGCCTTCGTCCCTCGGGTCAAACTGCGTAAATGCTGGATATCCGCCTATCTTGTTTCCGAATGAATTTCCGACAGTTTTTTCATAGCATTCAGCTTCATCGAATTCACAGTCAATATCATATAGGGATTTCAGCTGCTTTTCCGGAACAGCCTCATTATACTTTTTGCAAATCATATTTTCCGCACGATAGTCACAGTCAGATATTCCCGTCATGCATTCAGTAAACGAAATGCCGAATGTACCGGTTACAGGCATAAGGCTTTCCGTTTTGTCAAATTCATTTTCCACGAATTTTGAAGCAATTTCTTCTTCTGTTACACTCTTGTCAACTTCCTTGTAATATATGATTCTGAATGAGTCCTGCCTGGTGTTATTGTCAAAATCAGCACCATAAAGGTCATCGTTCATTATCCAGAACTGAAGCAGTCCGCTTTTCGGGTATTCAGGTATGTTAACCTTTTCGCATTCAATCTGTGCGAGTAATCTCAGCTGATTTCCTTTGCTGTTTGTCGGGAAATTTCCGTTATGAGGAATATATCCGGTACCGCCTACTTTGCTTTCAAAAACGGCGGGATTTGTATCTGTAAGATTCATTTTTACAGTCGGGACAGAAGTTTCATCATAGACTTCCTGGAAAATCTTATTTAGTATCTGAACTTCGTTTATTCCGGATTCGGACTGTACAGATGAAGAATTTTCAGTGCCGGAATTTTCCGTTTCAGCAGCATTATCATTTTCATCATTCTTTTTAAAAATATCAAAAATTCCCATATCAGTTCTCCTTGTAGAAGTAAAGCAGTATTTCTCTTAAAAGCTTGCAGGCAAGTGCTGTTGATGCACCGCTCTGGTCAAGAGCAGGGGAAAGTTCATTTACATCTATTGCAACTGTATTCATAGTTGAAACTGTCTGTACTGCAAGCATGAGTTCTGTAAATGTTACGCCGCCGGCTTCAGGTGTTCCTGTTCCGGGAAAGCATGACGGGTCAAGAACGTCAAGGTCAATCGTGAAATAGACGGGTCTGTTTTTTATGATTTCATGCAGCTTTTCCAGTCCTCTGAAATTAAATTTATTGGTGATAACGTGTTCACGTCCCCAGAGGAATTCTTCTCTGTCACCACTTCTTATTCCAAACTGAAAAATGTTTCTGTCGCCTACAAGTTCATGACATCTTCTCATGACACAGGCATGTGAAAGTTTCTGACCAAGATAGTTGTCACGCAGGTCAGCATGAGCATCAAAGTGGATTATGCAAAGGTCAGGGTATTTTTTTGCAGCGGCTCTTACAGAACCGAGAGTCACAAGATGTTCGCCGCCTATCATAAGCGGCATTTTGCCGTCACTGAGTATCTGTGCTGAAAAATTTTCAATATCATTTAAAGCGGATTCAGGATTTCCAAAACAAAGTTCCAGATCCCCGCCGTCAAAAACTTTTATATCTGTCAGATCCTTGTCCTGATAAGGACTGTATGTTTCTATGCCGAAGCTTTCATTTCTCATAGCAGAACTTGCAAATCTTGTGCCGGGTCTGTATGAAGTGGTACTGTCAAAAGGTGCTCCGAAAATGACAATTTTGCTTTCATCATATTCATTGTCGCAGCCTATAAATGTGTGTATATTTTTTTCCATTCTTATCTGTGTTCTCCTGATTCTCTCAGCTGATCCCTTACATTGTTCGGTATTGCAAAACAGCCAGTATGAAGTATTGTATTATAGTATTTTGTTTTTATTCCAAGACTGTTCCACCAGTCGGCTTTAAGGTCAGCTCTCGGGTCGAATTTCTTTGATGCAAATCCGAAAAGCCAGTGTCCTGAAGGGTATGTAGGAATGTGTGCCTGATAAACAAGTGCAACAGGAAAGGTGGACTTTATTCTGCTGTGTGCTCTTTTCATTGAATTTGCATAGGACGTATAAAAGGTACTTTCATGCTGGTTTACTAAAATACCGTCATCTTTGAGAGCTTTATAGCAGTTGCCATAGAATTCTTTTGTGAAAAGACCTTCGCCGACACCAAAAGGATCGGTTGAATCAACGATAATAAGGTCATATTCATTTTCCTTGTTTCTTACAAATTTTAGTCCGTCCTGAAAATATATGTGAACTCTCGGGTCTGTAAGGCGGCAGGCTGTCTGAGGCAGATACTCTCTGCATATTTCAACAACCATTTCATCAATCTCAACCATGTCTATGTTTTTTACATGATTGTATCTTGTAAGTTCTCTTACAGTTCCGCCGTCGCCTGCACCTATTACAAGAACATTTTGGATGTCAGGATTTACAGCCATAGGAACATGCGTTATCATTTCATGGTAAATATACTCGTCCTTTTCAGTAACCATAAGATAGCCGTCAAGAGTCAGAATGCGTCCGAATTCCTGGGATTCAAAAATATCAATCCTCTGAAATTCACTTTCAGCACTTCGGAGGTGTTTATCGACCCTTATCGAAAACTTCACATTGTCAGTATGATTTTCAGTGTACCATAATTCCATGTTTCGCTCCTATTCCTCAACTATATTGATATTTTCTATGTTCATATCCTGTGTGCCCGTCATAAAACAGCCCTTTTCCTTGGCGTAATTAATGTAGTTTATTATTTCATCTGTGATTTTTTCACCTGGTGCAAGTATCGGTATTCCCGGCGGATAACACATGACAAATTCACCGCAGACCATTCCGCTGCTTTCATTTATCGGAACGGAACGTTTTTTGCTGTAAAACGCTTTCTGCGGAGCAGTTATAACTTCAGGGTTTATATATTCATGGTCAAACATTCCGCTTTTATCCCTTGAATAAAGACGTTTTATTTCAGAAAGCGAAGATATAAGACGTTCAATTTCCAGTGCACGATCACCCGCAGATATAATTGCGAGAATATTTCCTATATCGCCGAATTCAATCTGTATTCCGTAATCGTCACGAAGAATGTCATAGACCTCTATTCCTGCAAGTCCGATATCACGGGTATGGACAGACAGCTTTGTTTTATCAAAATCATAAAATGCATCGTTGTCGCAGAGCTCTTTTCCGAATGCGTAGTATCCGCCGAGCTTATTTATCTCATTTCTTGCATATTCAGCAAACTGTACTGTCTTTCTGAAAATCTCTCTGCCGTTAAGTGCAAGATTTTTTCTTGCTATATCAAGCGATGATATCAGCAGATACGAACCGCTTGTTGTCTGTGTGAGGTTTATAACCTGACGCACATAGTCGCCGTTTATATGCGGTCCGCAGAGAAGTATTGAACTTTGCGTAAGCGAACCGCCTGTTTTATGCATACTTACAGCTGCCATATCCGCTCCGGCAGCCATGGCAGATATTGGCATATCTTCACCGAAATAAAAATGTGTTCCGTGAGCCTCATCAACAAGTGCCAGCATATTATGTTCATGTGCAAGTTCAACTATGGCTTTAAGGTCGGAACAGACACCGTAATATGTCGGGTTGTTTATAAGAACAGCCTTTGCATCAGGATTTGCTTCGATAGCCTGTTTCACATTTTCAACGGACATTCCGAGCGGAATACCGAGTTCCTTATTTGTTCCCGGATTAACATACACCGGAACCGCACCATTTACAACAAGAGCGTTTATGGCACTTCTGTGGACGTTCCTCGGCATAATTATTTTTTCGCCTGACTTACAGGCTGTCATTATCATGGTCTGGACAGAGCCGGTCGTGCCGTTTACTATAAAAAAAGCGTGTTCAGCACCGAAAGCTTCTGCCGCAAGTTCCTGTGCTTCCCGTATAACGGAAACAGGGTGACACAGGTTATCAAGCGGTTTCATGGAATTTACATCAGCTTTAAGGCATGATTTGCCTAAAAAGTCGGTAAGCTCTGTATTTCCACGTCCGCCTTTATGTCCCGGAACATCAAATGGAACAACCCGGTTTAAAAGATGTTCTTTCATAGCCTCAAGAACAGGGGCTTTGCTCTGAGCAAATTTCATAAGTTCTGTGCCTCCTGTCAGTAAATGTTCATGCCGCTGAATATTTCTATCATTTCACGTCTTAAACTGTTTGTTATATCAAGTCTTTCCTTCGGGTGGAGTTCGTAGACATCAGTATTGAAAAGATAATTCTGAAGCTGGATTTCCTTTATCAGCATTTTTGTGTGAAAAATATTGGACTGATATACATTTACATCTATTGCATCGTATTTATTAAGGGTTCTGTCATCAATATAGTCCTGAATGGAAGTGATATTGTGGTCAATAAAATATTTCTTTCCGCACATATCACGGGTGAATCCTCTTACACGATAGTCTATTGTAATAATGTCAGAATCAAAGCTGCTTATAAGATAGTCAAGGGTATTAAGCGGAGATATCTCGCCGCAGGTTGCCACGTCAATATCAACACGGAATGTACATACTGTATTTTCAGGATGTGATTCCGGAAATGTATGGACAGTTACATGGCTTTTGTCGAGGTGTGCATGAATAGTTTCATTCTGTCCGAAACCAAGCCCCTGATTGCATGACTTGTCTATTTTTTCAGGAACATGACCTTCTGCAATAAGAATGTTGACAGATGCTCCCTGTGGTTCATAATCCTGCTTGGATATATTGAGTATTGTAGCACCAATCATCTTTGTTACATCGCAAAGAATCTTTGTCAGACGTTCTGAATTATACTGCTCATCTATATATCTGATATAATCCATCTGTTCACGCTTACTTTTGGCATAGCAGACATCATAAATATTAAAACTTAATGTTTTTGTGAGATTATTAAAACCATACAATGCCAACTTTTTTTCCAACCCTAACATCACGGCCTTTCGGATAATTTATTTTAGTTTACAGGAGTTTATTTTATCACATTTTTACTGTAAATGCAATGATATTTGGAATTTTTAACAGAATTTTTTCAAAAAACTCAAAATACCCGTCTGCAAATGTATTTTTTGACAGACGGGCATAAAGTTTATCTTAAAATGTATGAGTCGTATCCGAGTTCGCTGAACGTGCTGTAAATTTCTGCTTTCTGGGAACTCGTCAGTGAAAGTGACGAAATTTCAGGAATAAATGATGTCTTGTAAATTTTGGTTTCCGTTTCTTCGCATATTGCTTTTATTTTTTCTGCGGCACTCATAGATGAAAAATTGATTTTTTTGCCATTACATTCAACAGTAGAAGTGAATTTGCTCAGGTCAATATTCAGAACATATTTCTGCGTATTCAAAAGTATAGGCTGGAACACTTCACAGCTTCCTGTCAGCATTTCATATGCCGGAATTTCTATCCACATATTGCTGTCTTTGTTTCGTGCGGTTTTGGTCATGGTGTTTATAGCATCTATTAAATCAAGATAGCGGTTGCTGTCGGTAACATATGAACCGAGGGATTCAAGAGCCTTTTCGCTGAATGCAGGATATTCAACATTTGTGCTGATTATATATTCAAATCCGGCCTGTGCTATTTCGCCTGTAAGTGATGAAAGATATTCCTTTGTGGCGGAAGATGAAGGGTCAAGCCAAGGTTTACCTTTATCTTTATTACTGGAATCAAGCCACAGTGATTTTGAAGATTTCATCAGAAATCCGGCATTTTTATTTGCTGTCGGGTACAGATTGTCCTGCATGGTATTAACAGATGCCGCAGGAGTAAATCCTGCCTGCTTTACAGCATCGATTATATCGGAAAGTGCTATGTCATTTCCGGCATCTGCCAGAACAGCTCCGTCGTTGGAGGAATTATAGTTGAGTTTTCCGCCTTCAATTTTCAGCGGCACAATTACCATATTATACTCACTGGAACTTATAAGGCTGAGTGAATTTTTCAGTTCATCTATGTCATTTATTTCACTGTCCTTTATCCAGTACGCCTGATATCCTTTTGGTATTTTTACATTGCTGTCATTTACAGCTTCAAGGGTATCGTTTATATCCGCGGTACTGTCACCTGAACTGAGTTCACCTATTTCGCCGAAAGGCTTTGCAACACTATATCCGACAACGACAAAGAATGATGCAATAACAAGCGTAAATAAAACTGAAAGTATATTGCTTAAAAGATGCGGATGTCTTTTAGGTTTGTATTCATTTTTTTTCTTTTTCATTTTGGTCTCCGTTAGTATACACATTTAATTTATAACAGAATAAAATAACTATATATGTTTTTTTCCTGAAAGTCAGGAAAGAATATATGCTGGAGGGCAAGAAATGACTATTGATAAACTGAATGATTATGCACTGAAAATCTGTCTTGATAAAAAGGATCTGAAAAAATATGAAGCTGATTTTTCTGATATTGATTCAGCATTTATAAAAATGCTTATAACCATGCTCGCTGATGAGATATCGGATATTCTGAATATTGATATAACTAATGAGAAACTGTATGTTGAGGTATTTGCAAAGAAAAGCGGGTGTGTGATATTTATTTCAAGTTCAGCAGAAAACAGCAAAGCCGGTCCGGACGGTAAAATTCTTATATGCCAGTCTGAAAACTTTGAAAGTATTGCTGAACTTTGTATACAGCTTAAAAACTTTCACATGAAAAAAATAAAGTTTTGCAGTCTTTACGGGAATAACTATCATATAAGGCTTATTCTTGGGATAAAGTCCGATTATTACAGCATATCCGGAATTGCTTCACGTTACTGCAAAATAATTCCCGGAAATGAAATAAATATGTCGGCAACTGAAGAATATTTTCAGTGTGTTGAGTCATCTGATGCAATTGAAAAGATTCTGTTACAGACAGGCAAGTGAGGAAACAGCCTCGTTCATATCACTATGTTTGAATATATAGCTTCCGGCAACAAGAATGTCAGCACCTGCTTCGCTTACAAGTTTTCCTGTTTTGTTATTTATTCCGCCGTCAACCTCGATTGCAACGTCAAGATTGTTTTCGCTGATATATTTTTTTGCCGTTGCAATTTTATCAAGCATATCTTCCATGAATGACTGTCCGCCGAATCCTGGTTCAACTGTCATGATAAGAAGCATATCAATTTTGTCCATAAACGGGATTGCGTCCTCAAACGGTGTGCCCGGTTTTACAGACAGACCGGCTTTGACACCGGATTTTTTTATTTTGTCCAGAGTTTTTTCTGTATCGCTTTTACTTTCAAGATGTATGGTTATGATATCGGCACCGAATTTTACACATTCATCTATGTATTTTAAAGGGTCTGTTATCATAAGATGAACGTCAAGATGCATATCTGTGTACTTGTTTACAGTGTCAAGCACGGGGAATCCGAACGAAATATTCGGAACGAATACACCGTCCATAACGTCAAAATGCAGCATATCTGCATTGCTTTTTTCTATTTTGTCCAACTCGTTTTTCAATTCAAGAAAATCTGCACTGAGAATTGAAACTGAAACTGATTTTTTCAAATTCTGCCTCCGAAAATAAATTTTAATAATAAAATTGATTATAAAAACAGGTTCGTAAACGTCCCGTATACTAATTATATATTATATTTTTCCTACCGTCAATAAAAATAAAGCATTATTCTTATTTTTTTGTAATAAACTTAAAACAAGCCTATTAAAACGGAGGGACAGGAACGATATGAACAAGAATAGAATACTCAGGGACACCTGTTTTCTGACAGCTGTTGAATTTGCGATTCAGGGACTTTCTCTGCTTGTAAATGTATTTATAACGAGAAAGCTCGGATCGTCTGTTATCGGAATGGTTTCGCTTATCGGAACATTCTTTTTCTTTGCAACTATTATTTCAAGCGGTAATATTTATTTGTCATCAAGCCGGTTTATTTCTGAGGAAATAGGGAAGAAAACGGGAAATCCGGTTAAAGTTTTCCGATATGGAATAATTTCCTCGGTAAGTTTGAGTATTTTTACAGCGGCAGTAATATTTATTTTTTCAGGAATTATAAGTACTAAAATTTTAAAGACGGAACAGCTTGTAATTCCGATAAGGATACTTGCTGTGATTCTGCCATTTGGCTCTGTAAGTGCCTGTATAAAGGGATATTTTAATGCAGTACGCAATGTAACGCTTCCGGCGGCTGCGGGGACTTTGGAATTTCTTGTGAAGTCAGGGCTGTTTGCATTTTTTGCTGAATTTTTTATTACTCAGGGGAAGCTCAACGTTCTTACAGCTTTTGCGGTAAGTATCGCCGCAGGACAGATTTTTGGCTGTCTTTTTCTTGCAATGTTTTATCTGAAATGCAGAAAACCATGCAGAAATGAATGCTCTATCGGATTCAAGTGGTTTGTTCTGGCATCTGTGCCGATATTTTTAAACAGTATCGTAACTTCTGTTTTAAGCAGTGCCAATGATGCTCTCGTTCCGCTTACACTGAAGCAATACGGAAATTCAACTGCCGAGGCACTCAGCCAGTTCGGGATTTTTGAAGCAATTGTCATTCCGGCTTTGTTTTTTCCATCGAGCATTCTGTGCAGTCTTTCAAGTATACTTGTACCGGAACTTTCCAGGGAACGCTGTGCAGATAATAATGACAAAAATGCCTGCCTCATAAACAAAGTTTTAAGACAGACATTCAGCTTTTCAATTTTTGTTGCAGTGATATTTCTTTGCTTTGGAAGGGAAATAGGATATCTGATGAGCGGTGACTATTTTGCCGGAAAGATAATAGCGATTCTTTCTCCGGCAGTACCTTTTATCTACCTCGAAATAATTCTTGAGGGAATTTTAAAGGGCATGGGAAAACACAGTTTTTCATCTGTCAATTATCTTGTGGAATATACAATAAGAATTTCAGTATTGCTTATTTGTGTTCCTATATTCGGATTTTACGGAATCGTTATATCGTATCTTACAAGCAATATTATCTGTAACACTACAAGACTTATAATGATAATAAAAA
>ERZ826613.242-NODE-242-length-81950-cov-5.325160_pt1 | contig 81950 bp, 73 predicted proteins | sample MGYA00519925_ERZ826613 | MGnify/ENA primary metagenome ERZ826613 (study PRJEB31778, sample SAMEA3449236) | human gut metagenome | biome: human gut; feature: human-associated habitat; material: faeces | place: United Kingdom | collected 2010/2012 ... | reverse complement strand
CTATTTTATCGCTTTTTTAGTGCCCAATCAACGTTAGGGTGTGGTTGGCGGTTACAATAAAAGCGCCCTTTACGGACGCTTTTATTTTAATTGTATTTTTTGATTTCCTTGTCGATGTCAGCTTTCCATTCGTCACGAAGTTCTGCCCATGTGGACGGTGAACCTTCATGTTCGGAAATGAGAGCATCGCTCAGATTGTTTATAATTCCTCTTGTGGAATAATCATAGGTTTCGGAGTACATTTTTGTACCCATGCCGCAGCCGTAGTCAAACATCGGTGTGACAGTTTTAAGGTCGGTTATTTCCTGCCAGAAGTCATACTGTTCCTCAGTAATAAAGCTTCCCTTGTCGTCGCCGTAATCAGCTTCCTTTACAAGAGCCTGTTTCTTTTCAGCTTCCTTGTACTTGTCCTCTGTACGGGCAATACGCTCACATGTCAGATAAGCAGCCACTGCCTTGCCCTTGTCGGAATTTGCAGCAAGCATTTTCGCACTTATATCGCCTGTCAGGTAATAGCTGTCTGATTCAGATGATTTCGGGAATGGTACAAAGAACAGATCCCCGTCTTCATTTTTGGCATTTGATTCTGCAAGACTCTGCAAAGTCATTCCGAAGAAAAGGGTTGAATCATCATCAGGGAAATAGCTGTTCCACGATGCATTGAACAGATTGTCTGTTCCGATTTCTTCAAGAACGTCCTCAGCCTTTTCAATTTCAGGACTCATGATATTGTTGGTGTATGTCTTGCCGTCAAAGGAAACGAAAGGCTGTCCTGATGACTGCACCAGCGGACTTCCTATCCAGCCTGTACAGCCGTATCTGCTGTCACCGTTTTCGGTAAATGTTTTCATCATGGAAAGGAACTTGTCGTAATTCCATTCGCCCTTTTTGTAGAGTTCATACGGGTCGTCAAGTTTTTCGTCCTTTATCATGGCTCTGCTGTATATAAGGCATACCGGATTGTTTATGCCGACAGGCACAATATAGTGTTTTCCGTCAACAGCCATTCTGTCAGCGAGGTCTTTTGTGTCGGTCCAGAGTTCGTCGCTGAAATCTATAAAATCATCAAGCGGCTGATACTGGTCAGCAACAGCGCCCGGAAAAGCGGCAGGGTCATAGTCGATCATGTCAACCGGATCTCCGCCCAGAATTCTGTTTGCAAGGTCATCATATTTTGTTTCCTGTGTTGTCGGAACCCATTCTATCTTTCCGCCGTAAACGTCCTCGAAAAGTGTAAGAGCGATACTTCTGTCCTGTCCTGCGTCAGGATTGAGGTCGTAGTCGGAAAGCCAGTAAATTGTCTGTCCGCTTACATCTGAATCACCTGATGCTGATTCCTCTGATGACTGCGTTTCGTCAGCCTGTGAGGAACTGCTTTCGGAAGAACTGCTGTCATTATCTTTATTACAGCCCGTAAAAGCTGTCATGAGCATTGTCATTGCGGCAAGAGCCGTCAGAAATCTTTTTAACTTCATTGTGAATCTCCTTTTTATGTCTTTTCAGATTCGTTTTGTTTCTTTTTAATTATATATAAATTTAACAGTGATGTCAAGAACTCTTGACATTTTTCTTTTTTGATTATCCTGCATACTTTTCAAAATCTTCTTTGCTGCCGTTGAAAACATTCAGGTCTATATACTGTTCCGCACCCTCATAGCCTTTGAGTCTTCCTCTGTTGCAGTACTGCCAGAATGTCCACTGCCGTCCGTCAGAAAGCTTTGCCGTTCTGAAGATGCTTCTGTACCATATATCATTGTCCTGAAAAAATCCTTTTATATACCGTTCATACGTTATATCAGTAACATAGATTATCGGCTGCATACCATAATGCTCATACAGGAGGTCGGACATTTCCTTTAGGTTTTCCCTTGTTTCCTCCTTGTCGGGGGGATTCACGCCATGTTCGCCGTAATATTCAAGATCTATGACAGGGGGAAGCATATTGTCGGTTACGGGAACAGTCCTTATAAAATTTTCAGCCTGCGTCTTTCCGGGACTGTCAAAACTGAAAAAGTGGTAAGCACCGATTCTTATATCAGTATCAGCGGCATTTTTATAATTGTTCCTGAAATATGTGTCTGCATAGCCGCTTCCCTCAGTAGCTTTTATAAATGCGAAATCAATGCCCTGTCTGCTGAGCGTTTCCCAGTCAATCTCCCCCTGATAAGATGAAACGTCAACACCCCTTACCGGGTATTTGCTTTTTGACGGAGTGTTCAGCCAGATGATACCATTATACCACAATACCCCGAAAACATATAAAAGTATTACAACGGCTGAAACAGCAATTAAAATTTTATATCTCAGTTTCAAGCTTTCAGTTCTCCGCAGCTGTGATTCCGAAAAATCTTTCAGCGTTTTCACAGGTTATGTCAAGCATTTCCTGTGCAGTTTTTCCCTTTATTTCTCCTGCCCTGGCGGCTATCCTGTCTATCATGGAACTGTCACATCGCTGACCTCTGAAAGGTTCAGGTGCCATATAAGGACAGTCTGTTTCAAGCATAAGCCTGTCCAGCGGAACTTCTGCAAGGGCTTTGAGTGCCTTTTTGGCATTTTTAAAAGTCAGGACACCTGTGAAGCTTATATACATACCGAGTCCGATAACCTCCCTGGCGGTTTCCGCACTTCCGCTGAAACAATGCACAACGCCGGAAGGCTTGTATTCCCTCAGAATTTCCATAGTGTCCTCAGTTGCATTTCGTGAGTGGATTATAACAGGAAGTTCAAGTTTCTGTGCAAGTTCAAGCTGTTCCTTAAAAAGCTTTATCTGCTTTTCACGGGAGTAGTTTTCATAATGATAGTCAAGACCGATTTCCCCCAGAGCCTTTATTTTTCCGGAGGATTTTATATACTCTTCAAGTTCTGAAAGATAATTTTCCGGAGTGTAGTCCACAGCCTCAGGATGAACACCCAGAGCACCATAAATATAGTCATACTCCGAAACAAGTTTCAGTATTTTCGGACAGTCTTCCATAGCCGCCGCAACGGTTACGATATTTTTTACTCCCTTTTCGGGAAGTGAGTTCAATAGAATCTGCCTGTCGTCATCAAATGCAGATTCCGTATAATGCCCATGTGAATCAAAAATATTATTCATTTTCTGTTTTCTCCGCTGTTGTTTCCTGCTGGCTTGTTTCGCTCTGAGGATTATATTCATCGAAATATTCCATGATATCCTCTGTGAAATAGTTGTCAACTATAAAGCCGGATTTGTTTTCTGTTCCGTAAGGTGTTACAAACTGTGCTCTTGTGGAACGTGTTTCGCTGTCGTCCGGATCGCTGTATTTGAGCATGAATTTTATCGAATATTTCTTGTCGCTGTAGTCAACCGCAGAAATATCAGTTTTCACCATATTTATAATAGTTTCAAAAATATTGTCCAGATTGTCTGAAATTCTTGAACCGCTTGTCTGGTTGACCATTGCTGTTATAAGCGATGAAACGGTTGAAATACGCTGTGTTTCTCCGCCGGAATATCCGCCGTAGCTTATTATCTTTGATATCTGTTCAGGTGAAAGATACTGTTCGCCGTCCGACTGCGGCAGACCGCTTATTCCCTTCGGGACTGCAAAGCTTGCTCCGCCGAGGATATTGCAGATTTTTTTGAAGCTTTCAGAATCAAATCTCATGTATCTGTCTATCTGGATGCCAAGTGTGTATTCAAGAGTGCTTTTTACTTCCGAATCGCCGCCGCTCAGATATACGTCCTCAACAGGCTTGTTATCCCTGCCGACAAGCATATTCGACTGGATTCCCATAAAAGTAATCTTCTTGTCCACGGGCTGTGAACGCATTACTATAAATGTATACGGCTGAGGAGAAACGGTATCAGGAACAGTTCCGTCCGTTTCCCAGTCATAGGTTTCCGAATCCTCGCTGCTGCTTTCATCTGCATATTCGTCGTAATATTCATCATCGGAACTGCTGCCCTCGCTGTACGAGTCGTCTGAAACGTCAAGCGAATCGCTAAGGTCAAGAATCAGCAGAACTGTGTGGTTGTCCTCAGCTGTCAGAGTTCCTGCTTCGTTTGTCATTGTGAGAAGTGAGGAATCGTTTCTGTCAATTTTTTCATAAATGACCATTGCGATACCGCCGATTATAATAAGTGAAATTAAAAATGTCAGCAGAAACGGTATGGCAACGCTTCCTGATTTTTTTCTTTTCATTTCTCAAAGCTCCTTTTTCGCATTTGTTTTGTAAAATCTCTTTTGTTCCCTTCCTTTTCAACAGGGTGTGCAATGATTGTTGAAAACTCTGTTGAAACTGTGGAAAACTTTCCGGAATGTTCAGCACTCCGGTCAGTCGATGTAGATAACACCGTCCTTTGCGGCTTTTCCGCCGCCTTGTGGAATATAGTCCCTTACATAGATAATATTGAGTTCAAGACCCATTTTTCTGGCATAATTTATGGTCTGTCCCGTACCGCTTTTAAAGTTATCAACAACGGCTATAAGTCTTGACGAACGGTCAACCATATACTGGTTTCTGAGCCTGTAGCAGTCTTTTGAATAGCTGTCTGAAACGCATACAACGTCGTCCGCCTTTGACAGAATATCAGAAAGGCACCATAAATCATCGCCTTTGAAATTTTCGCCATGCTGTGCAAAAGGTTTTGCACAGATAAGCTTTATGTCCGGAAAACGGTTTTTTATGTCGAAAACGTATTCCGCCGCCCACAGGTCAATTCCCCTTGCAAGTCCGGAGATAAAATATTTGTATCCGCTTTCGGCAGCTCTGTAAATCTGAAAATAAAGCATACTTTTTATCATTCTCAGCGGCTGGTCAGCGGAATTTTCAAGCCCCGGAAGCTTTTCGGGACGGTGGCCTGTAAAACAGACGGTTTTGTCTTTTGGATATGTCACTTTTAATAATTCCTTAATCATTATTTCTTTTGAACAACACCTTATTATTATATCATAGTATTATCCCCTTTTCAAGCATTTTGAACAGTGCGGCATGAAAAAGTTTTGACAGGATAATTCTCAGAAAATCCGCATTAAAAAGCATAAGCAAACACATAAGGTTTTAGTAATAATTTTTATTGACAACATTTTCATTTAATGTTAAAATATAAATAAAAGCACGAGGAGGAGAGAAAATGAAAACTAAAAAAAGATTTATATCTGCTTTTACAGCTGTTATAATGACAGTTTTCTGTGTACTTTTTAATGTAGGAAATATTTTTGAATATACCAATGCTGAAGCGGCTCTGGCGTATGTTCCTATTTACCGTCCGACGGGCAATCTTGAAAAAATAGGTGTTACGAGTGCAAAGGGAATGCCGGGGGATACTGTAAGAATTTATACAACAGTAACTGCTGAGGATAATATGGAATCTCTGGACGTTGCAATCGGCTGGAGAGATGCCGCACTTAAATGTACGGGAGTTGAAAGCGTTGATGCATTCGGTGCAAGGGTTATGTCAACAGTTTATGAAGGATTTGTATGCATCTGTGCTTACAGCACACTTGCTCTTGCAGACGGACACCTTGCCGCACTTGATTTCAAGATACCTGAAGATGCGGCTCCGGGGACAGTCTATGACATAAACTATGTAAGACTTGACACCGTTGCGACAACAACTGCTGATATAACTGACAGAGTAGGAGTTTCAGGCGGAAAGATAACAGTTTTGTCAGAAAATGAGATATCCGAATCACAGCTTAACATGAAAGCCGGCGATACAAAACTTCTGAAAGTCAGCAATTACGGCGGTACAATTACATGGGTATCAGATGATACAAATGTTGTTACGGTCAAAAACGGGCTTGTAACTGCTGTGGGAAATGGTTCAGCCTGCGTTTATGCAGTTGTCGGAACAAAGCTTCTCATATGCAACATAAATGTTACCGGAGGCGGACAGGTGACTACGTCCGTAACAGGCAATACTGGAACAACCACACAAACAACTGTTAAAACGACGCAGACAACTGCTGCAAGTCCGTCAACGGGTAAAACAACATCGCTGACTTCGTCTATAACAGTAGCTACACTTACAAATCCTTCTGGAACAGGTGTTACAGACATTTCGGGAACTGGCGTAAGCGGAACAGGTGTTACAGACATTTCGGGAACTGGTGTAAGCGGAACAGGCGTTACAGACATTTCGGGAACTGGTGTAAGCGAAACAGGCGTTACAGACATTTCAGGAACTGGTGTAAGCACTATCACAACAGAGTTCACAGGTCTGCATGAACCGCAGGGTGTTCTTTCAATAAGGAATTTTCCGGAAAAGGCACTTTACAGAACCGGAGAATCGCTTGACCTTTCAGGCCTGAGAGTAAATCTTGATTATTATTACGGAAAAAGCGGGCACAGAACGATATATGAAAATGTATCTCCTGTTGAAAATTCAGATGCGTTTATAGTTGATACTTCGGATTTTGACAGCACAAAGGCAGGAACTTACACAATAAGAATACGCTGTACAGATGATGTGGCACAGGCTTACTGGGTGCTGAACAATGAAGCTTCATTTGATGTTATTGTAAGAGATCCTGTTACGACAACAGTTACCACAGATATTACCGGTACTGACACAACGGCACAGACAATCGTTACAACAACAGGCGTAAAGGCTGACAAGCCAAGAATTACGATGTTTGTAGGCGATAAGCTGCATCTTGGTGTAAAGGATTACAAGGGCGAGGTTTCATGGGCAACGGCTGATTCAGGTATTGCGGCAATTGATGACAAGGGATATATTGTCGGCAAGAAAAAAGGCGAAACAATCTGTCTTGCAATTTATGAAAATAAATATGCATTCTGTATAATTGAAGTAAAGGACAGAATGGATTCAAGCGGAGTCCCCGGAGATGCGGACGGAAACAAAAAGCTTGATGTAAGAGACGCTGCGATGATAGCACAGTATATTGCGGCAGGCAAGGCAAGCAGGCTTCCTGAGTGTGCGGATTACAACGGCGACGGAGTTGTAAATGTCCGTGATGCGGCGGCAATAGCAAGACGACTGTCACAGAGATTCAATCTGGTAATAAACATTACGATAAATACATAATAGAATAAACTGAAAAAACGGACGCTTTTAATATGAAAGCGTCCGTTTTGTTTTACGGTACTGTTAAATTCAGATTTCGGCAGATGCGTGTCTTGTGACGTGACAGCCGATATTTACAGCAACAGGAAGTCCTGCAATATGTGTAGGACCCTGTTCAATATTTACGCAGAGTGCCGTTATTCTTCCGCCGAATCCCTGCGGGCCGATTCCGAGACGGTTTATCTTGTCGAGCATCTTTTCTTCGAGATCCCTGTAAAGTTCCTTCGGGTTTCTTATGGAAACATCACGGCAAAGAGCTTTCTTTGCAAGGAATGCACAATGTTCAAAGTTTCCTCCGATTCCGACACCGACAACCATTGGCGGACAAGGATTGCTTCCTGCCTTTGAAACAGTTTCGGTAACAAAATCAATGATATCTTCGTTTGTGGCGGAAGGTGTGAACATTTTCAGTGCGGACATATTTTCGCTTCCGAATCCTTTCGGGCAGACATCAATTTTAACCTTGTCACCTGGAACAATTCTCAGATGAACGACAGGAGGTGTGTTGTCGCCGGTGTTTACACGCTCCAGCGGATCGCCTACTATTGAACAGCGGAGGAAACCTTCTGTATATCCTCTTGAAACGCCTTTGTTTACTGCTTCTTCCAGACTTCCGCCAATGAAATGAACGTCCTGACCGACTTCCATAAAGATGACAGCCATTCCCGTATCCTGACATACAGGAATATTTTCGTCCTTTGCTGCCTGTATATTGGACTTCAGATCCTCAAAAACAGCCTTGCCGGCAGGAGATTCCTCCATGCAGGCACAGCAGTCAATTCTTTCTTCCAGACTTTTCGGGAGGTATATATTTGCTTTGATGCATAAGTCCCTTACGGTATTTTCAATTTCACTTACATTTATTTCTCTCATTTTCTTCTCCGTTTCACATTTGGCGTCAGGAATTTATCTTTCCGCCTATCATAACAAGTTCAGGTTCGTTGGCGATATCAAGCGGATTTCCGTGATAAAGCTGAATATCTGCGTCCTTTCCGACAGTTATTGAACCTGTTGTTTTATCAATGTCAGCTATCTCTGCGGCTTTTATCGTTATTGCTTCGAGGGCGGATTCATAGTCCAGACCGCCTTTTACAGCCATTGCAGCAGATGCAGGAAGATACTGTATCGGAATTACAGGGTGGTCGGTGCAGATGGAGGTTTTTACTCCGTTTCTGACAAGCTCTGCGGTGTTTTTTATGTCAAGACCCTTCATTTCAGGCTTGCATCTGTCACAGATAACAGGACCGGAAATTGCGGCAATGCCCTTTTCAGTTCCGAGAATATCAGCGATAAGGTAGCCTTCCGTTGCATGGACAATAACAGCTTTCAATCCGAATTCCTTTGATATTCTTAAAGCTGTGAACATATCATCAGCCCTGTGACAGTGAAAATGTGCGGCGATTTCTCCATTTAAAAGAGGTATAAGGGCTTCGCATTTTATGTCATATTCAGGCATATCATGATTTTCCCTGTCGCTTTCAAATACGTTAACATCATCAAGATAACGGACAGCTTTTGCAAGTCCTTCACGGATTACTGCGGCAGTAGCCATTCTTGTAACAGGCATTTCGTCACGGTCATTGTACGTTCTTTTCGGATTTTCGCCGAGAGCGAATTTGATTCCTGTTGTTTTTATAAGCATATCGTCAGCACGTCTTCCCATGGTTTTCATGGCGATAATTTCACCGCCGCATGGGTTTGCACTTCCCGGAGCGACAACAACCGACGTGATTCCTCTTTTTCTTGCCTCCTCAAAGCACCTGTCAAACGGATTGATTCCGTCAATGGTTCTCATCTGCGGAGTGAAAGGGTCGGTGGCTTCATTGCAGTCATCGCCTTCAAAATCAATGCCGTTTTCGATTATTCCGAGGTGGGTGTGAGCGTCAATAAAACCGGGGAGAAGAAGTCCGCTTTTTCCGTTAATGTCGCTTTCTGTGATATTTTCGGGAGTTCCGCTTTCAACGGCGGTTATCTTTCCGTTTTCAACTTCTATCCAGCCATTCGGGATTGTTCTTCCGCCGTCCATGGTCTTTATCTGAACATTATATATTTTCATCAGATCTCTCCCTTTTCTTTCAGAAGCTTTGATATGTTGCCTGAAATTTCAAACGGAGTTCCTTCACAGTTCACGCTGTAACCCGAGTTTTTCAGATATTTCGGATATCTTTCATCGTAAAGTTCACGAAGCTGTTCCCTGGTACGGCTTGCAGCAACCGGACGGTTTTTATCTCCTGCGATTCTCTTGTAACAGGTTTCAAAAGGAGTGTCCAGAAAGAGAACACAGCCGTTTTCAGCTGCAAGTTTACCATTGACATCGCTGAGCATAGCTCCGCCGCCGCATGAAACAAGTCCCTTGAAATTTCCGAGTTCCTTTATGAGTTCTGTTTCCATGCTCCTGAAATATGGTTCGCCCTTTTTTTCAAAAATTTCCGGAATAGACATACCAGCCTTTTTTACTATCAGTTCGTCCATGTCACAGTATCCGCAGCCGAGAAGCCTTGAAAGCGTCTTTCCGATTGTTGTTTTACCGCAGCCCATAAAGCCGCATAAAAATATTGCCATTGCCGCAAATCCCCTTTATTATTTGAAATCTCTGTCTACTATTTCGACAGAATCCTTTATGATTTTGTTTATCTGCTCCTGTGTGTAGCTGTCGCCGTCCCAGATTTCGTGGGCAACAACCGCCTGCAGAACGAGCATGGACATTCCGCCGACAGCTGTTATGCCAAGCTTTTCAGCAGTCTGTATAAGCTTTGTCTTTGTAGGATTGTAAATAGCGTCAAAAACGTATCCGCAGTTTGCGATTACAGATTCTGAAACAGGGCAGTTGTTGGTTTTCGGATACATTCCGACTGGTGTTGCATTTATAAGAAGGTCAAATTTACCCTCAATATTATTTATATTGACTATCTTCACAGCTGCATCAGGATACTTTTCGCCGATTTCCTTATAAAGTGTATCAGCCATTTCCTGAGCCTCAGGGATAATGGCGATTGTAAGGTCTGCACCATGACGTGCGGCTTCAATAGCCATCATTCTTCCGACACCGCCACAGCCGAGCAGAAGAACGTTTCCGCCCAGAGCCTTCTCAGGAACACTTCTGAGGAACCCGTCACAGTCAGTGTTGTAACCTGTCAGAACGCCGTCCTTATTGCTTATGCAATTTACTGAATTGTAACGCAGGGCACTTTCATCAAGCCTGTCGATAAAATCAATTACAGGAACTTTATGAGGAATTGTTACATTCATTCCTGCAACGGATTTCAGCAGTTCAGGAAGCTGGCTTTTCAGATTCTCCGGAGCAATATCTTCAAGGGAATATTCAGCGGAGCGTCCTGCTTCCTCGAAAAGTCTTTTATGTATGAAAGGGGACATTGAATGTCCGAGCGGATGACCGATAAGTGCATATTTATTCATTTTAAATACCTCTTCTTAGTGATTTTAAGCATTTGCGGCAGCGTCAAGTGACTTTATGTCTTCGGCATTGACAGCTACAGAACCTTTGAGGGTTTTCTTTACAAGGCCTGTCAGAACCTTGTTAGGGCCGAGCTCGATAAACTTGCTGATTCCTGCGGCGGACATTGCGGCAAGCTCAGAAGTAAAGCGGACAGGGGAAATCATATGCTTTGCAAGGAGCGACGGCATATCGGAAAAGTCTTTGAGTTCTCCGCCTGTAACATTTGAATAGAAAGGAACGGAAGGAGTGTTGAACTTAACGTCCTTTATTGCTTCGTAGAATTCCTTTGATGCACCTTCCATAAGCTTTGAATGGAAAGCGGCAGAAACATTCAGTCTGACTGCTCTTGCACCTTTTTCTGCGAATGCTTTTGCGGCTGCTTCAGCAGCTTCCTTTTCACCGGCGATAACTGTCTGTACAGGGGAATTGTAGTTTACAGGGACAACATATCCTTCTGTTTCTTCGCAAACCTTTTCAATATCTTCCGGAGTCATTTTGAGAATGGCATACATAGCACCCTCAGTTTCACGTCCTGCCTTGTCCATTGCGGCGGCTCTTGCCTTGATAACTTTGAATCCGTCCTCAAGAGAAAGCATTCCGGAAGCTGCCATAGCGGCATATTCGCCAAGGGAGTGTCCTGCAACGGCGTCAAATGTGATGCCTTTCTTTTTTGCACACTCAAAGCAGAGGAGCGACATAGCCATTATTGCAGGCTGTGAATTGCAGGTCTGTGCAAGTTCAGCATCAGTGCCTTCCTGAGTTACCTTTTTCAGGTCATATCCCAGAATTTCAGATGCTTTGTCGTATATAAAAGAGAATTCCGGATTGGCTTCAAGGAGTTCCTTACCCATTCCCGGATACTGAGAACCCTGTCCTGAAAATAAAAATGCTGTCATAGTAAAAATACCTCTTTCTTTAATTTATAAATTCTCACAAATTTCTGACGTGAAATTTGTGCAATATGTGGGATTTTATTTTTTTGGCAAATAAAAAGCAATTATTACATTGCAAAAAAGTTAAAAATAGATTACAATAAAAAATGATACGTTTATGGTTTGGCTTTTGCTTTCTTATAATAATATACCATAAATCTGAATAAAACACAATAATGTCAGGGAGGAATTTTTTTGCTCGGAATTAAAATTATAGGTACAGGCGGTTATCAGCCACAGAAAAAAGTTGTTAATGAGGACTTTACTAAAATCGTTGATACAAGCGACGAATGGATAAGAACAAGAACCGGTATGTCAGAGCGTTATGTTTCTAACGGCGAACCGACATGGTACATGGGCTCAATGGCTGCAAAGCAGGCAATAGAAACAGCCGGAATTTCTCCTGATGATATCGGAGTTATAATTGATACAAGTGTATCTTCTGATTACTATTCACCTTCAATGTCATGCATGATTCAGAGAGAAACAAAGGCTTTCAATGCAATGACAATTGACGTGAACTGTGCTTGTGCAGGCTGTGTTTACGCAATAGATATGGCAAAGAGATATTTACAGTCTGATGAAAGCATAAAGTATGCACTTGTGGTTGCAAATGAAAACCTTACAAAGATAACAGACTATACAGACAGAAGCACATGCGTTCTTTTCGGCGATGGTGCGGCAGCTCTTGTAATTGAGCGTGCTGATAATGCACTTTATTCAAGTTATCTCGGTGCGGATGGAACAGGTGCAAAATATCTTTTCGCACGTTCAATTCCGCCGGCAAATGCATTCATGACAGGCGAAGGCCATGTTGATGACGGATTCCCGGAATCCAATTCACATTATCTCTATCAGGACGGAAGAGAAGTTTATAAATTTGCTACAAAGGCTCTGCCGAATGCAATTACAAAAGCAGCTGAGAAAATCGGTTTTGACTTAAACGACCTTGATGTTATCATTCCTCATCAGGCAAACGTAAGAATCATTGAAACAGCCGCAAAGAATCTGGGCATTTCAATGGATAAATTCATAGTAAATCTTGACAAACACGCCAACACTTCAAGTGCGTCTATTCCGATAGCTCTGGACGAATCAGTAAGAGCCGGAAAAATAAAGCGTGGCGACAAGGTGGGTCTTGTCGGATTCGGTGCAGGACTTACATTCGGTTCGGTTATTTTTGAGTACTGATATTAAACGACACAAAGAGAAAGGATGATTGAAATGACAACAAGAATTACAGAATTACTTGGTATAAAATATCCTGTAATACAGGGCGGAATGGCATGGATTGCTGAAAGCACACTTGCTTCTGCTGTTTCAAATGCAGGCGGTCTCGGACTTATCGCAGGTGGTTCGGCTCCTATCGACTATCTGCGTGACCAGATAAGAAAAACAAAGGAACTGACTGACAAGCCATTCGGCGTAAACATAATGCTTATGAGCCCTAATGCGGCTGACCTTGCACAGCTTGTCATTGACGAGAAAGTTCCTGTTGTAACAACCGGTGCTGGAAATCCGGGAAAATTCATGGCGGCATGGAAAGAAGCCGGAGTTAAGGTGATTCCTGTTGTTCCTTCTGTTGCACTTGCAAAGAGAATGGAAAGATCGGGTGCTGATGCTGTTGTGGCTGAGGGTACTGAATCAGGCGGACATATCGGCGAAAATACAACAATGTGTCTTGTTCCTCAGGTTGTGGACGCTGTTGAAATTCCTGTAATTGCGGCCGGCGGTATCGCTGACGGCAGAGGAATTGCGGCTTCATTCATGCTCGGAGCAGAGGGCGTTCAGATCGGTACAAGATTCCTGGCTTCTGAGGAATGCCAGATCAGTCCTGTTTACAAGCAGCTTGTTGTTGATGCGAAGGATACAGACAACGTTGTAACAGGAAGAACAACAGGTCACCCTTGCAGAAACGTAAAGACAAAGTTCTCAAAGAAACTTGCAAGCGGCGAGATGAATGGTTCAATCACTCCGGACGAGTTCGAGGAGATAACTCTCGGCTCACTCAGAAAGGCTGTTCAGGACGGCAATCTTGAAGAAGGCTCATTCCTTTGCGGACTTATTGCAGGTATGGTAAAAGACGTAAAGCCTTGTAAGGAAATTATTGAGGAAATGGTTGCACAGGCTGAAAAGCTGCTCGGCAGATAATGATTATAAAGGACATATACAGATACCCTTATGTTTCGGGAGGCAGTGTCGCAGACAGAATGATGAAGGTGATTATTCCTGCACTTCTTCTGCTCGGAGCGGCAATGGCCTTCATGTTCATTTCCATGGGGGAGGATTCTGCGGCAAACCGCAATGCAGTTCACAAGGTGACTTCCTTTAAAACGGAAATGTCCGCTATGGCGGTGTTTGTGATATTTCTGGCTGACGTTGTGTTTATCAGCATTGCAGGAATAATCCAGTCACGCAGACGCATGAGGAATTTTACCGTATGGGTAAACTGCGGCGAAAAGCTTTATAATATCTCGGCAAAAGTTCCGAGGGGACGTACAAATGCTTCACCGGCAGTTATGAACAATATTATTTCTGCACAGCAGAGGGCAGTGAATTTTCTGAATGATGGCGAATTTCTTGAGCTTCTGACCGACGGCGGGGAAGAAAACGGGAATTTTACTGTAACCGATTCGGACGGAGTCAGAATACTGAAAACAGGAAAAAAGGGTATTAAGATACAGTTTAAGAATGGAATAAAAATATTCGTTTACAGCGAAATCAATGATTATGGTTCGCTGAAAAGTCTTATAGAAAAAAATCAGGATAAAACAGGAGGTAAATAAATGGCAACAGCTTTGATAACAGGTTCATCAAGAGGTATCGGTGCGGCTATCGCACTCAGACTTGCACAGGACGGTTTTGACATTGCTCTCAACGACCTTAACGAAAGTATGTTTGAGGGAAATGATATTGTTGAAAAAATCAGGGAAACAGGCGTTAAATGCGAATATTTCTGTGCTGACGTTTCAGATTACAGCCAGTGTGAGGAAATGGTCGGAAGGGTTAAGGAAACTTTCGGCGGACTTGATGTTCTTGTAAACAATGCAGGTATTACAAAGGACGGACTTATGGCGAGAATGTCCGAGGAACAGTATGACGCTGTTATAAATGTAAACCAGAAGAGCGTTTTCAATATGATGAAACACGCAGGAAAAATTATGATGAAGCAAAGAAGCGGAAAAATCGTAAACCTTGCATCAGTTGCAGGACTTTACGGAAATCCGGGACAGATAAATTACAGTGCGTCAAAGGCGGCTATAATCGGTATGACAAAGACAGTTGCGAAGGAACTCGGTTCAAGAGGTGTAAACGTAAACGCAGTTGCTCCGGGATTTATCAAGACTCCTATGACTGACGCTCTGACAGAAGAACAGAGAAACGCTATGCTGGGACTTATCGCAATGAAGCGTTACGGACTTCCTGAGGAAATTGCCGGCGTTGTATCATTCCTTGTTTCAAAAGATGCAAGCTATGTTACAGGTCAGGTTATTGAAATTTCAGGCGGGCTTATGATGTAAAACAGAAACGAAAGGGAGCTTAGAATGAGCAGAAGAGTTGTAGTTACAGGACTTGGAACAGTTAATCCACTTGGAAACAATGTTCATGATTCCTGGGAAAATATAAAGCAGGGCAAATGCGGAATATCAAAGATTGAAAAGTTTGACGCTTCGGATATCGGTATCCACGTTGCAGGTCAGGTAAAGGACTATGATGCGCTTGCCTGTGGAAAAATGGAGAAGAAGGAACTGCGTAATATGCAGCTTTTCGCACAGTATGCGATATCGGCAACAGCAGAAGCAATAGGCGACTGCGGAACTGATTTTTCCGACATCTCACCTTTTGAAGTGGGGGTTATGATAGGTGTGGGAATCGGCGGTATCGAGTTTATCGAACAGCAGTATCAGAGAATGCTTGACAGAGGTGCGTCAAAGATTTCACCTTTCTTCGTTCCGATGATGATTGCCAATATGGCAGCAGGAGAAGTTGCCATGAAGTTCGGCTATAAGGGCGACAACTTCTGTACAACAACAGCCTGTGCGTCCGGAACACACGCTGTCGGCGAAGCATTCAGAAAGATTAAGGACGGTTATCTTACAGCGGCTGTCTGCGGCGGTACTGAAAGTGCCGTGACAAAGTTCGTTCTTGGCGGATTTTCAACAATGCACGCACTTACAAAGTCCGAAGACCCTATGGACGCTTCAAAGCCTTTTGACAAGAACAGAGATGGCTTTGTTCTCGGTGAAGGTTCAGGAATACTCATTCTTGAGGAATATGAACACGCAAAGGCAAGAGGTGCAAAGATATACGCTGAAATTGCGGGATACGGCGCAACGGGTGACGCATATCATATCACTTCTCCTGACCCTGAGGGTGAAGGTGCGGCAGAGGCTATGAGAAAGGCATATACAGAAGCCGGACTCAGGGCTGAAGATGTGACATATATCAATGCACACGGAACATCAACAGGACTTAATGACAAGTATGAAACAGCGGCTATAAAGAAGGCTTTCGGAGATGCCGCAAAGAATGTAAGGATAAATTCAACAAAATCCATGACAGGACATCTTCTCGGTGCTGCCGGCGGTGTGGAAAGTGTTGTTCTGGCACTTACAATCAAGAATGACTTCATTCACCAGACTATCGGATACAAGACACCTGATGAGGAATGCGACCTGGATTACTGTACAGAAGGCAGCATAGAGATGCCTGTAACTGCCGGAATTTCAAATTCTCTCGGATTCGGCGGACACAATGCAACAATATGCATGAAAAAGGTAACAGACTAAGGAGAACATTATATGAGCGAAAATATGATTGCCTGCAATCTGTCATTTGACGATATAAACAAGCTTGCAGACAAAGTGGAAAACGGAAAGCTTTCCAAGATAAAGATAAAAAACGGCGATTGTGAAATCGTTATTGAAAAGGAATGCAAGATTGCGGCTGTTCCTGCTGCGGTACAGACTGCTGCTGTGGCTGCACCAGTTGTTTCACAGCCTGCTGCTGAGGAGGAAGCTCCGGCAGCAGAAGCAGTACCAAGCGGAAATGTAGTAAAAGCACCTATCGTGGGTACATACTACTCCGCACCTGGCCCTGACAAGCCGCCGTTTGTTGAAGTCGGCAAAAAGGTAAGCAAGGGCGACGTTATAATGATAATTGAGTCAATGAAGCTGATGAATGAGGTTCAGAGCGAATATGACGGCGTTGTGAAGGAAATTCTGGTAAATAACGGAACAGCTGTGGAATATGACCAGCCTGTTATGATAATAGAATAAGGAGAGAAAAATGGCTGTATTATATAATAAAGAGCAGATAATGGAAGTTATTCCGCACAGAGATCCGTTTCTTCTTATTGATGAGATAAACGAGGTTGAGCCGGGTGTTCGTGCGGTTGCAACAAAATATATAAAGGAAGATGATTTCTGGTTTAAGGGACATTTTCCTGAATATCCTGTAACACCGGGAGTTCTTATGATAGAAATGCTGGCACAGACAGGCTGTTTTGCAATCCTTATGCTTCCTGAAAACAAGGGCAAGCTGGGATTCTTTGCGGGAATTGACAAGGCAAAGTTTAAAAAGCAGGTTCGTCCGGGAGATGTTTTAAGGCTTGAAACAGAGATTATTAAGATGAGAGGGCCTATCGGAATCGGCAAGGCAATAGCAACAGTTGACGGTGTAAAGGCAGTAACAGCAGAAATATCATTTGCAATTAAATAAGGGGGAGAGCCGCTGCCGGCGTTCCTGCCTGTGGCAGGAACGCCACTTCAAAGGACGAAGATTATGCATACAGAAAATGCATAGGAAAACAGCAAGTCCTTTGAAGTGCCGCAAAGCGGCATGGCAGCGGCATCACTCATTTACATAAAGAGTTGAAAGAGAGCAGAAAAATTATGTTTAAAAAGGTATTGATTGCCAACAGAGGTGAAATTGCCGTAAGGATCATAAGAGCCTGCCGTGAACTTGGAATACGCTGTGTTGCGGTTTATTCAACTGCTGACAGGAATGCCCTCCACGCACAGATAGCCGATGAGGCAGTGTGCATAGGGCCGGCAGATACAAGGGACAGTTATCTTAACATGAAGGCAATTATCGCTGCCTGTGAAATTACAGGCTGTGATGCTGTTCACCCGGGCTTCGGATTCCTTTCGGAAAATGCCGCTTTTGCAAGAATGTGCAGAAAATGCGGAATAGAATTTATCGGCCCTTCTCCGGAATCAATAGAGATGCTCGGAGATAAGGCAAAGGCAAAAGAAACCATGAAAAAGGCAGGTGTTCCTGTAATACCTGGTTCTGAGGGCGCTGTGCGTTCTGTTGAGGAAGCGGTCAAAGCGGCTAAAAAAATAGGTTTCCCTCTTCTGGTAAAGGCATCTGCCGGTGGCGGCGGACGTGGCATCAGAATGGTTGAATCCATGGATCAGCTCCCTGACCAGATAGAAATAGCACGTCAGGAGGCTAAAAACTTCTTTGGCGATGACGCTGTATACATGGAACGTTTTGTCAGAAATCCACGTCATATAGAAATTCAGATTCTGGCGGACAAAAAAGGAAACACTGTTCATCTTGGCGAACGTGACTGTAGTATGCAGAGAAGAAACCAGAAGGTTCTGGAGGAAAGCCCAAGCCCTGTCATGAATGAAAAACTCCGCAAGAAGATGGGTGAAGCGGCTGTAAAGGCGGCTCAGGCTTGCGGATACTACAATGCAGGAACTATTGAATTTCTTGTGGAAAACGGCAAGGATTTCTACTTCATGGAAATGAACACGAGAATTCAGGTTGAACACCCTGTAACAGAATTTGTTACGGGAATTGACCTTGTAAAGGCACAGATTAAGATAGCTGCCGGACTTCCTCTGAGCTTCACTCAGAATGATATTCAGATAAAGGGTCATGCTATCGAGTGCAGAATAAACGCTGAAAACCCGAAGCTGAATTTCAGACCTTCTCCGGGAAAAATACTCGCACTGCATACTCCGGGCGGTCCCGGCATACGAATAGACAGTGCGGCATATCAGGGATACACTATTTCGCCTTATTATGATTCAATGATAGCAAAGCTTATAGTTTACGCTCCGACAAGACAGGAAGCTATTATGAAAATGAAATGGGCTTTGTCGGAATTTATTGTTGAGGGAATTGACACGAATATTGATTTCCAGCTGGCACTTGTAAGGTGCGAGGCGTTCCAGACGGGCGAATACAACAACAGATTCCTTGATACATTTAAATTTGACGAATGAAAGGCAGGCGTATCTGAAATATGTTAGAAGATCTGTTTAAAGTTGTTACAACCAGATTTAACGGAAATGAAAAGAGTGAAAAGACGTCCGCCGAAGAGTCAAACAAGATTCCTGATGATCTGCTTTACAAATGCCCGAGATGCCGTAACGTTGTATTCGAGGACGAGATAAAGGCAGTCAATATGGTTTGCCCTAAGTGCGGTTATCATGGAAGGCTTTCTGCGGCGGAGCGTATCGCTATAACCGTTGACAAGGACAGTTTCCATGAACTTGATGCAGACATGAAAAGCAAGAATCCTATTGATTTTCCGGGATATGAGGAAAAGCAGGAGATACTCAGGGAAAAAACCGGTCTTAATGATGCAATTGTAACGGGCGAGGCAACCATAAGGGGAATCCCTGTGGTTATCGGCGTTATGGATTCAAGATATATGATGGCATCAATGGGAAGTGTTGTCGGTGAAAAGATAACAAGAGCGTTTGAACTCGCAACAGCTAAGAAAAAGCCGATAATTCTGTTTACAGCGTCAGGCGGTGCAAGAATGCAGGAGGGTATAATCTCTCTTATGCAGATGGCGAAAACATCAGGTGCCGCTGCAAGACACAGCGAAGCGGGACAGCTTTATATAACAGTCCTTACAGACCCTACAACAGGAGGCGTTACAGCGTCTTTTGCATCACTCGGAGATATTATCATAGCCGAACCGAAAGTTCTTGTGGGATTTGCAGGACGACGTGTTATCGAAGGCACGATAAAACAGCGTCTGCCGGACGATTTCCAGCTTGCGGAATTTCTGCTTGAAAAGGGATTTGTTGATATGATAGTTGAACGCAGAAAGATGAGGAGCGTTCTGTCACACGTTATGAAGCTTCACGGCTATGAAAAGGAGGAAAACTGATATGAACACCAGAACAGCTTGGGAACGTCAGTGCCTTCTTCGTGAAAAGGACAGACCGACTATAAACGACTATATTCCTTTGATATTTGATGAATTCTATGAACTTCACGGCGACAGACACTATGGCGATGATGCGGCTCTTATGGGCGGTATTGCAAGAATAGACGGTATGCCTGTGACAGTTCTTGCGGAAGTCAAGGGAAGAGATCTTAATGAGAACAAGAAAACAAATTTTGCTATGCCGCATCCTGAGGGCTACCGGAAGGCTTTGAGACTTGCAAAACAGGCTGAGAAGTTCCACAGACCGGTTATCTGCTTTATTGATACGCCGGGAGCATTCTGCGGTATTGAAGCTGAGGAAAGAGGACAGGGCGAGGCTATCGCTAAAAATCTTATGGATTTTATGACACTCAGAACTCCTGTTACTTCTGTTGTACTCGGCGAAGGCGGAAGCGGCGGTGCACTGGCACTTGGAATATGCGACAGACTGGCTATGCTGGAAAATGCACTTTACTCTGTAATTTCACCGAGAGGCTGTGCAAGCATACTCTGGAAAGACGCATCGAAAGAGCATGAGGCTTGTGAAATACTCAAGATAACAGCGGAAGATATGGTGAAATTCGGTATTGCAGAAGCTATTATTGAAGAGCCGAATGGCAGTGCACATTATGACTTGTATAAAATTGCTGAGAATATCAAGTCATTTTTGGTGGAAACGCTGAAAGAAAATTCTCAAAAAGATATTGACATTTTGTTAAAAGAACGATACACTAAGTTTAGAAAAATTGGTGAGTTCACAGAGTAGTGAACATTAACAAAAGTTATATAGGTGAGCCACACCTTTATATATAAAATAGACAATGGAGGTTTCAGTATGGTATTTGAAAAAGTAAAGAGCATTATAGCTGATCAGCTTGATGTAGAAGAAGAAAAGGTTGTTGCAGAGGCAAGCATTACAGAGGATCTCGGTGCTGATTCACTGGACATGGTAGATCTTGTTATGTCTATCGAAGAAGAATTTGATATTGAAGTTCCTGATGAAGCAGTTGAAAATATCAAGACTGTTGGCGACGTAGTAGCATACATCGAAAACAATCAGTAATAATATCATTTATGATAACACGAAATTAACGCACAGTTTTTAGGCTGTGCGTTAATTTTTTATTTTTTTCTGATGAAAAGGGAAGGAATACCCGAAATGACGGGAACGACAAATGAAAATCCGAGGGAGATAAGCAGGGGAGTTTTTGCAAGTTTTACGGTTGAGAAGATTACTCCGAAAGCAGGTATGTACACCGCCGCCGCAATTGCCGCAACAGATACCAAAACGGCAAGGATAAGCTTTATGTTGGAAAAATAGTTTATGCTGAAAAGACCTTTGGTTTCGGATTTGCATTCAAAAACATGGATAAGCTGTGAAACGATAAGGGTGGTGAGTGCTCCCGTTCTTGCGGCATCAAGACTTGCTCCGGTACGCAGGAGGGTTGTGAAACAGCCGAGTGTGCAAAGTCCTATCATAATTCCCCTGAAAACAATCTTGAACATAAGTCCGCCCGAAAAGAAACTTTCATCAGGTTTTCTCGGTCTGTGCTTCATTACATCCTTTTCGCACGGCTCCATGCCCAGAGCTATTGCAGGAAGCCCATCGGTTACGAGGTTTACGAGGAGAAGCTGTGTAGGGAGGAGAACCATCGGGAAACCCATCAGGATACCGAGGAACATTGTTATGACTTCACCGATATTGCACGAGAGAAGATATCTTACAAATTTTCTTATGTTGGCATAGATTCCTCTGCCCTGTTCAACGGCTTTTACAAGCGTTGCAAAGTTATCGTCCAACAGGATAACATCCGCCGCCTGTTTGGTAACGTCCGTTCCTGTAACGCCCATGGCGACGCCGACATTTGCTTCCTTTATTGCAGGTGCATCATTAACGCCGTCACCTGTCATGACAGCTATGTGGCCTTTTCTTTTGTACGCTTTTACAAGACGCAGCTTGTGCGACGGATTGACTCTTGCAAAAACTGTATACCTGTCAAGATTGCGGTCGAGCTCGCTGTCGGAGAGTTTGTCGAGTTCCGCTCCGGTAATAGCTTCGCCGCCACGAAGAATTCCAGCTTCTTTTGCAACAGCCGCCGCAGTTTCCTTGTGGTCGCCTGTTATCATGACAGTTTTTATATGCGCTTCACTGCATTTTCTTACCGCAGTTTTAGCCTCCTCTCTCGGAGGGTCCTGCATAGCAGCAAGCCCAAGAAAAACGAGTCCGCTTTCAGTATCATGTGACGATTGCAGGTCTTTTCTGGCAAGTGCGAGAACTCTCAGTGCCCTTTTTGAAAGAGAAGATATTTCTTCGGTTATGCGGTTTCTGAGGGAGGAATCAAGCGGTATGATGCCGTCAGATGTCATGATGAAACCACACTTTTTTAGCAGAATGTCAGGTGCTCCCTTTACAAATGCAGTATCTTCTCCGGACGGTTTGCGGCAGATGACGGTCATCATTTTGGTTTCGCTGTCAAACGGGATTTCTGATATTTTACGGTAGTGGTTTAAAGTTTCTTTTGTGACACCGCCCTTTGCGGCACTGATAAGCAGTGCGGTTTCTGTCGGGTCACCTGAAACCTCCCATTCACCTTTTCCGAGGGAAGTTCCTCTGTTTCGGAAACTTACTTTACTATCCGATGTAATGGAAGCAGTTGAACATAAAACGGAACATTCCAGAAGTTCATACAGCGGCGGAACGGATTTCGGATTTGGTTTGCTGTCCCCGAGCCTTATTTCGCCGTTTATTTTATATCCGTTGCCGAAAACGTCAAATTCTTTCATATCGGCAAAGATATGCTTTACAGTCATTTTATTTTCCGTTATAGTTCCTGTTTTGTCAGAGCATATGACAGATGCACAGCCGAGCGTTTCAACGCTGTGAAGTTTGTTTACCAGTGCCTTTTGTTTCAGCATACGGCTTACGGCAAGTGCAAGGGCGATAGTGACTGTTGCAGGAAGACCTTCCGGAATGGCGGCGATAGCGATTGTAATACCTGTCATGAGCATATCAAAAACGGGTTCGCCCCTTAACACTCCGGCAAGAAAGACGATTATACATACTCCGATGCAGATAAGGGCAACAACCTTTCCGAGTTCCCCCAGACGTTTCTGCAAAGGAGTCCGGCTTTCTTCGGCATCGTTTATCATGTGCGATATTTTTCCGACCTGTGCATTTTTTCCTGTTGCGATGACAAGAGCCGCCGCATTTCCTCGTGTGATAACAGTTCCTGAATAGGCAATGCATGAACGGTTGAGGGAATTATCCCTGTCATTTTCCGAACCTTCCCTTTTGGCGACAGGTTCTGATTCGCCTGTAAGCATTGCCTCGTCTGCGAACAGTCCATTGCATCTGAGAATAACGCAGTCGGCAGGAACTTTATCTCCTGTTTCAAGCGTTACAATATCACCCGGAACAAGCTCAGCCGCAGGAATGATTCCGGCTTTTCCGTCCCGTATTACCTTTGCGGTCGGGGCGGTCATTCCGGCAAGCGCTTCGAGGGTTTTCTCTGTGCGGTATTCCTGAATGAAGCCTAAAACAGCATTTAAAAGGACTATTGCGATAATTGTCAGAGCGTCATAGATTTCACCGAGCAGGACGGATATGACAGTTGCCCCGAGAAGTATCATTACCATAACGTCCCGGAACTGTCCTGCAAAGATTTTTAGTGCACCGTTTCCCTTCTTTTCGGCAAGAGTGTTGCTTCCGCACTCCTCAAGGAGTTTTGACGCCTGTTTCTGTGTTAATCCTGTCATATGAATTCTCCTTATAAAAGATGTTGTCCTTAAATCCTATGCGGACAAATCCCGTATAAGAACAAAAAGTTTGACAGAGAGCCGTTTTAATGTTAAAATAAAATGAGCAATCATAAGAAAGGCTGATATTATGAAAATATTAGGCAAAATAAAAATATTATCTTCGGTATTATCTGTTTGTGTACTGGCATCAACAGTTTTTTTCAGTGCTGAGGGCGGATTCATGTCACTTCGGGTAAGTTCGCCGACAGCTGCAAACCGTCCTGACATGAAGTATCAGGTTGAAATACTTATCGACGGTGAGCCACAGGAATTTATCCCGATAGGAATAGGCACGAGAGGGGACGCTGATGGCGATGATAATGTTTCTGTGCGTGATGCGGCATTCATTGCAAGGTATCTTGCGTTTTCGTCCATGAATCCTGACTTTATGCCGGATTTTGCCCAGTCGCTGGGCAGAGCTATGGCAGATGCCAACAATGACGGAAAACTTAATGTGCGTGATGCGGCGATGATCGCAAGATATCTGTCCATGAAATTTTCCAATCCGGATATAGACTGGGATAATATGCAGTAACCTGCTGAAAAAAGCGACACCCTCCGGAAAGGGCATCGCCTGATAATCTGAAAATTTATTCTGACGAAAAAGGACGCTTTTTATAGGGGAAAGCGTCCTTGCTTTTTTGCTTTAAAATGCGTTAAGACAAAAGAAAAACCCCGGATTTACGTTATCCGGGGGAATTTAAAAAAGAGAAAATAAATATGTGTAGAACAAAAGAAAGGAGACAACAAAACGAGTGTAAAATAATCTTGTATTATTTAACACTGTTAGTATTATACACCAAAAACTGCTAATCGTCAACAAAAAAACGGATTTTTTTGATAATTAATCTATTTTTTGGGAATTTCACCAATTATACATACCGGCAATTATACAAATTGAATGCAGCTGGTGTGAAAAATGGCGTATTATGTGGAAAAATGGCATAAAAAAATAAGCGGTTAGCTATTGCTTGCCATATGACGATTCAGCAGATACAGCGTATTTTTAAGGAGAGTTTAACCAAAAGGGTATTTACAAACGGGGAAGTTTATGCTATTATAATTAGTAAAGCAGATGGCTTTTATTCAGAACCTGTCTTTTATTTTTTGTGAAGACGGGTTATCAGAGATAAGACAATAAATATAATTTGGGAGGAATATTACCAATGGCAAGAAAAATGAAGACCATGGATGGTAACAATGCTGCTGCATGGGTATCATATCCATTTACAGAAGTTGCTGCTATTTATCCTATCACTCCGTCATCACCAATGGCAGAAGTTACTGACCAGTGGTCTGCCAAACAGAAGAAAAATTTATTCGGACAGCCTGTTCACGTTGTTGAGATGCAGTCCGAAGCCGGTGCAGCTGGTGCTGTTCACGGTTCACTTTCAGCAGGTGCGCTGACAACAACATATACAGCTTCACAGGGTCTTCTCCTTATGATTCCTAATATGTATAAAATCGCCGGCGAACTTCTGCCTTCAGTTATCCACGTTTCCGCAAGATGCGTTTCTTCACACGCTCTTAACATCTTCGGTGACCATTCAGATATCTATGCCTGCCGTCAGACAGGATATGCTATGCTGTGTTCATCAAGCCCTCAGGAAATAATGGATCTCGGTGCAGTTGCTCATCTTGCAACACTCAAGGGACGTGTTCCGTTCATTCATTTCTTTGACGGTTTCAGAACTTCCCACGAAATCCAGAAGATTGAAACATGGGACGAGGAAGACCTCAGAGATATGCTTGATATGGCTGATGTTGAGAGATTCCGTAAACACGCTCTTAACCCTGAACACCCTGTTCTCAGAGGTACAGCCCAGAACCCTGACATATTCTTCCAGTCAAGAGAAGCAAGCAACTCATATTATGATGCTATGCCTTCTATCGTTGAAGATTATATGAACAAGGTTAACGCAAAGCTCGGCACAAACTACAAGCTGTTCAACTATTACGGTGCTCCGGACGCTGAACACGTTATTGTAGCTATGGGTTCTGTTAACGATACAATTGAAGAAACTATTGATTACCTGAATGCAAAGGGCGGCAAGTACGGTCTTGTTAAGGTAAGACTTTACAGACCTTTCGTTGCGGACAAGCTCGTTGAAGCTATTCCTGATTCAGTCAAGAGAATTTCAGTTCTCGACAGAACAAAGGAACCTGGCTCACTCGGCGAACCGCTCTTCCTTGACGTTGTTGCAGCTATCAAGGGTTCAAAGTTCAATGATGTTCCTGTATTCTCAGGAAGATACGGTCTTGGTTCAAAGGATACAACTCCTGAACAGATTATTGCTGTATTCAAGAACACAGAAAAGCCAAGATTTACTATCGGCATCACAGATGACGTTACAAATCTTTCACTCGATATTACAGAAAGTCCTGACACAGCTCCGGAAGGCACAACAGCCTGCAAATTCTGGGGACTCGGTTCAGATGGTACAGTTGGTGCAAACAAGAACTCCATCAAGATTATCGGTGACCATACTGACCTTTATGCTCAGGCTTACTTCTCATATGACTCAAAAAAATCCGGCGGTGTAACTGTTTCACACCTTCGTTTCGGCAAGACACCTATCAAGTCAACATACCTTATCAACAAGGCTGACTTCGTAGCCTGTCACAACCAGAGCTATATCAACAAGTATGATATGGTATCTGACATCAAGCCGGGCGGAACATTCCTTCTCAACACAACATGGGATATGGAAGGTCTTGAACAGCATCTCCCTGGACAAGTTAAGAGAACACTTGCTAAAAACAACATCAGGTTCTATACAATCAACGGCGTTAAGCTTGGTGAAGAAACAGGAATGGGAACAAGAATCAACACTATCCTTCAGTCCGCATTCTTCAAGCTCGCTGACATTATTCCTTTCGAGGACGCTGTCAAGTACATGAAGGCTGCTGCCGAAGCTTCTTACAGCAAGAAGGGTCAGGACGTAGTTGAAAAGAACTGGAAGGCTATTGATGCAGGTCACCAGAATGTTGTCAAGATTGATATTCCTGCTGAATGGGCAGATGCTCCTGATACACAGATGGGTATGGCTGCTGTCAAGTGTGACAATAAGGAACTTGAAGAATATGTAAACAGCATTCAGATTCCTTGCAACGCTCAGAAGGGTGATACACTTCCTGTTTCAACATTCAAGAAGGAAGTTGACGGTACATTCCCTCAGGGTTCTGCCGCATTTGAAAAGAGAGGTATCGCTGTTAAGGTTCCTGCATGGATTCCTGAAAACTGTATCCAGTGTAACCAGTGTGCTTATGTATGTCCGCACGCTGTAATCAGACCGGTTGCATTAAGCGAAGAAGAAGCTGCAAATGCTCCGGAAGGAATGAAAATGGCTGACTTCAAACCTGCCATGAACGGACTGAAGTTCGCTATGACAGTTTCAGCACTCGACTGCACAGGCTGCGGTTCATGTGCTAACGTATGTCCGGCTAAGAACAAGGCTCTTGTTATGGAATCCCTTGAATCACAGCTCGGCGAACAGGAGAAGTTCTCTTACGGTCTTACAATTGATGAGAAACCGGAAGTTGCCGCTAAATTCAAGCCGACAACAGTAAAGGGTTCACAGTTCAGACAGCCTATGCTTGAATTCTCAGGTGCGTGTGCAGGTTGCGGTGAAACACCTTATGCAAAGCTTATCACACAGCTTTTCGGTGACAGAATGTACATTGCAAACGCAACAGGCTGTTCTTCAATCTGGGGCGGCAGTGCACCTTCAACACCTTACACATACAACAAGAACGGCAAGGGTCCTGCATGGTCAAACTCACTCTTTGAGGACAACGCAGAATTCGGTTACGGTATGTTCCTCGGACAGAAAACACTCAGAGAAAGAGTTGTTGCCAAGGTTCGTGCACTTGCAGAAACAGCTGACAAGGAAGATGTAAAGGCAGCTATCGCTGAATATCTTGATACACTTGAAGACGGAAATGCAAATACTCCTGCAACAGAAAAACTTGTTGCTGCTCTTGAAGCCTGCGGATGTGACGCAGCAAAGGACATTCTCGCTTCCAAGGATTATCTGAGAAAGAAATCACAGTGGATATTCGGTGGTGACGGCTGGGCTTATGATATCGGTTTCGGCGGTCTTGACCATGTTATCGCTTCCGGCGAGGATGTAAACATTTTCGTATTCGATACAGAAGTTTACTCAAATACAGGCGGACAGTCATCAAAGTCAACTCCTACAGGCGCAATTGCACAGTTTGCAGCAGCTGGTAAGGAAGTAAAGAAAAAGGATCTTGCAGGTATTGCAATGAGCTATGGCTATGTTTACGTTGCTCACGTTGCTATGGGTGCTGATTACAACCAGTGCATCAAGGCTATTGCAGAAGCTGAAGCTTACCACGGTCCTTCAATCATAATCGGTTATGCTCCATGTATCAACCACGGTATCAAGACAGGTATGGGTACAGCAATGGCAGAAGAAAAGAAAGCTGTTCAGGCTGGTTACTGGCACCTTTACAGATACAATCCACAGCTCAAGGCTGATGGAAAGAGCCCGTTCGTTATGGACTCAAAGGCTCCTAACACAGATGAATACAAGAACTTCCTTATGGGTGAGGTTCGTTACAATGCTCTTGCACGTCAGAATCCGGAGAGAGCTGAAAAACTCTTTGATAAGGCTCTGGCAAATGCCAAGGACAGATATGATTATCTCCTCAGACTTTCCAAGCTTTATGGTCAGGACTGATAATCGCTGAATAAAACAATATTTAAGGGACGCTTTTACAGCGTCCCTTTTTGTTTGATGAAAAAAAAATCTCCCTGTCACTGCGGCAGGGGGAATCTTTTTAATTTTAATCTTTGTAAACTGAATCAATACCGAGGAATTCCTCCAGCGAAAGACCGCTTTCATAAACTTCGGTAGCTTTTTCAACACCGAGGTAGCGGATATGCCATGGCTCATACTGATAGCCTGTTTCGGCTTCTTTTCCCTTTGGGAATCTTATAATGAAGCCGTATTTATGGGCATTTGCAGCAACCCAGTCACTTTCGGGAGTAAGTCCGAAGGAATCGTCAATACTGTTAAGGTCAAAGGCAAGTCCTGTCTGGTGGTCGGAATATCCGGGACGTGACGAATATGTATCTGCTGCTTCCTGGCCGTCCTGTGCAACGTAATTGTTGTAGATTCTTTCCTGGTCATAATATGAACGGTAGCTTGATGAAATGTAGATGTCAAGTCCTTCCGCTGCGGCATCAGACTGCATCTGATAGAAGGCGTCGAGTGCCTCCTGATTTTCGCCCGGATCGTAATCAGCAGGGAGCGAGTAAGACTTGTTTGCGATTATGATTCCGTCAATGTAGGTGATCCCGTTTTCGACAACCACATCATGTCCGCTGTCTGAAGTGACAGTTACTTTCAGATTGATTGTGTTTCCGATGTTGCTGAGACTGAGTCTGGCAGTGATTTCACATGAGCCTTCGCTTACACCGGTTATTTCACCATTTTCATCGACAACTGCAACAGCCGTATTCGAGCTTGTCCAGCCTGTAAGGAGAGATGCGTCCCCATTTATTTCAGGAGTTTTCTTTTCACCGATTTTTAAAGTGAGTTCGCTGTCTTTGAAATCAACAGAATTACTTTCTGCGGAACTGCTCTGAGCGTCAGCCGGAATATCTCCTGAAGAATCGGATTCAATCTGCTGGCTTACCGAGGAACTCTCTCCGCCGCTTATGTCCTTCTGATCTCTTATTATAAAGAAGTACACTAAAAATGCCATAAGTGCAATAAGAATTACAGCAATGCATATAAGAAGAACAGCCTGTCGTCTTTTGTAAACATTCATATTTTTTTGTCCCATAATATATCTCCATTTAATTTTTTGCTTATCAGCAAACTAAATATAGCATAATAGATAAAATTTGTCAACCTATTTCTACATTTACTCCAAAAAAATATTCTTGCAAATTTTATAAAAATAAGGTATAATAATTAGAGGAATTAGTGAGGTTATACAAAAACATATCAGTACATGCGGAATATGTTTTGTACATGGAAAAATATTATGTGAGGAGAGTTGATAAAATGGGTATTAAAACTAAAATTTTATCTTTTGCAACATCATGTGCACTGATTTTCACAGCAACCTCCGGTATAAATATGTCAGTAATGTCAGCTGAAACAACAGCTACAAAGGATATTACAGATACTTATGACTGGGGAACAGTTGAAATCGGCGGCGGCGGTTTCGTTTCCGGTATCATTACCGGACAGAAGGAAATGTATCTGCGTACCGACGTTGGCGGTGCATATAAGTACAACTATGACAAGGGTGAATGGGAACAGCTTTTCGGCTTCCTTACCGATGCTGACAGGGGACTTCTGAGTGTCAGCGGTATAGCAATTGACCCGACAGATGACAATACAGCGTATTTTCTCTGCGGATGTGCTTATTTCTCAGACGCAAGAACAGAAATCATTAAAACAACAGACGGCGGTAAAACATTTACAAGAGTTGATGTTACAGATATGATTCAGGTTCACGGAAACGGCGACGGACGTGAATGCAGCGAACCGATTGCTGTTGACCCTGACGACCCGAACACAATCTATGCCGGCGGCGATGTAACTGCCGGAGATTCATGCCTTATCAAGTCAACAGACGGCGGTAAAACATGGGCACCTGTAAAGGGCTATGCTGATGCTGTTGAATATCCGTATACAATTAAATGGCCTTTCTGGACAGATCATCAGGTTAAGGCTGTTACAACAGGCGGCGAACAGAGCTATGCAAACCAGAACGGTGTTGCTTCAATTTATATTGAAGACGGAAAGGTTTATGTAGGAACATCTGTTACAGGCGAAGCAAACATTCATGTTGCTGATGTTGACAAGGACGAATTCACTGTTCTCAGCGAAGATCTTCCGACAGCTAATTACCCTGTAACTATAAGCAGCGACCACAACGGAAATCTTTTTGTGACATACATTGCAGGACTGGCATTTGCAGGCAGTGCAGGCGGTGCTTACAAATATAATATCGCTGACAAGAAAGTAACAGACATCTCACCGGTTCAAAATGGTATCGGTATGATAACCGTTGACAAGAATGACCCGAACAAGCTTCTGGCAAGAACCTGCGGTATATGGTCAGGTCAGTGGTATGAAAAGGAATGGACAGATACAAGTATTGCGTGGGGCGATTACTTTTACAGATCCACAGACGGCGGTGCAACCTGGACAAATATCACACCTGGTCAGAAGGGTGGAAACCAATATGAGGGTACAGGATATTTCATATCAAACCCGATAGACACAAACGGCTATAAGTGGATATATGGTAAAGCAATCCACTGGGGAAGCGGTATTCTTATCGACCCGAGAAATTCTGATAAAATCTTTATGACTTCCGGTAACGGCGTATTTGCATGTAATAACGTATGGGATGAAAAGGAAGTTCAGTTCTATTTTGACCCTAAGGGCATTGAAGAAGTTGTAGCACTTGATATGACAAGCGTCAAGGGCGGAAATGCATATTCAGCTATCGGTGACTATGACGGTTACATTCATTCAGATGTAAACGAAATCGGTATTCAGTATTCACCTAACATGGGCTCAACAAGCGCTATTGCATATTGTCCGCAGAATCCTGATGTTATGGTAAGAATTGCAGAACATAATAACGATATTGCTCCTGGTTTTTACAGTCTTGACGGCGGAAAAACCTGGACGAAAATGTCTAATTCACCTGGCGGTAAGGCAGCAATAACAGAACTTGAAGAAGGCAAATACAGAATTTTCAAGAGTGATTCAAGCAACCAGAGTGCGGGCGTTGAATATTCAGATGATTTTGGTCAGACATGGGCAAGCTGCTCAGGAATCCCTTCAGCATATGGTTCAAAGCCGACATATATGTATGTAGACCCTGAAGACCCTTCACTTGTCTACGCATATGTAACATTCTACAATTCATCATGGGGCTATTCAAAACCAGCTCCGACAGCAGAAGATGCACAGTATAAGCTCTGCGTAAGTACAGACTACGGCAAGACATTTACAAGCACAGATGTAGCTATGTATGACCAGTGTGACAGTGCAGGAAGAATTGCAGCACTCGGCGATGGAACACTTATTCTTGGTGCAGGTTACTATGGCTTGTACAAGGCAACAGATAAGGGTAAGACTATTACTAAAATTGACAGCGTTTCATACTGCAAGACTGTAGGTTACGGTGCTCCTGAAAAGGAAGGCGATGTAAATACACTTTATATTTACGGAAAGCCGCAGGAAACTGACCCAGAGGGTATCTACCGTTCACAGGACGGCGGTGAAACATGGGTTCTCATAAATAAGGATCATATTTACGGCGGTACAGGTAACGGTAACTTTATTGTCGGCGATATGAACGAATTCGGCAAGATTTATATGTCAACTGTCGGCTGCGGTATCGTTTACGGTGTAACTTCATCTGAACCTAAGCCTCCGGTTACTACAACAACATCAACTTCATCAACAGGAACAACTACAACCACAACAGTTACAACAAAGGTTACATCAGTTGCTCCGACAGGTGAAACATTTGACCCTTCAACACTTCTTTACGGTGACGTTGACCTTGATAAGGTTGTTGGTGCTACAGACGTTGTTCTTATAAACAAGTATCTTCTCAGTACAGAGGAATATCCGCTGACAGATGAGGAAAATGGCAAGGCTTATGCACAGGCTGATGCAAGCTATGACAATGAAATTAACCTGAATGACTCACAGGCTGTTATTCAGAAGGTTCTCGGAATATTCTCACAGGAGGATCTCGGTCCGCAGAAATAATCTCATAATAATAAAATCCCCGGTTTTCAAGCCGGGGATATTTTTTATACTTCAATGTAGTAAAGACAGATGTCGGAATATTCGCCGTTTTTCAGTCTGAATCCGCCCGGAACTGTTCCGAGAAGGTTAAAGCCGATACGCTTGTAAAGATGTTTTGCGTGGACATTGCTTTCCTCGTATTTTTTGATAGTTATGTTCATGTGACACACTCCTTTATCTTTCAAAGATATTATATCACTTTGCCATAAGCGAATCAAGTATACTTTTATAAAAATAAACTCACACAGCTATTGACTTTTTGTCAGATTTAGAGTAAAATTAAATGGAGTAATTATAATAAAGTGAGGAGAAAATCATGATATCTAATAACGATAAATCAATGGATAAAATTGTTGATCTTTGTAAATCCAGAGGTTTTGTATATGCTGGCTCTGAAATTTACGGCGGTCTTGCAAATTCATGGGATTACGGTCCGCTTGGCGTTGAGCTGAAAAACAACATCAAAAAGGCATGGTGGAAAAAGTTTGTTCAGGAAAATCCTAACAATGTAGGACTTGACAGTGCTATCCTTATGAACCCTCAGACATGGGTGGCTTCAGGTCATGTAGGCGGCTTCTCAGATCCTCTTATGGACTGTAAGGAATGTAAGTCCCGTCACAGAGCAGACCAGCTTATTGAAGCACAGTCTGATGCAAATCCTGCCGGCTGGAGCTTTGAGGAAATGGCTGAATTTATTAAGGAGAACAATATCAAATGCCCTAACTGCGGAAAGTCAAACTTCACAGACATCAAGCAGTTCAACCTTATGTTCAAGACATTTATGGGTATTACTGAGGATTCTCAGAGTACAGTATATCTTCGTCCTGAAACAGCACAGGGTATTTTCGTAAACTTCCTGAATGTTCAGAGAACAACAAGAAAGAAACTTCCTATCGGTATCTGTCAGGTTGGTAAATCTTTCAGAAATGAGATTACACCTGGTAACTTTATTTTCCGTACAAGGGAATTTGAACAGATGGAAATGGAATTCTTCTGCAAACCTGAAACAGCTCTTGACTGGTTCAAATACTGGAAGGATTACTGCATGAACTGGCTGAAAACTCTCGGAATCAGAGAAGAAAGCCTCAGATATCGTGACCATGACCCAGAGGAACTTGCTTTCTATTCAGAGGCAACAACTGATATTGAGTTCAGATTCCCGTTCAAGGAGTGGGGCGAACTTTGGGGTATTGCTGACAGAACAGACTACGACCTCGGCAGACATATGGAATGCAGCGGCAAGTCACTTGAATACTTCGATCCTGATACAAATACAAAGTATATTCCTTATGTTATTGAGCCGTCACTCGGTGCAGACCGTGTAACACTTGCTTTCCTCTGCGAAGCATATGACGAAGAAGAAATTGCTGAGGGCGATGTAAGAACAGTCCTTCACCTTCACCCTGCAATTGCACCTGTAAAGGCAGCTGTTCTTCCACTTTCCAAAAAGCTTGGCGAACAGGCAAGGGAAGTTTATACAATGCTTTCAAAGCATTTCAATGTTGAATACGATGAAACAGGTTCTATCGGCAAGAGATACCGCCGTCAGGACGAAATCGGCACACCTTACTGTATTACATACGATTTCGATACTCTTGAAAAGGACGGCTGCGTAACTATCCGTGACAGAGATACTATGGAACAGGAAAGAGTCAAGATAGAAGACCTTGTTGCATTTATTACTGAAAAAACAGAATTCTGATAAAAAATTAAACGCCCCTTTATGGGGCGTTTTTTAATAATATTTTCCAAGACGTTTTATGCCGACAGTCTGTAAAACTCTTTCGCAGTTTCGGTTGTCCTGATATGTGTTGAATTTATCATTGAGCATATGACGCTTGTCACGGAATTTGTCAGCACCGTTCATTATTTCCTCTGCAAAATCCATGAATTCACTGCCGCTTCGTATGATGTTTCCCGGCATAAGTTCCTGCGGATTTTCAAAAATAAATCCACGTTCCTCATCGTATCTTTCCATATCAGAAACGACAAAACCTATAGGTTTGTCAAGCATCATGTAATCAAAATAAACGCTGGAATAATCGGTTATCAGTGCATCTGAAAACTTTATCAGCTTGTAGAAGTCTATGTCACGGGCGGTCAGCTGTTCTGTTGTTATGACTCTTATGGAACTGTATCTGCTGAGATTATCCGTACTGATTTTTGAAAGCGGATGCGGCTTGATAATAAGTTTCCAGCTTTTCTGTGCACAAAGTTCATCAAGCTTTTCAAACTGTTCATCGGAAAGGATATCAAGTTCGCTCTCATCATTTTCACGAAAGGTAGGAAGCCATAGAAGAATCCTGTATTTTCTGCCGTCGAAGCCGAAAATCTGGCTTTTCATTTCACGTTCCTTGCCCGGCTGCATATCTGTCATCATGATGTCTGTTCTTGGCTGACCGCATATCACAATTGCATCATCGGTACAGCTGAAAGCCTTTTTCATGGTTTCACGGAAAAATTCTGATGTGCAGAGCAGGTGAGTGAAATAATTATAATCTGTTTTTTCACATCCTCTGACCAGATTTCCTATCCGTTTAAGCGGCATACCATGCCAGAGGTTGAAAACTATCTGCCCCGGAGCTGGTTTTACAGGATACTTTCCAAAGCAGTAGAAACAGTATTTACTCCTGAAAAACTCAAAAAGTCCTTTTTTGCAGTCGGTGAAAGTAACGTTTTTTTCTGATATATTGTCATATTTGAGATAATCGTTTACGCTTACAACTATTTTGTAATCATTATTGTAATTCTGTTCTATCATATGGTCAAAAAGAGCCTTTATATTATCACGAAAACCCAAATTGGAATACAGGAAAATCTGTTCAGGGTCTTTTTTTATGTGTCTGTTGATAGGGTTCAGAAAGGAAAAAATTCTGCGTGGCATTTTTCTGATAAGTTTCATATCTGCACCTGTCTTTAAATTATTTTCTTAAAACATCTGAATACATTTTCATTCTGAGTCTGTTTGGTGAAAGTCCCATAAGTATGTGTCCGCAGCTGGAAAGCAGAAAGTCAAAAACACTGCAATATTTCATTTTCAGCATTTTTCTGCGGAATTTTAGTGCGGATTTTGTATATTTCATGCCGCCCCTGCGTTTGTACATATCCTTTCCGCTTCGCATGTAAAGCAGCGGTTTCTGAATGTTGTAGCCTTTGCAGCCGCCGGAGAGCATTCTGATCCAGAGGTAGTAATCCTCAAAATAAGGGAAATCCTTGTAGCCGCCAGCCATATAAACCTGATGCTTTCTGAAACAGGTGCATGGGTGGTTGAATGGGTTACGCCGTTTTGAATATTCTTTTATCTCCTCGTCAGTTTCGGGGAGATTTTTTACGTTTATTATATTGTCGGTTGAACCGCTGAATTCCTCAACAGGTGCACTTACAATGTCTGCACTGTACTTTATAAATGCGGTCATCTGGTTTTCCATACGGTTCGGCTTTGCAATGTCGTCGCTGTCCATTCTTGCTATAATGTCATTTTTACAGTAGCTTATGGCATTGTTCAGGGCTTTGCCAAGTCCGAGCGATACATCATTATATACAACGTTCAGAATCGGGTATCTCAGACGCAGACGTTCTATTTCCTGATAGAGTTCATCTGTCAGCGTTCCGTCACAATATAAAACAAAATCGTCCGGAGGAAGTGTCTGGTTCATCATGCTTTCAACGCTTGTACGCAGATTCATAACTTCTTCTTTTTTATAGACCGACATTAAAACGGAATATTGGCTCATTAAATAATTCTTCCTCCTTGGCTAAATGGAAAACGGTAAAAAATACATAATATTCATATTATTAAAGTATACATCTTTATTTTAAACTTGTCAACTAAAATCAAATGACATAACTTGTAGGGAACAAAAAAAGCTGAAATTCGTTGAACTTTGCTCTAAGTTTTCAACAATATAAATTAAAATTGTTGAAAACAGTTGACTTGCTTTTCCTTTTTTGATACAATAAAATTACAGAAATTTGTTAAGGGGGATGCTATGCATTTAAAGAAAAAGATAGCTGCGGCGTTTGTTTCGGCGGTAACGCTATGCTTGGCACTGCCTTTCTCACAGGGCTATTCTGCTGAGGACATTGATGTTCAGGCGGAAATCAGGGGCGATATAACCGCTGACGGATAGCTGACAACAGAGGACATTATGATTCTGGGGAATTGTCTTACAAAAAAGGCATTTCTTGAATCCGGCGATGAGTATGCAGCCGACGTGAACGGGGACGGAGTTTTCAACATCTTCGATATTATACAGTTGAAAAGATTGGTTGAGGATTCACGGATTGTTCTGCCGGCAGAACCAACCGAGCCTGTGACTGAGCCGACCACAGAAGCAGTTCAGACAACAGCGAAAGTAACGACGGCAGTAACTACAGAGCCTGTGACTGAGCCGGCAACGGAAACAAGAGATTCAATTAAACCAAAGACCCGACAGAAAATAAACTGTCGGGTCTTGCTTTTGCTTTTGTTTATTTTAAACCGTTCATTGCTGCATCAACAATTTCCTTGAAATACCATGAATTGTCTTTTCTGTTGAGAAGTCCGAAAGCACCTTCTCCGTCCTTAACGCCGTTGTCCCAGATAAAGCAGGTAATGCCTCTTTTCTTTGCGGCATTTATGTAATATTCCATATGCTTTACACGGTCAGATGTGTTGTTCTTGTTGAGTGAGCCGCACTCGCCGATAATGGCAGGAGTTCCCTTGTCAATAATATTTGTTTTTATTATATCAAAGTATTTGTCAAGCTCGGACTTGTCAGCATCTGTAAATGATGAAGTGCCGTTCTGGTCAAGAGCAAAGCTGTAAGGTGAATAAGCGTGGATAGAAACGATTATGTGGTCATCATCAGGAATTTTAATTGATTTGATTGCTGTTTCGTCCATAGCTGCGGCATGACCTGTGATTATAAGTGAACGTGTTGCATTGTTGCCTCCGGATTTTCTTACAGTGTCAACAAATGCTGCAAACAGGTTGTTGATAACTTCACGTTCTTCCTCCGTACCGCATGACCATTCATCCTGACCACCGATAATTCTCGGTTCATTCATGCCCTCAAAGAGGAGATGTTCGTCATAGTTTTTGAACTTATCTGCAATCTGTTCCCATATCTTGACAAGTCTTGCCTTGACTTTTGATTCGTCAGCTTTTGAAGGATTAAGCCATGTGTAGTCATCATGATGAACGTTTACAATCGCATACATATCGTTGTCGATAACATAATCAACTATTTCGTTAACTCTGTCGAGCCATGCACTGTCTATTGTGTCGTCATTCATGTGGTCGTTCCACGTTACAGGAATTCTCACAGCGTTGAAACCAGCCGCCTTTACAGCGTCTATCATGGACTTTGTTGTTTTCGGATTTCCCCATGCTGTTTCACCGTCTGTTGCATAGTCGGAGTAGTCATAGCAGTCCATTGTGTTTCCGAGGTTCCAGCCGATTTTCATGTCCTTTACGATTTCAGCCGAGGACATTCCGCTTGCATCGGAACCTGCCTGTTTTTTCGGTGTGTCAGTGTCTTCCTTTTTTTCTTCAGCAGGTGCACTGCCGCTGCTGTATTTTACAGTTACGGATTTCAGTTTTACTTCGTCCTGATTGCTCCACCAGTAGCCAAGCATAACTTCACCGTTGCTCTTGATGTATTCCTTGATTTCGTCCGGTACAAGCCAGTAAAGAGTAGCATTGTCTGAATCTGTCATGACAGCGATATTTCCGCTCTGATACCAGCTCTTGTCTGTTCTTTCAGGGCATGAATCATCAACTGTGATTCCGAAAGCACCGGCATATTTCTGAAGTCCGCCATTTGCTTCAACCTTGAATTCAAAATACTGCGGAGTATCGTCTTCACTGATAAGGTCGGAAAGCGGTATTTTTGCAGTTTTTGTGGATTCGCTTCCATAATTTAAAGTTGTATCCGGTTCAATAGTGTTTGTTCCGTCAACAGGTATATCGGCTGATGTTGAATAATTGCAGATAATGCTTGCAAGTCTGAGTTTCTGAAGACCGCCCCACCAGTATCCGACTTCAATATTTCCCTTTTCGCCAGTGTTGATGTAGTCCTTTATTTCGGACGGAACGTCCCATCTGACTTCAAGGTATGCACTGTTTACGTCCATTTCAAAATCGTCTGACTGATACCAGCCCTTGTCTGTTGCGGCAGGGCATGAATCGTCAACGGAGATTCCGCAGGCACCCTTGTAACTGCTGATATTTGAAGAACCGTCTTCAGCGTAGAATACGAAAATGAATGAATCAATCTTGTCGCCTTCTCTTACGAACTCGCTGAGAGCCGCCTTGTATGTCTTGTTGCTGTCATAATCCATTATTTCGTTTATGTCGCTTTTTTCACTTCCCATAGAAAAGCTTACGTTTTCAATAGGGCTGACGTGCTGTGTTGTAGCCTCAGTAGCAGGTTCTGTCGGAGCTTCGGTTGTTTCCTCAGCGGTTTCGGTAACAGCTTCTGTGACTACTTCAGAAGACGAACTCTTGTTGTCATCATTCTTACAGCCTGAAAGACTTCCGAGCGACAAGGCAATCATAGAAAAAGCCAGAACCGAAGTCAGCAGTTTTCTGCATTTCTTTTTTACTTCCATTGTTTATTCCCCTTCATTCTTTATTTTAACGCCGATTTTTTCACCCATTTTTACAACGGTTTCAAATCCGGCATTTGTATTCTCTGTTATGTCACTATCGGGAAGGATAACGTCAGGTTTTACCATAAGGACAATGGTTGAACCGCCGAATTCAAACATTCCCTTTTCCTCTCCCCGGACAAATTCATGATGCTGATGATGATTTGTAATTTTTCCGACCATCATCGCTCCTACTTCCGCATGAATAACACTTCCAAAATTATCGGTATGCAGAATTGTAAATTCCCTTGTGTTTTCCTTGTAAATATCCGCTTTTTCAAGTGCAGTCGGGTTAACTGTGTGATATACGCCGTTTATGTGAAAGTTCTTTGATTTATGACCGCTGTCAATGTAGATGTATCTGTGATAGTCAGTAACCTCAAGGCGGAATATCATAAAATAACCGCCGCCGAATTTCTCAGCCAGTTTGCGGCATTTAAGAAATGAGGCTGTGCTGTATTCACTGCCCTTTATCATAAACCTGCTGTTTTCATCAATCCTGTAGATTGTGAGCTTTGAGTCGCACGGACTGATAAAATGTGAAGGTTCCATGTCAACCGGTCTTGCAGAGGGTTTTATCTTTCTTGTAAAGAAGTCGTTGTAAGACCTGTATCTTCCCGGTTCGTATTCCGTCATATCAATTCCCGAACTTTTTATAAAAGAGGGAATAAGCCTTGCTGAAAGAATACTGCTACAAAAGGCTCCTGCTGCCTTTGAAACAAACGGAGCAGTAAGCCCTTTAAGAGCGATATTTCCAGCGGCAGAGCCATATAGAATGTCAAGCATTTTCTGCTGACTTCCGTCGGACGGAATAATATTTCCCTGTCTGTCCTTAATACCCTGAATCATAAAATCCTCCGGTTATCTTAATTTGTATTTTATTATAAGCCAGATAAATTCAAGTGCACCCACTCCGATAAAAATCAGCATGGTTTTCATTTTCGGCTTTTTAAGCTTGAATCTTGTTATGAATGCAATTCCGATAATGAGTATCAGAAACGCATAGAGGTCAGGGAAAAGTTTTCCCATATCTCTTCTGAAACTGTAAAACAGCGGAAGAATAAGTGCGACACTTGTTACGGGAAGTCCTTCGTACATTTTACGGCAGTCATCTGTTTTCGTTTGTCTGAGTTCTTCAGAAACATTGAAATAAGCAAGTCTTATAACAGCGGCAAGTGTAAAGAAAATAAGTATTATTATATGGTAAAATCTTGTCATTCCGACAGCATATCCGATAGCTCCCGGAAGAAATCCGAAACAGATGAGGTCGCAGAGCGAATCAATCTGAATTCCGAATCGCTTTTCGCTTTCCGTGCGTTTTCTTGTTCTTGCGACTTTTCCGTCAAACATATCGCAGAATCCTGAAAGCATAAGTGCAATAACCGACACGATGACGTATTTTCCGTCCATGGCAAAATAAATTCCCGTAATTGCCGACGCAAGACCTATATATGTAAGAATAACAGTATAATTATAATAACCTATCATTTGAATTGTCCCCTTATTTAATAAAAAACACTACACAATAATTATAACAAATTTTTAAAAAAATATCAAGAAAAACCGTTGCTTTTGATGATTTATTTATGATATTTTCCATTATTTTTTATCTGGAATGCCCGATATATCTGTTCTAAGAGCATTACCCTTGCAAGCTGATGAGGAAATGTCATTTCTGACATGGAAAGTCTGAGGTCAGCCGCATTTTTTACACAGTCCGCAAGACCGAAAGAGCTTCCGATAATAAATGAAACGCTGCTGAATCCCGAAAGCGGAATCTGTGACATTTTTTCTGCAAGTTTCGGACTGCTCATCTGTTTTCCCTCAATGCAAAGGGCAATTTTAAAGCCGTCCGCCGCTTTGAGTATACTGCCGCTTTCATTTTCAAGAGCCTTTTGTATTTCCGCCTGTGAAGGGTCGTCCGGAAGCCTTGATTCGGCAAGTTCAATTATTTCCGGTCTGCAAAACCTCTGCAAGCGTTTCATATATTCATTGCAGGCATCTTTCAGATATTTCTCCTTGAGTTTTCCGACAGTAATAATTTTCACATTCAGCATCAGAACACCGCCATAAGTCCATTAGTTTCAACAGGTGCAACGTTAAGTATGTAATCCTTGTTTCTGGAAAATTCGCTTAAACCCTCCGAAACAGTGTGGTCGGCTTTCAGCGGAGTGTTGTTCTCCTGGCTGAGATGTCCCAGAATTATCCTCGTTGTGCCTGACTTTATGAGTTCCGCCGCCTGCTGTGCACTTGCATCGTTTGAAAGATGACCTTTGCGTGAGCGTATCCTGCTTTTCAGGTATGACGGATAAGGCCCGTCTTTGAGCATTTGTTCATCGTAGTTTGCCTCAAGCAGAACGAGATTACAGCCGGAAATGTTTTCTTTTACCGTTTCTGTAACATATCCGAGGTCGGTGCAGACAGCACAGATACGTCCGTCCTGTGTTTTTATGCGATATCCGCAGCTTCTTACCGTATCGTGCGGAGTATCAAAGCATGATATTTCCATTCCTGCCGCACAGGCATTTCCATCCATTTCATAGACCTCCGAGCATGGAGCTATCATATCGTTATGTAAAAGTTCCTCAAGAGTTTCAAGCTGCCCGAAAACGGGAATGCCCGTTTTTTTCGTCAGCATTTTCAGTCCGCTTACATGGTCAGAATGACTGTGGGTAATAAAAACGCCCTTGACGGCGTTTACAGAAAGTCCGTTGTCATCGAGTGCTTTTGAAAGTCTTTTGAAAGAAACCCCTGCATCTATTAAAATTCCTGCGGAGTCAGTTCCTATAAATGAAGAATTGCCCTTGCTTGAGCTGAAAAGAGGATAAAACCTCGCCATATATTTCACCTTTCCTGATAAAATAAAAAGGCGGAAAAATCCGCCTTCCGATTATAACGCTTTTTTAACTGAAGCTCCCGGGAAGCTTTTTTTAACGATATCAGCACCCAAAAGCTGAAGCTTTTTGTCAAGATTGTCATATCCACGTTCGATATGGTGGATATCCTCGACTTCTGTTACTCCTGACGCCGCAAGACCTGCGATGATAAGTGCCGCTCCGGCACGAAGGTCACAAGCCTTTACCGGTGCACCCTGAAGACATCCGGTACCTTCAATTACGGCAACCTTTCCGTCAACTGAAATGTCCGCACCCATTCTTCTGAGTTCATCAACATAGCGGAAACGCTGTTCCCATACGCCCTCGGTTATGATACTTGTGCCTTCGGCAAGCGTAAGCAAAGTAGCCATCTGAGGCTGCATATCTGTCGGGAATCCCGGATGAGGCATTGTTTTGATGTTTGTCTTGACAAGCGGTCCGTCTATCCAGACTCTTACGCTGTCATCAAATTCCTCAACGTTTACACCGATTTTTTCAAGTTTGTTTGTAATGGATTCAAGATGCTTCGGAATAACATTTTTAACGAGTACATCGCCGCCCGTTGCAGCAGCGGCAACCATGAATGTTCCGGCTTCAATCTGATCCGGAATAACTGAATAAGTAGTACCCCTGAGGTAGCTTACACCCCTGATTTTTATAACGTCTGTTCCTGCCCCCATAATGTCAGCACCCATGGAGTTCAGGAAGTTTGCAAGGTCAACGATATGCGGCTCTTTTGCGGCATTTTCAATGACTGTAAGACCCTTTGCCTTTACAGCCGCTAAAATAGCGTTCATTGTCGCACCTACTGATACAACGTCCAGATATATCTGATTTCCTCTCAGATCATCAGCTGAAACGTCAATCATGCCATGGTCGAGATTGCATTTTGCTCCCAGAGCGGTAAAAGCTTTAAGATGCTGGTCAATAGGACGGTCACCAAGAGGACAGCCACCCGGCATTGAAACTCTTGCTCTGTGGAATTTTCCGAGGAGTGCTCCAAGGAAATAATATGAAGCCCTCATCTGTCTTGCGCTTTCATAAGGAACGCAGTAATTGTTGATTTTTGTTGCATCTATCTTAAACGCATTTTTTCCGACAGTAAGTACGCTTGCACCCATTTCATAAAGAATTCTGAGGCTTATGGAAACGTCACTGATGTCGGGTACGTTTTCGATGATACAGGGTTCGTCGGACAGTATAACAGCCGGAATAATGCCAACGGCAGCGTTTTTAGCACCGCTTATTTCGACCTCGCCATGCAGACAGCGACCGCCCCTAACTACAAATTTTTCCAAGATTTTCTCTCCTTAAAGAATTTGCCCGTCAAAGGAAAATCCTTTTCTTTTTATTCACCATTTTATTATAGTCCCGTTTTAAAGAATTATCCTTTAAAATCTGATTTTCCGCAAAATTTCCTTGCAGACGAAATTTCTGCTTCATATCATGGAACTTATTAAAGCTGAATCAATGCGAATATCTGTATCAATAGTCGCTTATATGGAATTTAACGTCTTCGCCGTTATATTTTTCAATGGAAATTTTTTCAATGACAACGTCTGTTTCAGGTTTGTCATTTGCATCTGTCTGAACCTGCTGAATCTCGAACACCTTGTCCAGACCGTCAAAGACCTGTCCGAAAATAGTGTAGCTTCCGTCAAGCCAAGGAGTTCCGCCGTCATTTTTGTATATTTCTCTTTGGGAATCACTGAATGTAATGCCATAGGCTGATTCCATCTGTGAGAGTGTTTCATCGTCATACTTTGTTCCTGTAACAATGTAGAACTGGCTTCCATCTGTTGCAGTGCTTCCGCTGTTTGCATAAGCCACCGCACCGGCAGCGTGTACGAGTTCGCTTGAAGTACCGCCGTCGAACTTATCGCCCCATGTGGATTCTCCACCCATACCTGTTCCGAGCGGGTCGCCGCCCTGAATCATGAAGTCATTGATTATTCTGTGGAAAATAAGACCGTCATAATAGCCGTCCTTTGAAAGGGCAACGAAGTTTTCAACGCCCTTTTCAGCCTGCTTCGGGAAAAGCTTTACCTTGATATCGCCGTAATCTTTGATAGTGATAACAGCAATTTCCTCTCCGATTTCAGGAGCTGTGAAGTTTACAGCTTCGCTTGAAACTGCTGAAGAAGATTCTGATGAGGATTCAGCCTTTGAAGAACTGTCCTTTGCGTCATCTCCGCAGCCTGATGCAAAAGCCGCAAAAAGCATACAGCCGACCATTGCAGCCATGACCTTTTTGAAATTAAGCATATATAAACACCTCTGATTTAATCTTGATTAACTTTACCATTATAACCTGTTTATGCCGATTTGTAAAGTATCCCCGACATATTATAAATATTATTGGTGTATTTTAAACTAATAATGCACAAATTACAAATTTTGTTTTGGCAAATCTGACAGAACGTACATTCTTGTTTTGTGCTATTGTTAATTTTTTACAGATGTCGCATTTTCGCTGGTATCTTCGCCGTATACCCCTATTTCAACTGATTTTATCATAATATCATCAACAGGGACTTTCAGTTCCTCATCGTCAATTCTTACTTCAACGTTTACAATTTTGTCGATAACATCAAAACCTTCGTATGTCTGACCGAAAACTGTGATTTTCTGTGAAAGTGCCGGAACGCCGCCGAGCTTTATGAATTCTTCCGCCACTTTTGTGTTGGAATCAGTATCAAGGAGTTCCTTTTTGAAATCATCGGTAAATTCATTCGTGTTCAGAACTGCAAAACGGCTTCCGTTCAGAACCTTTGCCTCGCCTTTGAATTTTTTCCAGAAACCGCCGTCCTCACCGGTTACAAGACTGCACAAAGCACCCTTGAAAGGCCAGAGATTCTGGTGAAGTTCCTGAGGGACTTCCTCATACTTCTTGTCAAGGTCGCTGTTGAGGTCGCCGTTTTTGTTAGGACTTCCCGCACTGAAATAAACTCCTGTTTCCGAATTGAAAACGTATGTGTTGTCATAATATCCGCTTTCAGCAAGTTCAGTAAAATTTGCAACAGCTTCCGGAGCATATTCCGGATAAAGAACAGCCTTGATGTCGCCAAGGCTCGTTTTTATGATGGCTATGGTATCACCGTTTTCCGGTTTGTTTTCCTGGACGAATTCAAGCGAATTCATGTCGATATAACTTCCCGTACTGCTTGAAAGATACTGTGTACACGCAACCCCGGCAAAGCTTATCCCTGCACATGCTATCAGCCCCATCAGTATAAATCTGAATTTTCTTGTCAATGTTTTTCTCCTTAGCTGTTTTTGATTATTTCTGTTCCCTGACGTGTTTCCTTGACAGTATATCCGAGAGCCGCTATTTCATCTCTGAGCTTGTCAGCGAGGGCGAAATCCCTGAGCTTTCTTGCTTCCTGTCTTTTGTTTACAAGTTCTGTTACTTCGGCAGGAATTTCCTCATCGTCCTTTCTTTCATAGAGAAGTCCGAGAACGTCTGTAAGGCTGCCGAAAAGCTCACTGCCTGCCTCAAGCTGTTCCTTTGAAACAGAAGGGTCTGCACACATTGTATTAAGACTTCTTACAAGTTCAAATACTGCTGTAAGAGCATCGGCTGTATTAAGGTCATCGTCCATAGCGTCGATAAACTGCTGTTTTCTGCTGCTGAACATTTCCAGTGCCTTCGGGTCAGGTTCTCCGCTTCCGGCATTTGCAATCGCTCTTTTAAGTGTGTTTTTGCAGTTATAGAGTCTGTCAAGGGATGCTCTGCATGATTCGAGAAGTTCAGCCGTATAATTCATAGGCATTCTGTAATGAGCCTGTATCATCAGATAACGTATTGTTTCATAACCGTATTTAGCGGCAGCGTCCTTTGTCAGGAAGAAGTTTCCGGCGGATTTTGACATCTTCTTGTTGTCGATGTTTATGTGTCCGTTGTGCATCCAATAATGTGCAAACGGCTTTCCTGTTGCCGCTTCGGACTGTGCTATTTCATTTTCATGATGAGGGAAAACGAGGTCTTTTCCGCCGCAGTGAATATCAATTGTATCACCAAGGCAGTCCTTTGCCATTGCTGAGCATTCGATGTGCCAGCCCGGACGGCCTTTGCCCCATGGCGAATCCCAGTGCTGTTCATCTGCTCCTGCTGATTTCCAGAGTGCGAAATCAAGCGGATCTTCTTTTATTTCGCTTACCTCGACACGAGCGCCTGCGATAAGGTCATCAAGTGACTGCTTGGAAAGTTTTCCGTAGTCTTTGAACTTTCTTGTTCTGTAATAGACATCTCCGTTTGATTCATAGGCATAGCCTTTTTCAACCAGAGTGCTGATAAGCTCAATTATCTTATCCATATAAAGAGAAACCTTCGGGTGAACGTCAGCCGGTCTTACGTTAAGACCTCTGGCATCTTTTTCATATTCACCGATGTATTTGAGAGCCGTTTCTTCCGGAGTGGAGTTCTCAGCCTTAGCCTGCTTGATTATCTTGTCGTTTACGTCAGTGTAATTCTGAATGAACTTTACCTTGTATCCGATAAATTCAAGATATCTTCTGAGGACATCAAAAACGCAGACAGGACGTGCGTTTCCGATATGGATATAGTTGTATACTGTCGGGCCGCAGACATAGATTCCGGCTTTGCCTTCTTCAATAGGAACGAATTCTTCCTTCTGTCCGGTTAAGGTATTATAAATTTTCATCTTCTTCAGTTTCCTTTCCATCTGGTTTGTCCGGTTTCTTATCCGGATTTTTTATAAAGTGGTTTACAAGAACAGCGGTCAGGATACCGGTAATGGTTTCGAGTACACGCTGAAGTGCGAATAAATAATGGTTTTCAACCTCATAATGTGATAAAACGATACTTAAAAATACAACGCAGGAGATAAAGGCACTTGGTTTTCTGTCCAAAAGAACAGTTGAATATATAATCGGTGCAATGCAAAGACATATAAGAGTGTAATAGATAAACGAAAAAGGCACAAGAGGAGTGAAGTCTATTATAAGCAGTATTATGACAGCGGCAAATCCGCCGAGAAAAGTCCCCACGCATCTTACAACGCCTTTTTCTATGCTGTCGCTTGTGCTTGACTGCATACACAGTACGGCGGCAATCATACTGTAAAAGGGATGAATGTCAAATATCATCCCCAGAACAGCACATATAAACACAGCTATTACCGTTTTCCATATTCTTGCCCCCATAGGAGGAAGTCTGAATTTTTGCTTTTTTCTGTCAGTTGTCATTTTTCTGAATTTCCTCAAGCTTTTTCTGGAGTCTGTCTATCTTCATTTCCATCGCACACATTTCCTGTGCAACAGGGTCAGGAATGTGTATCTGGTCAAGTTCCTTGCATACTTTGCTTCCGTTGTTTCTTACAACTCTCGCCGGAACGCCTGCGGCTGTGCAGTTGTCCGGAATCTCCTCAAGTACCACAGCACCTGCGGCAATCTTAACATTGTTTCCGATTTTGAAAGGCCCTAAAACCTTTGCACCTGCCCCGACCATGACGTTGTCGCCGAGTGTCGGGTGGCGTTTTCCTTTTTCTTTTCCGGTACCACCGAGCGTAACTCCCTGATAGATAAGGCAGTTTTCGCCTATTTCAGCAGTTTCACCGATAACAACGCCCATACCGTGATCTATGAAAAGTCCCTTTCCGATAGTTGCTCCCGGATGTATTTCAATACCCGTCCAGAACCTTGACACCTGTGAAATGATTCTGGCTATCGTAAACATCTTTTTTTTGTAAAACCAGTGTGCCCTTCTGTAACTGTGAACAGCATGAAGTCCGGAATATGTCAGCCATATTTCAAAAGAACTTCTTGCAGCAGGGTCACGCTCCTTAATAAGAGCAATATCCTCTTTAAGCTGTTTAAACAATATCTTACCGCCCTTCTTTTAGAATATATAAAAACTGCCCCTTGCCCGAAAAGGTCAAGAGGCGGATTATCCGCGGTTCCACTCTGATTTATAACTTGAATATCCGTAACGAGGAAAAACGCAGAGCCATACTAATATAATAAAAATATCCTGTTCCTGCTCCGGGCTGACAGCCGCACTTCATCTTTCAGCACATATTCCGCTTCCAGCATCTGCGGAACTCTCTGTAATGCACATATAAAAGGTTACTCTGACTGCTACGCCTTTTATATTATATTATACTCAGATACAGGGATTTTGTCAAACTCTTTTTTGCACGAGATTTCTTACAGCGTCCGGTATTTCCGAAACGTCATTTACCAGAATGTCTGCACTGTCCAGTTCATGTTCACCGCAGTAACCGTAAGTGCAGCCGACTGAATCCAGACCATGTTTTTCAGCCACCTGAAGGTCAAGGAATCTGTCACCGATAATTATATAATCTCCTGCATATTTCTCTTTTATAAATGGAAAAATTTCCGGTTTTGGCCGGAAAGCAAAATTTTCCGTACAGAAATAATCTGTATAAAATCTGTCAAGACTGTGAGCCTTTCTGTGTGCCTGCATATATGCATCGGAACAGTTGCTCAGAAAAAACAGCCTGTGACCGTCATTTTTCAGCTGTTCAAGTGCCGCTTCAGCACCGCTGTAAAGTTCAGATTTCCCATCGAGAATCATCTTCATCATTTCTTCGCCGACAAGTTCCGAGCATATTTTCTTGTATTTGTCATCAAGCTGCGGCATGAAACCGTTCCACATATCAGCGGCGGAATATCCGAGCCAGCCGCTTATCTCACTGTCGCTGAGTTCAAGCGGAGGAGCAAGACGGCGGTCTGTCAGATATTCATATCCTTTTCTGAAAGCCGGAACATAGATTTTTGCACAGTCGTGAACTGTTCCGTCATAGTCAAGGATAATATTCATGATTACTCTTCGATATTTCTTATAAGGTTTACCATTTCGATTGCACCGAGGGCACAGTCATAACCCTTGTTTCCTGCCTTTGTGCCTGCTCTTTCGATTGCCTGTTCGATATTGTCAGTTGTTACAACGCCGAACATTACAGGAATGTCAGAATTCAGTGATACAGAAGCGATTCCCTTTGAAACTTCATTGCATACATAGTCATAGTGGCTTGTAGCACCTCTTATTACTGCTCCCAGACAGATAACAGCGTCATATTTTCCGCTTGAAGCCATTTTCTTTGCGATAAGCGGAATTTCAAATGCTCCCGGAACCCATGCAACATCAATGTCATTTTCTGAAACATTGTGTCTTTTAAGACCGTCCAGAGCACCTCCGAGAAGCTTTGATGTAATAAATTCATTGAATCGTGCAACAACGATTCCTACTTTAATATTTTCCGATACGACTTTTCCTTCATAAATGTTCATGTTAAAGACTCCTTTATCAGTAATTTAAAATGTGACCCATTTTGTTTTTCTTTGTTTTCAGATAAAATTCATCGTAGACTGTCGGTTCCATCTGAATAGGAACACGTTCCTTTATTTCCAGTCCGAAATCTGAAAGCCCTTCTATTTTAAGCGGATTGTTTGTGAGAAGTCTGAGTGATTTTACTCCCAGGTCACGAAGAATCTGTGCACCTATGTAGTATTCTCTCATGTCTTCATCGAATCCGAGAGCAAGGTTCGCCTCAACGGTATCCATTCCCTGATCCTGCAAAGCGTATGCCTTTAGCTTGTTTATAAGACCGATTCCTCTGCCTTCCTGACGGAGGTAGAGCAGGATTCCTCTGCCCTCCTTTTCTATCTGTGTCATTGCCGCCGCAAACTGCTGTCCGCAGTCGCATTTTACAGAGCCGAAAGCGTCGCCTGTCAGACATTCTGAATGAACACGGCAGAGAACGTCTTCGCCGTCACCGATATCGCCCTTTACAAGTGCAACATGGTTTTCGCCGTTAAGCAGGTTTATATAACCGTAAGCCTTGAAATTTCCGTATTTTGTCGGGAGCTTTGTCACAGCTTCACAGTGTACAAGCTTGTCATTTACCTTTCTGTACTGCTGTAATTCCTTTATCGTGATGAATTTCAACCCGTATTTCTCAGCCATCTGGTGAAGTTCGGGAGTACGCATCATTGTACCGTCATCACGCATTATCTCACAGCAGAGTCCGCATTCATGCAGTCCTGCAAGCCTTAAAAGGTCAACAGTTGCCTCAGTGTGACCGTTTCTTTCAAGAATGCCGTTTTTTCGTGCCAGCAGAGGGAACATATGTCCCGGACGTCTGAAATCCTCCGGCTTTGCATTTTCGTCAACGCATTTCATGGCTGTTACAGAGCGTTCCGCCGCAGAAATACCTGTAGTTGTGCTTACATGGTCGATCGAAACTGTAAAAGCGGTTTCGTGGTTGTCTGTATTGTCTTCGACCATCTGCGGCAGACGAAGTTTTTTAATATATTTTTCGCTCATCGGCATACAGATAAGACCTTTGGCATGCATTGCCATAAAGTTTACATTTTCTGTTGTAGCAAACTCAGCCGCACAGATAAGGTCGCCTTCGTTTTCCCTGTTTTCATCATCTGTCACAAGAATCAGCTTTCCAGCTCTGAGGTCGTCCAGAGCTTCTTCTATTGTATTGAACATTATTTTCGTTTCCTCCTTTAATAGTATCCGTTTCTGGCAAGGAGTTCGAGTGTAACCCTGCCTTTATCTGTTTTATTTCCTTTGGTAAATCCCATAAGTCTTTCCACATATTTTCCTATTATGTCATTTTCCAGATTTACTGCATCACCGGTTTTCTTTTCAGCAAGTATTGTCTGCGAAAGAGTATGCGGTATTGTAGAAACGCTGAAATTATTTTTCGTAACCTCAGCAACGGTAAGGCTTATTCCGTCTATTGCAACCGAACCTTTTTCGACAATGTATTTCAGAACTTCTGGCGATGCTCCTATAATGAACCATACTGCGTTTCCGTCTTTGCGGATATCCTTTATTATTCCTGTTCCGTCAACATGTCCTGCAACGATATGACCGCCGAATCTTCCGTCCGCCGCCATGGCTCTTTCAAGGTTTACATGACTGCCGGAGCTTAAAGCCGCAAGGGAGGTTCTGCTGAAGGTTTCATTCATAACGTCTGCTGTGAAAGTGTTCCCCGAAATTACAGATGCAGTAAGACATACTCCGTTTACGGCAACGCTGTCGCCGGTTTTCAGGTCGGAGAATATCCTTTCAGCCGAGATGGTGAGTCTGGATTCAAGAGCAGATTTCTTTATCGCTGTTACTGTTCCGATTTCCTCGATTATCCCTGTGAACAACTATATTACCTCCCATTTTACAAGAATGTCATTTCCGAACGTGGTTATCTCCGGTGTGCCAAGTTTTACGCACACTTCCGGATCGTCAAATCCCGTTCCGCCGACAGGGGAGAAGGCGTTTTTCCCTCCGAGCATTTTCGGAGCAATATAGGCGTTTACTTCACTGACTATCCCTGCTTTCAGTGCACTGAAATTCAGTTCTCCTCCGCCTTCGAGAAGAATACTGTCAATTTTTTCTTCGCCGAGTTTCTGCATAAGAAAATTCAGGTCTGTGTGCCCGCCGGCGGACGGTGTGCGGATTATTTTAACTCCGCTTTCCTCAAGCCACGGCGGACATTCTGCACTGTCAGTGCAGGCGATTATGGTCGGAACATCTTTTGCAGTTTGTATTATATTGCAGTCTTTCGGGATTCTAAGCCTGCTGTCGCAGATTATTCTTACAGGATTGCGTCCGTTTTCAATCCGGCAGGTGAGCATCGGGTTGTCTTTGAGAACTGTTCCTATGCCTGCCATGATTCCTGTGTATCTCAGACGGTCTTTCATGACATTTTCCCGTGAAAGCTCGTTTGAAATCCATCTGGATTTACCGTTTGCCGATGCGATTTTTCCGTCCGCAGTCATGGCATATTTCATGACAACATACGGTGTTTTATGGGTTATGTAGTGGAAAAACGGTCTGTTCAGCCTGTCGCATTCCTCTTTCAGAATACCGCTTATGACTTCAATTCCGTTCTGCCTTAAAATTTCCGCACCTTTTCCCGCAACCAGAGGGTTCGGGTCATCAGAGCCTATGTACACACGCTTTATGCCGCTTTGTATTATAGCTTCTGTGCATGGCGGAGTTTTTCCGTAGTGACAGCAGGGTTCAAGCGTCACATATATTTCCGCACCTGTCATGTCCTCTTTGCAGTTTAATATGGCGTTTCTCTCGGCGTGGAATTCACCGTATCTGCGGTGATAGTCCTCTGAGATTATTCTGCCGTCCTTAACGATAACAGCTCCCACCATAGGGTTCGGGCTTGTATATCCCATGCCTTTTTTCGCAAGTTCGACAGCCCTTTTCATATATTTTTCTTCACAAGTCAAGTTAATCGCCCCTTAAAAGCAGAAAATGCCCCGAAAAAATTCAGGGCATTGTTTTGCATGAAAATACAAAACCTCCAAAGCAGAAGCTTCGGAGGGCATTTATCAGCTGAACCATAAAGTTCTTATTGAGTCTTCTTCCATCCAGACTATACTGTCGGTACCGGAATTTCGCCGGTTCATGCCGGAAGGCTTGCGGACTGTTACCGCCGGTAGGGAATTTTCACCCTGCCCCGAAGACAAATATTATTACTGTTTTATTCTATCACACGCATAAGCAAATGTCAACTGTTATTCCGAAATTTTTATTTTATACGAAAAATTAAGGTGTGGTATGATTTCCTCCCAGTTTCCGACTGACATTCCTCTGGCGTTCATGCTCTTTTCTATACCGAAAACGTCTGCTTTCATTCCTGTTACTGTTTTGGCGATTGTCTTTGCACAAACTCCCGAAATCTGACGGGCAAGGCTGTCTTTTACTGCGGCTGTATCAGTCTGCATTTCTTCGGGATTGCCGTTTATCTTTATTTCTGCGGTGATATTTATGGAATCGCCCGATTTTTCCGCTGTTATTTTCGGAGTGCTTTTCCGCACATAGAAATTTACCGCCTTACCGTTTACTGTGACAGGAATGTAAATATCTTCAATTTTGTTTCCCAGCCAGCAAAGCCCTCGTGATTCATCGCTGTTAAGCGTTCCGAGAAGCCTGTCCCGACTTATAACGCCCATAAAAATATCGCCGCCCTTTATGACGGGAACGCAGGCTTTTCCGTCTGCACCCATCATATCGTCAAGAACTGAGCTTATATTCTTTTTAATTACAAGTCCGCCACGGCTGCTGCTTTCAAGCATATCAGAAATGTCAGAGCCATCGCTTTCCATTACAAGCTTGTCCGCACCCTCCGCTGTACAGATGACCGAGCAGGAAGGAGAGATTCTGTTATTATGGATAAGCGTTTTAAGGTTTTCATATATATTCTGCGGATTTGAGATGAAAAGTTCCATATGCCCTGAAAAGAGGGATTTCCCCTGAGAGCGTTCAGAATCGGCAATGGCGGCAAACAGGGTTTCGCCTTTTCCTTCAAGCTTTTCGTCGCTGTCATAGAGCGAAACAGCGGCTGTCACTTCATCGCCGGATTCAATTCCCACAAACCTTATAAAGCTCTTGTTTCTTACTTCTGTTCTGGCGGAACAGCCGCTAAGCGTCAGCAGAAGCAGCAGTGCCGCAGTTATTCTTTTTGCATTCACCTTTTGCAAACCTCCTCTTTATATACATTATAATAGGAATGATTACTGCAAGGAGCAGTATAAGAATTCCTGTCAGCGGAACAAGGTCAAGACCGAGAATATTTACCGCTGATGAAAGACCGAGCATCAGCGCGGCGGAAAGCAGACAGCTGTATTTCATATCCGGCAGAAGTTCCTTTATCATATATGCTGAAAGGATTATCTGGAGCGTTACCGTCATTACGCAAAGCATTGTGAAGATTATCATGTAAAGCGAATCCGCACGCTGTATGCTGAAAGGCTGTGAAAATGCACCTGCTGAAAAGAAAGGATAATCGGAAATGTTCATTATCTTTCCGAGGACGGTTATTTCAATTGCGGCAACAAATTCCGTCAGGATAAGCTTTCCTGTGAAAAAGTGCATGACGCTTTCTGTTCTGTCCGAAGGAATGAATTCCATAAGCACAAACATCATGACGAGTTCCCCTGACATTGAAAAGTCACGCAGTGCATTTTTTAAAACGGCTGAAAAATTTACAATGGGAGCGAAATTTGCAAGCTGTGCTTTTGGATATGCTCCGGTAAACATTATAAAAAGAGAAAAAACAATAAGTCCGAACATTACAGCGGAATATCTTGAAACTGATTTTATGCCGAGTGATGCCGTATAAACGCAGACAGCAGCGAGTATTACCGAACCGGTAATACTGCTGTCTATCGGGAAGTATACGCTTTTTGTGACGCCCCAGAGATTGCTGAATGAAACCGCTCCCCACACTATAAAAAACAATATATATAGTATACGCCCGAAATTACCCATCAGCATTTCCTTTTTCAGACTGAAATCCTCCTGCCTGTAAAGTGCGGTCATCGGGAGAACCGCCAGTATCTGAAGGACAACTGACAAAGCCGCTCCGGCCATCTGCTGAGCGTCAGACGGCTGGACAGAGCATATGATACTGAACATTCTGACTCCGATAAGGAGTGTAAAAAGCTGTCTGCTGCTTATTTTATTCATAAAGTTCCTCCACAGTAAAATTGTTGCTCTGCATTTTCCTGAAACCTGACCTTACAGCAACATCGCCCATGGCTTTTTTTCTGAACGGAGCAACAGGTGCGGTATAAGGGAATCCGAAATCCTCGGTAGCACACATATTGAAAAGAACGGCCGCACCGAAAAGGCTTATTCCATAAAGCCCCCATATACTTCCGCATATGACAAATATTATTCTGAGAATTGTTATACTCTGCGACAGGTCGGGAATGACAAACCCTGCAATTATCGAAAGAGCCGCAACCGTAAGAAGCGGAGTGCTTATAAGTCCTGATTCAACGGCACAGTCGCCTATTATAATGCCTGCAACAATACTTACAGCACCGCCAATTGCTTTCGGGAGCCGGAGACCTGCCTCCTTTATAATCTCATACATTATAAGAACGCCGATAGTTTCTGCGGCAATTGAAAACGGTGCGTTTTCCTCGGACTGTGCAAGTATTACAAGCAGAGTGCTGTTTAAAAGTTCGGGGTGATGAACTGCGACAGCAGCATAAAATGCGGGAAGAAGCAGAGCAATGAAGAATGCGGCATATTTGAGCCATCTTATGAATGTGCCGAAATAGGGCTTGCAGTTATAGTCATCAAGCGTCTGGAAGTTGTCGCTTATCAGTTTCGGTATTATAAGTGCATAGGGATTTCCGTCAACAAGAATGGCAACCCTGCCTTCGATAAGCCTTGAACATAAAACGTCCGGACGCTCGGTCATTCCGACAGATGAGAAAATTCTTTTTTTCGGAGATTCCAGAAACGGCTGTACATAGCCTGTTGATAAAACGGATTCAAGCTCCATTCTGTCAAGGGAATCCATAATATTTTTTATCAGTTTTTCGGGAACTCTGTCGGACATATAGCATATGCACATATCCGTCTGTGTTTTTGTTCCCTTTACAAAAAGCTTCTGCACAAGCGTCGGGGATTTCAGCCTTCTTCGTATAAGTGACATATTAGTCCTTACAACTTCAACAAAGCCTTCGTGAGCGCCTGTAATATTTGTTTCTCCCGAAGGATCATCAACGCCTCTTTTGTCATATCCCTGAACCCCCAGTGCAAGGATATAGTCCGCGCCGTCAGCCGCAAGAAGTGCAAATCCTGAGTTCAGAAGACGGAAAAAGTCTTCGTAGTTGTATGCAACCGGTCTGTCAATTGACAGGAGCATTCTGCCGTTGATGTGATTCAGCAGTGCCTCTCCGCTTTTGTACGGGAGATTTATATTCATAAGCGGATGAAGAACAAGTTCGGTTATCGTTGCAGTTGAAACCATTCCCTCACAGCAGAAAAGACAGGTCTTTATGCCGCTTATTTCAACTTCGTTTACCAGAAGGTCGGAAGTCCCGGAGCATATTTTTTTTATTCTGCTGATATTTTCCGAAAGATCCGGAATTACTGACTGATTTTTCAGATCGCTGTTCATTTGAATTTCCTTTCTTTTTTGTGAAGTTTCAGAGGATATTATTGACAACAGTCAGCCGTAAAATACATTTGCAGGAAATAAAATAAGGTAAAGTCTGCAAATAAGTGTTACAGTAAAGTAATTTATGTTAAAAAAACTCATAAAACAAAATGAGTGTTTATAAATATTCAACAAATATCGTAAATAAAGCCAAAAAAGGCTTTACATATAAATTTTAATGGAGTATAATATAAAAAAGCTCATTAAAATTTCTTGATTTGACCAAGTTGTCTATTGACAATTCAGCAAACATGGATTATAATATAAGGGCAAATGTACTTGTTATATGTGTAAAATTTCACATGGATATGTTTAATAATTATGGTGCAACTTGCAAAATGAAGAAAAAGTAAAAAATTATTCATTATATTCAACAATTCGGCTCGGATTATTTTATAAAATTGTACAAAAAAGTTTCACACCTATTGACATTATCTGTATCATAATTTATAATTGTAATGTGAGGATGGAATTGCAGGTATATTAAAGGGATGTACAGAGCAAGTATCTCTTTATTATATTATTAATAATTTTATGTTTACTTGGAAAAGGAGGAAATCACAAATGAGAACAAAAAAAGTTTTGGCAGGTGTTGTAGCATCACTTATGCTTGCTGCTGCTATGCCAACAGTTATGGCTGCTGACAGCTTTGGTGTTACAATTAGTAATCAGAAGGTTGCAGCAGGAGAAGAATTTAAGCTTACAATGGATATGTCTGATATCCCGGCAGAGGGAATCAATGCATGCGACTTTGGTATCAAGTACGATTCGTCCGTACTTACAATATCAGATGTTGCACTTGGTGACATTGCTTCAGCAAAGGATAATTCCACAGTTGAAGGTATGCCTGGTCCATTTGAATATGGCGTGGAAGACGGACTCATCAGTGTAATTTACGGATTGGGTACAACTGATTCAAGTTATTACATCAAGGGTTCAGGTACATTCCTTACAATCACAGGTACTGTAAGCGAGACAGCCGCTGCAGGAAAATATGATCTCAGCGTTGTTGCTGTAGACAGAAAAGGCAAGGACGATGCTGTAAATACAGACGTTATCTTTGCAAATTATGATGCAAACGGTAAGGCAACAGTTTACACACCAACATTTACAGATGGTTATGTAGAAGTTGAAGGCGATACAACAGAACCAACAGAGGCAACAGAACCAACAACAGAAGCTTCACAGCCTTCTATCGAATTTGGCAAAGTAACAAAGCTTGGTGACGTTGACGTTGACGGCGTTGTAGGAGCAACAGATGCAGTACTTCTTAATAAGTACCTTCTTGCACCAACAGAATATCCGCTTGCCAGCTCAACAGCATATGCAAATGCAGACTGCATAACAGATAAGAAGATTGACCTTAGCGACAGCTCAGCAATCGTTGGCGTTGTTACAGGAATACTTAAAGAAAGCGATTTAGGTCCTGCTAAATAAGCTTTTGAATTGGTATTTAGGCCGAATGGCTTAAAATAATGGGGGATCACCCAAAATTATCAATTATTGGTTTGTTCAAAACAAACAGAAAGGAAAAAATGTGATGAAGAAAGGTAAATTACTTTCAGCCTTTACATCATTAGCTCTGGCAGGTACAATGCTCGCAAGTGCGCTTCCATTTACAGCGTCTGCAGCAAGCGTACAGACAGATCTTCAGTTGTCAATGTCTGCTGACAAGACATCATTCTCACTTGATGAAATCAAAGCAGGTGCTAAGGCAACAGTTTATGTAAACGCTGATGGCGAATTCCAGACAGCCAATATCACTTCACTTGGCGCAAAGTTCAAAAGTAGTGACTGGAGGGTAAGAGCTAAGAACGTTGAGATTAGCTACCGTAACCAGATTGCTAACAATAAGGGAGACCGTTTCAGCAGTTTCTATTCAATTGCGACATTTGGTGAATGGACAAAGGATTTCCCAGTTGATCAGGATATGTATGAAGAATATGAGGGCGAGATTGAAGATCCTATCTCATATGCTGTAAAGGCAAAAACAGAGATCAGCGATACAAATATGCCGGCTATTCAGATTATTTCTAACAAGAACATCGGCTACTTCAAGAAGGGTACTGGTTCATCAGTTGCTCATTTTGATGTAGAATTCCCTACAGACCTCGAAGCAGGTACATACACAATTGATTTTGCTGATGTACAGCTTCCTGTTGGTATTGATGATTATGGTCACCTTGGTGATGGTATTGCAAAATCTGCAACAGGTATCACATTTACAGTAGGCGATTCACAGCCAACAACAGAACCTGTAACAACAGCAGCTACAAAGGCTACAACAGCTGCTACATCTGCTTCAGGCATTCAGCTGAGCAGAGATTACACAGGTACTGTTAAGCTCAGCGCTGAAAAGGTTTCAGCTGCTGCTGGCGACAAAAAGGTTGCTCTTAACATTTATGCCGATACAAACGGCTTTACAATTGAAAACCTTACATTTAAGGTTCAGTATGATTCAAAGCTTACACTTAATACAGAAGAATCATTCAAAAAGGGTCTTGGTATCAGACCTGGTACAACTACATTTGAAGCATCAACAAATACATATCTGTTTATTATCAGCGGTGATACACCAGCTAAGAACTACACAGATAAGCCAATCGGCACACTTTACTTTGATGTAGCCGCTGATGCTGAAGGTGAACTTCCGGTTCAGCTCGTTCCAGGACAGGGACTTGCAAAAATTGAATGTCTCCAGCATTCAGAATCAAAGAACGGACTCAAGAAGTTCTACCTTGACCCTGAAGTTACAGACGGTGCAGTTGTAATTGGTTCTTCATCTTCAGATGACCTTACTGTTGAAGTTGATGACAGTGCACTTGATACAAAGGGTGACAATATCAACTGGTACTTCGCTGATGAAGCTGAATTTGACAAATCAAATATTACAGTTATGAGCGGCGACAAGGATGTAACTGCTGATGCAGATATAAAATTTGACAGTACTCCTGAAAAGAAATACAACGGCAAAACATTTGACTACACTGTTTCATATACAGCAACATATGGCGGCAAAAATGCAACTGGTACTGTTGATGTTAAGATTGGTCTCCGTGGTGATGCAGACTGCAGCCATAAGGTAGACGCTCGTGATGCAGCAGCAATCGCAAAGGATCTTGCTCAGCTTTACGGTTCAAAGAAAACAACACTTACAAAGAAAAATGGTGAATTTGCGCTCTTCCTCGCAAATGTTGATGAGGGTGTAGCTAAGAAAGAAACAACATGGTATGGCAAGCGTGATATCAATGCCCGTGACGCAGCCAAAATTGCTGAATATCTTTCAAAGAAATTCAAGAACCCAAATCTTGAACTCGTTGATCTTGTAAAAAAATAATAAAGACTGAGTTGTCTTAAAATCAGATACCGTCCGGTTTATATCGGGCGGTATTTTTTTCAAAAGATATTGCAAAATTCAAAATAATAATGTATAATAAGAAAAAATAAAAATAGAGGAAAACAAAATGCTTAAAATAAAACTAATTTCGGCTGCTGTTTCAGCAGCATTACTCATGTCTTCATTCCCATTCATGGTTTCAGCTGATTCAGACAGCAATAACGTAAGTCTTGCTATGGAATCTTCCCAAAAAAATTATACTCTGGACGAAATAAAATCCGGAGCGTCAGCTAAAGTGTATGTTGAAATGAACGGTTCATTTCAGAACGAAAATATTACTGCCCTTGGATTGAAATTTAATTGCAGTAACTGGGATGTTCGTCCGAAAAATATGAAATTTACTTTTCCAAATCAGCTTGCAACATCCAAAGGGGACGGTCAGACATCTTTTTTCAGTCTTAGCACTTATTCTGAATGGACTGAATCCAATCCAAGTTATGCAATGATTCCGAAAAATGAAATAAACAGCAGTAATCCGCCTGCAATTCAGATTATGACAAATAAGCTTGTTGGATATTTCGAAAAGGGAAGCGGCTCGTCTATAGCAGAATTTGATGTACCGTTTCCGACTGATCTTCCAGCAGGAAAATATTCCATAAACTTTACCAACATTGATATCGTAGCGGTTGACAGTAACGGAAAAATAACAAGTTTTACGCCGTCTTCAGCAACAGGAATTACATTTACTGTCGGAGATGCATCATCAGAAGACCTTACTGTTTCAGCAGACAGCAATGCTGTTGATGAAAATGGAAATAGTGTAAACTGGTACTTTGCTGATGAAGCTGAATTTGACAAATCAAATATTACAGTTATGAGCGGAAGTCAGGACGTGTCAGCTTATGCAGATATAAAATTTGACAGTACTCCTGAAAAGAAATACAACGGCAAAACATTTGACTACACTGTTTCATATACAGCAACATATGGCGGCAAAAATGCAACTGGTACTGTTGATGTTAAGATTGGTCTCCGTGGTGATGCAGACTGCAGCCATAAGGTAGACGCTCGTGATGCAGCAGCAATCGCAAAGGATCTTGCTCAGCTTTACGGTTCAAAGAAAACAACACTTACAAAGAAAAATGGTGAATTTGCGCTCTTCCTCGCAAATGTTGATGAGGGTGTAGCTAAGAAAGAAACAACATGGTATGGCAAGCGTGATATCAATGCCCGTGACGCAGCCAAAATTGCTGAATATCTTTCAAAGAAATTCAAGAACCCAAATCTTGAACTCGTTGATCTTGTAAAAAAATAATAAAGACTGAGTTGTCTTAAAATCAGATACCGTCCGGTTTATATCGGGCGGTAATTTTTATATGTATAATTACTGAATTTGCCGTAAAACTGTTGAAATTGTTTCGGTAATATGTTATAATAATTATAATAGGTAAAATTGGTTAAATTTTATGTGAATATAATGGAGGGAATGCAATATGAAATTGCTGAAACGAATGTCCTGTGCAGTTACAGCTACAGTTACTGCCGCTCTTTGTCTGACAGTTCCGTCTGCAAATCTGACACAGTATGTCTCAGCGGCAGAGGATTATGAAAACTTTGCCAAAGCTTTGCAGTATTCTCAGTACTTTTATGATGCAAATATGTGCGGAACAGAAGTTGAGAATAATACACAGTTTAAATGGAGAGGAAACTGTCATACCTATGATGCACAGCTTCCGCTTGATACGGATAACACAAATCTGTCAGCAGATTTTATCTCAAAGTATAAGAGTGTACTTGATCCGGACGGTGACGGATGTGTTGATGTTTCCGGCGGTTTTCATGATGCCGGTGACCATGTGGAATTCGGTATGCCGGAAGCATATGCAGGTTCGACACTTGGCTGGGGATATTATGAATTCAGAGACGCATATGAAAAAACTGGTCAGAATACACATATAGAAACGATTCTTCGTTATTTTAATGACTACTTTATGAAAACAACTTTTCGTGACTCTTCAGGAGAAGTCATTGCGTTTTGTTATCAGGTAGGTGAGGGTGAAATTGACCATGCATACTGGAATGCACCGGAAAATGACAGTATGAAGAGAAAGGGATTTTTCCTGACTGCTGAAAAGCCTCAGACTGATTACGTTGCCGCAACAGCTGCTTCGCTTGCAGCAGGTTATCTTAATTTTAAGGATACTGACAAGGAATATGCGGATAAATGTCTTGATTATGCCGAAGCACTTTATAAATTTGCAATGACGAATACAAAGGAACTCAGCGATAATGAAGACGGTCCGAGAGAATTTTACAGATCTTCAAAATGGGAAGATGATTATTGCTGGGCAGGTATGTGGCTTTACAAGGCAACTAAAAATAAAACATATCTTGATGAAGCACTTGGAGTTCTGGGAAATGACTATTATGCTCCGCCGACATATGTACACTGCTGGAATGATGTCTGGACTGGTGCAATATGCCTTATAGCTGAATGCAATGATGAAGATAATTACGTTATCAACAGATATATGGAACTCAGCGGAAAGAATTCCTATGAGATAACTGATTTCTGGAGTCAGATAGAAAAACAGACTAAAAACTGCATGAGCGGTGGTCTTGGAACACTGTCACCGGAAAAATATTTCTTCCTTAGCCAGTGGGGTTCGGCAAGATACAATACAGCGGCACAGCTTGCGGCACTGGTATATGACAAATACAATAATAATGGAAAACCTTCTGAGTACAGCGAATGGGCGAAAAGTCAGATGGAATATCTGCTTGGAAAGAATACAGCTAACAAAGCTTATGTAGTCGGATATAATGAAAATGCTGTAAAATACCCTCATCACAGAGCTTCTTCAGGTCTTTCAAAATGTGAAGATACAAGTGAACAGAAACATGTTCTTTATGGTGCACTTGTCGGCGGACCTGATGCAAGTGATAAACACGTTGACGTGACAGCTGACTATATTTATAATGAAGTAACAATTGACTACAATGCGGCATTTGTTGGTGCCTGTGCAGGACTTTATGAATTCTTCGGTGATGAATCAATGACTGTAACTCCTGATTTCCCACCTCCGGATAAGAATTCCGGCGGTGAATCCGGCGGTAACAATTACTGGGTTGAAGGATTTTACACAGAGCAGATTCAGACCGGCGGAATCGGCTGTACAGAAGTAACAATGTATGTCTGCACAGATTCTGTCAAAGCCAGAAAAGATCTTTCGGTAAGATTCTATTTCTCAGCAGCAGGAATGTCGTCGGTTTCTGCAATGCAGATAAAGGAACTTTATGATCAGGCGGAAGTTGAAGACGGTGCAGACGGAGTTCTTACAGGTCCGACCTTGTATAAAGATGATATTTATTATATTGAAGTCAAGTGGGACGGCTATGCGATAGCAAATTCCAATAAAAAGTATCAGTTCCAGATAGGTTCATGGAGTACTCCTTGGGATTCATCTGATGACTGGAGTATGCAGGGACTTCTGAAGGTCGAAAGCAATTTCTATACAGGCAGTCCGGAAAAAGCCGGAAATATATGCGTATATTCAGACGGCGTGCTGGTTGGAGGTACAGAACCGGACGGTACCACGCCTTCAGTAAGCAAAGCAGGAGATATAAATCAGGACGGTTCGGTAAATACTGCGGATCTGGTTCTTTTACAGAAATATCTGGTTAAAAAGGCTGATAAGGTTTCAGACCTGAATGCGGCAGATATTGACGAAAACGGAAAGATAAACATTTTTGATGCTGTAAAGCTCAGAAGAGTTATCATGGAAACAAAATAAAATTTTGAGGGAGTTATAAACACTCCCTCTTTTTTATGGAAATTTTAATTTTAGTATATAATTATCTCTTGAATGCTGTCGAAAAAAATGTTATAATTGAATACAGATAAAAATACCTGCTTAGTTTGCAAAGGGAGAGAACAATTTGAAAAAAATAATATCGGTTTTTACAGCCGCACTGATTGCTTCATCAGCATTATTTACAGGCTGTTCAAAGTCAACATCAGACGGTGCAAATTATACATTTGATTACGCTATGCCGGGAAATCCTGAAAGCCTTGATCCTCAGTATGCTTCTGATGAGAATTCAAGGACAGTAATAGGAAATCTTTTCCTCGGGCTTATGACTATGGACGATAAGGGTGTTCTGCAAAATGGCGTTGCGGACAGCTATACTGCTTCGGATGATGGTCTTATATATACATTTGAACTGAAAAAAGACTGTTACTGGTTTTATGATACCAATGAAAATGAAGAAGTGGAAAAAGATGAATATTTTCCGGTAACTGCAAATGATTTTGTTTTTGCATTTCAGAGGATTTTTAATCCGGAAACCTGTTCTCCGCATAAGGAAGATTTTCTTTGCCTGAAAAATGCGGAAAGCATTTCAAAAGGTGACATGGACTATACGGAGATAGGTGTTCATGCATCAGGTGATACAGAGCTTGTATTTGAGCTTGATTATGCAAATGCCGGATTTTTAAATTCACTTGCAACAACTGCGGCTATGCCATGCAATGAGGAATTTTTCTATAATACAAAGGGACGTTACGGACTTGATGACAAGTCGGTTATGTCAAATGGAGCGTTTTTCATAAGACAGTGGTTTTATGACCCTTACGGACATGATAATTTTGTATATATGCAGAGAAATCTTGCAAATGACAATCATGACAAAATATATCCGTCATTTCTGAACTTCTATATCAAGGACACAAAGGAAGAATCTGAAAGCAGTTTCTGGAGCGGTGACTCTGATGTGCTGCTTACATTTATCAACAATAAGAAGGATACAAAGGATAACGAAGTAAGACAATATGACAACTACACACTCGGAATCATTGTAAATCCAGAAGATCCGAGTTACAGCAATGCAAATATCCGTAAGGCTCTGGCTTACGGTATTGATAAATCAAGTTTTGAGGGTAATCTTTCAGATGACCTTAAACCCGCTTATGGAATAATTCCGCCGGGAATCTCGTTCCTTAATAAAAGCTACAGGGAACTTAATTCTGAAAGAACTGCCGCCGTTACATCTGACGGTAAAGCCATAGATTATAATCCGGAACTGGCAGTATCATGTTTTGAAGCCGGAATGGCAAGTATGGATAAAAAGTCACTGGGTAATATAAAAATACTTGTTCCTGAAAACCTTATGGATACGGAATATCTTCATCTTGTAACACAGAACTGGCAGACTTTGTTCGGATTCTATATCGGAATTGAGGAAGTTCCGGAAGATGAATATTATGACAGACTTGCAAACAAGAAATATACAATGGCTGTATATCCGCTGACAGGGGATTACAACAGTCCGTCAGCAGTGCTTGAGAAGTTTCAGTCCGGTTATAATGATATATATTATTCAAATTCAGAACTTGATAATGTCATAAAAGAACTGAAAACACTTGATAATTATAACAATGGCGTTGAAACTTATCTGAAAGCTGAACAGATAATTCTTAATGATTTCTGTTTTATACCTGTTTTCTACAAGACTGAATATGAGGTTATGGGAACAGGAAATCATGATATAATTTTTGACCCGTTTACAAAACAATTGTTTTTCAGATATGCAAAATATTACGAATAAATAACAAAAGGGACGCTTTAAAGCATCCCTTGAATTTTTGTCAGAATATTTTAAAGGCTTCGCTGATATCTGAAACACCGATAAGTTTTATATTATATTCTTTTGGGTTAAGGGTCTGGAGTGACTGTTTTGGTATAACACACTGTTCAAAGCCCATTCTTTCAGCTTCTTTTACACGCTGGACTATATTTGAAACTGCACGGACTTCTCCGCCAAGACCGATTTCTCCGAAAGCAATTGTGTTTTCATTTACAGGTTTGTCAAAAAGACTTGAATAAAGACAAAGTGCAACGGCAAGGTCACCGGATGTTTCATTTATGCTGAATCCTCCGACCACATTCAGATAAACGTCAAGAGAGCCGAAAAACATTCCTGCACGCTTTTCCAGAACAGCGATTATAATTGCCATTCGGTTAAAGTCAAAACCTTTTGACATACGTCTTGGTGCGGAAAATCCGCTTTTGGTTGCAAGAACCTGTATTTCCGCAAGTATCGGACGAAGTCCTTCCATAGTACAGGTGACACAGGTTCCGGAAACATTTTCGGGACGTCCTGAAAGCAGCATCTGGGAAGGATTTTCAACTTCTTCAAGTCCTTTGTCAACCATTTCAAAAACGCCGATTTCATTGGTTGAACCATATCTGTTCTTGACTGTTCTGAGAATACGGCAGGTAAGGTTTCTTTCACCTTCAAAGTACAGAACAGCGTCAACTATATGTTCCATTACCTTAGGACCTGCAATAGCTCCGTCTTTGTTTACATGACCTACAATTATTATCGGTATTTCAAGACTTTTTGCCGTATGCATAAAAAGGTTTGTGCATTCACGAACCTGTGTAAGGCTTCCCGGACTTGATGTTATCTGTGTGAGGTTCATTGTCTGAATTGAGTCGATAATTACAATATCAGGTCTGCTTGAAGAAATGGTACTGCATATTGCCTCGGCATCAGTGACAGTCAGTATGTAAAGACCGTCGGTATCAACTCCCAGACGCTGAGCTCTTACCTTTATCTGTCTTGCTGATTCTTCTCCGGAAACATACAGGATTGAATATTCCTCGCCAAGATACTGGCATATCTGAAGAAGGAGCGTACTTTTGCCTATTCCCGGTGCACCGCCGAGAAGTACTATTGAGCCTTTGACAAGGCCGCCGCCGAGAACACGGTCAAATTCGCCTATACCTGTTTTATACCTTACATCATCATCAACGTCTATCTCTGCAAGTTCGAGAATTTTATCTGTAAGGTCTGCTGATTTTTTTGATGCAGAAGCTTTTACCGCTGTAAACTGTTCTACTTCTTCAAATGTATTCCATGAACCGCAGTCGGGACATTTTCCGTACCACTTTCCGGACTGATAGCCACACTGATTACATTCATAAACTGTTTTGGATCTTGCCATTTTAACTTCCTTTCGGACATTTATTTTTTATTCATATATTCATTAACTGCCGCAAATATGCTGAATGCTATTTTATTCTGATATTCTTCATTTTTGAGATTTTCAGCTTCTTCCGGATTGGAAAGGAATCCGCACTCTACCATAACTGTCGGATTCTTGCTGAAATAGCACAGAAACAGTTCTTTTCCGCAAAGTTTGATTTCCCTGTCATTATCAGGCTGAATATATTCTCTGAATTTATCCTGAATAGCCTGTGCTATATATTTGCTCTGGGTGTTCGTATCTGAATAGAACATCTGTCCGCCATGGTACTTTGAATCGGTAAACTGATTCTGATGAATAGATATGCAGATTGCATCAGAGTACTTGTTAAAAAGTTCCAGACGATTATCCATATCCGAACTTTTCTGATTTGCAATGCCCTCTATACCATCATCATGGATAGAGCGGTCGGTATCTCTTGTCACTTCAACCTGATAGCCGTAAATTCTGAACATATCTCTCAGTGTCAGGAGAATATTAAGATTTATGCCCTTTTCGGGAACACCGTCAGCTGAAGAACATCCGCCGTCTATCCCACCATGTGGTGAGTGTTTTTAAACATAGTTTATTATATCATATTCCTGTGCATTGTGCAAGCAATGCACTTTTTGATATTTCTGTGAAATTTTAGAAATTTAATACAAATTTAAGATTAATTTAAGAAAGATTTTATAAAATAAGTTTAAAGAAAACGAAGGGAGGTTACCTGAAATATTCAGGAAAGACTATGGCTATAAATACATTTAAAAGAAAAGAAGTAAAATTCCTGCTTGATTACACTCAGTTCAGAAAATTGCTGGAAGTTCTTGATGAGCATATGGAACCGGATGCTTACTGTGTCGGCGGAAAAGAGTACGGAATATATAATGTTTATTATGATACGAATGATAATTTTCTTATAAGGGAATCGCTTTCAAAACCATATTACAAAGAAAAATTCAGAGTGAGAAGCTATTTTTCACCGGCATCGCCGGAAGACAAGGTTTTTATAGAAATCAAAAAGAAAATTGGTGGTATTGTAACCAAAAGGCGTGTTGCAATGATGCTTATGGAAGCAGAAGCTTATATAAAAGCGGGAATTCATCCGGTTTCGGATAAGTATATAACAAATCAGGTACTTGATGAAATAGACGTTTTTAAACGGAATTATCTGATACGCCCGGCACAATACATAAGCTATCAGAGAATGGCATTTTTCGGGAAAGATGACAAGGACTTCCGTCTTACACTGGACAGAAATATTACAGAAAGAACTTACGATTTGACGCTTGCAAAAGAGTCATACGGAAAACAGATAATAAGACCGGATCAGAGGCTTATGGAAATTAAAATAGCAAATTCAATTCCGCTATGGCTGAGTGAAGCACTTTCGGATCTCGGAATTTATAAAACAAGCTTTTCAAAATATGGAAGAGCATATCAGCTGCACATAAAAGAAAAAGCCGATCAGGAAAAAGGAGTTATTTATGCCTAAGATATTTGAATCTGTTATAAAAACAAACATAACATTCAGTACATTTTTAATTTGTGCTGTTTCAGCAATTGCTGCCGGATTTTTAATCAGTCTGCTTTATAAAGTTACACACAGAAAAGAAAGCGTAAGTCAGAGTTATATGCTTTCAATAGTAATGCTTCCGGGAATTGTTTCAATAATAATTCTTCTTATTAATGATACTTCAAAAGCACTTGGTCTTGCAGGGGCATTTTCTCTTGTTCGATTCAGAAGCGTTCCGGGAGATCCGAAAGATATAGCATATATATTCTTTGCTATGGCGGCAGGTGTAAGCTGCGGACTCGGATACATAGGCTTTGCAGTAGTGTTTATCATTATTATGAGTGCTGTTATGCTTTTGCTGAACATTTTAAAGTATGGTGTGCCAGGTACATCTTCAATGACGCTTAAAATCACAGTTCCGGAAAACCTTAATTATCAGGGACTTTTTGACAAGATTCTTGATGAAAATACAACTTCATGGCATCTTAAAAGAGTAAAGACAGTTGACTTCGGCACACTCTTTGACCTTGTTTACAGTATTGAACTTAAAAATGATGCTGATCAGAAGAAATTCATTGATTCCATAAGAACTCTTAACGGAAATCTGAATGTTACTCTCATTCTTTACAAATATGACGATCAGGTTTATGCAAAATAAGAAAATACATTTTTCATGGCACAGCGTTTGCGAAATGCTGTGCCTTTTTTTATTTTTTACGAATTTAATCTTGAATTTTAAAAAAATATGTGTTATAATGATTTATGATAAACCAACAAATTGATTCAACATTTTATTTGGCTTTTTATATTAAACAACAATATTTTGTTTCCGGAGGGATTTGCATGAACAACAATTTAGTAATAACACTTGAAAGACAGTTTGGCAGCGGAGGATATGAGATAGGAAAGAAAGTTGCCGAAAAGCTTGGTATACCATGCTATAACAAAGAGATACTTGAAACTGCGGCGGAAAGAATAAATATTCCTGAAGAGTATCTTGAGAGTATGCAGGAAAACGTTTCACAGAGTTTGCTGTATAAACTATCACTTGCATCGCAGAATGGCAAAAAACTGGACAGTATAGATAACATAATACCAAAATCAAATCTGCTTTATAATGAAATTTCAGCGATAATAAAGGATATGGCAAATAAGGGAAGCTGTATGATAATCGGAAGATGTGCTGATTTCATTCTTCGTGAATTTGAACCATGTTTTCACGTTTTCATCTATGCACCGATGGAAAGCAGAAAAAAACGTGTAATTGAAAGTTATGGAATAAGTGCTGATTCTGCTGAATACATTATCAGAAAAAATGATAAAAGAAGGGAATCCTTCTATAATGGAAATACCGGTCATACATGGGGTCTTAAAGAACACTATAACCTGTGCCTTAACAGCGGAAAGTTTACTCTGGATCAGTGTGCCGATATTATAATTGATTCTCTTAAATATGTGAAATAAAAATTAAACCGCACAGTTAAGTGCGGTTTTTAGTTTATCAGAAATTTCTTCTCCATACGGAAGGCGAACACAGTATCAGAAGCGGGAGGCATTCTAGTCTTCCGAGAAGCATATCTGCTGAAAGTACATATTTGGAAAAATCAGAGAAGAATGCAAAGTTCTCCATAGGTCCGGCTTTTGAAAGTCCCGGACCTATATTATTTATACAGGTTGCAACTGCTGAAAATGTTGTTGCAAAATCAGCATTATTCAGTGAAACAAGAATTATGGAAAAAATAAATATTCCGAGATAAATAATGAGATAATTGTGAACGCCGTGAACAGTGTCGATATCCATTGTTTTGTCATCGGATTTAACCACTATAACGGACTTCGGATGAATAATTCTCTTGATAAATTTTCCGGCACTTTTAAACATTATGACAAAACGCTGTACTTTGAATCCACCGCCTGTAGAACCTGCACACGCACCGATAAACATAAGCAGTACCAGAATCATTTGCGAAAATGTCGGCCAGTAATTGAAATCGGCTGTTGCAAAACCTGTTGAAGTTAGGGTTGAAGAAACCTGGAAAGCGGCATATCTTAAACATTTTGTCCATGAGCCGTATACAGAATGAATATTCAGCATTATAAGAACTGTTGCAGTTCCGGCAATCATGATGTAAGCTTTTAATTCCGTATTTTTTCTGACTTCCCTGAATCTCTTGATAAGCATGAAATAATAAAGACTGAAATTTATTCCGAAAAGGAACATTGTAATTGTTATAACAGCTTCAATATATGCCGAATTATAGTATGCTATTCCGGTATTCTTTATTCCGAAACCGCCTGTTCCGGCAATTCCCATAGCATGGCAGGCACTGTCGAATACCGGCATATCGCCGAGCAGAAGAAGGATAAATGTAACTACCGTCAGGGCGGTGTAAATTATATAAAGATATGCGGCGGAATTTTTTCCCTTAGGGACGATTTTTCCGACCTGAGGTCCTGCACACTCTCCACGCATAAGATGCAGGGTATTTCCCGATGACGGAAGAATTGCTATTGCAAGAACAAGAACACCCATTCCTCCGACCCAGTGAGTGAAGCTTCTCCAGAATATCATACCTTTTGAAAGGCTTTCAATATCAACAAGAATGGTCGAACCGGTTGTTGTGAATCCGGAAATACTTTCAAACAATGCATCGCAGAAACTTGGTATCTCTCCGCTTATATAAAACGGAAACGCACCCGCAAGAGGGAACAGAACCCAGAGCAAAGCGGCGATTGCCTGTCCTTCACGGGCGTACATCTGATTGCTTTTCGGCTTTATCACAGAGCACGGAAGAGAAACAACAGCTGTTCCTGCTGCAACAATAAGAAAGGTCAGAGCAGTATTCATTTCCCTGTAGTATAAGCTGATAAGTGCCGGAAAAACAAACAGGATAGAACCTACGAGCATAATTTTGGATAAATAATGTACAACAATAGATTTATTCATTTTAATCTCCGTCAGTCTAAAATATCTTCTATATCTGAGAAACGATGTTCTTTTGAAACAATAACAACGGAATCACCGAGTTCGATTGTATCATTACCGTTTGGAATAATAATCTCCCTTTTTCTTATTATTGCACAGATAAGAATATTTTTCTTCACGTTTATATCTTTAAGTTTGATTCCGACAAGTTTTGGAATATTGTCATTTATGTGGAATTCAATAGCCTCTACCTGATCGCCGACAAGGTGATAAAGTGATTCAATATTGCTTCCGGCGGCATTCTTCAGCGAACGCACATAGCTTAAAATTGTACTTGTCGTCAGATATTTAGGGGATATTACGCAGTCAAGACCAAGCTGAGATGCCATATCAATGTAATTATCCCTGTTGATTTTGGTAATTACCTTTGCATCAGTATTATTTTTTGCATACAAAGCAGTAATGATATTTTCTTCATCAATACCTGTCAGTGCAATAAATGCATCGGCATCTTCTATTCCTTCTTCTACAAGAAGATCCTGGTCAGTACCGTCACCCAGTATTATGGTTGCTTTCGGGAGAAGTTCTGCAAGCTCCTTGCAGCGTTCAAAACTGTTTTCAATTATCTTTACTCTCATACCGATATTAAGAAGCTGTTGCGTGAGATAATAGCAGATTCTTCCTCCGCCTACAATAATAACCGTTTTGATTTTATCCATCAGCGAACCGCTTGCACGGAAAAACTTTTCGATATCTTTATGCGATGCGGCAATGTTGATTCTGTCACCTGCCTGAAGAACAAAATCTCCTCCGGGTATAAAAACCTGTGAATCTCTTACTACTGCACAGATAAGGAATTTGATTTTCAATCTTTTGTATATGTTTGCAAGACTGTATCCGGCGAGTATGGAATCTTCCGAGAGCTTATGCTCAACAAGCTCAACCCTTCCTTTCTGGAATACTTCAATTTTTGCCGCGGCCGGAAAAATAAGAACCCTCATTATTTCGTCAGCCGTCGTCAGTTCCGGATTTATAACCATTGAAAGGCCCATGTCATCTCTTATAAGGTCAATTTGTCTGTAATATCCCGGATCTCTTACACGGGAAACTGTTTTTTTGGCTCCCAGACGTTTTGCTATCAGACAGCAGAGCATATTCAGTTCATCGTAAGGAGTTGTTGCTATGAGAAGGCCTGCTTTGTTGACTCCGGCTTCAAGCTGTATTTCTGCAATAGCACCGTTTCCTTCAATACACATGACATCTTTTGTATCCTGAGTTTTTTTCAGTGCGGCAGCCTTGTTGTCAATAACAGTTACGCTATGACCTTCGTCAGCAAGAAGTGCGGCAAGATTACTGCCGACTTTACCATTGCCAATAATCACTACATTCATATTTTACCGTCCTATATATTTTGATTACAATTTTAACATAATATTTCAATTTATAATTATAACACTGCCAAAATTAAAAGTCAATATTAAAAATACATTGTAAAATTGCAGCAGAGAATAATTTTTAATAATAATTGACATTGATGCTTTATTATGTTAAAATAAAAAGAGATTTATTTTATGGTGTATTCTGGAAAAATGAGGAGTTAATAAAATGGCAAGAAAAGAAGAAATTGATTATATCTGGACGGACAAAAAAAGAACTCTTTTCGGGCTTCCGCTTTCTTTTACGAGATATTTCCTTACAGAAACAAAATTTATTACAAGAGTCGGATTTTTAAGCCTTGAAGAAGATGAGCTTGATCTTTATACAGTAACTGATAAAAAACTGGTGCTTCCGCTGAAACAGAGGATATTTAAATGCGGAACGATAGTTCTTTATGTTGTTGATACTGATACACCGATAAAGGAAGTCAAATCAATAAAAGCACCGAGAAAAGTGTTGGAACTTCTTGGCAAACATATAAATATTCAGAGGGATCGCTACAGAACCCGCGGACGGGATATGATAGGCGGCGGATATCACGATCATGATGACTGTTGCGACGGTCATGACGACATTGACGATTTACATTAAAATACAATAAAGAGATGTGAAAATATGCTTGATTTTATAACTGAAAAAACGACCTGCTGGGAAAGACTCCAGAAAGAAACTAGACCTATATATATTTACGGAATGGGCGACGGCGCAATGAAAATTATGTCGGTGTTCAGACAATACGGAATAAAGACTTCCGGTATCTTTGCAAGTGACGATTTTGTAAGGGGACATTATTTTCAGGGATTCAAGGTTCTGAAACTTTCAGAGGTTGAGGAAAAGGAAGATGATTTTGCCGTTGTTCTGGCTTTTGCCGCCGGATATGAAGAACTTGTAAACAGGATAAAGGAGATAAACCGCAAGCATACGCTTTATGTTCCTGATGTGCCTGTTATCGGAAGCGGACTGTTTACCTATGACTATTGTGTCGGACACGCATCTGAACTCGAAACAGTTTACAGTATGCTTGCCGATTCGCTTTCAAAGAAAGTTTTTGCATCAATAATCAATTTTAAAATAAGCGGTGATATTAAATATCTTGAAGATATTACATCTACAAAGATTGAAATTTACAGGGATATTATTAAGCCTAATCTTAATGAGCATTATGTTGATCTTGGTGCATATAACGGTGATACCATAAAGGAACTTCTTGAAATTACAAGAGATAAATATGTAAGCATTTATGCTATGGAGCCTGACCGCAAAAACTTCAAAAAGCTTGCTAAATATGTAAATGAGAAAGAGCATATCTATGCTTATAACAATGCTGCATGGTGTATTGACACTCAGCTTCCGTTTGCATCAAAATCCGGAAGACAGTCTTCTCTTGCAAATATGGGAACGAAAATGATAGATGCCAGGTCAGTTGACAGCATTCTTGAAGGACGTGAAGCAACACTTATCAAAATGGACGTTGAGGGTGCTGAACGTGAAGCATTGTGGGGTGCCTGCCGCACAATATCAAAATATAATCCTCGTCTTATGGTTGCTTTGTACCACAGAAATGAGGACATTTTTGAACTTCCGCTTCTTGTCCATAAATTGAATCCTAAATATAAGCTTTACATAAGACATCAGCTTTATATTCCGGCATGGGAAACAAATCTGTATGCTGTAATAAAATAAAATACGCTTATGACCGGTGACTCTGTTCACCGGTTTAATTTTTTATATATGGTGTAATACTTGTAAAATAAACTGAATTATGGTATAATAAACCCAAATGCCTGTGAAGATAGGTTCTAAATATGTTTTATAAAATATGTTAAAGGAGAATTCAGAATTATGGCGAGTTACTTAAGAAAAGTAATTGCAGACGGTGTCGGATATTCAACAATAACTGACCCTAAGTTTAAAACAAATAAAATAAAGGTTATTTTCGTAACTGATCTTAAAGAAGAAACTGCGGCAGCGAATGCCATGGCGATTGGCATTATGGCTTCATCAAACAGCAAATATAAAAATATAAGTGAAATAACTGCAAAGCTCAATTCACTTTATGGTGCGAATATCGGTGCGTCCATATCAAAACAGGGCGATTTTCAGAACCTTTCCATAAGTGTTGCGGCTATTCACAACAGATATGCTCTTGAAGGTGAGGATATCAGCGGAGAGATTACAGATATACTTCTCGACTGTATTTTCTCCCCGAATGCTCATAACGGTAGGTTTGCTGATGAACCATTTGATTTCAGAAAGAAAGATCTGCTGGATACAATAGATGCCGAGATAAACAACAAAAGAGGCTATGCTATAATTCAGGCGCAAAGACTTGCATTCAAAGGCGAAAACAGTGAAAATTCTTCATATGGCAAAAAGGAAAATGCACAGGCTGTTACTTCTGAACAGGCATATGAAGCTTATCAGAATTTGTTGAAAAATTCCAGTATAGAGATATATTTTGTAGGTCCTGAGGAAGACAGGAGCGTTGAAAACAAGCTGACAGATGCATTTTCAAAGCTTGAACGCAGCAGCAATGAAATTGAATTTGTTGATTTCAGTAAAGCAAAGGAAGAAGTTTTGTACAATGAAGAAAAACTTGATGTCAGCCAGTGTAAAATGGTAATGGCGTTTAAGTCGGACTGTGCCGACAGATATTCAATGAAGCTTATGAATACTATTCTCGGCGGAACTCCGTTCTCAAAGCTTTTCCTTAATGTAAGAGAAAAGCTAAGTCTTTGTTATTACTGTGCATCTTCCTATAACCAGCTCAAGGGTACAATGTTTATTGACTGCGGTATTGAAGAAGAAAATATAGAAAAAACAAGGGAAGAAATTCTCAACCAGATTGAACAGATTAAACTTGGCAATTTTGATGATGACGAAGTAAACAATTCGATTCTCAGTATCATAAATTCACTTAAAGGTGTCGGAGATACAACAGCATCATATATCAACTGGTATTACAGCTGTCTTGTAAACAAGGAAATAATTCAGCCGGCTGATACAATTGAAAGATATAAGGCAGTTACAAGAGAACAGATAATTGAAGCTGCAAAATCACTGAAACTTGACAGTGTTTATGTCATGAAAGGAGCGGAAAAATAATGGAGATACAGGAAATTCTTTGCAGTCAGACAGGGGATAAATGCAATTATATAAAACACCCTTCCGGACTTGATATATATATCTGTGAGATGAACGGATTCAGTACTACTGAGGCTCTTTTCGGTACAAAATACGGTTCTATAAACACCATGTTTAAAACAAAGGAAGATAAGGAATATACAGTTGTGCCTGAGGGTATTGCACATTTCCTTGAGCATAAGCTTTTTGAAAATGAAGATTGTGATGCATTCGCCCTTTATGCCAAAACAGGTGCAAACGCAAATGCATATACATCATTTGACAGAACCTGCTATCTTTACAGCTGTTCAGACAACTATCTTGAATCACTTAAAATTCTTCTCGGATTTGTTCAGAATCCTTATTTTACACAGGAAACTGTTGACAAGGAGCAGGGGATAATCGGACAGGAAATAAAGATGTGCAATGACAATCCCGGCTGGAAAGTTCTTTTCAATATGCTTCAGGGACTTTACCATAAACATCCGGTAAGAATTGACATTGCCGGAACAATTGAAAGTATTGCACAGATAGATGCTGATCTGCTTTACAAGTGTTACAATACGTTTTATAATCTTCATAATATGGTTCTTGTACTTGCCGGAAATGTAAATACAGATGACGTTCTTGCTGTTGCTGACGAGCTTCTGAAACCATGTGACAATATGGAGCTTGAAACAGTTTTCCCTTATGAACCTTATGAAATAGTACAGAGGGAAGTTCACGAACATCTTCCTGTAGGTTCTCCTATTTTCAATATTGGTATAAAATGCAGACCTCTTTCAGGATTTGACAGACTTAAGGCAAATATGGAATCGTATCTTGCAGGAAGTGTTATTTCAGACCCTTCAGCACCATTCTGTAAAAAGCTGATGGATGAGGGACTTATCAATTCAACATTCGGATTTGAAGTATTTGACGGTGACGGATTCTTTACACTGATATTCAGCGGTGAATCAAGTGACCCGAAACGTGTTCTTTCAGAACTTATAGATGAAATTGAACGTGTAAAAACTCAGGGACTTGACAGACAGCTTTTTGACAACATCAAGAAGTCAACCTATGGCTCTGCAATAATGGAAAGCAATAATGCAGAAGCTGTTGCAGGAAATCTTATTTCAGCATTTATGTCAGGTGTCGGCCCTTATGACTCTATAAAAGTTCTTTCAGAAGTGACTTACGAAGACGCTCAGAAATGTGTAAATGAGCACTTTGATACAGACAATCTTACAATATCAATTATTGACTGAACGGAGGGAATGTCAGAATGAACAGCACAGATTTGACAACAGCCGTTCTTGAACATGACAGAATACAGTTTCCGAAACTCGGAATAGATATAACAGTACATGATACTGCTTTTACAGTATTCGGGATTGAAGTAAAATGGTACGGTCTGATTATTGTAACGGGAATTTTTCTGGCGATGCTTTATTGTTTTCCTCAGATGAAAAAATACGGGCTTGATTATAACCGTGCATTTGATGCAATATTCGGCGGGATTATCGGCGGAGTTATCGGAGCAAGAGCATATTATGTTATAATGAGCTGGGATTCATATGCCGGTGACTGGAAATCAATATTCAATTTCAGAAATGGCGGTCTTGCCATTTACGGAGGAATTATCGGGGCAATACTGGTCGGCGGAATTGTTGCAAAAATCCGTAAGGTGAAATTTCTGCCGCTTCTCGATATTTCTTCAATCGGATTCCTGATAGGACAGGGCATAGGAAGATGGGGTAATTTTACAAATCAGGAGGCATTCGGCTGCAATACTGACAGCGTTTTCGGAATGACAGGCGGCAGGATACAGGAGTATCTTTTGAGTGGAAATGCAACCCTTTCAGGCTCGGCAACAATAGACCCGTTCAAACCTGTTCATCCTTGTTTTCTGTATGAATCATTCTGGTGTCTGCTGGGATTTTTGCTCCTTGCAGTTTTTGCAAAGAAAATCCGTAAGTATGACGGACAGATTTTTTTGATGTATGTATGCTGGTACGGAATCGGAAGATTCTTTATAGAGGGGTTGCGTACAGACAGTCTTATGATAGGGCAGCTCAGGGTTTCACAGGCTCTTGCGGCAGTTTGCGTTGTGGCTTCTGTAATACTTCAGATAGTTATTGGTTCAAAAGTAAAGCGTATGGGCGAAGAATATCAGATGTATTATCAGACGGAAGAATCAAAAATATTGCTTGCGGAAGCTGAAAACTACAAAAATGATAAAAAAGCTTTGGAAGAAGATGATACAGAAGCTTCTGAAGAAAATGAGAAAACAAGTAATGACAGCGGGATAATAAGCGAAGATGACAGTTCAGATGAAAACGGAACGGAGGAAAAATAATGGCAAATTTAATTAACGGAAAAGAAGTTTCCAAAAGTGTAAAAGAGAGAGTAAAAGCTGAAACAGCTGAATTTATCAAATCAAAGGGTGTTACTCCGGGACTTGCAGTTGTAATTGTCGGAAATGACCCAGCATCAAGAGTATATGTAAATTCAAAAAAGAAAGCCTGTGAAGAAGTTGGATTCAAGTCATTTGAATATGCACTTCCGGAGGAAACCACTCAGGAAGAACTTCTGGCACTGGTTGACAAGCTTAACAATGATTCTGAAGTCAACGGTATTCTCTGTCAGCTTCCGCTTCCTTCACAGATAGACGAAAATGCAGTAATAAATGCAATAAAGCCTGAAAAGGATGTTGATGCATTTCATCCGTTTAATGTCGGAAAAATCATGATAGGCGAGTTTTCATTCCTGCCTTGTACTCCTGCCGGAGTTATGGAACTTATTGACAGTACAGGAACGGATATAACCGGCAAAAACTGCGTTGTTATCGGACGCAGCAATATTGTGGGCAAGCCTATGTCAATGCTTCTCCTGCACAGAAACGGAACGGTTACTATTTGTCATTCCAAAACAAAAAATCTGAAAGAAATATGCCGTAATGCTGATATTCTTGTTGCGGCTGTCGGCAGAGCAAATTTTGTTACAGGTGACATGGTCAAGGAAGGTGCCGTTGTTATTGACGTTGGAATGAACAGACTGGAAAACGGAAAGCTTTGCGGTGATGTTAATTTTGAAGAGGCAGAGAAGAAAGCTTCTTATATAACACCTGTTCCTGGTGGCGTAGGTCCTATGACAATAGCCATGCTCATGAAGAATACCCTCACAGCGGCTATTTTACAGAATGAATGAGATATGAAAAAGAAGTCATTTCAGACAGTTAAAGAATATTTCTACTGGATTTACTCGAATATGTCAATGGCTCATGTAGCATTAAAAAATGAACATAAAGAGTATGAAAAGTTAGATTACATGATAAGAGCAAAACTATATAAAGGACTAAATCAGGGAACACAGCATATAACTTCTATCTATGATGATGAAAAATATAAGCTTAACCATGTGCAGTGTGCATATTGTGGCAAAACGGGAAAGTTGACACTTGATCATTTGATTTCACGAAAAAATGGGGGCTCTGACAGCAGTGATAATTTAGTATATGCGTGTCGAGAATGCAATTCTTCAAAAAATGACACTGATCTTATTGTGTGGTGTTACAGCAATAACAGATTTCCTCCGATACTTGTTTTGCGTCGGTATCTTAAATTGGCATATGAATCTTTTGAGGAAAATGATTATCTGGAATTACCATATGAAAAATTCTCATTATGTTGTAACATATTTCATCTGGATTTATTGCCATATGAATTTCCATTACCACAAAATTTAATATTGTAAATGAAAACAGCAGATACCATGCAGTATCTGCTGTTTTCTAATATCCCAGAGTTTTATAAACAGCCTCAGCGAGAAGCTTATGTCCATTTTCATCGAGGTGTTCACGGTCTGTAACTGACGGGACTGCATAATCGGACGCTGCCGTAAATATGCAGTTTTCCAGTACGGCTATTCCGGAATAAATATTTTTCAGCCTTTTTGAAACTTTTACTGAATTATCATCAAAATCAGGGTCAAAACCTGGTTCTCCTACACCATCTGCAAGGTGTATAGGGGATATGAGCACGATTTTAATATCCGGACTGAAATTTTTAACCTGATGTATGAGTTCTGATATTCCGTTTCCGATAGTTTCGGGAGTATTGTTATAGAAAGTTTTACAGTCGTTTGTTCCGAGCATTATTACAATACATTCAATAGGAGTATGTGTCAGAAGAATCATAGGAAGAGCATTTTTTCCGTTTCTGTAAGGACGGTTCGGGTCGTCAAAGGAAGTTGTTCTTCCGCATAATCCTTCTTCGGCAATTATTTTCCCATGAGGTCTGAGCTTTTCATTTAAAATGCCTGTCCAGCGTACATTATATGGGAAACGTTTTCCGGTTTTCGGGTTATATCCGTAAGTATTTGAATCTCCGAAGCAGAGTATAGTGTTCATAAATTTACCCCCTGTTTGCAGTTTATCAGATGCAGAAATTGTTAGGCGGAGCAGGAGCGTTATCAATAATATCCTGAAGTGTTATGCTGTCAAGGTATTCTGTTATTGTCCTGTACAAGCCTTTCCATACATCTATGGTAAGCCGTTCATTAGTATTTTCAAAATTTTCACTTTCATATTCTTCGTAACTGTCAGGTGACAATGTTCCTTCAGTAACTCTTAAAATTTCACCGACTGTATATTCAGACGGCTTTCTTGTGAGCATATATCCTCCCTGATAGCCACGATTAGTCTTTAAAAAACCTGCTCTTGTAAGCAGCGGGACGATCTGTTCCAGATATTTTTTTGATATTTCCTGTCGCTTTGCAATATCTTTAAGCGGTATAAAGTCGCCGGAAGACTGGTTCATTGCGAGATCTATCATCATTCTGACAGAATAGCGTCCCTTGGTTGATATTTTCATATTGACAGTTCCTTTCATATTTTCTTTAAATACTATTATACCATAGGTTTGATAGGTTTTCAAGGCTTTATTTGATGTAGAATGTAATATAATATATAGAAAAAAACCTCTAATATTTATTAAAAACTACCAAAACTATGTAACATATCAAAATGATAAGAAATGTCAAATAGGGAAAAAGATTAGTGTATTAAGAAATAGAAAATGGTTAGTATACGCTAATTTTGAAGCAGCTTCTTCAAAGCGGAACAATCAGAAAAATAATTTTATATTGTGATAAAAAAGTATAATTCTTGTAAAAAAAAGTAAAGAATATCCGCAAAAATTATAAATTTGCTATTGACAATCAAGAAATAAGCTGATATAATAAATACATAATTTAGTTGGTTAGCAAAAACTAACTTGATTAGAATAAATCATGCAGACTCCTCCAAAAAAAATACAGCATATATTTTTGTTCCCGAAAGATGCTGACTTTCGGGAAACGTCTGCGTGAGTAATTTTGAAAGACAGGAGTAATACTATGGAATTTTTAGAAATTGAAAAGGTAATCGGAAGAGAAATACTTGATTCAAGAGGAAATCCGACAGTTGAAGCAGAAGTTGTTCTTGCAGACGGAACAGTTGGCAGAGGTACTGCACCAAGCGGTGCATCAACAGGTGAATTTGAAGCACTTGAACTTAGAGATGGTGACAAGGCAAGATACTGCGGAAAAGGCGTTACAAAAGCTGTTGAAAATATAAATACAGTTATTAATGATGTTCTTGCCGGACTTGATGCTTCTGACATTTACGCAGTTGACAAGGCTATGATTGAAGCTGACGGAACAAAGGATAAATCAAAACTGGGTGCTAATGCTATTCTGGCTGTTTCAATTGCAGCTGCAAGAGCAGCATCAATTTCCCTTGGCATTCCGCTTTACAGATTTCTTGGCGGAATTTCAGGAAACAGACTTCCTGTTCCGATGATGAATATTCTCAACGGCGGAGCTCATGCTGCAAACACAGTTGATGTTCAGGAATTTATGATTATGCCGGTAGGTGCACCAAGTTTTAAAGAAGCTCTGAGATGGTGTGCAGAAGTTTTCCACGCACTTGCTTCACTTCTTAAATCAAAGGGACTTGCTACTTCGGTAGGCGATGAGGGCGGTTTTGCTCCTGACCTTGCAAGTGATGAAGAAGCTATTCAGTATATTCTTGAAGCTGTAAAGAATGCAGGATATGAACCTGGCAAGGACTTTATGATTGCTATGGATGCTGCATCAAGTGAATGGAAGGGCGAAAAGAAGGGTGAATATGTTCTTCCTAAGGCAGGAACAAGGTTTACATCTGCTGAACTTATCGAACACTGGAAACAGCTTGTTGACAAATATCCGATCATCTCTATTGAGGACGCTCTTGATGAAGAAGACTGGGAAGGCTGGCAGCTCCTTACAAAGGAACTTGGCGGAAAGGTTCAGCTTGTCGGCGATGACCTGTTCGTAACAAATACAGAAAGACTTTCAAAGGGTATTGAACTCGGCTGCGGAAATTCTATACTTATCAAGCTTAACCAGATTGGTTCTGTTTCAGAAACACTTGAAGCTATCAAGATGGCCCATAAGGCAGGATATACAGCTATTTCTTCACACAGAAGCGGCGAAACAGCTGATACAACAATTGCTGATCTTGCTGTTGCACTTAATACTTGTCAGATTAAGACAGGTGCTCCGAGCAGAAGCGAAAGAGTTGCAAAGTATAATCAGCTTCTCAGAATCGAAGAAGAACTGGGTGACAGTGCTGTTTATCCGGGAATTTCTGCTTTTAATGTAAAGAGATAATATCTTATTGCTCCTAATATAATATATATTGAACTGCTTCCTGAGATATCCACAGGGAGCAGTTGTCTTTTAATTCAGTATGGCGGTGGTTATGTTCAGATAAGCGGCAAATAATACCCACAGAATATATGGTATATTGAGATATGTAGAAATTTTTCTTGCTTTATAAAAATTATATTTAA